>WNFC01001720.1_pt1 | contig 23236 bp, 21 predicted proteins | sample 5400541 | NCBI WGS metagenome assembly WNFC01 (sample SAMN13153342, study PRJNA577476) | soil metagenome | isolation source: 120 cm saprolite under Douglas fir tree site 2 hole 2 replicate 1 | place: USA:California | collected 2015-04-18
GAGCTCTCTTGATCCAGCCACGATCGGCGGAGCCTTATTGTTGTTGGGCGTGGTGGCTCTGGTGGCCGGCTATATTCCCGCCACGCGAGCCGCGCGTGTGAATCCTACGACGGCATTAAGGCATGAGTGAGCTACTAGCTGCTAGCCATTCGCACTTAGCCATTAGCCATTAGCCATGAGCCATTAGCCATGAGCACTTAACCTTCAGGATTTGCCGCTGCAAAGCTAATGATTGAGGACGCCACAATTGCGGAGACCGCTACTCGGCGATGCTTTCTCCCCGTGTCATCTTGAGCGCAGTCGGCGCGCATGCGACGACGTAGTCGAAAGATCCCGAGAATGCTGGGTGTAACCAGGCAGTCTCAGGGAATTTTCTCGAGAAGCCCTTTGTGTTCCTTCGTGCCCTTCGTGATGAAGCTTTCGACTTCCCGATCTCAGCGTCCGTGCAACCACAGAGGTCACAGAGGAACACCGAGGAAAACAAAACCACAAAGACACGAAGGAACACGAAGGCGGACTGCTGGAAGAAGAGCCGTCGGCACTCAGCATTCAGCACTCAGCCGGGAAACTTTAATTTCTGGAGCAAAGGGTTAATTACGGCTAAGTGCTAATGGCTAAGTACTAAGTACCGATTGCTAAGTGCTAACGGCTAAGTGCTAAAGGCCAAGTACCAAGTACCAAGTACCAAGTACCAAGTACCAAGTACCAAGTACTGACTCGCTTATTCGTATGCCAGCGCGTCAATGGGATCTTTCTGGGCGGCTTTGAAGGCAGGATAAACGGCTCCCAGCATGGCGCCGCCCACGGCGATTACCGTTGCGTAGAAAGCCCAGCGGAGGGTAAGTGGAAGCACGCTGAGAGTAGGGAATTGATGCACCAGTCCGGCGCGGCCAGCCACGCTGATCACGATCCCCACCACAACTCCGGCCACGCCAAGCAGAGCGCTTTCCCGCAGAATCAGGCGCACGATGTAGCTCTTGGACGCACCCAGAGATTTCAGGATTCCGATTTCGCGGGTCCGCTCCATCACAGACGTGTACATTGACTGGAAGATCACAATGAAGCCGATGATCATGGCAATCCCGATGACCACCTTGATGAAAATCGACAGGCCGGGAATATTGTCCGGCGACATGATGGTGAGCCAGTCACGCATGGACTGGACGTTGAAGTCGCTGAGTCCAGGGACGGCTTTGATTTCCTTCGAGACAATATCTGCGTTGGCCGGATTATCCAGCTTTACATAAAACATGGTGGCTTTGTTTTCCGCGCCCAGCATGTCCTGCATGGTGTGAATGGGAATATAGCGGCGCGCGCCACGGCCATGTTCCACAATGCCGCTCACGCGGAAGTCATGTCCCAGAATCGGGAGCGTGGTGCCAATCTTCACTTTATGGGCGGACGCGTAGATGTCATCCACAATCGCGTCATACGGACCTTGGAACGGGCCGCCCTTCAGGTAACTCAATGGCCCGCCGAGCTTCTCATAGCTTGTGAGATCGATCCCGGTAAGAATTTCCAGGGTGTTAGTGGTTTGCAGGACAACAGGCGCCACCGCCACCACGTGCTGCTGTCTGGCCAGAATGTCGCCAATCTTGATGGAGACCGGCGCGCTGCTGAAAGCGCTGAAATTGGCCGAACCCGGAGGCCGCACCATGATGTCCGCGCCAGTGCCTTTTTGCCGGGTCTTGTTGTCATCGAGAATGCCCAGCGCCAGCCCAACGATCAGCAGAATCAAAGTGACTTCCACCGCCACGGCGGTGATGCTGATGATCGACCGCAACGGGCGGTTGGTCAGGTTGGCGACAATCATTTTGTTCATGGGGTCAAATAGTCCTGAGTTCCTGTCGTAGATTATTGGGCGTGCTTCTCCGGCTGAGGCTTTACCGTGGTCTGGTTCTCGGCATGCGTGCTCTCGTTGTCCAGATTAATGAGCCGCGACCCGGCGGGCTGGGCGAGTTGGAACTGGTCGTCGCGGAGCGGTTCGTTTAGCCGCAGCTTCAGTATGTTTAGAGTGATGGCGTACTCTTCCACCGGACGTTGTATGTCTACCACAGTGGGGAACATCGTCCCGCCAAAGTCCTGGAACTTTTCGTAGTTGGCATATGTAATGATTTGCCCGTCGTGGTTATAAAGGTATTGCTCGTGTGGCATTAGATCTTCGCGACTGAACACGATGCGCCGGTGAAGATATGGGCCTTTGTCATCTTTGCTGATGACCACCACTACATAGTCCTGCTGGATGGCGTCTTTGTGGGTCTTCGCGTCCTTTACCATCTCCGTGCTTTGTTCAAGAACGGCGATTTCACCGGCAGCCTGGTCAATAGGCTTGAGCAGCAGCGCATTCAGGATGTGCTGCGGCCTTAGGTTTTCCAGAGGCTGGGCGGAAGGCCTTTCCGTCTTATTGGAACCGACGATGAACTTGTTCTGCGGAGGGATGGAAAGCTCGAATGTCTTTCCGTTGCTTACCATGTCAAAAAGATGGTTTCCGACGACAGGTGCGCGCCCGATCATGCGCATCATCTCCGGTTTGCGCACCAGCACGTTGCCATTAATCTGGCGATAGTCGGTGACCTTTCCTTTTTTTTCGCCTCCAGCAGAGGCGTCAATGGTCACAGTGGCGTTCATGGTCTGGAGTTGGGCCGCGCTCGAGTTGATCTTGTCCACCAGTTGGTCCAGCGTGGCGCTCTGTAGCGTATTGGTGCTCATGCGCGTATGTACGTTGCGTGAGCTGCTGAACAGACACCCGCTGAGTGGAAGCAGAGCAACCAGGAGAATAAGGGCTTTAATTCGTGACGAACCGACCATTGAGATGACTGAGACTCCGTTAATCGACGGTTTAAGTATATCGAACTAAAGATGATCCTGCGGGGCAGGAAGATGCGGCAAAGTATGACAATCGGCGGTGAAATAAGTCTCAAATTCCGGTATTTGATGAATGCATCCGGCAGAATGGGCGTTCTCTACGGATGTATGTCTGGACGAAAGGTGAGTGCCGTTAACGGTTTACGGCCTGTGACACTGCCCTGCGGTAGGCGGCAACGTTGCGCGCATGTTCGGCTTCCGTGCGGGAAAAATTGTGGTGACCGCGGTTGTCACTGACAAAGAAGAGGTAGTCCGTGGTGGCTGGGTGCAAGGCGGCTTGCAGTGAGGCTCGGCCGGGATTGCAGATCGGTCCGGGCGGCAGGCCCTGGTTTCTATAAGTGTTGTACGGCGAGTCAAATTGCAGATCGGACCGATAGATGGTTCCGCGATAGCGATTGTTCAGCAGCGCCGCGTAGATAACCGTGGGATCGGTAGCCAGCACCATATGCCGGTTCAGCCGGTTATAGAAAACGCTGGCCACTTGGGGCCGCTCTTCCGGAGCTCCCGTTTCTTTCTCCACGATGCTGGCCATGGTCACCGTGGCGTGAAAGTCTTTGGTGAGTCCGGCGTTCTGCGCCGCCTGGCGGAAGCGATGCACCATGGTCGCCGCAATGTCATGCAAACTCTGCGTGCGGGTGAGGCGATAGCTGTCAGGGAAGAGGTAACCTTCCAGCGTGGTGGCTTGCGGATCAAGATCATGGATAAGCGCAATATCCGTATGCGCGATTTTTAGGAAATCATCACGCTTGCCCAGGCCAGCCTCTTCAATGGCCCCGGCAATATCGAACATGTTGTAGCCTTCTGGAATGACCAGAAGATGAACGAAAATATCGCCGCGGGAGACGCGGTCATACACTTCCCCCAGTTTAGCGGGATGATCAAACGAGTATTCGCCGGCTTTCAGCGGCTTGCGTCCGTGAAACTGGTGCCATAGGAGAAACCCGTACTGGCTGCGAATGATACCGGCCTTTTGCAGATCGGTGGCAATGCGTTTGGCTGATGATCCCGGACGGAGTTGCACCAGCTTCTCTTCACGCGGACCGGCTGGCAGCAGCAGCAGCGCATAAGCCAGCAGCCCTGCCACCAAGATCAGCGCGATCACGAATAATCTGGCGAATAGTTTCAACATTCTTCCCTATCTATTTTAGATGCGACTGGCTCCTGGGCATGCTAGCGAACGGCCATGAACCAGAAACAGGAGAGCCTCGTCCCTTTGGAATTTGAGGGTGCTCGCCGGTAAAGAGTTGGCCTCACCGCACGGCACGAGCGCGCTCCCGTGGCTGTTTGTCGCCTACTTGTCTTCGATTGGCTTTTCTGTCACAGGCTTCTCCTCTTCTTTGGCTTGGGCTTTGGTCTGGGCGCGAGAACGCTTCACCGCCTTAACAAATTCATGGGCCACGTCGGCTGCGCCTAAGGGACCGGAAAAGGGACCCAGTCCTTTGCCCGCCAGCAACACAATGGTCGTGTTCTGGTGCTTGAGCTGAAAGGGATACTCCCAGGCAAACGTGTATCCGACCTTTAGCAGCACGTCCGCCACGTGCGGATCGTCCACGATATGGATATTCAGCTCGCGAAATTCCTTATTGCGGCCTAGCGCGGCCTTCATCTGGTCGCTGCCAAAGTATTGGGCATCTCGGGCGTCCACCCACATGGTGCGGAAGTTCTTCAGGATGAAATCCGGGTCCTTCGAGTTCTTGAGCAGGTCAGACTGGTCTGGGGCGTCAGGTCGGGCCAAATCCTGGGGCTCGAGCTGGCTTCGCTGTAAACGCCGGACAGACTGTCCTGCCTCATTCCGCAGCACGTAGCTCTGCTGCGCCTGTGCCAGACGTGCCTGGGCTTCCATGGCCTCTAAGTAGGGACCGCCAACGCGGTTTCGATCAATGTAAGCTGGCATGTTGCGATAGGGATAAAGTGGCGCCGATTGCTGAACCACGGAGCGTTCTAAGTTAGGATTCTGGGCCAAGGCTGGGCTGGAAAGAGAAAGAACAAGCGTGAGAAACGTGACAACAAGGATGGGTGTTTTTGTGAATTGAAGTCTTATGGATTGAAGCTGCATGTGACTGATGCCTCCTGGTTTTGCCAACTCCCGGGTTAGCCGATTGAACTTGGCGATGGCCAGCATGGCCAAGGCAGCGCTCGAAGACAATCCACCCCGCATAAACTGGAGATCATCAGAAGGTAAACCAGAAGATAAACCAGAAGATAAATTGCTAAATTGTGTCTAAACAACAGTTTGGCTAATAGTTTCCGATGCACCAAGCACCGAAGGTGCGACTGAAAATAGCCCGGCACGCAGCGAAGCAAGTGCCGGGAGTAGAGAAGAAAGGAAACAAAGTCCCGCCAGGGACGGCTGAACCTGCGGATACCCAAAGGGTGGAGCAGGCATTCATGCCCGCCAGGGACGGCTGAACCTGCGGATACCCAAAGGGTGGAGCAGGCATTCATGCCTGCGTTAAAGGACAAAATAATGGGGGCTTAGCCCCTGTGGTTTTTGCGAAAATATGCAGAGCCATAGGGATAACCCTCCGCTGAATTGGCCAGACCCGCTTTCACCGCATCGATAGTAAGACCTGTGGCGAAGGAAGCTCTCGCGATCCCAGAATTTAGTAAATGCCGCGGGCCTGCATGAACGATTGCAGGATCAGCGTGGCCGCCATCCGGTCAACAGCCTGGGCACGTTTTTGAATGCTGAGATCGGCCTCGCGCAGAAGCCGGTTCGCCTCCGCAGACGTGAGCCGTTCGTCCCAGAGATGGACAGGAAGCTCGAACTTGCGGCGAAGCTCCTCGGCAAACTCGGCCACCTTTTGTGACTGCGTGCCTTCCTGTCCGCTCATGCGGAGTGGATAGCCGAGCACGATTTCCTGGACCTGGTTTTCACGGATCACGCGTTCCAGCCGGGCGAAATCGCTGCGGCGGTTCTTACGCTGAAGAGTTTCCAGACCCTGGGCCGTGATGCCCAGAGCGTCACTTACGGCCAGCCCCATGCGTCGGGAGCCGTAATCGATGGCCAGTATCCGCGGAGCCGGAGTACGGGCAGCCTGGTCGTCAGAGGGAAGTTCCACACGGCAATTATATGGTTATCTGCATCTTAGAACCCGTGGGGGAGTGTGGGGCCTCGCATACATCATGGCAACCAATCGCGTTATCCCTCCGTCTCGGGAGCAACTCTCCGCTGAGACTACGGCGGAGGAAACCAAGAATGCGCAAGTTGCGTTGAAGCAAAAGCAGGAGCGCCGCCTGAACCGCGCTGTGTGGGCGGGCTCGGTTGCCCAGGTGATCACAGGCGTCGTTGTAGTTTTTGGCATTTTGTACCTGGCCAAGCTGGTGCTGGTCACGTTGCTGGTCTCCATCCTGATCGCGTTCATGCTGGCGCCAGTCGTCAACCTTCTGGAACGCGTACGGTTGCCGCGTTCAGCCTCGGCGTTTATTGCCGTGATCGCCCTCATGGCTGCGTTATGGGGCGCCAGTTATTTCTTTTACTACCGGGCAGTAGATTTCCTTCAGGAGATGCCGAAGTACTCGCAAAAAATACGCGGCATGGTGGCACACTTCCGCGAACAAACCAGAGACCTCCAGCAGACCACCGAAAAAATTCTGCCGGAGGAAGCCAAGCCGGCGAAGAATGTTCCGACCGTAAGGGTCCAGAACAGCGGCAAGGCTGACATGATCTCGCAGAACCTTGGCACCGTGACTGAGGTTATGCTCACGGTGGCATTTATTCCGTTTCTGGTTTATTTCATGCTGAGCTGGCAGGAGCATGCCCGGACCAAGACAGTCGAGCTTTTTCCGACGGAAAATCGCACCACTGCCTACGTTACGCTGGGACAAATCTCACTCATGGTGCGAAGTTTCATTGCCGGTAACGTAATGATCGGCGTGTTTATGAGCGCCATCAGCATGATCGTGTTCGGATTCCTGGGCCTGCCCTATTTCTATTTTCTGGGCATTATCAGCGGCTTTTTAAGTCTCATGCCCTACCTGGGTCTGGTGCTGGCGGTTGTTCCGCCGCTGGCCGCCGGATTGGGAACGCTGAAAGAAACGGGCCTCATCATCATTGTGGTGACTGTGCTTGGTCTGCACCTGTTCTCAATGAACGTGCTCTATCCCAAGGTGATTGGCAAACGCCTTCAACTCAATCCCTTGCTGGTGACAATATCACTGCTGTTGTGGGGATGGCTCTGGGGCGCCATGGGATTGATTCTGGCAGTGCCCATCACGGGCGTTTTCAAAATTGTTTGTGACCACGTGGTCGCCCTGCGGCGCTTCGGCGAGTGGATGGGCGAATAAACGCGACGTGGTGAACTCCCCGATGGGATTCTGGAAATTCCGATGCGTACCTCTCTGCCGGCCAAAGAGAATTGAATACCTGTGCTGAAAGTGGGAGTTTTAATTACACTCCAGCCCAGTCCGCGAATTTTGGTGAAAAAGAGTGCTCATGATTAATTATTAGAAAACGCGCTGATTTCATGCAAGTGGAGTTGGGTGTTCCGAATGAGTGTCGTCTCGTAAGTGTAAGAATTTAGGGGTATAATGTTAATTGACTCCCCAAAGCAACCGAATGCCTGAAACTTTACTGTTGGTGCGATGTCTAATCTGATGTACGCTTTTGCCGGATAAAAGTCCGGTTCTACACAACCAGCATTTAACCGTCACGATCTAAGTCGTGTAGAAGGTGGTTTTTCGATGCCTCCAACTCTTGATCTCTCCGAAATCCTCAAAGGCATCCCCGCGGGTGCGTGGGTCGCTCTGTCTAAGAACGACACCGTGATCGCATACGCAGCAGACATGCAGGCCGTCTTAAAGAAGGCTTCTGAAGCTGGCGAGGATACGCCGCTCGTGGTAAAGGTTCCAGATCGCCAGGAGAACCTTTTTCTGTAGCTTTGCCTGATCGATGCCAAAGTACAGTAATACCTTTGTAACTGTTAATATGCCAGCCACGCAGCCATTTCCTAATGGCCAAGCTTGCCATCGGCCAATGATGGTGGCCATGCTGACTGCCTCAAACGGAAAACAGCTTCGGTGTATAGTCTGGCTGGATTCCGGGGCTGATCACTGCGTGTTTCCCGTTTCCTTCGCAATCGCCTTGGGACTAGACCCTTTGCAAATGCAGCAACAACTTACTGGTGGAGTTGGCAACACCGGCAATAACACGTTTTACGATGATTTAACCATCGCACTGGATAACGGGCCCACCTTCACCACAAAAGTAGGGTTTACGGCTGGCCTTGAGGCGCAGGGTTTTGGGCTCTTGGGGCAGGCCGGATTCTTCGAAAACTTCACGGTGACTTTTGACCAGAAAAGTCGATTGTTCCACATTGAGCACTAAAAAGTCCGCCTCTCTCGGGGCGGCTTATTCATAAGAGCAGAATGTTTTTCGCAGATGTTCTCTAACCCCTGCGTAAGCCAGCCTGTTCCGCCAATTGCTCAGCTTTCTCCCGGCAGCGCTCCAGCGCACTTTGCATTTGCGCGTGGTATTGGGCCATCTGTTCGTCGCTTGCATCGGGCGGAACGTAAATCGGAGAGGCTGCATACATCACCGCACGGGAGAATGGCCTGGGAATCACCATGCGGTCCCAGGAGTTCAACACCCACGCGTTCTGCACACCGACATAAAAGCAGCTAATCGGGCGTCCGGTTTTCTTGGCCAGCAATACCGGCCCCGGCTTGGCTACGTATCGCGGGCCGCGTGGGCCATCAATGGTGAAAGCCACGGGATGATTCAACTCGAGTTCACGTCGCATGCCGATCAAAGCCCCCACGGCCCCGCGTGAACTTGAGCCGCGCACGGCGCTATAGCCGAACTTGCCGATGATGCGGGCGATGTATTCACCGTCAAAGCTGCGGCTGGTCATCACGGCGATCCCATTGTTGCGGAAGCGATACGAAGCGGGAATTACACAGCGATGCCAGAAGCACCAGATAATGGACTCCGCGTGCCTGCCATCGCTGGGCACGCCCGGCTCCAGTTCAATGCGATAGCGCAATGTCGGGCAGATCAGACGGATGATCAGGTACCCCGCCCAGGTGATCAGAAAGAGCTGCAATCTCTGGCGCAATGAAAAAGAGCGAGAGGCAGTCTCGCTCTTGATCTCGGATTGTTCCTGCGCTCCAGCCTTCATCCGCTTGATTTTAGCTGTTTGGCGCGTAAATCAGGCGTATTTCAGCCACTTCATGATCTCCGGCATGGTTGGCCGCTTGCCATACATGAGAATGCCTACACGGTAAATCTTGGCGCAGAGCAAAATGATCAGATAGATGGTAAGCACGTCAATGGCAATCGCTGCCGCTATCTGGTCCCACATCTTCATCAGCGGTTCCTTGTCCATGGCGATGCGTGTGAACATGATCAATGGTGATGACAGCGGGAACATGGAAGCCACCACAGCTATGGGCGACCCTGGATATTGCAGAATGTACCCGATCAGGAAAAGGGGCAGGACCAGCGGCAGCGTTACCAGCTGCGAGATCTGCTGCGCTTCCTGTTGTGAGTTGCACATGGCGCCGATGGCGGCGTAAAGCGAGCTATAAAGCAGATAGCCAAGAACAAAGAAGATCACAAAGAATACCACCACCTTACCGGCAATGATCTTGGTCAGGTCAATGTTGCCGCCCATCAATGCCGGCAGGAACCCGCCCGCTAACACCCAGATTGCTATCTGCGTAAGCCCTACCGCTCCCACGCCAAGAACTTTTCCGGCCATCAACTCCGTGGGCTTGGCGCTGGCCAGCACCACTTCCATCACGCGTGAGGCTTTCTCTTCCAGCACCGCGTTCATCACGTTGATCCCATAGAGCAGAACGCTCATGTAAAGGACCATGATCATGAACAGCATGGGCAGAATCGTGTTCTCAAAATTGCCGGCCGACTTTCCGGAAGGGCTTTGTGGGTCAAGCTGCACCCGGGCCTGCGCATTCTCGATCTCCGCATCACTCAGGCCTTTGGTTTTCAGAATGTCGCGCTGCACTGCTTTGGAGACGCTTTGCTGGATTTCAAGATTTTCTTCAAAGCTGGAAACATCCCGTGTGATGAAAAGAATGTGTTTGGACGCGAGCGCATCATTGGTGGCCCAGATCACGCCGTCAAGCCGCTTCTTGTCCACTTTGGCAGTCAGGGCAGCGCGATTGCCTTCAGAAGAGTTGGTATCCACTTCAATCTCAAGGCGGGATGGTTGCGGTATTCCACGTTTTGGCAGTGTTTCCTGTTGCTTCGCGGCATCTTTTTGTTTGAGAACTTCGTCCTTTGCCGCCTTGAGTTCGTTGGCAATGACTTCTCCGCTGCGCTGGTCGGATGCCACCACCACCAGGTGCTTGGCTTCCTGAGCGCGCCGGCCGATAAACAGCGTTGGCAGGATCAGCGAGCCGCCCATCAGGGCAGGGATCAGGATTGTCATTACGATGAAAGCGCGAGTGCGTATCCGCTCCAGGTATTCACGTTTCGCGATCAGATATGTATTACGCATCCGTTTTGCCCACCACTTCCTTGAAGATTTCTTCCAGCGATGGCTCCATCAGCTCGAATCTGTGCACGCGTGAGCGCTCCATCACCAGCCGCAGCAGTTGTTGCGGATCGGCGCCAGGCGCCAGTTGCACTTCCACATAATTGCCGTAGTTGTTGTAGGCCTTCACCAACTGGCTCTGTTGCAGGAACTCGTCATTGCCTTCGTACTCAATCTGAACGTTGTTCTTGCCGAATCGCGACTTCACCTGCTTGAGCGGGCCTTGCAGCACCGGCTTACCGCGGTTGATCAGGCAGATGGCGTCACACAGCTTTTCCACCTGGTCCATGCGATGGGTGGAGAACAAGATCGTCTTGCCCTGTCTCTTCAGGTCAAGCAGCACATCTTTAAGCAGTCCGGCGTTGACGGGATCGAGCCCGTAGAACGGCTCGTCCATGATCACAAAATCAGGATCGTGGAGCAGCGCGGCAATGAACTGAATTTTCTGCTGCATGCCCTTGGAGAGCTCTTCCACTTTGCTTTGCAGCTTCTCCGCAATATCGAGTCGCTCGCACCAGGCAATGGACTGGCGCCGCGCATCTTCAGCGCTCATGCCGTGCAGTTCACCCAGGAAGATGAGTTGATCAAGAATTTTCATCTTCTTATATAAGCCGCGCTCTTCCGGCAAATAGCCAATCTTCTCCAGGCTCTTGCGCTCAAAAGGTTTGCCAAAAACGTTGATGGAACCGGTATCGGGTCCGGTAATGCCGATCATCATGCGAATCGTGCTGGTCTTGCCCGCCCCGTTGGGACCAAGCAGGCCGAATACTGTTCCCTGAGGAATGGCAAATGAGATATCGTCCACCGCCACAAAGTCCGCGTAGCTCTTGCGTACATGTGACAATTCAATGGTCAGGGATGAACTGGCGTTCCTGCCGTTGGCTGAATTGTCACTCAATTGGGTTGTGGCGGCCGCGCCGGCAGAAGACTGTTCAGTAGGCATGTGCGAGAGTCGCTCCAGAAGCTATACGTTGGAAGTGCCCTCAGGTTACACGATTTCCAGATATTGGTCGATCCAGCCGCGCACGCGCAGGCGGCGCTCGTCGGCGGGATCATAGCGCAGGCCGTAAAGCCTTTCTGCCGGTTTGGCCCAGCAGATGTAAGCCCGTAAGGTGAGTTTTGGCAGGCCCGGAAGACTCGTGGTCATCTGGACTGCCTCCTGCGACGCGATTGGCACCGAGGATCGTACGGACATGCCGCCTGAGCTGACCTCTACGCTTACCACGTTGGTTGAGCCTGAGCCGATGTCCAGTTTTACATCCGTCACCACAGGAATGCGGACGTAACGGCGCAGTTCGTGAATCACCAGCAGGTGGGTGGAGCGTACGGCTTTAAGCACGCTTTGCCGGTCCAGAGGCTCATCAAACACAGCGTTGATGCCGTACTTGGAGAAGCGCAACGCCTCCTGCGTACTGCGGGCAATGCCGTAAATCACAATGCGGCGGTTGGAATTGGAGTTTCTGGCCGCCTGAAGTATTCTTTCCGCGTCGGGATCGTACAGCCGCATCACGCAGGCTTCAAACTTCTGCCGGCCAAAGAGCACGACTGGGTCCCCAGGCAGAGACACCACGTGTATGCCGAATTGCCGGAAGCAATCGTGCAAAAAGGCATTGCAGGCGTCATCAATGTTAACGCTTGCGGCCTTAGCCGTGGTCCTGCCCGGAATATTGCCTGCCGAGGCGGAAGAGCTCATGGTGGTTCTTTCTTAATTAATCGAAGCTGAAAATTCGCGTCTGGTACTGGCGGCCACCACGCGGTTGCGGCCTGCCTGTTTCGCCTGATAAAGAGCACTGTCAGCCGCTGCCACTACTTCGTCACGAGTGATTCCGTGCGTGGGATAGTCGGCCACACCAGAGCTGATGGTTACGGGGCGGGGGACCCCGGGAAAGTGGTGGTCTTCCACCTGGCGGCGTAATTTCTCCGCCACACGCAATGCATTTTCACCGCTGGTTTCCGGCACCACAATGGCGAACTCCTCGCCGCCATACCGGCATACCAGGTCCACTTTTCTAAGCTGCTGCTTCATGATGGTGGAAACTGAGCGAAGCACCTCGTCACCCAGCAGGTGGCCGAACTCGTCATTCAGACGCTTGAAGTTGTCGATATCCACCATGATGATGGACATGCGGCCCTGGAAGCGGCCGGCGCGCTCAAGTTCTTCTACCACGCGCATTTCAAAATAGCGGCGGTTATGAATGCCCGTGAGTCCATCCACATAGGCCAACTGCTTCATGCGATCAAAATAGCTGGCGTTCTGAATGGCGGCGGCACAGATGTCCGCTACGGATTCCAGCGGCTGCAGATCGTCACGATCAAACGCATCTTTGCGCGCGCTTTCCAGAGCCAGCACGCCGAGTTTTTCACCAAAAAAGATCAGCGGTACGCACATCTCAGATTGTGTCTCAGCGAAGCCGGCAATGTAGCCGTCCACGGAGTTGACGTTATTTTCAATCACGCTTTTTCCCGTGCTGATGGCGCGGGCAGCCAGACCTACACCGGTTGCCAGTTGCGAGCCCATGGCGAGATTGGGTGTGAGTCGCCCTTCATAAGCGCGGACGCGGAGCGTCTCTCCTTCGGCCAGCAGGACTGCCACATGGTCAATGCGGAACCACTCGAGCAGAAGGTGGCAGACCACGGTGAGCAGCGCATCCAGTTCAAGCACGGCGGTGGTCTGACGGGCCACGGCGTTGATGGCCTCCAATTGCTCGGCGCGGCGGCGTTCAAGCGAATAAAGCCGCGCATTTTCCAGGGCCAGAGATGCCTGTATGGAGAACAACGTGAGCAGGTCCACCATTTCAGAATCAAAAAAATTGGGCTGCTCGCTTTGGAAATCAAGAACGCCAACCACTTCATCCCGGACCATCAGAGGAATCGCCACCTCGGAACGCGTTTCCGCGATCGTGGACATATACCGCTTGTCGTTCAGCACGTCCGGAACATAAACCGGTCGCTTGATCTGTGCGGCACAGCCGGTAAGCCCTTGCCCCAGCGGAATCCGTAAGCCATCCTTTGCCACGGTGCCAAGATCAGCGCGGACGTAAAGCTCGCCTTTGGCTTTGTCCAGAAGAAGAACAGCGCCATGCCGGAGCTGAAAATAATCGCGAATGATGGTGAGAATCTGATTCAGGACTTCATCTAAATCGAACGTGGAAAGAATCGCCTGACTGGCGTCATACAAAATGGCGATCTTTTGCATTGACTCAAGCAAATGAATCCACGTCTCCGTTAGAAAGATGTAGTAAATACCATGTGGGCTCCCGGCGGGGATAGTGCGCTTAAGTGCCGGAGGGGGATAGAGCTCAAACCTGGTTTTCCGTTGCTACGATTTTACAGCGGAAATGAAAGCTTCGGAAGCCATTTTCAACGGCACGAAGGTTCTAGTGTTAGCAGTCATGAACTTGGTGTTTTAACCTAACGAAGCTCGCCCCGGCCGCAGTTTTGAGGATGTCCAGGCTGATAATCAGCGCTTGAGCAAGTCAACCGGGAGGCTCACATCAGTAACGCGGAAGTACCTACCGAGCGGCGGGTGCTTCGCCGCGACTGCTTCATACATGGCATACGCCACGTTCCGATAGGAAAAGTGCCCTGCCGCTCCGCTGCGCAGCTCGGCAATGTACAAGGCTTCCGCAAAATCCATTTTGAAGAGTGTCCGCTTACGATAAGCCATGGGGAGAAGGTAGAGGGCTGCCTCAGAAGAATGGCCCAGTTCGGCGATGGCGGAGCCCACTTTCTGCATGGCCTGCTGATAACGTGGTTCCAGGCCCGCGCCTGTTATGTCCGGTGGCGTGTCATATCCATGCAAACGGGTGAAGCCCTGTTCGATCTGCGTGCACCGGCGATGACGGTGCATGTCACGGAAGCCACCCACATCCATCAGGATGTCAAAGCAGAACTGGTGTCCGGAATGGAAGGCGCGCAAAAGCTCGTCGTGTGGGCCGCGGTTGCGCATCCCCAGATCAACGATCTCATCTCTCCGCCGGCCTGACAGTGCCTGCACGCGTTCCCGTACCTGGCGATAGGAATAGTGACAGGCTGAATAAATGAGGGTGGCGGCCAGCTCTACTTCCAGCGGGCCGTTTTCTACCAGATCAACCAGCGGCGCCGGCTGGATCGGGACGCCGCCCATTAGTTCCACAGCAGCCGCAGCCAGTTCCTTGCGGGTGGCCGTTTCGTAAGCACAGGCGTTGGCATACTTCACCAGCGTGGGCGCTACTTTAATGGGACGCAATAACTGCTGCTCCGCCTTCTCCCCCAATTCGGGGTTTGCCTGTTTGATCTCATCCACCAAACCACGCAGCCATTCTGACTGCGCATTGAATGCCGGTTCCTTCGCCGCCTGCTTCAATAACTCGCCCAGGCTGCGTGTCTCCTGATACGAGCTGGAAAGCAGGCGCGAAATCTGGGTTTCCAGCGTGCGGGCATTCACAATCTGTCCTAGTGATGTGTTGGTGGCCAGCGGCAGCAGATAACGCGAATTGTCAAAGGCACGGGCGCGCAAGGTGCGCGTGTAAGCCTCTTCCGCAAGCTCAGCCGGACGCGGCACCTGCCCGGTGTAATGCTCCAGCATCTTCTGGGTAAGCGCCTCATATTCGGCGAAGAGGAAATCCGCTGTGGCTGTGTAGACATCGCGCTTGACAGAGTCAGAGCCAAAGTCGGGAATGAAGTAGCCGCTCTTCTTGAAATTCTGGTAACGCGTGGACCTCTCCTGCCCGTCCCAGCGTTGTTCATCCACCAGCACAATGGCTGCGAGGATGGAAAGCTTTTCAATCGCGAAAGCTATGTGGGCCAGATCAGCAATGGAGCGGTGCCCATATTGAAAGTAAAAAGTGTTCAGGAACTGCTCAGCCTTCTGCTCTGAGATTTCCCGCAATGACTCTTTCATGGACAACGCTGAGCGTGAGTACTTGGCCATGGCATAGGCCTGGACTTCTGGATCCACGCCATGCACGGCAAACACGTTCACCTGCGCACTGCCTGACGATAGGGAAGGAGCTCCGTTCTTCATTGCTGACGGCTTGTTGTCAGGAGATTTTTGCATGTCCGTTTTCTGCGACTGAGGTTGTGCGGCAATGGCGTCACTCATGTTTGTCTGGAAGATTCTATTCCATTGGCTTGTGGGAAACGGCGCTGGATTGTCAGGCATTGCCAAAATTGTTCAAAAACGCTGGAGATTTAAATTCATCTTCCCTTTGTCATTTCGAGTGATGTCGGAGTTCCGCAGCGCGGAACGAGGACGAGAGAGGAACCCCGAGAATGTGAATCGTGACGGTGCAGCTTCAGGGAATTCTCTCGGAAATGTCAGCCCTTGCCGGTCAGGATTACGTGACAATGGCTTGTTATCTTAGAAATTCCCTGAATCGGCATAGTTGAAATTTTCATTTTCGGGGTCCCTCTCTTCGCGCTCACCGCAGGGCGGCTCGCTCTCGCTCCGGACGACAATCACGGAGGGCACGTATGAATTATAAATAGAGGGCATATTGCGGCATCTCTCATCCCACCCTCAGCTCACTTTCCTTCAACCCCAGCGCGGCAAACTGTGCCATGCCTTTATGAGTCACCCGCAAGACCCGGTTCTGGCTAACGCGAGCTACCCAACCGTCCTGCAAGAAATGACTCAGCAGCGCCGATCCCACGGCCCCGGCAAGGTGCGGGCGCCGTTCGGTCCAGTCCAGGCATCGGCGAGCAAAAGCTCGCCGGTTTGTACGCAATTCGTCAACTTCGATTCCAAGATCGGCAAGCCATTCACGGCCACGCGCGGTCACCTTGTAGTCGCCTCGTCCAGCAGTGGCGAGCACTCGCTTTTGTTCCAGGCGCTCAGCCAGCATCACGGCGATGCGTCCTGCCATGTGGTCATAGCAACTTCGGGCCAGCATCATCTGCTCGTCCACTTTGGGTCGAAGGTAGCTGGCGGGAGCGTGCACCGTGGAAATTGCGCCGAGTGCCTCAATCGCATAGGCCACCTTGGCATTGCGCAATTGGTAAAAGCGGCAACGCCCTTCATCACGGACCGTGATAAGCCCGCCTCGACTCAACTTGGCTAGATGAGCGCTGGCGCTCTGCGGAGAAATAGTCGCAGCCCGCGCTAGTTCGCCCGCCGAAAGCGAACGACCATCCAGGAGCGACATTAAGATCGCCGACCTACCGGGATCGGCCAGTAGTGATCCGAGCGTTGCAATGGCGTGTTTTCTGTTCAGCATTGGATTTGCCTCCCGTGTGCCGCGGTCCACAGTTCAATGTTAGCGAAGTTCTGCATTGCACGTTTCATCTTTTGATGAAACGTCGCTGCATTGGGAAGAATACGATCAGATGGTTAATGGACGCTCATCTAAACTAATCGAGGCGGGAATGGTGACCCAGGTGACAGACAGCAGGGACTCAGAGACAAGCATTCAAAATCAATTTGTCAGTACCCAGACGAGAGCGCAAGCGCAGAGCACTACTCGCTTACACGGCGCACTCCTGTGGACGCTCATCGCCACCAGCTTTGCTTTTGTAGTGGTGCAGCTTGACGTGACCATCGTCAACGTGGCGTTGCCGCAGATCAGCGCAAGCCTTCACAGCGGCGTCACCGGATTGCAGTGGGTGGTGGACGCGTACACCCTGAGCTTTGCGGTCTTGCTGATTGCCGCCGGGGTGCTGGGTGATCGCTTCGGATCACGGCGGGCGTATCTTTGTGGATTTTTTGTATTCACGGCAGCATCACTTGCCTGCGGCCTGGCGGGCAACATCCTGGTGCTGATTGTGGCGCGTGCGGCACAAGGCGTGGGCGCCGCGTTGCTGGTGCCCAGCTCACTGGCGTTGTTGAATCATTCAGCAGAAGACGACGCGAAACTACGTGCCCGCATGGTTGGCCTATGGACGGCTGCCGGTGGCATCAGCATCGCCGCCGGGCCGATTGTTGGCGGGCTCCTTCTTGGCCCGCTTGGATGGCGCAGCATATTCCTGGTGAATCTTCCTGTCGGAATTTTGGGCGCGTATCTCACGCTTCGCTATATTCCGCGCGACTCACAATCGCACGGCGGGCGCTCGTTTGATCTTCCTGGCCAGCTCCTGGCCATGCTCACTCTTACCGGGCTTACCGGCGCTGTGATTGAAATGCGTCCATTGGGATGGGCGCATCCAGTTGTGGTCGGCGGCTTTGTCGTGGCCATGGCATGCGGCCTCGCATTCGTGTTTGTGGAAGGCCAAAGTGCCGCGCCCATGTTGCCGCTCCGCTTTTTTACCACGCCCAATTTCAGTCCGGCTGTGGGCTTTGGTGTGATCGTTAACCTTACTTATTACGGAGTGATCTTTGTGCTCAGTCTGTATCTGCAACAGGCCCGTGGATACTCGGCCTTGCAGGCAGGCCTGGCCTATCTGCCTCTGACCAGCACATTCATTATCTCCAACCTGATTAGCGGATGGCTGATCGGCCGCGCCGGATCGCGCCTGCCCATGACGCTGGGAGCGCTCATCGCGGCCACCGGGTATGCTTTGCTCCTGGCACTTGGGCCGCGCACGCCGTTCCTCATCATGATGCCGGCTTTCATGCTCATTCCCGGCGGTATGGGTCTGGGAGTTCCGGCCATGACCACCGCGATCTTATCCAGTGTGGAGCGCAGCTGGTCGGGAACTGCTTCCGCAGTTTTGAACACGGCGCGTCAGGCCGGTGCGGCCATCGGCGTGGCTGCTTTTGGCGCAATGGTCGGAGGAGCGAAGGCGGAAATTATTCCCGGATTGCACACGGCTGCGGTGATATCGTCTTCGCTGCTGGTGCTGGCCGCGCTGCTGGCCTATCTCGGAATAAAAAAGAGACATGCCCACTGAGAGTTGAGATTACTGTGGGCCCCGGACGAATACTTCAGCATCCAAATACAATCATTGTGACAAAACGTTTGTGCCGACCTTGTTTCCAGAGCGCGGCAATTTTCATCAATGGCAATCTCTCCACTTCATTCCGAACCGCTTCCTCCCGAATCACTGGCCGATCGCGCCGGAAACAGGCCTCACATGTCGCGGGCATTGCTGTGGATGATGAGCATCGCCTCCGGTGCGGCGGTCGCCAATCTTTACTACAACCAGCCGATGCTGGCTGCCATGGCACGCACATTTCACGCTAGCGCGCATGAAATCGGTCTGGTCGCCACCTTCACCCAGGCGGGCTATGCGCTCGGTATGCCATTGTTTGTTCCGCTGGGCGATTTCATGGAGCGTCGCCGGTTGATCGTCATGCTCTTTTTAGCGGTGGCATGCGCGCTTTCTGCCGCGGCGCTGGCGCAGAACCTGATCTGGCTGGTCACAGCCAGCTTCTTCATCGGACTCACAACGCTGATCGCGCAGATCATGATTCCGCTCGCAACCGAACTATCGTCACCGCAGGAACAAGGACGCACGATTGGATCTCTGATGAGTGGCATTCTTCTCGGCGTTCTGCTGGCCAGAACGTTAAGCGGGTTCGTGGCTGCGCAGTGGGGCTGGCGCAGCATGTTCTGGATGGCCGCCGCCATGGCACTGCTGTTCTCCGCGTTGCTGGCATTCCGGCTGCCTCACGTGCCCGCCCACGGTACTCTGACCTACAGAGAACTGATTCGCTCCATTGTGAAGCTGGCCCTGGAAACGCCTAAGCTGCGCCAGGTTTCCATGACTGCGGCCATGATCTTTGCCAGCTTCAGCGCTTTCTGGACAACCCTTGTTTTCCTGCTGGAGCGGCCTCCCTATCACTACGGTAGCCAGGCCGCGGGATTGTTTGGATTGATCGGCGCTTCCGGAGCTTTAGTGGCCCCGATCGCGGGGAGATATTCTGATCGTCGTGGCCCGCGATTTGTGGTGGCGATTGCCATCAACACGGTGCTTGCGTCCTATGTGGCCTTCTGGGGATTGGGGCTGCACCTTTTTGGACTGGTGGTCGGCGTGGTCCTGCTGGATGCCGGCGTGCAGGCTGCGCAGGTGGCGAACCAGTCGCGTGTGCTGGCCATGCGACCTGAAGCACGTAACCGCGTGAACACCATTTATATGATCTGCTACTTCGGTGGAGGATCGCTGGGATCACTGGTGGCGGCGTGGGCGTGGAGCCGCTGGCATTGGAACGGTGTTTGCGCCGTAGGCGTGGGTTTTATTCTCCTTGCCGGAGTTGTATTCATGATGCGGGTGAAAGACTCGCCGGCCCAGACCGTGGCCTGATTGAAGTAGATCTAAACCTGGCCTAAATGAACATAAATTCGCTGCTCCGGCAAACCGCGCATCGCAAAGCCCCAATGCCAGAGGCACCCTGGGTCATGGTGCAGAAGTGGCATGATCTCCTATTTGCGCACTGGCAAGTTCCTGTGGAGAAGCTGCGTCATCTGGTGCCGCCGGAACTGGAACTCGATCTCCGTGATGGGAAGGCTTACGTTGCGGTGGCTCCGTTCTGGATGAGCGGTATCCGTGGACGAGCCATGCCGCTGCTGCCCGGCGTAAATACATTCCCGGAACTTAATGTGAGAACGTACGTGACGTACAAGGGAATTCCGGGCGTTTACTTCTTCAGTCTGGATGCCGCCAGCCGCATCGCGGTGAAAGGCGCGCGCTGGTTTTATGGCTTGCCTTACTTCTTTGCCAATATGTCCGTGCGGAACATCAATGGAAGACTTCACTACACGAGTCAAAGGATCGATGCCCCGCGCCCGGCTGAGTTGCGGGCGCAGTATTGGCCGGTGACCGCGCCCAGGGTACGCGATCCGCAATCGCTGGAAGCTTTCCTCACGGAGCGTTATTGCCTCTACACCGTAAATCATGGGAAGGTCTTGCGGGCATACATCCACCATCTGCCTTGGCAGTTGCAGGACGCAGAGGCGGAGTTTGAAGTGAACACCATGGCGCGTGCTGCCGGGCTGGAGCTACCGGAGGAAAAGCCGCTGCTGCATTTTTCCAGGCTGCTGGAAGTCTTGATCTGGTGGCCGCAACGGGCTGATTAAGCAAAATCTGCCAGAATGCGTGCTTGTTCCTGCTCAGGCCTGATGCTAACCTTCTTGCCCAATGAGCACTCCAGATCCGGCCAGAGCCGGCGCCAAGTTCGTTCTTCCCAATCCGGAAACATTTTTCAAGGCCCAGGCGCGCAACCGTCGCGCTACGTGGCGCATGAGCGTTTTGTGCGTCTTTGCCGCGCTGATCATGGGCATTCCACTCACGCTGGTGCTCACGCCGCTTCTCTATGCTCTGACCCTGGTGGGCGCGGACATCATCAATTACTTCTCGCCTTTGCCGCCGGAGTTCTGGCGTAATGTAAGCGATCTCTCCAGCATCGCCTACCGCACGGCGGACTACGTGATCAACCAGCGCGGCAGCATGGACGTGAATGAACTTGTCCTGGCGGCCGTGCTGATGCTGGCTCCAGGCATGGTTCTGGCACTCCTTTTGTGGATGGGCATGCGGATGCTCTTCCGCCACGGCGGCGTGGGCGGCACGCTGGCCAGCCTGAGCGCTCGCGAACCCAATCCGGCTGACCTGAAAGAACTGCAACTCGCGGACGTGGTGCAGGAAATGGCCATTGCTGCGGGATTACCGGCGCCGCGCCTGATGCTGCTTGACTCACCGGGCGCCAATGCGGCCGCGATCGGGACGTCAGCCGCCGACGCACGCATCGTCATCTCAAGGCAGCTGATTGATGATCTTGATCGTGACCAGCTTCAGGCACTCATGGCGCACATGGTGGGATCCATCAGCAATGGCGATCTGAGCATTGCCTTCACGGTGACCAGCGTTTTCGAGGCGTGCGGGCTGATTGTGGCGCTGGTGAATGCGCCGTTCGGGAAGGAGTCGCGCAGGACCTTGTGGCGGCTGCTGCGTTACGCATTTCGCCGCGGCGGCCACGATGCTCAAATGGTGGACGCCGGAGAAGTGGGCGCCTTGCTTGCCGATACCCTGGACAGCAAGACCACCGATATTGACCAGTTCTTCAACAACCGAAACGCGGGGCTGATTCGCAAGTTCTTCCGCTTGCTGCTGTTTCCATTTATTTTCACCAACATCGGCGTGGAGCTTACGCTGTTTATCTTTCTCCAGGTCCTTCTGGGGCCATGCATGGCATTAGTCTGGCGTACGCGACGTTACCTGGCGGACGCCACCTCCGTGGAGTTCACCCGCAATCCAGAAGCACTGGCAACGGCGCTGCAACAACTGAGTGAGGACAATAACGGTATTGCCGGCGCCGGATTCGCCTCGCATTTGTTTGTGGTGAATCCCAAGGGCGACTGGAGCCTGCGTGGCGCTCCACCCGCCCCCGCTCAGCAGGAGAAGATGCTGCAGGCGTGGCAGTCAACTGCGAGTACCGGCTATATTCCAGCGGCCCGGACACCTGACGCGGACAGCACGGAATGGAGCCGCGGTCGCCTGGAAATGATGGACACCGCCAAAGCAGCCGTTACCGGGAACGCTCTTGCGGCAACAAGGATGGCGGCGTTCGCCGAGCTGATGGGAAGTACCCCCGAGTTTGGTTTTCACCACATTCCTGATCCCGAAGATTTTGAAGCAGCCAAGAAAGGCGACGCTGCCGCAATCGAGCGCATACGACGTTTACAGGAAGCGCGCGCACAGGCTGAAGGGACGGGAACAGCCCGCAGCCAGACCGGATTGCAGACGCACAGCTTCCTGTCATTTCATCCCCCGCTGGGCAAGCGGGCCAAGCGGCTGCAGAAGATGGGATCGCGCCTGATTGCGCCGGAGAACCAGTACGGTCTGGGCATGAAGATCTTAATGTTTGTGCTGTATCTGATCGTTGTCCCGTTGCTGACTGCCGGCGGAGTTCTCATGCTCATGGCGCTCGGGATCATGATCATGATGAACCTGATGCTCCTGGGCGTCTGGCTCACTGTGGTCCATTGGGCCTTTGGCCAGGACTGGATCAGCAACTATCATAGCTTTATGAATTTTGTGGATCGGTTCGCTAGTGCGGTGAGCTCCATCAAGCATAGATAAAGAGACAAGTATCAGGGCGAGCATGCGAATTGCATCCGAATTGCATCCACCTTTGAGACAAGTATCAGGGCACAGCTTCAGCCGGGGCCGTATCGCTTTAAAAAAGTTGGGCTTCAGCCCCTAAGGGTTCTGATCCCGATTCGTGCGTTTGCTCCAAGGAGGCAGATTGGTCCTTTATCTTCTGATTGCTGTCATTGTGTTGTTGCTGGTCTTTCTCTACAAGACCTACAACGCACTGATCTCCATGCGGAACAACCTCCACAATGCCTGGTCTGATATTGATGTCCTGCTGACTCGCCGGCACGATCTTGTTCCCAACCTGGTAGAGTCGGTGAAAGGCTACATGACGCATGAGCGCCAGACTCTGGAGGCCGTGACCGCCGCTCGCTCTGCGGCGATGCAGACCGGCGGAGACGTAGTCAGTCGCGGCATGGCTGAGATGGCTCTCGGAAATGCGGTGGGCAATCTGTTCGCGAAGGTGGAGCGCTATCCAGAATTGAAAGCCTCGCAAAGCTTTATTCTCCTGCAGGAGCAGATCACCTCCACCGAAAACCGTATCGCCTTTGCGCGACAACATTACAACGAGACCGTGCGCCAGTTCAACACGAAGATCGCCGAGTTTCCCAACAACTTGATCTCAGGAGCGCTCGGTTTTACTCCAGAGAAACTCTTTGCCGTGGATGCGGGCGACAGGGCAAATGTGGCGGTGAACATTTAGTCTTACCGCGGATTTACGCGGATGAGCACGGATCAAAAATGTCCGTGATTCGCCCCAAAAGCAAAAAGCCCGGACTCATCCGGGCTTTTCAAACTTAAAAGGGACGGCGACTTATTTCATCGCTACCAGTCGCGCGTTCAGGCGGGACTTATACCGCGATGCTGCGTTCTTGTGGATCAAGCCCTTTTTGGCGGCCTTGTCGATCATTGATACGGTGCCGGAGAAC
>WNFC01001721.1_pt1 | contig 23235 bp, 18 predicted proteins | sample 5400541 | NCBI WGS metagenome assembly WNFC01 (sample SAMN13153342, study PRJNA577476) | soil metagenome | isolation source: 120 cm saprolite under Douglas fir tree site 2 hole 2 replicate 1 | place: USA:California | collected 2015-04-18
GTACGAACCCCAAATGAGCTTGATGACGTTCCAGCCCGCCCCGCGGAAATCGGCTTCGAGCTCCTGGATGATCTTGCCGTTGCCGCGTACCGGACCGTCCAGGCGCTGGAGATTGCAGTTGACCACGAACACCAGATTGTCGAGCTTCTCGCGCGCCGCGAGGCCGATCGCGCCGAGCGATTCCGGCTCGTCCATCTCGCCGTCGCCGCAGAACACCCATACCTTGCGGTTCGCGGTTTCCGCCAGCCCGCGCGCTTGCAGATATTTCAAGAACCTCGCCATGTAGATACCCTGAATCGGCCCGAGCCCCATCGAGACGGTGGGGAATTGCCAGAAATCGGGCATGAGCCACGGGTGGGGATAGGAAGAGATGCCCTGGCCGTCCACCTCGCGACGAAAATTCAGGAGCTGCGTTTCGGTGAGCCGACCCTCCAAAAATGCGCGCGCGTAGATGCCGGGCGACGAGTGTCCCTGGAAGTAGACGAGATCCCCCCCGTGCCCCCCGTGCGGAGCGTGCCAGAAGTGATTGAAGCCGATGCCGAACAGCGTTCCGACCGAGGCGAAGCTCGCAATGTGACCGCCCAGCTCGTCGTCCGACTTGTTGGCCTTTGCCACCATCACCATCGCATTCCAACGGCAGAACGAGCGAATGCGCTCTTCCAGCGCATGATCCCCGGGCGAGCGCTCCTCCATGTGCACCGGGATGGTGTTGAGGTAGGCAGTATTGAGCGAGAAGGGAATGTAGGCTCCCGAACGGCGTGCCTTGTCGACGAGCTTCTCCAGCAGGTAATGGGCGCGCTCGGGGCCCTCGCGTTCGAGAACGGCCCCGAGCGCGTCGAGCCATTCCTGCGTTTCCTGGGCGTCGGGATCGTTGGCGGCGGAGAATTCAGGCAGCGCGGACATGACGTTTCCCTCTCGGTGCGAAGGTGGGGCGGGAGTGTGAGACTTGCGGAGAATCGCTTGAAGCTTACCCTGCCGGCCTTACAGGATCAATTGCACCTTGTCGCCTATTATGAAAGAGCCATTATACGAAAACGCGCCTCGCGCAATCAAAGAGATCGAACTTCGGCTTGGCTAAAGCCAGGAAACTGCGGATGCTAGAATGCGCGTCTTGCCTGTTCGCCGCGTCGATTCTCTCCCATGCAGACCCGCATCATTGACGGCAACGCCATTGCGCGCGAGTTACGCGTAGGGTTGATTCGACGTGTCGCGGCCCTTGCCGCGAGAGGCGTGCGCCCCGGTCTCGCGGTGCTGCAAGTCGGGAACCACCCGGCTTCGAAAATCTATGTGCGAAACAAGATGAAGGCCTGCGGCGAAGTGGGGCTCTACTCGGAGCACATCGAATTGCCGGCCGACGCGGATGAATCGACGCTCCTCGAGCGCATCCGGACCCTGAACCGCGATAGTCGTATTCATGGCATCCTCGTGCAACTCCCCTTGCCGACGGGACTTTCGGCGGAGCGGGTGCTCGACGCCCTGGCTCCGGCGAAGGACGTGGACGGATTTCATCCGATCAATATGGGCCTGCTCGCAGCCGGCAGTCCGCGCTTCGTGCCCTGCACGCCCCTCGGAGTCATGAAGCTGATCGAGCACGAGGAAATCGGCGTGCAGGGACGGCACGCCGTCGTGGTCGGCCGCAGCAACATCGTCGGCAAACCGGTGGCGCTGCTGCTCTTGCAAAAGGGCGCCACGGTCACCATCTGCAACTCTAGAACCCCCGATCTGGGCGCGATGACCAGCCAGGCGGACATTCTCGTGGTGGCGGCCGGTAGACCCAGGCTCGTCACGGCCGGCATGGTGAAGCCCGGCGCCGTCGTCATCGACGTCGGCATCAACCGGCTTGCAGACGGCAGACTCGCCGGCGACGTGGACTTCCAGAGCGTACTGGGAACCGCTTCGTGCATCACGCCGGTGCCGGGCGGAGTTGGACCCATGACGATCGCAATGCTGCTCGAGAACACGGTAATGTCCGCCGAGCGGGCTTCCGCCAGCGGCGGCAGCTCCTGAGGCGGTGGCGCAAAGTCCCGTGACCCCAATTTGGAGAAATTAGGAGTTGAATCTGAAAAGCACCGTCAATCCGCTGCTCGATTTCTCGGGCTTGCCGCGTTACGGATCGGTCCGGCCGGAGCACGTCGCCTCCGCCATCGATCAGTTGCTCGCCGAAAACCGCGCCCTGATTGCTCGGCTGACAGCCGAGGGCGCTGCGGCGTCCTGGAACGGGTTTGCCGAACCGCTGGAAGACGCCAATGAACGGCTATGGCGCGCTTGGGGCGTGGTCGCTCACCTGCACGCAGTGGACGACAGCGCCGAGATCCGCGATGCCTACAACGCGAATCTGCCGAAAATCACCCGGTACCGTACCGAACTCGCGCAAAACCTTGACCTCTATGAAAAGTTCAAGGCGTTGCGCGCTTCACCGGGTTTTGAGGAACTGTCTCAAGCTCAGCGCAAGATCGTCGAGAACGACTTGCGCGACTATCGTCTGGGAGGAGCCGAACTCGAACCTCGGGACAAGCGGCGCTTTGCCGAAATCCAGGAAGTACTTGCTGCACTCGAAGCCAAGTTTTCCGAGAATCTGCTCGACGCAACCAATGCTTTTTCGGCGTTGATCGCCGACCGCGGAGCGCTGCTCGGCGTCCCCGAGGACGTACTCGAAGCGGCCGAAGAAGGGGCGCGTAAGGATGGCCAGGAGGGGTGGAAGTTCACCTTGCATGCGCCGTCGTACGGGCCCCTGATGCAATACGCCGAGAATCGCGACCTGCGGGAAAAGCTGTACCGCGCGCACGTCACACGGGCGAGCGAATTCGGAAATCTGGAATTGGACAACACCTCGATCATCGTGCGTGAGCTTCGCCTGCGAAAAGAAAAGGCGCGGCTGCTTGGTTACAAAAGCTTCGCGGAATTTTCGCTTGTCCCGAAAATGGCCGAGTCACCCGAGGCCGCGCTCGACTTCCTCAACGATCTTGCCGCGAGGGCGCTGCCTCACGCACGCAGGGATTATGCTGAACTGGAGGAGTTCGCACGCGCGGAACTCGGGATCCAGGAGCTCCAAGCTTGGGATATCGCGTTCGCATCGGAAAAACTGCGCGCGAGACGTTACGCGTTTTCCGATCAGGAAGTAAAGCGGTATTTCCCGGAACCCAAGGTCCTGGAAGGCATGTTCCGGCTCGTCGAAGCCCTCTATGGCATTCGCATTCTTCCGGACGCGGCAGAAACCTGGCATCCGGAAGCGCGGTTTTTCCGGATTACCGACTCGGACGGGAGCCTGATGGGCCAGTTTTATCTGGATCCGTACTCACGGGAAACCAAGCGCGGCGGCGCGTGGATGGATGAAGCGATCACGCGGCAGCGGATGCCCGGCGGCCTCCGGACCCCGGTTGCGCATCTCATCTGCAACTTTCCCGCACCGGTCGGGAACAAGGCCGCGCTGTTCACGCACGACGAAGTCATGACCCTGTTTCACGAATTCGGCCATGGATTGCACCATCTGCTCTCGCGAGTCGACGATCTGGGCGTCTCCGGAATACGCGGTGTCGAATGGGACGCGGTCGAGCTGCCTTCCCAGTTCATGGAGAACTTCTGCTGGGAATGGGGCGTGCTCGCCCGCATGACCGCTCACGTCGAAAGCGGGGAAGCCTTACCGCGCAGTTTGTTCGACAAGATGCTGGCGGCAAGGAATTTTCAGAGCGGCATGCAGACCGTGCGCCAGATCGAGTTCGCATTGAGCGACATGCATTTACACCATGACTACGACCCCGCGGGGGCAAAAACGCCATTGCAGCTGCTCCACGAAATCAGGGCGAAAGTCGCCGTGGCCATGCCGCCGGAGTACAACCGTTTCCTTAACAACTTCTCGCACGTCTTCTCGGGAGCTTACGCTGCCGGTTACTACAGTTACAAGTGGGCCGAGGTGCTTTCCGCCGACGCGTTCAGTCTGTTCGAAGAGAACGGGGTGCTCGACTCCGACACCGGCGCGCGATTCCGCGACGAGATCCTCGCCGTCGGCGGCAGCCGACCGGCGCTCGAATCGTTCAAGGCATTTCGAGGCCGCGAGCCGAGAATCGACGCACTGCTGCGTCACAATGGTATGATCGCGCCCTGAGGACCCTTACCGCATGCGCATCCTGTTCGTCGCCGCAGCGATCCTCTCGACTGTCTGCGCCAACGCTTTCGGTCAGGCCTATCGCTGGGTGGATCAAGACGGTAGGGTTCACTATACGCAGACACCCCCGCCCCCGGACGCAAGAAACGTACAACGAAAGAGTTTTCGCGGAGGCGGAGTCGATGTCTCGAATCTGCCTTACGCGACGCAGGTGGCGGCGAAGAACTTTCCCGTAACTCTGTATTCCCTCCCGGATTGCGGTGCCCCCTGCGACCAAGCGCGCGCGTTGCTCGTCAAGCGCGCGGTCCCTTTCAGGGAAGTCAGCGTCGTCACTCAAAAGGATGTCGATGAGGTGAAGAGGCTGTCCGGCAAAACCGATCTGCCGTTGCTGGTCGTCGGCAACCAGTCGCAAACCGGGTTTCAGGAAAGCCTCCTGAACGGCCTGCTCGATTCAGCCGGCTATCCGACTTCTGTACCTCCCGCACGGATCGAAGCGCTGCGAAAGATGGATCCCCCTACTCCAGCACCGGCTAAATCCCAGGCGCAGTCACCGTATGGCGCGGGCGCCGGTGCGGAGCCGGCGGCCGGTGCAAGATAGATCATCAAGCTCGAGGACGCCAAGTTCCCGGTGGAGGAGGTCCAGGCGGCGGGGTACCACTGCGTCTGCTCCGGGCAAAGAACGTATAACGGCGTTGCGATCCTGTCTCGCGAAACCCAATTGCCGCATCTAAAGCAGGAGGATGGAATCATGCCATTCAACAAGTTGCTGCGCCAAATCGCCGGACTTGTGCTGGCTGTTTGCGCCGCGGCTGACGTGTTCGCTCAGGCTGCCTACCCGGCGAAGCCGGTGAAAATAGTCGTGCCCTACTCCACCGGCGGACCGGCGGACATCTACGCGCGTTTCATCGGCGACCGCCTGCAAAAGACTCTCGCACAACCCTTTGTAATCGAGAACCGGCCTGGCGCCGGTGCGATCATCGGCACCGACGTGGTGGCGAAATCCGCCCCCGACGGATACACGCTCCTCATGATGTCGAATACGCATACGGTAAACGAATCACTGTTCACGAAGAAGCCCTACAGCCTGACGCGGGACCTCGCGCCGATCTCGCCGATCAACTATTCCGACCTCCTTCTGGTGGTTCACCCTTCGGTACGGGCGAACGACCTGAAGGAGCTCATCGCGCTCGGCAAATCCAAACCGGGCGCTCTCAATTACGCGTCCTCCGGACCGGGCACGCCGTATCACATGGCGGGCGAGCTTTTCAAGGCGATGGCCGGAATCGACGTGGTACACGTGCCGCACAAAGGAAGCGCTGAAGCACGCACCAGTGTCCTCACAGGCGACGTGCAGATGATGTTCGACGCAATTACCACAATGGCGCCGCTCGCGCAGGCAGGCAGGGTTCGCCCCATCGCCACCTCCGGAAAGACGCGTTCCTCAATCACGCCTGGAGTACCGACCCTGGACGAAGCCGGCCTGCCCGGTTACGACGCGGTCATTTGGCTGGGGATAATGGCCCCGACCGCGACCCCGAAATTGGTCGTCGACATTCTAAATTCCGAGATCCAGAAAATCGCCAGCTTGCCAGATGTGAAGGAGGTCTGGGCCAAGCAGGGTGCCGTTCCGATGCGCATGACACCGGCAGAATTCGGAAAGTTCCTGGAGCAGGATATCCAGAAGTGGGCGAAAGTCGTGAAATTCTCGGGGGCGAAGGTCGATTAGGGTACACGCGAAGGTTTTCCGAAGACCTTAGACCCCCGTGGCCGAGCGCTTCCAGCTCACCGTCAACGGTGTCGAATCCGAGCTCGAGGCGAGTTCGGACACGGCGCTTCTCTACGCGTTGCGCAACGACCTTGGCTTGAAAGGCACGCGCTTCGGCTGCGGCGGCGGCCAATGCGGCGCCTGCTTCGTGTTAATCGACGGCTATCCGGCGCCCGCTTGTGACATGCCCCTGTGGGCGGCCGCGGGTAAGAGAATTACTACCGTCGAAGGCTTGAGCAAAGGCGGGGAGTTGCACCCCCTCCAGCACGCCTTTCTCGCCGAGCAGGCGGCGCAATGCGGGTATTGCACCAGCGGCATTCTGATCAGCGCCGCGGCGCTCCTAGCGAGAAATCCCAGGCCGACCGATAGCGAAGTGCGCGCGGCGCTCGACCGCAACCTGTGCCGCTGCGGCTCGCACAACCGCATGGTGCGCGCGGTCTTGCGCGCGGCGTCTGAAATCGCGCTGTGAACACCGTCGCCGAAAGCCCGCTCAAGCGGCCGGGAAGTCTGGAGAAAAATCCGAAACTGGCGCAATGGCTTCGCGTGCACCGCGACGGAACCGTGTCGATTTTCAGCGGGAAAGTCGAGATCGGCCAGGGAATCTCGACCGCCCTCGCCCAGATCGCGGCGGAAGAGCTCGGGATCACCCTCGAACGCATCCGCATGGTCGCCGCCGATACCGCGGTGAGCCCCGACGAGGGCGTCACGTCGGGCAGCCTATCGATCCAGGATTCCGGTGTCGCACTACGCCGTGCCTGCGCGCAGGCCCGCACGTTGCTCCTTAAGAGCGCAGCGGCGCGTCTCGGCGTATCGGTCCGCGATTTGCAGGTAGCGGACGGGACGGTACGGACGGCAGGCCGGAGCACGAGCTTTTGGGAATGCGCGGACGACGCGTTGTTCGACTGCAAGGTCGACGAGACAGCGGCATTGAGATCGCCGCGCGACTACCAGGTGGTCGGCAAGCCTGCCCCGCGGCGCGACCTGCCCGACAAGATTGCCGGCCGGCCTCGCTTCATTCAGGACATTACGCTGCCGGGAATGCTCTACGGCCGCATAGTTCGTCCGCCGTACAATTTCGCGGGGCCGGTCTCGCTCGATGACAGCAAGGTCAAGTCGATGCCGGGGCTTGCGGCGATCGTGCGCGACGGCGGCTTCGTCGGAGTTCTCGCCGAACGCGAGGATGTGGCGATCTCGGCCCAGCGCGCCCTTCGGGTGACAGCGTCATGGCGAGAGGTCGACGCGTTGCCCCGGGACGTACATGCATGGCTCAAAGAACACGCGGCCGAGCACCGCGTCATCAGCGAGAAGGAAAACGCCGACGCGAAATCCCGCGCAGCGAAAGTGCTCGAAGCATCCTATACCAAGCCCTATATATCGCACGCCTCGATCGGCCCGTCCTGCGCGATCGCCCGGATCGACGACGGCAAACTCATGGTATGGAGCCATAGCCAGGGAATTTTCAACTTGCGCCGCGACCTAGCCTTGGCGCTGGGCATGCGCGAGGATGCGATCGTCGTGCGGCACGCGGAGGGGGCGGGTTGCTACGGGCACAACGGCGCCGACGATGCCGCCCTCGACGCTGCGTTGCTCGCGCGCGCCGCGGGCGGCCGCCCGGTGCAGGTGCAGTGGATGCGCGACGACGAATTCGCGTGGGCCCCGTGCGGTCCGGCCATGGCGCTAAGCTTGCGCGCGGCACTCGACTCCCACGGCGATATCGTCGATTGGGAGCACGAACTCTGGAGCAACGGCCACAGCAGTAGACCCGGCCGAGCGGATAATCCGGCGCTCCTGGCAGCCTGGCACGTGTCGAGAGCGCATGAACGACCTTCGGCGATCAACATGCCGCTCCCTGCAGGGGCGGCGGACCGCAACGCGATTCCGATATACGATTTTCCGAACCAGCGCATCGTCAACCACTACGTGCACGAGATGCCGGTGCGAACCTCGGCGCTGCGCTCCCTGGGTGCGTACGCCAACGTGTTTGCGATCGAATCCTTCATGGACGAGCTCGCTCAGGCGGCAGGAAGCGACCCGATCGCCTTCCGCCAGCGGCATCTCAAGGATCCGCGCGCTCGCGCGGTCATGGACGCAGCGGCGCGGCGCGCCGAATGGAGCCACTGGAAACCCGCCGAAAACCGCGGTCACGGTATCGGATTTGCGAGATACAAGAATCTGGGCGCTTACTGCGCTGCAGTGGCCGAAGTTGAGGTCGGCCATGACGTGCGCGTCAACCGTTTGATCCTCGCCGTCGACGTCGGGCTCGTCATCAACCCGGACGGCGTGATCAATCAGATCGAGGGGGGCGCAATTCAGTCGACCAGCTGGACGCTCAGGGAACAGGTGAGGCTTGGCGCACGCGGCATTGCGAGCCTCGGTTGGGAGGATTACCCCATCCTGAAATTCAGCGAGGTACCGGTCGTTGAAGTCGAGTTGCTCGACCGCCCCGAACTGCCTGCCGTCGGCGCGGGCGAAGCCGCGCAGGGCCCCGCTGCGGCGGCAATCGCCAATGCGGTGGCGCATGCGCTGGGCTTGCGCGTGCGCGACCTCCCGCTTACACACGAGCGGATTGCCGTGGCGATAAATCAGTCGACGTAGTTGTATGCCGGCAAGGTAAGGAACTCGACGTAGCGATCGTCAGTCGTGATGCGGTCGAAGAGCTTCGCGCCTTCTTCGTACTTACCCGCTTTCCACGCCTCGTCGCCGAGGTAGGTTTTCACCTTGGGCAATTCTTCCGTCAGGAGAGTTCTGAACAGCTCCTCGGTGACCTTGCGGCCGTCTTGTAGCTTCCCTTTGGGAGAACGCATCCACTGCCAGATCTGAGAGCGCGAGATCTCAGCGGTGGCCGCATCTTCCATCAGATTGAATACGGGCACGCAACCGTTCCCGGCGAGCCACGCCCCCAAGTACTGGATACCGACTGAGATATTGTTGCGCAGACCGGCTTCCGTGATCGGTCCCTCGGGCCGGAAGTCGAGCAAGTCTCTCGCGGCGACAATTACATCCGGGCGTTGCCTGTCGTACTGGTTGGGTCGCGGCATGTGCTCATCGAATACCGCTTTTGCGATCGGCACCAGACCCGGGTGCGCGACCCAGGTTCCGTCGCATCCGTCGTTCACTTCGCGGAGCTTGTCCTCGCGAACTTTCGCAAGCGCAACTTCGTTGGCCGCGGGGTCATTCTTGATCGGGATCTGCGCCGCCATTCCGCCCATGGCGGGGGCACCGCGGCGATGGCAGGTTTTCACCAAGAGCAGCGCGTAGGCCCGCATGAACGGCGCGGTCATCGTCACCTGCGCACGGTCAGCAAGGCAAAAACCACGGTTCGCGCGGAACTTCTTTATGCAGGAAAAGATGTAGTCCCATCGACCGATGTTGAGACCGGCGGAGTGCTCGCGCAGCTCCCACAGGATTTCGTCCATTTCGAACGCGGCAACTACCGTCTCGATCAGCGCAGTGGCCTTGATCGATCCCTGCGGCACGCCCAATTCCTTCTGGGCTAACCTGAAAATATCGTTCCAAAGCCGCGCCTCGAGATGGGACTCCATCTTCGGCAGGTAGAAATACGGCCCGGCATCGCGTGCAAGCAGCTCTTTGGCATTGTGAAAGAAATACAGCGCAAAGTCGAATATCGCTCCCGCAACGGGCTTCCCGTCCACAAGCAGATGCTTTTCATCCAAATGCCAGCCTCGCGGGCGCGGAATCAGAACCGCTACCTTGCTTTTCAGCCGATATGTCTTTCCCTCCTGTTCGAAATCGATGCTCCCGCGTACGGCATCGTGCAGGTTGACCTGACCTTCGATCATATTGGCCCAAGTCGGGCAGTTGGCGTCCTCGAAGTCCGCCATGAACGTCGAAGCGCCCGAGTTGAGCGCGTTTATCACCATTTTTCGGTCGGTCGGCCCAGTGATCTCCACGCGGCGGTCCAGCAAATCGTTCGGCTGTCGTGCGATCGTCCATTCCTCGGCGCGAAGCGGTGCGGTTTCCGGAATGAAATCGGGGAATTTGCCGGCGTCAAATTCTCTCTGGCGCGCCGCGCGAAGCGCGAGCAGATCCTGGCGGCGGGATTCGAAGGCGCGGTGCAGCTTGGCGACGAAGCTTAAGGCTTCGGGTGTCAGAACCCGTGCCGCCTCGGACAAGGCGGGAGCGCGGATTTCAACCCCTGCCGAAAGAGCCGCCGTTGAAGAGGCAATCGAAGATGCCACGTTCACCGTGTTCTCCAAAATATTGCGCTGAACCAATCCGGCTTCATGAATCACATCTCCAAAAAGGCTCGCCGAATGATATCTCTGACTATTCCGCGTCGGTCAGTGTCCCATCTCCGATGCCCAGCTCACCGATTTTGCGGGTGATCGTATTGCGACCTATGCCGAGCCGACCCGCTGCCTCGATGCGCCGGCCGCCGGTATGCGCAAGGGCCTTCGCGATCAGCGTCTTCTCGAAGCTCTTCGACAGATTCTCCATGATGTTAGTTTCGCCGTTTGCCAGTCTGCGATCCGTTTCGCGTGCCAGCGCCGCGAGCCACTCACCAGAGGGCGCCGCGGCATCCTCGCGGAGCTCCGGCGGAAAGTCACCGATCTCGATGACCTGCGTGGGTGACATCACGGTGAGCCAATGACACACATTTTCGAGCTGACGTACGTTTCCGGCAAGATTCTGGGCCGAGAGGTGGGCCATCGCCGAATCCGACAGGCGCTTGGGCTCTACACCGAGCTCTCGGGCGGATTTTGCGAGGAAGTGTCGTGCAAGCAGCGGAATGTCTTCGCGGCGCTCGCGCAGCGAGGGCAGGCGTAGCCGAATTACGTTCAGCCGGTGATACAGATCCTCACGGAACAGGCCTTCGCGAACCCGTGCTTCCAAGTCTTGATTGGTCGCGGCGATGACACGGACACTCGCGCGAATCGGCTGATGGCCGCCAACCCGATAGAAAGTTCCGTCAGACAATACACGTAGCAAGCGCGTTTGCAGCTCGGCCGGCATATCGCCGATCTCATCCAGGAACAGGGTGCCGCCTTCGGCTTGCTCGAAGCGACCCCGCCGCAGAGCCTGTGCCCCCGTGAAGGCGCCACGCTCGTGCCCGAAGAGCTCCGATTCCAGAAGGTCTTTTGGCATTGCCGCGGTATTTATTGCGATGAATGGCTTGTCTGCGCGCGGGCTGTGACGGTGCAACGCGCGCGCCACGAGTTCCTTGCCTGTCCCGGACTCCCCAGTGATCAGAACTGTGGCGCTTGACTGCGACAAGCGCCCGACTGCGCGGAACACCTCCTGCATCGACTGTGCCTGCCCGAGGATATCCGGCGTGCCGGTCGACGACTCCTCGGCTTCGTCCTCCCGCATGCTCTCGCCGAGTGCCCGGCGGATTAGCTCGACCGCCTGGTCAACGTCGAATGGTTTTGGCAGATATTCGAACGCGCCGCCCTGGAACGCCGCCACCGCCGACTCCAAATCGGAGTACGCGGTCATAATAATGACCGGAAGGTCGGGAAAACGTTGCCTTAGAGTTTGCAGCAGCTCGAGGCCCGAGGCGCCGGGCATGCGAATGTCTGAAACGAGCACCTGCGGGGCGCCGGCCGCGTCGAGCGCCTCCATGGCCTCAGTCGCCTGAGCAAAAGTTTTGAAGGGGATGCCTTCGCGGGCAAGTGCCTTCTCGAACACCCAACGGATCGAGCGGTCGTCATCGATGACCCAGACAGGTCTCATCATGGTCTTTCAGCGAAGCGGTAGCACGATGCGGAAGCTGGTTCTACCCGGCTGGCTATCGCATTCCACCACCCCGTGGTGCTGCTGCACGAAAGTCTGCGCGAGCGTCAGGCCGAGCCCGGTCCCGCCCTCACGGCCGGATACCAGCGGATAGAAAATCTGGTCGCGGATCTCCGCCGGAACGCCCGGTCCGTTATCGATCACTTGCAATTCTAATGCCAGCCTGCGCAACCGCCGGGCGAGCGTTACTTGGCGGGCAACCCGGGTGCGCAGGACGATTTCGCCCCGGTTTTGAAGCCCAGCCGCGGTCGTGGCACGGGCTCCCAGTATGGCTTGCGCGGCATTCCGTGCGATGTTGAGCACGGCCTGGATGAGTTGCTCCGGATCGCCGCGAAACTCGGGCAGACCGACGTCGTAATCGCGCCTTACCCGTATGCCTTCAGGAAACTCGGCAAGAATAAGACTGCGAACCCGTTCACATACTTCATGGATGTTCATCGGCACGTGATTCGGAGGGCGATGTGGAGTAAGGAGTCGGTCCATGAGAGCCTGCAGGCGGTCGGCCTCCTTGATGATCACCCGGGTGTATTCGCGCAGGCTTGGCCGGTCGAGTTCTCGCTCGAGGAGTTGAGCGGAGCCGCGCAAACCTCCCAGCGGATTCTTGATTTCGTGAGCCAGGTTGCGGATCAGCTCCCGGTTGGCCCGGTGTTGGGTCATGCGTTGCTCTTCTCGTTCGATGCGAAGCCTCTGGTCAATCGGCCGCAGCTCGAGCAGCAACGCGGCCTGCGGCAGCTCGACCGGCGTAACGATGCAGTCAAGGTGCAGAGGTTCCTGGCCCGTTGGCACGAGGATCAAGTCCTGATCAGCGAAGCCACGCTCCTCGCGAATCGCTTGATGCAACAGCGCTGCTAGGGAACCCGAGTCCGCGAAAAGGCCGGGAAATGGCTGATCGAGGATGCTCTTACGGCTGGCCGCGAACAGCGTTTCCGCTGCGGGGTTGACGTACTTTACATGAAGGACCCGGTCCAAGAGCACCACGGCGGTGGCGAGCCAATCCAGGCCCGGTGAGACGGTCGGACTCATGGGCCGGACCTGTTTCTAGGATCGACGCGGCCACGGCGCCGCGCGCCTGTGCCGTGCATCGCCAAGGGAGCGCCGGCCCCTTGCCCAAGCCAGGCTGCCCGATTCGTAAGATCGGGGCGAGTCGCCCTTACTTGAGGCGGCCGAGCTCGCCGCGAAGCTGCTCGATGTTCTTTGTGTGCTGGCTGACCGCTTCCTGGTATGGCTTCAATCGCTCCAGCACCCGAGCGTAGTTCCGCTCGTCGCCGTCGCGAATTCCTTCCTGCTCGGCGAGCTTCTGCCGGGCGTCGGAGAGTAGTTGCTGCTCGTTCTGAAGCTCCGACTCGAGAATCCTGCGGCGGTTCTCGTTGCGCGCCGAGGCAGGGTCCGATACGGCTGAAGATTGCACGCCGCGCGTGGGGACCTGAGCCGGGACAACGGACACTTCCTTGCTCACCAAGGTGCAGTTCTTGCCCACCGTGTCGCGTTTGACATTGGTGTAAGTCGGACGCCCGCTCGCGTCGGGGCACTTGTACACTTCGCTCTGAGCGTGACCACAGGGCGCCGCCAGCGCGAGAAAAACCCAGCCGATCAATCGCTTGTTCAGAATCATCACCCCCCCGGACCCTAGTGGGAGCTTTAAGTGTAGGCCAAAACAACCCTGATTTCAAATGAAAAAAGGACGAAACACCCGATGTCGGGTGCTGCGTCCTCCCTTTCATGGATTAGATTCCCGACCCGGAGCCACCGGGTCCTTGGTTTGCGGTTTCTTTACGAACTGTAGTACATGTCGAATTCGACCGGGTGGGTCGTCATGCGAAAGCGCGTCAGCTCCTCATGCTTGAGGCCACAATAGGCGTCGAGCATGTCGTCGGAAAACACCCCGCCCTTGGTCAGAAAGTCGCGGTCCTTGTTCAGGCACTCCAGCGCCATTTCGAGTGACGAGCATACCTGCTGGATTTTTTTCGCCTGGGCCGGCGGCAGGTCGTACATGTTCTTGTCGATCGGATCACCGGGGTGGATCTTATTCTGCACTCCGTCCAGTCCCGCCATCAGCATCGCCGCAAAAGCGAGATAGGAATTGGTCGTCGGGTCGGGGAAGCGCACTTCCACTCGGCGCGCCTTGGGGTTGGTGACGAGAGGGATGCGGCAGGCGGCGGAGCGGTTGCGCGACGAGTAGGCGAGGTTGATCGGCGCCTCGAACCCCGGCACCAGACGCTTGTACGAATTAGTCCCCGGATTGGTAATGGCGTTCAAGGCCTTTGCGTGCTTGATGATGCCGCCTATGTAGTAGAGGGCGAAGTCGGACAGCCCCGAGTAGCCGTTGCCCTGAAACAAGTTCTTTTCGTCTTTCCACACCGACTGGTGGACGTGCATGCCCGAGCCGTTATCGCCCACGACGGGCTTGGGCATGAAGGTCGCAGTCTTGCCGTAGGAATGGGCCACGTTCCAGACCGTGTACTTCAGAATCTGCATCCAGTCGGCGCGTTTCACCAAGCTGTTGAACTTGGTGCCGATTTCGTTCTGGCCCATCGCACCCACTTCGTGATGGTGTACTTCGCACTCAACGCCCTGCTGCTCCATGGCGAGCACCATGGCGTTGCGGATGTCCTGCAGCGTGTCCGTCGGCGGCACCGGGAAATAGCCGCCTTTTATCGGGGCACGGTGACCCATGTTGCCGCCCTCGTATTCCTCCCCGGAGGACCACGGGGCTTCCTCGGATTTGATCTTGCAGAAGCAGCCGGACATGTCGACGCTCCAGGTCACCGAGTCGAAAATGAAGAATTCGGGCTCGGGACCGAAATAGGCGGTGTCGCCCAACCCGCTCGATTTCAGGTAGGCCTCGGCGCGCTTAGCGATGGTGCGCGGGTCACGGTCGTAGCCTTTTCCATCGGAGGGTTCGACGCAATCGCAGGTGATATTGAGCACTGGCTCATCGGTAAAGGGGTCCATTCGCGCACTGTCTGGATCGGGCATCAACAGCATGTCCGAGGCTTCGATGCTCTTCCACCCCGCGATCGAGGAGCCGTCGAAGAAATGTCCGCTCTCGAACTTATCCATGGTGAACGCCTTGACCGGCACGGATACGTGTTGCTCCTTGCCACGGGTGTCGGTAAAGCGCAAGTCCACGAACTTGACCTCCTTCTCCTTGATCATTTTCATGACGTCATTGGCAGACATTGCCATTGCAGGATCTCCTCGGGTTGCGGATTGTTGGTGGGGTTATGAAGGGAAACAGAGCGCTAGGTCGATGGAATCTCTGCAGATTCCATGCCATCCGGCGCAAAAAAGGCAGGCCATTGTGCCATAAGAGAGCACTCGAAGCGATTTAGGGGGCTGGCGCACCAAACCGGCGCAAAGCAGTCATTATGCGCACCGTGCCGGTGCGAATCAACTCCTACCGCTTCGCCTGGAGCTAAACTATGCATATCGCGTGACTACCGAATCTCATCATGAAGAAAGACTCCGTCGAGAGCATCCTCGCCCAGGCCAAACAGCGAGCTGAGCAGATGAATCTACCCTACGCTGGAGCATTGCTGCCACTCGAAGCGCACGCGTTGATGCAAAATGACCCGGAAGCGAAACTGGTCGACGTGCGCACCCAGGCCGAGTGGGACTATGTCGGTCATATTCCTGAATCGGTATTGATCGAATGGAACACGTATCCGAGCGGCCAACGCAATCCACGGTTCCTCGAACAGCTCCAGGCGCGGGTCGCGAAGACCGAAGCACCGGTAATGTTCTTGTGCCGCTCCGGAGCACGCTCCCACCACGCTGCAGCAGCGGCAACCCAAGCGGGTTATCCCAACTCCTACAACGTGCTCGAGGGATTCGAGGGCGAGAAGGATCCGCACGGCCATCGCGGTACGGTCGGCGGCTGGCGATTTGCCGGCTTACCCTGGGTCCAAGGCTGACCTACGCTAAGGGCTCGATCGGCTCTCCCCTCGGCTACCCCGCTGACCAATTGACGACTCCCGCGTAGCCTGTAACGAGCACCGCCACGCCGAAAGCGATCCGGTACCAGGCGAACGGCGTGAAGTCATGCGTGGCGATGTAGCGTAGCAGCCAACGTACGCAGACGAAAGCGGAGACGAACGCTGCGGCTGAGCCGACCGCGAACATCCCTACATCGCCCGAATCGAAGAGCGCGCGGTTCTTCCAGAAATCGTATGCGCCGGCCGCCACGAGCGTCGGCACGGCTAGGAAAAAGGAAAACTCCGTCGCCGCGCGCCGCGAAAGTCCGAACAGCATCCCGCCGATGATGGTCGCTCCCGAGCGTGAAGTACCGGGGATCAGCGCGAACGACTGGGCAATACCGACTTTCAATGCGTCTTTCCAGGTCATTTCGTCCACGCTTTGAATTACGGCGGCGCGTCGACGTCTTTCCACCCAAAGAATGATGAACGCTCCGACGATGAACGCGAGCGCAACGGGCACGGCGTGGAAAAGATAGGTCTTGATCAGCTTGCCGAAGGCGAGGCCTAGCACCGCGGCAGGAGTGAAAGCGACAAGGAGGTTAAGCGCGAAACGCTGCGCAGCGCGATCGGTGGCGAGGCCTGCCAGCACGCGCCCGAACCGCTTGCGGTATTCCCAGACGATGGCGAACATCGCGCCGGTCTGGATCACGATCTCGAATACCTTTGCCTTCTCATCGGTGAAGCCAAGCAGGTCGCCGACGAGGATCAGGTGTCCGGTCGACGAGATCGGCAGAAACTCGGTCAGGCCCTCCACAACACCGAGGATGAAAGCCTTTGCGAGCAACGCGAGTTCCACTGCGTCTCCAGAAAATAAAAGGCGGCAGAAACTGCCGCCTTGAAATTCTAACGGAAACCGCCGGAAGCGGTGACGAGCCTAGTTCATCGCTTGACCTCGATGCCTCAGGCCTTCTGATACACCTCCGCGCCTTTCCTGACGAACTCCACCGCCTTCTGTTCCATACCCTTCTTCAACGCATCCTGCTCTGAAAGACCGTGTTTCTCCGCGTACTCGCGTACATCTTGAGTAATCTTCATCGAGCAGAAATGCGGACCGCACATCGAGCAGAAATGGGCGAGCTTCGCACCCTCTTGCGGTAGCGTCTCGTCATGGAACGCCTTGGCCTTGTCCGGGTCGAGACCCAGGTTAAACTGATCCTCCCAGCGGAACTCGAAACGCGCCTTCGAGAGCGCGTTGTCTCGGATTTGCGCTCCGGGGTGGCCTTTCGCCAGGTCCGCAGCGTGGGCGGCGATCTTGTAGGCGATGATGCCGTCTTTGACATCGTCCTTATCAGGCAAGCCCAAATGCTCCTTCGGCGTGACATAACACAGCATCGCGGTGCCGTACCAACCGATCATCGCCGCTCCGATGGCGCTGGTGATGTGATCGTACCCGGGCGCGATGTCGGTCGTGAGCGGTCCCAACGTGTAGAACGGCGCTTCCTTGCAGTATGTAAGCTGAAGCTCCATGTTCTCGCGAATGAGTTGCATGGGCACATGGCCCGGCCCCTCGATCATCACCTGACAGTCGTGACGCCAGGCGATGTCCGTAAGCTCCCCGAGGGTCTTCAGTTCGGCGATCTGCGCCTCGTCGTTGGCGTCCTGGATTGAGCCGGGCCGCAGGCCATCGCCGAGCGAGAAACTCACATCGTACGCCGCCATGATCTCGCAGATGTCATCGAAATGCGTGAAAAGAAAGCTCTCCACATGGTGAGCGAGGCACCATTTCGCCATGATCGATCCGCCGCGCGACACGATCCCGGTCATACGTTTCGCCGTGAGTGGAATGAACGGCAGCCGCACGCCCGCGTGGATCGTGAAGTAGTCCACGCCCTGCTCGGCCTGCTCGACCAGCGTGTCGCGGAAGACTTCCCAAGTGAGATCCTCGGCTTTCCCGTCCACCTTCTCGAGAGCCTGGTAGATCGGCACCGTACCAATGGGAACAGGCGAGTTACGGATGATCCACTCGCGTGTCTCGTGGATATGCTTCCCCGTGGAAAGATCCATCACGGTGTCGCCACCCCAGCGGATCGCCCAAGTCATCTTCTCGACTTCTTCAGCGATCCCAGAAGTCACCGACGAGTTGCCGATATTGGCGTTGATTTTCACCAAGAAGTTGCGGCCAATGATCATCGGCTCGGTCTCCGGGTGATTGACGTTCGCCGGGATGATGGCGCGGCCGCGCGCCACTTCCTCGCGGACAAGCTCAGGCGTGATGGTTTTCGGGATCGCGGCTCCGAAATCCTGGCCCGGATGTTGACGCGTAATCAGGTCGGACAAAGCGTCTCGGCGCTGATTCTCGCGGATGGCGACGAATTCCATCTCAGGCGTGACCATGCCCTTTCTCGCGTAGTGCATCTGCGTCACGTTCCTCCCGCCCCTGGCGCGGCGCGGCTTCCGCTTCAGGCTGAAGCGCATGTCCGCGAGCTTTGGATCGTTCAGGCGCTCATGGCCGTATCTCGAGGTGAGGCCAGAAAGCTCTTCGGTGTCGTCGCGCTCCTCGATCCATTTGGTGCGTAGAGCAAAGAGACCCTGTCGGATGTCGATCCTCGCTTGGGGATCCGTGTACGGGCCGGAGGTGTCATAGACGAAGATGGGTGGGTTTTTCTCGGCGCCGAACGAGGCCGGCGTGTCAGACTGAACGATCTCGCGCATCGGCACAAGAAGGTCGCGACGCGACCCCTCGACGTATATCTTGCGCGAGTTCGGCATCGGTTTGACTGCCGCTTCATCAACGCGCGCTGTCTCGGCAATAAACTTTGGATTGGCGTTCATGGCGCTCCTCTCACGCACAGACCGCAGGGGAGCGAAGGACCAGCCGTTCAACGCTTCCCTGCGGCGGCATTATCCGCATCAGGTTCGAAGGGTTTGCTCTCACCCGGCCAGGCAAGTTCGCCTGGTCAGGACCCCTACGTTGCTCTGAGGGACCTTACTCCAAGCGGTGGGGGGTTGGCAAGCGTATCAGCTACGCGGGCGTATTGCGAATGTGACCCGTATGCAGTTACGCTCGCCCTCGCGGCTGTAGCCCGCGTCCGTGGCAAGCGATCTAATTAGTTTAAGGCCGAGACCACCCACCGGTTGCTGAGCGATTAGCACGGCGGTATCCATGGGGCGATATTCGCCGAACGGATTGTGCGGCGGGGCCGCGTCCTCGTAGCGCAAGGTAAATCCCGTATCGCAGGGATCGAATGCGATCCAGACTGGGGATTCGCTCTCCTCGCGATAGCCGTGGGTGACCGTGTTCGTGAATAATTCCTCGACGATAAGGAGGAGCTTCAGGCAATCTTCCCGACCTATCCCGGCCGTGGTGCACGCGTGCTCAACAAAGGTCCGGATTTCCGCCATGGAATCCATCCTGGCTGGAAACCGGGCAAGCGGGGTGTTAGCCATTGACGGGGATGAGCCGGAAGAAGGCCGTTTGGGCTATTATAGATAGGAACAAAGCGTCCTCGAAGGCCCTAGCCACCTCCGGAATTGCAAGGCGGCCAATTATTGGGGAGTCATTATGCAATCAACGCGTTTAATCGTCCTTCGCCGATTTCTCCTTATGTGCGCGTTCAGCATTGCGCCGATTGCGAGCTGGGCAAATGACATAGCCCAGTTCAGGGTCGCCAGAGGCTCGGTCTATCTCGAGCGCGGCGGCCAGCGCCTCCCAGCACGCGTAGGAACGCATCTGCAAGCGACCGACACCGTGGTGACCGGAGCGGACGGATCGGCTGGTATTGCCTTCGTCGACAATTCGCTTCTGTCCGTCGGTCCCAACAGCGTGCTCGCCATCGAGCGATACGCGTTCAACTCGACTACGCACGAAGGGGCTTTCGAATCCTCTCTCCGCAAGGGAACACTGTCGGTGGTGTCTGGGAAAATAGCCAAGCAGTCTCCCGATGCAATGAAAGTGAAGACCCCTTCTTCGATACTCGGAGTGCGCGGAACCGAGTTCCTCGTTCGCTCCAGCAACTGAGCCCCAAAGGACCTCATGCGCCGGCACTACGCTGCGCTGATCGCGTCACTTGTACTGGGGGGCTGCGCCACACCGAGCCAGGACTTGGTTGTGCTGTTGCCGGATAAGGAGGGCAAAGTCGGAACAGTCGTTGTCCAAGGCCAGAAGGGCAAGGCTGTGCTCAATACCGCGTACGCCACAGCCCGGACGACAACCGATGGCGGTGTGCAACGTGGCACCGCAAGTCAGAGCGAAGTAAAGGACGTTTTTAGCAGTGCGCTCGCGGCCCAGCCGCCGCGCCCGGTCTCCTTCACCCTCTATTTCGAGAGTGGCAACGACGAATTTACCGAGCAATCGAAGCAGGAAGTAAAGGGTTTGTTTGCCGAGGTCGCGCGTAGGCAGGCGCCGGACATTACCGTCATTGGCCACACCGATCTGGTCGGCCCAGATCCATCCAACGATGCGCTCTCTCTTCAGCGAGCCGAGCGCGTGAAGTCGATCCTGGCGGGAATGGGCATCCCCGCTGAGCGGATCCTGACTGCTGGCCGCGGCAGACGCGAGCCTTTGATTCCCACAGCCGACGGGGTTTCCGAGCCGCGGAATCGGCGAGTGGAAATCAACGTCCGCTAGGGTCCGTTCCAGCGCAGCACCAGGAGTGTGAGGTCGTCTGCGGCTTCGGCTCCGCCGACGAATTGCGCGATGTCAGCACGGATCGAACTGACGAGCGCCGCCGGATTCTCGGCGTTCCGTGCGCGCGTGAGTACCTCGCGCAGCCGACGCGCACCGTAGAGTTCCCCTGCCGGATTCATCGCCTCGGTCACCCCGTCTGACACAACACACACAATTCCTCGTCGGCCTATCCAATGTTCGGCTGCGACGTAGGAGAATCCTTCAAGCACGCATAACGGCGGCCCACCGCCTTCCTCAAGCCGGGCAATCTCTCCATCAGGAGCCAGAACGAAAGGCGGTTCGTGTCCGGCGCTGCAATATTCCAGACGACCGCTCAGAACGTCGAGCACGCCCGCAAAAACGGTCACGAACAAGGACTCCGGATTTTCCCGCGCGATTTCCGCGTTGGCCTCACGGAGCAATTCATCGATCCGATGCCCGCGTCGAAGGGCAGTACTTTTGCACAGAGCTTTGCTGACCGCCATGAAGATGCTGGCAGGCAAGCCCTTCCCGGAAACATCGCCTACGAGAAAGAATAAGTGTTCGGCATCGAGCATGAAGAAGTCGTAGAGATCCCCTCCTACTTCGCGCGCGGGCTCCATAGCGGCGGAGATCTCGAAGCGATGTTCTGCAGGGAACGCCGACTCGGGCCGCGGGAGGCTGCCGATCTGGATGCGTCGCGCCGCGTCAAGCTCGCCGGCGAGGCGCGCCGCAGCCTCGCGTTCGCGTTGCAGGCGCTCCTGCAGCAGTTTTTTCTGGGCGTTGGCCTCGGCGAGCGTCTCGACAAGCATCGCCGCGAACAGGAAGGCGATGGCAGCCCCGGGAACCGAAGCGTCAAGCAGAAGCCCCGCCACCCGGTATGCTCCGAAGCCGGCTGCACCCAACGTGATCAGAAACAGAACTAGGAGGATCGTCGAACGCCCCGGCGAGAGCCGAGGTACGGAACAGACGACAACCAAGCCCACGACGAAAAGCGCCAATCCTTCAACCCAGGCTCCCCATCGCGGGCGCATCAACAGTGCGCCGTCAAAAACGTTCTCAAGGACCTGGGCATGAATCTCGATCCCCGGCATGCGTTCGCCAAGCGGCGTGGTCTGATAATCGATGAGCCCAAGTCCGGTAACACCGACTAGCACGAGCTTGCGCTCGAATTGAGCGTGGTCAACTTTCTCGCCGAGCACATCTGCGGCCGAGATAAATCGACTTGCATCATGTGGGGTGTAGTGGACCCACAGGCGTCCGTCCGATTGAGTGGGCACGGTCAGGTCGCCGATTCCCACGGCTTCGACCCCGGCGGCGGCGCCTCGTACGAAAAAGAGCGGTTCGCCGCTCGCCAAACGAAGGGTCTCTAGGCTCAAAGGTAGCACTGGGGTTGTGCCGACAAGTACGACCATCGGCACGCGCCGAACAACGCCCGCTTCGGTATCGGCGCTGAGTAGTCCGTGTCCTCTCGCAGCCGCATCGATTTCCGGGAGACTCCGAAGGGTAGAAGCATAGTGACGCACGGCTCCTCGCGCGTCGGTTCCTCTTAGCAGGGATGGAGTCAGGGGCGCCGCCTCGGAAGGTTTGCCGGCCTCAAGCCCTGCAATGCCCAGCACTACCGGAGCGGCCTTGATCGACGCGGCGAGTACCGCATCGTGGCGCGGCAGTTTTGCGAGACGCGCCGCCAATTGCGGATCGGCTTCGGCTACCGACGGTGCAAGCCATTCGGGGGAAAGACGGTCGGGCTCCGGAAACAATACGTCTACCCCGATTGCCGCGGGGCGGGCTGCGCCGAGCTTATCGATGAGTTGTGCAATCAAGGTGCGCGGCCACGGCCATTGACCGAATCGGTCCAGACTTACCTCGTCGATGGCGACGATGATCGCGGGCGCGGAGTGCCTTTCGCGCGGAGACAGTTCCTGGTAGCCGTCGAGCCACGCAAGACGCATTGCACCGACGACGGGCATGTCCTGCCACAGGATCGGCACGAGAAGCAGCGCAAGCAGGGCCAGACCGTGACCCACGCCGCGTGAATTGAACTTGGCCCCAAAGCGATTTGCTCGTGCGACCCACTCCGATCGGGAGTACCAGCCGGCGTCCCCGGCACCCGGCGACGATTTGCCCCTCAGAGCTCGATCTCCAAGCCGTCGTAGGCGACCGAGATGCGCAGCGGTTCACCCGTTCGCGAGATCTCTTCATAGCGCAGGGTTTCGCGCCAGATCTGGGCGATGCGTTCGTCGTTGTTGGCCGGTTCGTGATGGAAAAGCACCAGGTGTTTCACATTGGCAAGCTGGCACAACTCGACCCCGACTACGTTGCTCGAGTGGCCCCAGTCCTCCTTCACGGACACGGCCTCCGCGAGCGAGTACATAGCGTCGAAAATCACCAAGTCGGCGTCCGCAAAGAAAGTTGCGGCGCCTTCGACCGCATCTGGGACGTCCAGCCTGTGCTCGGAGTCGGTCGAATAGACGATGATCCGGCCATCACGGACGAATCGATAGCCATAGGAATCACCGGAATGGCTCTGAAGCTTCGCGGTCACGCTCCATCCGGCGACCTCATAGCTCCTGCCAGGCTGGAGTGTGACGAATTCTATCGAAGCCCCGAGGCGATCAAACGGCACGGGGAAACTGGGCGGGTCCTGTTGGCGGCGAAGAGCTTCTTCGAGATTAGTGTGACAGCCGTAAATCCGAATCCTGTTTCCAGGGACGTAGGCCGGAGCAAAAAAAGGAAAGCCCATGATGTGGTCCCAGTGAAGATGCGACTGGAACACGTGGAAGACGTTGGCCTTGGCGGGACCGTCCCGGGTAAATACATGGTTTCCGAAGGCGCGTACGCCGCTCCCGAGATCGCACAATACATGCTCGTCGTCACCCGCGTCGAGCTGCACGCAAGCGGAATTGCCTCCGAAAGTGTGCGAAACCGCAAAATCAAGCTCAGAGTCGACCCATGCCCGCGCCTTTTCTTGCGTGTCGAGGCGCTTACCCGAAGCCGCGACTATCGCATGGGCAAGCTTGTCTCTGATCGACGCGGAGTCCAGAGAGACGGG
>WNFC01007671.1_pt1 | contig 23226 bp, 17 predicted proteins | sample 5400541 | NCBI WGS metagenome assembly WNFC01 (sample SAMN13153342, study PRJNA577476) | soil metagenome | isolation source: 120 cm saprolite under Douglas fir tree site 2 hole 2 replicate 1 | place: USA:California | collected 2015-04-18
GAGTGCTGCTGACAGGACACGAGGGCTTTGTCGGCTCGGTCCTGGCACCACTGCTGCGAGCTGCCGGCTGCGACGTGACCGGTCTGGACAGCGGCCTGTTCGCGAGCTGCACATTCGCAGAGAGTCCGGTTGAGATCCCCACGCAGCGGATGGACGTCAGGGATCTCGTGCTGGCGGATCTCGTCGGGTTCGACGCTGTAATCCATTTAGCCGCCCTGTCGAATGATCCGGTCGGCGACCTGGATCCCGAAACGACGTACGCCATCAACCATGTCGCGTCTGTGAAGCTCGCCCGGCTGGCCAAGGCGGCGGGCGTGACGCGGTTTCTGTTCGCCTCGTCGTGCAGCCTGTACGGGGTGGCGGCCGACGACATGCTGCGCGAGGACGCGGCTTTCAACCCGGTCACGCCCTACGGGGAGTCCAAGGTGCGGGCGGAGCGGGACATCGCCGAGCTGGCGGACCGCGGGTTCAGCCCGACGTTTCTCCGCAACGCCACCGCCTACGGTGTCTCCCCGCATCTAAGGGTCGACCTGGCCGTCAACAGCCTCGTAGGCTTCGCGTACACCACCGGCGAGGTCCTCATCCAGAGCGATGGCACTCCGTGGCGACCCCAGATCCACGTCGAGGACATGGCGCGAGCCTTTCTCACGATACTCCGCGCGCCCCACGAGCTGGTGCACAATCAGGCCTTCAACGTCGGGCGCTCGGAGGAGAATTACCGCATCAGCGACTTGGCGGAAATGGTGCGAGCGATCGTGCCGGGGAGCCGCGTCCGGTTCGCCCCCGGCGGCGGGCCCGACCCGCGCTGCTACCGAGTGGACTGCGGCAAGCTGGCCGCTACGCTTCCCGACTTCCGCCCCCAGTGGACAGTGCGGCGCGGCATCGAGCAGCTGTACGCGGCCTACCGGGAGCACGGACTGACGTTCGAAGAGTTCACGGGGCCGCGGTATCTGCGGATCAAGCGGCTGCTCGAGCTGCAGCGGGACGGTCAGGTGGACGAGACGCTACGCTGGCTCGCGCCCGTGGCGAGTCGCGACGCGATCGGCAAGTAAGAAAGGAGACCGGGGAATGAAGGTCGTGCTCTTCTGCGGTGGGCTGGGTATGCGGTTGCGCGACGTGGCCGAGCACCTGCCCAAACCGATGGTCCCCATCGGCTATCGCCCCGTGCTGTGGCACGTAATGAAGTACTACGCCCACTACGGCCACAAGGACTTCATCCTCTGCCTGGGCTACCGGGGCGACGCGATCAAGAAGTACTTCCTGAGCTACGACGAGTGCGTCTCGAACGACTTCGTGCTGTCGGACGGCGGACGCAAGGTCGAGCTCGTGCACAGCGACATCTCCGACTGGCGGATCACGTTCGCCGACACCGGCGGGACCTCGACGATCGGCCAGCGGCTGAAAGCCGCGGAGAAGTACCTCGACGGCGACGACGTGTTCCTGGCCAACTACTCCGATGGGCTCACCGATCTCCACCTGCCCAGGCTGCTCGACCACAGCCGCCGTCACGACAAGATCGCCAATTTCGTCAGCGCGCGCCCGAATCTGAGCTATCACATGGTGTCGAGCGGGCCGGACGGGCTCGTGAACGAGATCAAACCGATCACCGAGGCCAACATCCGCATCAACGGCGGGTATTTCGTGTTTCGCCGCGAGATCTTCGACTTCATCAGGGACGGGGAGGATCTCGTCCAGGAGCCGTTCCAGCGCCTGATCCGGCGACAGCAGCTACTGGCCTACGAGCACGACGGGTTCTTCGCGTGTCTGGATACCTTCAAGGACAAGCAGCACCTCGACGACCTGTACGCCCGGGGCAACGCTCCCTGGGAGGTCTGGCGAGCCGAGACCGCCCCCGCGCGAAAGGTCGCCTCGATCCCCGAGCGGCTCGTCGGCATCCGGACCGCATGACGGTCCGTCGGTCCGCACCGCGGGTCAGCATCGGGTTGCCGGTCTACAACGGCGAGCGCCACCTCGCCCAGACCCTGCATTCGATCGCGGCGCAAACCTTCGGCGACTTCGAGCTCTTCATCTGCGATAACGCGTCCACTGACGCGACCGGCGAGATCGCCCGGGCGTTCGCCGCCCGGGACCCGAGAGCCCGCTACGTGCGCCACCCGACGAACATCGGGCTGGGGCGGAACTTCCGCAGCGGGCTGGAGCGTGCCACAGGCCAGTACTTCAAGTGGGCCACCCACGACGACCCGCTGGGTCCCGAATTCCTCGCTCGCTGCATCGACGTGCTGGATCGCGATCCGTCGGTCGTCCTCGCCTATCCGAGGACGAAGCTCATCGACGCGGAAGGCACGGTCATCTCCGAATACGACAATCGGCTCCACCTGCCTTACCTCACGGCCGCAGAGCGTTTCGCGGCGCTGCATCAGCGTCTGAGACTGTGCAATGCACAGCTTGGAGTCATCCGGGCCGATGTGTTGCGCAGAATCGCGCCGTACGGCACCTACGTCGCTTCCGACATCTGCCTGCTCACCGAGCTGACGCTGTACGGAAAGTTCTGGGAGGTTCCCGAGTTCCTGTTCTTTCGCCGATTCCACGAGGACGCCTCGAGCCACAAGAGCTCGGCCGAGCTGCAAGCCTACTATGAGCCCGGCCGTCCACCCCGCGCCTCCATGCGAACGTGGCGGCACATGTGGGAGCACGCTCTCGCGGTCAACCGCGCCCCCTTGCCCATCCTCGAAAAGGCGCGACTGGGCTGGTTTCTGGTGAGGATGGCCGCATACCGACGCGATGGGCTGGCGCGCGAGGTAGGTGCCGCCTTGCGCCAGTGGTTGCGCGGACAGGCGACGGACGTGCCGCTCGGCTAGGACCAGACCCGGTAGCTTGTTGCGGCAGCGCAGCGGCTCGCGCTCGGGCGCTGCCGTCGCGTGTTGCATCCTCGATAACTCATTGCTCTGCAACATGTTGAATCGTTGATCCGACATCGGCCGCCTTAGCGCGTCTCTTGCACTGACACAGCGCGACTGACTTGGCTGGGGAGGACATGCGACCGCTGACGTTCCGGACCGATGGCGACGCCGCCCTGCAGATCCTGTGTCTCGGCGCCCATTCGGACGACATCGAACTGGGGTGCGGCGGCACTCTGCTCAAGCTCCAGGCAGAACACCCCTGCGTGAGCGTCCACTGGGTGGTCTTCAGCGCCGACGAACAGCGCGCCTGCGAGGCTCACCGGAGTGTCGGCTTGTTTCTGAAGCCCACGACTCGGCGACAAGTCGTCGTGCACGGCTTCCGCGATGGATTCTTCCCGTCCCTATGGGGCGAGATCAAGGAGCACTTCGAGGACCTGAAGACGCAAGTCTCCCCGGATCTCGTGTTCACCCACTATCGGGGGGACCGGCATCAAGATCACCGTGTGGTTTCGGACCTCACCTGGAACACGTTTCGGGACCACCTGATCCTCGAATACGAAATCCCGAAGTACGACGGCGATCTCGCCTCGCCCAACTGCTACGTGCCGCTGGATGAAACGACGTGTCGCACGAAGGTGGATCATGTCCTGGCGGCGTTCGAGTCGCAGCGCGGGAAACGCTGGTTCACGTCGGAAACGGTGCGCGGCTTGATGAGGATCCGCGGCGTCGAGGCGGCGGCTCCTGGCGGATATGCCGAGGGATTCTACGCGCACAAGCTCCTGCTCGAAGGCTGACCCGGCGCCGGCATCGGAATTGCCGTCCGGAAGCGAGTACCCGTTCTCAGCGAGGCAGCGAATGACGAATTCACTCGAGCTCAGGACCGACAGGGAAGCCGCCCGCGAGCCACGCCTGCCGACGATCGGCGAGCAGGGCCGCTTCTGGGACTGGCATTGGCAACATTGGCGGGAGCGGAACGCGATCAGTGACTGGGCGCTCAAGGGCGGCGAGAGGGTCGTGAGCATTCTGCGCTCGCTCGAGCTGGATCGCCCCAAAATCCTGGACATGGGGTGCGGCATCGGGTGGTTCAGCCAAGAGTTCTCCCAGTACGGCGAGGTCACGGGAATCGACCTTTCCGAACATGCCATCGCGCAGGCCAAAGCGAGCTATCCGCATATCAGGTTCCGGGTAGCTAACGCCCTGGCCGATCCACTCCCCGCCGGACAGTTCGACGTGGTGATCTCGCAGGAAGTGTTCGCCCACGTCGAGGATCAGGCTAAGTACCTGCAAGCGGCGGCCAACACTCTCCGTCCCGGCGGCTACCTGATCGTGACGACCGCTAACAGATTCGTCTTGGACCGCCTCGGAGACTCGATGTGGAAGTGGCCTCGCGAACACATCGAGACGTATCACGATATGAAAAGCTTCAAGCGGTTGCTGTCTCGCAGTTTCCGTGTTCTGAGGACCACCACCATCCTCCCCATGGGGAGTGTGGGGATTCTCTACTTCGTCAACTCGAGAAAGGTGAACAAGACGCTGAGTCTGCTGATCCCGGAACGCTGGCTGACCGCCCTGAAGGAGCGGGCCGGCCTCGGATATTGCATGATCGCCCTGGCGCAAAGAAAAGATGACTAGGGAGCGCCCCCCCACCCGCATCGGGATTCTTGGTCACGTCGGCACCAAGAACCTTGGTGACGAGGCCATCATGGCGGCTGTCATCCAGGAGATCCGGGAGCGATACCCCGATGCCGACATCATCGGGATTACCTTCGACGCGGCCGATACACAGGAAAGGCACTCGATCCCGTCGTTCCCTCTCCGGAGAGGAGGAGTGGGCCGAGGGCCAGGAGGCGGGGTCTCCCAACCGAGCACGCTGTCCCTGCTCACATCACGGATCAAGGCCGCGATCAAGGCAACCCCGAAGGTGTACGCGGTGCTCAAGAGACTGCGGACAGGCGCGCGCCTCCTCTGGCTCGCTCCTCGGCTGATTTGGACTGTTCCCCAAGAGCTGCGATTCGTCGCACGATGCTACGCTCAACTCAAGGGCCTCAATCTCCTCATAGTGGCCGGAAGCAACCAGCTCAATGACTACTTCGGAGGAGCGTGGGGGTTTCCGTACGACCTCCTCAAGTGGTGTGTCCTCGCCAAGTGGCGCGGGGCCAAGGTCGCGTTCCTCTGTTGCGGAGCTGGGCCACTCGATTCGTGGCTCGGCAAGCTGCTCATCAAGTACAGTCTCTCGTGGGCCGATTCCCGCTCGTATCGCGACGAGTTCTCCTGGCGCCTGATCGAGCGGATCGGTGTCGCCGGGGACAATCCGGTCTGCACCGACCTCGCCTACGGCCTGCGGCTGACGCCGCCAGCGAAGCGGGAAGCGGCGACGCCGCAGCTGATGGTTGGCATCAATCCATTCCCATTTTTCGACGGGCGCTATTGGCCCGAGGACAACCCGCGGAACTATCAGGGCTACGTCCGAAAACTCGCGGACTTCGCCGTGTGGCTCCACGAGCGAGGCCACAGCGTGTCGTTTTTCCCCACGCAGCTGCGCGCGGATACACCGGTTATCCAGGATATCCGCGAGTTGCTGAAGCGGAGTTCGGCGGCAAACGTCACAAACCCGCTGGGGGACTGGCCGATCAGCTCCTTGGACGATCTGTTACGCCGCATCTCCATGATGGACATCGTCGTCGCAACGCGGTATCACGGCGTCTTGTTATCCGCCGCGCTCCATCGGCCGCTCCTCGCCATCTCCTACTACGAGAAGACGCGCGACCTCATGGCCCAGATTGGACAGTCTGACTGCGTAGCAGACATCAACGCGTTCGATGCCAACTCGTTGGCGCAGCAGTTCGTTGCGATCCAATCGCGCACGGAGGCGATCCGCGCGGAGATCGCGCAACGAACCGGGGCCCTGCAACAAGTCCTGGCAAGGGAATACGACCGCGTCTTCGGCATGGTGCGAGACGCCAGCCGGGTCGGCGTCGCGGACGAGCGCGTGGCCGCGCTAGCACGGCTGAGCGGATGACCCGACCGGCTCGATATCGGGACGCGGCGCGAATCGCGGCGTTCGCTGCCGTCCGGAAATGCCTCGAATTCAGCGACACGAAGTTGGGAGAGCTCGTGATGACCCTCTCTCCCAGGAACGCGAAGGAACGCCCGCGCGCAGGTCCGCAGTGGTTCACAGCCGACGAGTCGGCCCAGGTGGAGATCCTGGCCAATCTGATCGTGCCGTCGGATGACACGGGACCGGGCGCCGCGCAGCTGGCCCGTGCGGGTCGACCCGCGGTGGCAACGCTGGACCGGCTCGTGGCGGGCTCGCGGCCCCGGCAAACCGTGTATGCTCGGGGCCTCGTGGCATTGGACCGATTGGCGAAGGACGCCTACCAGTCCAAGTTCGCGGACCTGTCGCAGCAGAACCAGGTGCGGCTGCTCCAGCTGGTCGATCGCGTGGGCCGAAAGTGGGCCGAGCCCGGTTCCTTGGCATCCAAGATCGGAACCAGGATCATCATCCTGTATCACAAATGGAGCGGCCTATTTCCAGCGGTGGAGTTCTTCCGAACACTCGTCCAGGATGTCCTGCAGACCTTTTACACCGATCCCCTGAGCTGGGCGTGGCTCGACTACGACGGGCCACCCATGCCGGAGGGATACCCCGGCCTGGTCCACCGCCCGTTGAAGAGGGCCGCCCGGTGAACTTGCCCTCCGTAAAGCAAACCACAGACGCGCTAGTCATCGGCTGTGGCGCCGGTGGTGGGGTTATCGCCAAAGAGCTGGGTGAGGCGGGCGTTTCGGTCGTGGTGTTGGAAGCCGGGGGACACTATGACCGCCCAGCGACCGATTATCCGACGGACCAAGCGGACTTTGAAGTGACAGCGATGAACGTCCTGCATCCCAAGGACGACCCAAGCTATCGGTATACTGTCCCTCTCCGAAGCAGTTTCGCCTACAACCGCGTGAAGGGCGTCGGAGGCGCGACGCTGCATTACCACGCCATCTCTCCCCGCTTTCACGAGTCCGACTTCCGGGTGCGCAGTCTTGATGGAGTCGCCGACGACTGGCCGATCAGCTACCAGGATCTCGAGCCCTACTATACGCGCGTCGAGTACGAGCTCGGCGTGTCCGGCCCGGACGGCGCCGAGGCCAATCCCTTCGACCCGCCACGGTCGCGGCCGTATCCGACCCCGCCACATCCGTTCAACTGCGTCAGTAAGGCTGTGAAGCGCGGGGCTGACAAGCTGGGGCTGCACATGGTGCGCGAGCCTCTGGCAATTCCCTCGAAGCCTTGGAACGGACGCCCGGCGTGCATCGGGGCAGGCACCTGCGTGTTGGGCTGCGCCATCTCCGCCAAGTCCAGCATCGATGTCACCTACGTGCCCAAGGCCCGAGCCACGGGACGCGTGGAGATCCGACCGCAGTGCATGGCGCGGGAAATCACCGTCGGCTCCGATGGCAAGGCGCGGAGCGTCATCTATTTTGACGCGGAGGGACGCGAACAGGAGATTTTTGCCCGGGCGATCGTGGTGGCGGGAAACGCGATCGAAACCCCGAGATTGCTGCTGCTGAGTCGTTCCAGCCGGTTTCCGGATGGGTTGGCCAACTCCAGCGGCCTGGTGGGCAGGTATTTCACCGAGCACATCGGTGTGTGGACGCACGGCCTGTTTCCCCAGCGCCTGGACCCCTGGCGCGGCACGCCGTCCGGCGGCCACCTCCAGGACTTCTATGAAACCAACGCCCGCAACGGTTTTGCGCGCGGGTGGACGATAATCGTGACCAATAGCTCGCATTGGCCTCTCACCGTCGCTTCGGGTGTGCTCGGCTGGGGAGCCGAGCACAAGGCGCGCACCAAGCAACTGTTCGCGCACGTCGCGGGAGTCTGCTCCTGCGGCGAGCAACTGCCCGACGTGCGCAACCACGTGACGCTGGACCCCATCGTCAAAGACAGCTACGGCTTGCCGGTCCCCCATTTGGTCAATCGGCCGTATGAAAACGACCGGGCGATGATCAAGGCGATCTCGCTGCGCCTGCGCGAGGTCCTGGAGGCGGCGGGTGCAACGGAGATCTGGGGTGGTCAGCACCAGCCGGGCCAGCCGTCGCACTACATGGGCACCTGTCGCATGGGCGCGAACCCAGCGACGTCGGTGGTGAATCCCTGGGGTCGTGCCCATGACGTGCCCAACCTGTTCATCGGCGACGGCAGTGTGTTCGTCACGGGTGGGGCCGCTAACCCGGCGTTGACGATTTCCGCCCTGGCGGCGCGGACTGCGGAAGGCATCGTCGCCCGCTTCAAACGGAAAGAACTGTAGCGCCGGACCAACCGGTGGCACACGACTTGCGAACCGGAGAATGTCATCATGACGGCTGACACGACGAGCGAGCTCGGTCTCAGCATCGACCACCAGAAGAGTTTCTGGGACTGGCATTGGCAGCACTGGCAGGAGGAGAAGGTGCTGAGTGACTGGGCCGTGCGGCGTGGCGAGATCCTCCTCGCGCTACTGCGCTCGCTCCCGGTGGTGCGCCCCCGGATTCTCGACTTCGGGTGCGGCATGGGTTGGTTCACCGAGAAGTACGCCGAGCTTGGTCCCACGACCGGCATCGACCTCTCGACCGAAGCAATCGCGCTCGCGCAGGCGCGCTGCCCGCACGTCACGTTCATAGCCGGCAGCGCCTACGAGGTCGCGCTTCCCCCAGCCAACTTCGACATCGTGGTCTCGCAGGAGGTCTTCCCTCGTGTCCAAGATCAGCCTCGCTACCTCGAGCGTGCCGCAGAGCTGCTCCGGCCGGGGGGCTACCTGGTGCTCACTGCCGCCAACAAGTTCGTCATGGACCGACTCGGCAGGAGCCTGGGCTTCGCTCCGCGCCCGCCGGAGCTCATCGAGCAGTGGGTGGACCGGCGCGGACTCAGGCGCATGCTGCGTCCCTGGTTTGACGTGATTCAAATGACGACGCTCATGCCCATTGGCAACGCCGGGATTCTCCGCCTGGTGAATTCCGGCAAACTCAACCGGTTGCTGGGGGTGGTGATTCCGCGCCGCTACCTCGAGCGGCTCAAGGAGTGGGCGGGCCTCGGCTATACCGTCCTGGCGGTCGCACAGAAACGAAGACTGTAGCCTACGCGCAGCGGCTGCGACGTTTTCTGTCCCATGGGGCGCATCACGCTCCCGATGCGAGGCCCCGCCCTAGCCGGCGGAATGCGTGTCGGAGTGCCGCGTTCCGCAGCATGATGTCCTCACCACAGTACAGCCCTCCCAGACGTAATTCATTGAGCTGCCTCCACATGCAAACCCGGCATTAAGATTGCCGGTTCATTATCGTAGGGAGGCACCATGATCACACCCATGATCCATCGCCAGCTTACTCGAGGCGACCTCGGCCGTCTGGTGGACGAGATCGCGCGCCTGGATAACGCTGCCGGCCGGAGCGCTGAGCAAGCGCTCGAGGGCGGCGATGTGGACGCGGTGCTCGACTCACCTGCGGCACTCGAAGCCGTGCGCGGCCGCGGCGGGGCGCCGGCGCCGTTGCCCCTGACGTTGCTGTGGTACATCCCCATTCGCGCCGAGCTGCGCGCCAACGGCGTGACCGACATCGAGCTCGCCGACTATACAGCAACGTTGCCGGTGGTGTTTGCCACCTCGCGCGCGCTGCGTGGCGTGGCCCACGGAGACAACGGGGTCGCCGTGTGGTGGCGGTTCGTTTCCTCGTTGCCGCCGAGCACCGTGGCGCAGGCGGAGGGGGCAGCCGACTCCGCCGCCGTCGCGTTGTGGTGGGCGGGGTGCTTCCCCGAATGGGTGGCGCGCCGCGGGGCCGGGAATGGAATGGTCGACGCCTATGTGACGTTTGCCGGACAGATGCTCGCGCTCGCCTCAGAGCTGTTGGAGCAGCGCGCCCCCGACGTCGCCTCGCTGTGGGCGCGGGCCGCAGAGCAGCGCGTCGCCCTGCACGCGGCCCTAACAGAGGCCCGCAGCGACTATCTCGGCCCCGACGTGCACAGTACTGAGAGCCGGCTCACGCGGTTCCTCAGACGGCTGTCCTTCGGTCCTCCGCCCCAGGATCCATCAGCCCTGAACTGATCCCGGCGCTCACGGCGTCCCCCCCCCACTCCCCCCCGGAACGATGTTGCCGACGTTCTGTTGCTTGAGGGACGCGTTGAACTGGGCCAGGTCCTGATTGAGGAGTCCATCGAGCTGCGTCCCAACCGTCTTGAGCTGCCCTTCGAGCAGCTGGGACACTTCGGTCTGCTGCATCGTCGGCGCGAAATCCGAGCTGGCGATACCCTGAGCCAAATACGCGAGCTGCCCGGCGAGCATCGTCGGCCAGCGGACGTCATCCTGCCCTCGCCCCGTGAGGCGCAGGTCGATCAAGCTATTCTCGATCCCGGTGAATTTCTTCTCGAGCGAATCGGCGCGGGCCCGGAGGTCTGGTGGAAGGAGCGAGCGCAAGTTTTGGAGCTGGCTCCGCACCACCTCGATCCGGTTGATCATGTCCACGGCGCTGGTCAGGTCGCCCTGGAGAGCACCGAGTAGCTTCGCCTGGGTCTGAATCTCGGCGTCACTCCCCCCTGAGTTGGGATCTTTCCGCACGACGAGCTGCTGGCTCAGCTCCTGCCCACCGACTTTGAGCTTCACGGTGTAGGTCCCCGGCGGCACCAGCACTGTCATCCGGCCGACCCCGGGGGCCGCTCGCCAGCCCTCGGGGCCAAGCCGGAGCTCGGCGTCGTACAGCGGCGCGGTCCGGAGCCGGGCCGCCTTGGTAGAATCGCTGCGGAGATCCCACCACACGCGGTTGATCCCGGCATTCTTGGTCCCCTGGAGCGTGCGGACCACCTGACCGCCGGCGTCGAGAACGGTGAGCGTCACCTCCGCTCCCCCCGTCGGGGCCGACGTCAGCCAGTAGTTGATCGCCGCCCCGTAGGGCGGGTTCTGCCCGGCCGTGGGGTCGTCCGTCATCGCCATCGGGGTCGTGATCTGGCGGAAGCGATACGCGGGCCGCGGCTTGAAGAGATACGCCGCCTGGGAACGAATGTCCGCGCTGAGCTGCTGGAGCGGGGTCACGTCGTCCAGGATCCAGAAGCCGCGCCCGTAGGTGGAGACGACGAGGTCGTTGAAGTGCTCCTGGAGCACCAGCCAGTAGACCGGCGCGTGCGGCAGCGTGGTCTGCAGCGGCTGCCAGCTCTCCCCGTCGTCGAACGACACGTACAGCGCGCTCTCGGTGCCGAGGTAGAGTAGCCCGCGGCGCACCGGGTCCTCCCGGATCACGTGCGCGTACCCCGTCGGACTCCTGGGAAGTCCGGTCACGATCGGCCTCCAGCTGCGCCCATAATCGGTCGTCTTGTAGACGAACGGATCCCGGTTGTTGGCCTGATGCGCGTCCACGGTGATGTAGGCGGTCGCGGTGTCGTAGCGCGACGGCTCGATGTTGGACACTGTTCCCCACGCCGGCATCCCCGGGATGCCGGATGTGACGTTGCTCCAACTCTTTCCGCCGTCCCGGGTCACCTGGACAAGGCCGTCGTTGGTCCCGGCCCAGATCAGCCCCGGCTTGAGCGGCGACTCGGCGATCGCGAAGACCACGTCGGCGTACTCGACGCCGATGTTGTCCGGGGTGAGGCCGCCCGAGATCTGCTGCTTGCTCTTGTCGTTCAGCGTCAGATCGGGGCTGATGATCTGCCAGCTCTTGCCGCCATCGCTCGTCACGTGCACGAACTGGCTCCCGACATAGACCTTGTTGTGGTCGTGCGGTGAGATCGTGAGTGGGGCAGTCCAGACGAAGCGGTACTTCACGTCCGCGGCGGGCCACCCGATGGTGCTCTGCGGCCAGATCTCCGCGTGGAGGGCCTGCCGGGTGCGCTCGTCGTACCGCGCCACGATCCCGCCGACGCTCCCCGAGCCCGACGCGCTCGACCAGATGATGTTCGGATCCGTCGGGTCGGGGGTCGCCCAGCCGCTTTCGCCCCCCGCGACCGAGTGCCACTCGCCCCGGGGAATAACGCCGGCCCCCCCCCCCCCCCCCCCCCCCCACGGGCCGCGGGAGGAGGGACCGTCCTGGCGGTTGCCCATGACGTAGTAGGGGATTTGGTTGTCTACCGTGGCGTGGTACATCTGGGCGATGGGCAGTTGCTGGCGGTACCAGGTGCGGCCGCGGTTCACCGAGATCGAAGCCTGGCCGTCGTTCCCGACGATCATGCGGTTGCCGTTGGTCGGGTCGATCCACATGTCGTGGTTGTCGCCGCCAGGCGACTGGCCGAACGGCACGTCCACCGTGGTCGCCCCGCCGTCCAGCGTCTTCGAGAACGACGCACACAGGAAGTACGCTTCGTTATCGCGGTCCGGGGCGACGGCCATGCGAGTGTAGTAGGGCTGGCGGCAGGAGAGCTGGCGATCGTAGGAGATCACTTTCCACGTCTCCCCGCCGTCGTCCGAGCGCCACAGCTCGCCATTGTCAGTAGCCTGGCCGTGCCAGGGAACCCCGTCACCGGTTTCGATAAGCGCGTAGATCCGGCTGGCGTTGCTGGGCGCGATCGCGAGCCCGACTTTGCCAAACGGCTTCGTGGGGAGTCCGTGACCTGTCAGCCTCTTCCAGGTAGTGCCGCCGTCGCGCGACGTGTAGATCCCGCTCCCCGACCCGCCGCTCTCCCGGCCCCAGGTGTGGATCTCGAGCTGCCACATCCCAGCGAAGAGGATCCGCGGGTTGGTCGGGTCCATGACAACGTCCACCGCGCCAGTATTCTCGTCCACAAACAGCACCCGCTCCCAGGACTTCCCGCCGTCAGTGGTGCGGTAGATGCCCCGCTCCTGTTGCGGCCCGTAGCTGTGGCCCAAGGCGGCGACGTACACGACGTCCGGATTTCCGGGGTGGACAACGATGCGCGCGATGCGGCCAGTGTTGTCGAGCCCCACGTGCTGCCAAGTCTTTCCCGCGTCGGTGGACTTGTAGATCCCGTTGCCGATCGAGATGTGACTGCGGATCCACGCTTCCCCGGTGCCGGCCCACACGACGTTGGGGTCTGAGGGCGCTACGGCGAGCGCGCCGATCGATTGCACGGGCTGGTCGTCGAAGATCGGCTGCCAGTGCACGCCGCCGTCGGTGGTCTTCCAGATGCCGCCCGAGGCCGCCCCCGCGTAGTAGACGTTCGGGTCGCTCACGACGCCCGCCACCGCGGCCACGCGATTCCCCACAGGCCCGATGTAGCGGTACTTGAGCTGGGCGAACGTGCCCGTGTCCGCAGGCACTGACCGCGGCTGTTGCGTCGGAGGGCGAGGTGGCTGGCGCTCCGGGCGCACTTGGGTGCGCGCCGCAGGCGCGAGGAGGATCAGGCCGAGGATGCTGATGAGTAGGGATTTCGTTCCGCGGGACACGGGAGCCCCTCCGGGTTGGACGGCAGCGCTTGGAGTGGTCAGGGAACGACAAAAAGACGGCGGGAAGAGCCACCCGGCAAGGTGGTCTCCTGCGGGTTGTCCCTCATAGGATCACTCGACCTATCTCGGCGCGCCCCCCCTCCTCCCACCCCCCCCCGCGGAGTCGAGCACCTCCCGCACCTTGCGCGCAAGGCCATCGGGCGTGAATGGCTTCTGGAGATACGCGATTCCCGATTCCAGGACGCGATGGCGGACGACGGAGTCGTCCGTGTACCCCGAGGTATAAAGCACCAGCATGTCGGGACGCAGCGGGGCCAGCAGCTCGGCGAGCTGCCGTCCGCTGACTCCCGGCATGACCACGTCTGTCAGGAGGAGCTGAATCGGGCCCTGATGCTTCGTCGCCAAGACAAGCGCCGCCTCGCCGTTGGGTGCCTCGAGAACCGCGTACCCCTGACGCTCCAACACCTGCCGAGTGACGGCACGGACACCCGGAGCATCCTCAACAACCAGAATAGTCTCCGTACCGCGAGGGAGCGTCGCGGCCGCAGCGGCAGTCGCACGCTGCTCCGCAGACTCGTCCACCCGGGGCATGTAGATCTTGAAACTCGTGCCCTGCCCCGGCTCCGAATACAGCCAGATGAACCCCCCCGACTGCTTGACGATCCCGTACACCGTGGCCAGGCCAAGTCCGGTGCCCTTACCCACCTCCTTGGTCGTGAAGAAGGGTTCGAAGATGTGGGCCTTCGTCTCCTCGTCCATGCCGATCCCCGTGTCGGACACCGCAAGCATGACGTACCGCCCCGGCTGGGCGAGCGGATGGCCGCGGACGTAGGCCTGGTCCATTTCCACATTGGCCGTCTCAATCGTCAGCTGACCCCCTGCCGGCATGGCATCGCGGGCGTTGACTGCGAGGTTCATGATGACCTGCTCGATCTGGCCGGGGTCAGCTTTCACCCTCCCCAGACCGGACGCGAGCTTGGCGACCAATTGGATGTCCTCTCCGATCAGCCTCCTCAGCAGCTTCTCCGTGGTGGCGACCGTGGCGTTCACATCCAGCACTTTGGGCTGGAGGACCTGCTTGCGGCTGAAGGCGAGGAGTTGATGGGTGAGGGCGGCAGCGCCCTCCGCCGCCTTCCGTACCGCCGCGACGTCTTCACGCTTCGGATCATCCCGGCCGAGGTCTTCCAACAACAAATCAGTGTAGCTGATGATCACCGTGAGTAGGTTATTGAAGTCGTGCGCGACGCCGCCTGCTAGGCGCCCGACCGCCTCCATCTTCTGAGACTGCAGGAGCTGTTCTTGGAGGCGGCGCTGCTCGGTCACATCCCTGACGATCGTCTCGTAGTACGCAATACCGGTGGTGGCGCTGCGCTCCGCCCGGACGCTGAGCTGCACCGTGAGCAGGAGGCCGTCTCTTCGCTTCCATATCGCCTCCACCTCATCATACTCGCGATCGGTGTAGCTATCCCGATCTAGGAGACGTTGCCGCTCGGCGGAGTCGGCGTACACATCGCGCGCCATGTCGAGCTGCTGCACCTCTTCGGGTGAGTCGTAGCCGAGTATGCGGACGAGGGCCGCATTCACCGACAGGAACTTGCCCTCCGCGCTCGAGCGGTAGATGCCCACAGGGGCGCGCTCGACCAGCGTGCGGTAGCCGACTTCCGATTCGCGCAGCGCAGCCTCGGTCCGCTTACGTTCGCTCAGGTCCCGCACGAAGGCGCTGAACTCCCACGTGTCACCCAAACGGACGGGGCTGACCGACAACTCCACCGGGAATTCGTGCCCGTCTTTGCGCAATGCGGTGATCTCGATGCGGCGTCTGAGAATCGGGCCTTCACCGGTCGCCAGGAAGCGTTCTAGCCCGCTGCCGTGAGCCTCGCGGTGCTGTGGCGGAATCACGATGCTACTCAAGACCTGGCCCACGGCTTCGGACTTCGACCACCCAAACATGGACTCCGCCTGGGTGCTCCAGCCGGTGATCACTCCTCCCGCATCGATTGTCACGACTGCGTCGAGTGCTGATTCCAGGATTGCGGCGAATCGCTCCAGCGCCGCCCGCAGTTGCTGCTCGGAAGATTCAAGCTGGCGGCGCACTTGGTGGCGCTCGAACGCATAACGGATCGTGCGCCCCAGGAGGTTGCCGTCGACCTGCCCCTTGACGAGATAATCCTGCGCGCCGTCTCGCACGGTGGACACGGCCAGCGCTTCGTCGCTCAGCCCCGTCAGCACGATGATGGGGATGTCCGGCGCCAGCGTCCGGAACGCGGTGAACGTCGCGAGACCCTCGCTGTCCGGCAACGTCAAGTCGAGCAGCACGACGTGGATGCCGCCGGTCCGCAGACGCTCGAGCGCGGCTGCAAGTCGCTCAACGCTCTCCACCTCGAACACCCCAGGTTGGTCCGCGAGCGTTTCCTGAAGGAGGAGAACATCACCGGGGTTGTCCTCAACCAGGAGAATCCTGAGCGGGGATACCGTCGTCACGTTCCTTGCTTACCTCGACGGCAGCTGGACGATAGTGAACCAAAAGGTCTCAATGGAGCGGACCACCTGCAGGAACTGGTCGAGACCGAGCGGTTTGGTCACGTAACAGTTGGCGTGGAGCGAATAGCTCCGGAGGATGTCTTCTTCGGCCGCGGAGGTGGTGAGGATGACAACCGGGATGCGCTTCAGCTCCTCATCCTCCTTGATCTCTTTCAGCAGGTCGCGCCCGTCTCGCTTGGGCAGGTTGAGGTCGAGGATGATGAGGTCGGGGCGCGGACTCGAGGCATACGCACCCTTGCGGTGGAGGAAGGCCGACGCCTCCACGCCATCGCCGACGGCGTGCAGGTTGTTGCGAATCTTGCATTCGCGCAGCCCTTCACGAGCCAGCTCCACATCGCCGGGATTGTCCTCTATGAGAAGGATTTCCACCGGCCGCCCGTCGATCGCTTCCCTCATGGCGCCTGCGCTCCGTTTCGATTGGAGAGTGCGAAGAAGAAGGTCGAACCTTGGCCCGGCGCCGACTCGACCCAGATCCGGCCGCCATGCCGCTCCACGATTCGCCGGCAAACCGCCAACCCGATGCCCGTGCCCGGATACTCGCCCCGTGCGTGAAGACGCTGAAAGATCACGAAGATGCGCTCGAAGTACTCTGGGGCGATGCCGATGCCATTGTCCCGGACGGCGAACACGCATTCCGTACTAGCCACCCGCGCGCTCACGTGCACATGTGGTGGCTCGCTCCCGCGGAACTTGATCGCGTTGCCCACAAGGTTTTGCAGGAGCTGGACAAGTTGGGTCTCGTCAGCCATGACAGTCGGCAGCTCGTCGCTCGTGACCTGCGCATTCGCCTCCTGGATGGCGACGCTCAAATTGATCCGCACCGAGCCCAGCACACGGTTGACGTCAACGGGCTGCAGCGGCTTCCCACGGGTGCTGACGCGCGAGAACTCCAGCAGGTCGTTGATGAGCCGCTGCATCCGGATCGCGCCGTCCACCGCGTAGTCGATGAACTTGCGCCCCTTCTCGTCAAGCTTGTCACTGTAGCGTCGCTCGAGGAGTTGGGTGTAACTCGAGATCATGCGGAGCGGTTCTTGCAGATCGTGCGACGCGACGTAGGCGAACTGCTCCAACTCCTTGTTGCTGCGCTCCAGTTCCATAATGAGCTGCCGAAATGCACGGTCCTGGTCTTCGATGCGACTCAGCATCTGGTTAAAGGCGTCGGTCAGCAGACCCACCTCATCATTTGCGGCCTTAGGCGCCCGTACGGAATAGTCCTTGCGATCGGAGACACCTCTGGCCGTCTCGGCGAGCATCAGAATCGGCAGAGAAATCGTGCCCTGGAGGGCGGAGGAGAGCAGGTAGGCCACCAGCAAGGACACTCCCATGACGAGTGCTGCTATGACCCCAGCGAGCCGCAAGGGGCCGTACACGGCCTTGAGGTCGGATTGGAGATAGAGGGTGCCCAGTCGCGCGCTCCCAGGCTGAGCGACGGGCGCGTAGCCCACAAGGTCCGCGTGCTCGAAGCGATACCCATCCCTTTCCGGCGCGGCCGGCAGCGTCGTGATCGGCAGGTCCGCCGGATAGCGGGAGAACAGTTTTCCATCCCTGTCATACAGGGCGGCCGCCCCGATATGCGGCTCCGCTCGGAGCGCCGAAAGAACCTCCCTCGCGTCACTCTCGTTTCGAAAGGCCAGCGAAGCGGTGCTGTTGGCTGCGATGACTTTGCCGAGCGTGGAGAGATGTTCCAGCGTCGTGCGCCGGAAGGTGACGAACTGGGAGGCAAGAAATGCCGCGCTCGTGAGCACGAGGACGACTCCGCTCGTCAGAAGGAGGATCGCCATCAGCTTTTGACGAATCGGCTTGTCTCTGAAAGACATCCTAGGGCCTGTCAGGCGAGACGATTTCGGCCGCGCGCAGCAGTTTGGAGCTGATCGTCAGGTTCGCGGCTTTGGCAGCCTCAATGTTGATCCTCAGCCGGATTCTGCTTTTGTCAGCAACGAACCGAATCATCCCTCCGCGCAGGGCGAATGCAGGGAGATCCCCCACCGTGAGGATCGCGCGGTCTCTCAACGTGTCGAGAATCTCCCCGAGCCGATCCTCTTCCGACGGACTAATGAACAGGATGTGACAAGTCTTGATCTCTCCTACTCCCTGATAGCGATGGACTTCGAGAGGCCGGCCATGGACCGTTTCACCCCGGACGGTTTCGTCTAGGTATGCACCGAACGGATCGTTGCCTAGGACGCCGATGACGAATGGAGCTGTCGAGTCATGAAAGGCGCGGGCTGGCCAGTCCACAAACTGAGCGAAGTTGAACAGGAAAACGGCCTTGACCTGATACTCCGACGCTCGGGCAGCCTGCGCCCCGAGACTAGGGCCCCAGGGAAACAGCACGACCGCACCGAGGAGACAAGCCTGGATGACGCCCCTCGCACGGCGACATGTTCCACTGGTCCTTGGGGTCAGTCTCAGAACCGCCATTCGACCCGTCCATAGACGCCGCGCTCGATTGCGTGCCGCGACGCGGCGGCGCCGAATTCGACGTGATTCCGGTGGAGGAGGTTCTGTCCTACGACCGAAAGTTCCAGGGACGCTACTGGCTGCCACGCGACGCGAAGATCGAACTCTCCGTAGGCAGGGACCTGCTGATTCTTGATCTCACTGACGTAGCGAGCATCCGCGTCCACCTGCAATTGAGCGGGCAAGTCCAGTGAGGAGCGAAGCGACAATTGTCGATCGGGATCACTGCTCGCTCGCGTGGTATCGGTACTGCCTGGCTTGGGCTCCGTGCGGACCCGCATTTCGGTGTAGCCGCCGCGCAGCCGCCATGCCGTGGTCAGCCGATAGTCGGCCGTCAGCTCCGCCCCGTACGATTTTCCCTTGAGCCCATTGGCGAGGATGATGGGAAACGGCGCCGGCGGATTGACCATTTCGATGCTGCGGAGGTGGTCATACCGGTGGTAGAAGGTGGCCAACGACACGCCGAGCCTGTCCAGAGCCTGAGCGCGGTATCCCAACTCGTAGGCCAGGAGGTCTTCAGAGCGAAAGTTCGGGCCGCCCTGGATGAAATACGGGGGTTGCCCCGGAGCGAACAGCTCACGGTCGATGCGCGAGGGTGCTCGAACAGCCCGGGAGACCGCGGCCCACAGCGCTCCACCTCCCGCCGGCGTCCAGCTCACACGACCGCTCGGCTGTACTTCGTACCCGGTGTAGTCGTTGCGCTCGACCTTCGCACCCACTGTCAGGTGGAGGCGGTCGGGCAGGAGCGCGATCTCATCTTGCACGAATCCGGTGAACCACTTGCGGCGGACGTGGGGTGGGAGAAAGGCGAGCACGGCACTGTTGCCAACGTGGTCGTTGATGAGACGGTAGCCGAGCCCCCACACGACGTCATGACGTCGCGCCAGCACCGCACGGTGCTGGAAATCAACGTCGTAAGTATCCAGATTCTCGGCGAACGTGCTCGGGATATTACGCTCCGTCCGGTCGTAGTAGAGCTGCAGTCGGGCCTCCGAGGTCGCGGAGAAAGGGTGCGACCAGCGACCCACCAGGTTGCCGCCGTTCACGCCGATATGACCCGCGCTGGGCTGTGCGAACTCGCCTCCGTACAAGTCCCCTTGCAGGACAAGTTGGTTCACCTCCGACGCATTCCCATCGACCCGAAAACCGCCCTGCCAGGTGTGCCAGTTATCACGCGCGCTCTGGCCACTGGAGAAGACTGTCCGGTCGCGACTAGACGCCTTGCCGTAGACCCGATAGTGGACGTTGGAGCCCACAGCACCACCGTAGCGTGCGCCGCCGAAGCCACGGAGCTCTGTCCCACCACCGCCAGACACGACGAGCCCTTGCGCATCCTGCGCACCCTTCGTGGTGATGTTGATAACACCGTTGACCGCGTTGGCCCCCCACAACGTGGCCCCGGGTCCGCTAATGACTTCAATCCGGTCAATATCCCAGAGCGGCACATCCTGCACGTCCCAGAAGACTCCGGAGTAGAGCGGTGTATACACGGTGCGGCCGTCGATAAGCACGAGCAGCTTATTGGCAGTTGTGCCGTTGAACCCGCGGGCACTGATCGCCCATTGACGCGAGTCCACCTGTGCTACTTCTAAGTTCGACGCCAAGCGCAAAGCTTCGGGGAGGCTGGTAGCGCCGGAGCGACGAATGTCGTCCTGCGTGATCACCTGAATGGCCGAACCTGCCTGCGACAGCCTCTCGGGGCGCTTGGAGACCGACGTCACCTGGAGATTCATTAGCTGTTCAAGGGTGAGTCGCTTGAGTGCCCCCGGAGACGCCACAGTATCTGGTTGCTGGGCGTGGCCCTGGGAAGCGAGGAGGACCAGACAAAGACTGAGGAGTGAGGTGACGGACCGACAGCACCGAGCACGCGCAACAGCGCGCCCGCAGGCGGCCGCGCCATTGCTCAGGATGGTCACACCCGACAGCCCAACTACGGAGTCACGCCGGCACATCTCGACCCCTCTCGGTTGCATGACGAATCTGCCACGCCGAACTGCAGCGAGGGTGTCCCATGCCGGAGACACCCAAGCGGAAGTAAGCCTGACCTAAAGCCTATGGTTTGCAGAGCGGTCATCCTAGGGCGTTTTTGCGACAGGAGGGGGTGCTTTTACGGCAAGGCTCCTGAGCGCGACTCCGCTACAGATGCTTGAGCATACGACCCCAGTCCAATACTTCCTTTGATAGGAGAGTTAGCGCTGCGAGCGATAGCTCCCGGTGCCCTCGAAACGACGCGCCTCAGTCATGGGAACTCGCCACTTCGAGCAGGTCTTCCTCGCGGCCGATTCAAGGGCAGGGTACAAAAAAGGGGGGGCCTTCGTCCACCTCATTGCCTCCGCGGCGAACACTCTATCACATGCGATTGCAACCGCACGCGCCTCGCGGTTCGATTGGTGCGACGCGGCTGGCCCCGATAAGTGTCGTGGTGCTTCGGGATGCCGCAGTGCCAGCGGGACCAATACTTCCTTGCGACTGGAGCCCTCGCCCGGAGTGATGGCTCGGCGATCCCAGCTTGACACGCGGCGGGCTCCGGGGATATGCTATTTCAGACTGTGTGTTCTTGAATTAGGAGACCTAGGTGCCACGGACCAAGGACTTCGAGCCTGCAGAGGCCCTCGATCGGGCCATGGAGCAGTTCTGGCGCCACGGCTACCGCGGCACTGGGCTAGATGTCTTGGTGCGTCGAACCGAGGCCAGTCGTTACGGGCTGTACACCACATTTGGCGGCAAGCGCGACCTCTTCCTCAGCGCCCTGGAACGCTACTCGCAAGCCGTCATGGACCCCATGATCGGGCGGCTGGAGGCCCCTGGGGCATCGGCAGCTGAGATCCGGGGGTTCTTCGATCGGGTGCTCCGGTTGATCCGTCGCTTCACCGATCGCCGAGGGTGTCTCATGTGCAACACCGCCTTCGAGGGGGGCCCAGGCGACCCTGCTACGGCCAGGCGCGTTCAGAGGCATTTCGACCGCGTGCGGCGACTCCTGGGGCGCTCGCTCGCCAACGCGCGTCGCGACGGGGCGCTGCCGCAGGGCGTAGTCGTCCGCTCGTACGCCGATCACCTGCTCGGGGCCGCCGCCGGGGCATTTTTGCTCGCGCGAGCGAGGATGCCGTTGGTGCTGATCCGCCGGTTTGTGCGCACCGCCCTCCGGGATCTGGACTGATGTCCGCGGTGCTTGGAACCACGATATCGAACTGAGCGTTCTGAAACGTATGGAGCTGCGTCACCTGAGATATTTTGTGTCGGTCGCCGAACAGGGCAGCTTCCTGAAGGCCGCCGAGCGCATCCGAGTCGCCCAGTCCGCACTCTCAAAGCAGATTCGCGACCTGGAACGGGAAATCGGGACTCAGCTGTTCAAGCGGCTGCCGCGCGGAGCGCGGCTGACAGCCGCAGGAGAAGCGTTTCTCACGGATGCGCGGGCCACGCTGCAGCGCGCCGACCAGGCAATCGCAGGCGCCCGGCGGGCCCACGAGCGGCAGGGATCGTCTCTCCACCTCGCGTACGGCGAGCTGGTCGTGTTCGCCTCCGTGGTCGCGGACCTTGTGGCGGCGTTTCGGGCGGCTCATCCAGCAGTCGAATTGCGAGTGAGTAATCTCGATGAGGCGGAGACGTACGCCGCCCTCCGTGTGCGGCGGGCAGACGTGGGGGCCCTGTTCGTCACGTCCTGGCCCGTCGACGGATTCGATGGGCATCGTCTCGTGTCAGTCGAGGCCTCGGGTGTATTGCTGGCGGCCAGCGATCCGCTCGCTGCGAAGCAGGCCGTGCGCTTAGGCGAGCTGCGGGACCTGACTTTCCTCCACCTGGCGGGTCCGCATTGGCCAAGAGTCTACGACGCGATGCACCGGGCGCTGCGAGAGCGCGGGCTGGTACCGGCTCGAGTGCGCGACGTTTCGATCGAGTCGGCCAACGTCCAACTCGCGGCGGGCGGCGCGTGGGCGCTCGCGAACGAAGTCAGCGCCGCCCACTACCGTGGCTCGACGGCAATCGTGTATCGGCCGTTCCTCGAGCCCCCGATTCCCGGCTGGCTAGCCCTGCTGTGGGCCGCCGAAACACCCCCGGCGCTCGTCTCCAGACTCGTGGATGTGGCGCGACGCCTAGAGGCGGCGACGACCAGTCCTTCGCGACAGGCAGCTGGTTAAGAGGCATGACGGTGCTCATCCGTCCCGGCGTCAGTAGCAACGATTTCAGCTAATTGCGACCGCGCCCCCCCCCCCCCCCCCCCCGACGCGTCCAGCTGCGCGTTAGCTGATGGCCTTCTCGATGGCCTGCAACTCCTCGTTCGCGAAGCGCCGGTTCGCCAGAGCACGGACGCCGTCCTCGATGTGGGCGACGCGGCTGGCCCCAATGAGCGCCGTTGTGACCTCGGGATGGCGCAGCACCCACGCCAGCGCCATCTGAGCCAGCGACTGGCCCCGGGCGCGGGCGATGCCGCTCAAGCGGCGGACTTTGGCCAGGGTCGCTTCCGTGACCTCCTCGCGCTGGAGAAAACCGTGGGGCTTAGCCGCACGGGAATCGGCTGGAATGCCCGACAGGTAGCGGTCCGTCAGCAGCCCCTGGGCGAGCGGCGAGAACACGATGCAGCCGATCCCTTCCTCCCTTAGCACGCCGAGCAGCCCATCCTCGATCCAGCGATTGAACATGCTGTACTTGGGCTGATGGATCAGGCACGGGGTTCCCAGGGTCTGCAAGATTGAGGCGGCCTGTCGCGTCTGCTCCGCAGTATACGAGGAAATCCCGGCATACAACGCTTTCCCGCTGCGCACGGCGTGGTCCAACGCCCCCATGGTTTCCTCGAGCGGCGTCTCCGGGTCCGGTCGATGGTGATAGAAGATGTCCACGTACTCGAGGCCCATGCGCTGCAGGCTCTGGTCGAGGCTCGCCAGGAGATATTTGCGGGAGCCCCAGTCGCCGTAGGGCCCAGGCCACATGCGCCAGCCTGCCTTCGTCGAAATCACTAGCTCGTCGCGGTAGCGTCGCAGGTCGCTGCGCAGGATGCGGCCGAATGTCCGCTCGGCGGACCCCGG
>WNFC01002515.1_pt1 | contig 23225 bp, 21 predicted proteins | sample 5400541 | NCBI WGS metagenome assembly WNFC01 (sample SAMN13153342, study PRJNA577476) | soil metagenome | isolation source: 120 cm saprolite under Douglas fir tree site 2 hole 2 replicate 1 | place: USA:California | collected 2015-04-18
CCAGCTATGGCTGGGATCCAGCACGGATCTTGGGTGAACATCGTTCCCTGGCGCCCGCCGAAGGACCGACATTCCTGTTCGTTGGGCTGATTTGCGTGCGCAAGGGTGCCCATCTTTTGTTGCAATACTGGGCACGGAGTGGAATTCGCGGACGCCTGGTGCTTGCGGGGAATATGGAGCCGATAATCGCGCAAAAATACAGCGACCTGCTGAACAGGCCAGATGTAACTGTACTGCCGCATGAAAAGGATATCGGGGCATTGTACCGATCCGCCGATGTTTTCGTGTTCCCTTCCCTCGAGGAAGGCGGGCCGCAGGTGACCTATGAGGCCTGTGGCTCGGGACTGCCTGCGATCGTGTCGCCCATGGGGGCCGGCCGAATCGTCAAGGACGGCGTCGCCGGCTATGTCGTCGATCCCTACGACGCGGACGCCTGGATAGCTGCTCTGCGCGCTCTGGCCGGTTCGGCGGAACTACGGCGCAGCATGGGCGAGGCTGGCCGGTTGGCCGCCAAGAATTTCGTCTGGGAAGAGGTCGCGACGGGTCGTCGTCGCCAGATGTTGCAATGTCTCTCGGCGCGCAACGCGCGCGATAGCGACAAAGTCGCGCCGATTAGCGCTGCCTCGAGGTGATTATCGGGCATATGGAGAAGGCGGCCGGGCGGTGCTCCACGCGCGTCATGGACGGAATCTTCGCGGCAGCGCAGGGAGCTGCCGAGGCGCCGACGAATCCGCAATGATGGGCGGCGCGCGGCGCCGATCGGGACGATGCGCGGCTGGTTGACGGGGTTGCTCTGCATAGGTTTTGTCGCCGCCTGTCTGGTTGCGATCGCCGCCAGCGTGGCCGCGATCGAAATGTACAAGCGGGCTAAAATCAGCCTTCTTCGTCCAGTCGCGACCACGATCTTTGCGGCCGAAAACCGCCGTGTGCCGCGGCATACGCACGAAGCCGGCGGTCCCCCGCGGATCGTCCTCATTGGCGATTCCCGGGTCTCCCACTGGTCGTCTTTCGGCGCCGCGTTCAATTGGCAAGTGCTGAATCGCGGTGTTGCCGGGGAAACCGTCGCCCAGCTGGCCTATCGGTTCGAACAAGATGCCCTCGATCTCGATCCCGATATCATCGTGCTTCAGAGCGGCGGCAATGATCTTATCGCCGCGTCGCTGCTGCACGCCGGCGAAGCGCAGGCGGTCGTCGACGAGACCGGCCACCTGCTGCAGGATTTGGCCGAAAAAGCCGCTCGCCGCGGAGTCAGCGTCATTTTGACCACCATCATACCGCCGGCAAAGCCCAGCCTGCTCAGGCGCATGGTGTGGAACGATGCCGTTCGCTCTTACGTCATCGAGCTGAACGCGAAGCTCGCCGCATGGTCTGCACCGGAGAGAGTTGTCGTGCTCGATCTTACGCCGATCGTCGGGAGGGAGAGCCTCCTTCCGGCCTTCCGACTCGACACGGTGCATTTGAACGAGCAAGCCTATGCGGCGCTGTCCGCAAGGCTGGCAGACGAGATCGCCGCGATCATCGAAGCCCGGCACCCATCGCAGTCCCCGTCGAATTAAGGACGGCCGAACGCGCCTCTCGGGATCAGTCGGCTTGTGCCGCTTCGGTGGTCGGCAGGCGAGGATCGCCATCCCGCCTCACTCGATATCAGCTTCGCGCGAATGAGGTCCGCGGCTCACCGCGCTCACCGCGCACGCCGGCCCACCAACCGCGGAGCGCGACGACGAAATTTCGGAACGCGCCCTCTGTCATGTATTGAGCCGTAAGAGCGAGCGCCACGAGCGCGATCGCGGGAAACACGCGCGGGTAAAAGCGCTGCGTGAACAATATCTTGTTGCGCTCGATGAGATAGACCGACAGGGGTGATGTACCGGCCCGCGTACGGTGGGAGCCGATGGCCGTGCCCTGCTGATGGTAGACGACGCTTGCATGAGCGTAGCCGAGCTGAAACGCGCCGCGCCGATGGCACCAATCGACTTCCTCGTTGTAAAGGAAATAGCCCTCTTCCATCGGGCCCACGGTCTCGATGAAGCGGCGCGTGACGAACATCGAGGCGCCGACGACATAGGTCATCTCGCGCTCGATCGCCTCGACGTCAGGCACGGCATCGGCCGGCGCGGCGCGGCCGATGTTGTAGCCCCGAGCGATCCATTTCCGCCAGCGACCGCCATAGAGTTGAACACGTCCAGTCTCCTTCAGCAGCAGCCGACTGCCGACGATGCCGTAGGCGCCCCGCGCGCCGTATTCGATCAGGGCAGCGAGCGCCTCCGGCGCCGGCTCAGTGTCGGGATTGAGCACCCAGACGGCGTCCCAATCGTCGCGCGGCGTGAGAAGGCGCAAACATAGGTTGATGGCGCCGGCATAGCCGAGATTGCCTGATGCCTCATGCAGAAATACCGGCAGCCCCGTTGTCGGCAAGGCAGCCTCGGTCGTCTGCAGGATGCTCGGAGCGTTCGGTTCGACGCCTGCTTTGCCGTCGGCTTTCGTGCTTGGTCCTTGAGCGTTGGGCAATATGGCAACAAGGCGCCGGTAGGCCTCGCGACCGCCGTTCTCGCAGATGTGGACGGTGAAGGCGGCATGGGTCTGCCGATCCAAATAGGTAAGGCAGTTGGAGATGTCGGCGGCGTTGCGGAACCCGACGATGATGATCGCGACTCTCAAGATGGCCTCCTGCGCAGCGTAGCGAGGCGCCGGAGACCGCCGCCGCCAATCCGCGGTCTAGCTCGCGACACGCCATTCGTCGCGAGAGCTAACGCCGCGAGCGTCTCGGCCGAGGGCCGGAAGATGGCATCGCGGTTCTTCCGAGCAAGGTCACGAAGCTCATCCTTGTCAAGCGTCCACCAGGATGAGGCCTCGATTGCCGCAACGACGTCCGGCGGGAAGCGGTAGCGCATGATCTTCGCCGGCACGCCGGCAACGACCGCATAACGCGGTACGTCGTGCGTGACCACCGAGCCGGCGCCAATCACCGCGCCGCGGCCGATATGCTGGCAGCTCGTCGCGATGATCGCATGATGGCCAATCCACACATCGTCCTCGATGACCTTGAGCCGGGTATCGAGGACATTCTCCGAGATTACGCCGGCATCGGGCGCGTAGAAAAATGGGTGGGTCGACAAACTGCCGAGCGGATGATTGGTGTCAACCAGCCGCGCGGTTGCCGCGAACGAGCAATAGCGGCCGATCGTCGTACCCGGTGGCACTCGCCAGCGATCGAAACAACCGTAGCTGTAAAGCCCGATCTCGATGCCGTAGCGCTTGCGAAAATGGCGGCGCAGGGCGAGGCTTTCGAACTGATTGCGGAGCAGCAACCGCAAGCGAATTTTCTCGATAAGCGATTCTATGATCCGCATCGATCTTCCGAGGCGCCTTGGGCGAGGTTTTCCTGGCCACCATGAGCGGCGGGGTTCAACTCGGGCGGCAGTTTATTCGCCGGACAATGCACTGACAATCGAGCATTGCATATCGTAACCGGTTGACCGGCAGCACCCTTCCCTTGCGGTCGATTGCCCGATAGAAGATTTGCCAGTCGCTGCGCGCCAGTGACGCGTGCTCGAACGGAGAGCTTTCTCATGTCGATCCGGGGATCAGTCGTCATTCCCCATTTCAACGATCTGGACAATCTGCGGACGTGCCTGGCGCTTCTCGCCAATCAATCCTATCCGCGCGATTCGTACGAAATCGTTGTCGCGGACAACAATTCTGCCGTCGGCATAGAGGCCGTGCGCGCTGCTGCGGGCCCGACGGTAATCGTCGTTCCGGCTCCTGAGCAGGGTGCGGCCGCCGCCCGCAACGCCGGCGCCGCGGCCGCGCGTGCCGAGATACTGGCGTTCATCGATTCGGATTGCAGACCTTCGCCGGACTGGCTCGCTGAAGGGCTGGCCGCAATGGCTGCCGCCGACGTCGTCGGTGGTTGCGTGCGCGTTGTTGCCGAAATAGAGGGACAGTTGCAGCCGGTCGAAGCTTTCGAGGCAGTCTTTGCCTTCAATAACGAGGCGTATATCAAGAAGAAGAGTTTCTCGGTCACGGCCAACCTCTTTGTCCGCCGTTCCGTGTTTGATGAGGTGGGCGGCTTTCGCGCCGGCGTCTCTGAGGATGTCGAATGGTGCTTGAGAGCCGCTGCTGCAGGATATCCGGTGCGTTATGCACCGCGCGTGATCGTTGACCATCCTGCCCGCCGGTCGTGGAGCGAATTGGTCACGAAGTGGCGACGTTTGACCCGCGAGGCCTATCTTTTGATGCGCGAGCGGCGCCTCGGTCGGCTGAAATGGCTGCTGCGGTGCTGGGTTGTTCTCTTGTCGTCGTTCTTCGACATGTTTACCGTGCTGTCATCGCGCAAGTTGCGCGGCATCGGGAATCGGCTGAGGGTAGTCAGCATCTTGTTTCGCATTCGGTTCTATCGGTTCATCGAATCGCACCGCGTCGCCTGGAAGATGCGCTGACCGTTACCATGGCGCCTGATGCCGATCTCGACCGAACGCTCACCGAGCTTCGCAATCCGCTAAGGACCTTACGATGGAAATAACCACGACCTTGCTCGACGACGTGCTTCTCCTTGCGCCTAAACGCTACAGCGATGCGCGCGGTTTTTTCTCTGAAACCTTCAGCAAACGCAGCTACGCGGAATTTGGTATCGTCAACGAATTCGTGCAGGACAATCACTCGCTCTCGCGCCAGCGCGGCGTCGTGCGGGGCCTGCATTTCCAGGCGCCGCCGCACGCCCAAGCCAAGCTCTTGCGCGTGCTTCACGGCGCGATCGTCGATGTCGTTGTCGATATTCGCGTCGGTTCGCCGACCTATGGCAAGTTCGCAATGGCCGAGATGAGTGCCGAAAACTGGAGCCAGATCTATATTCCGCCAGGCTTCGCGCACGGTTTCTGTACCCTCAAACCCGACACTGAGATCCTCTACAAGGTCGACAATTACTATGCGCCGACCCACGACCACGGGCTGTGCTGGAATGATCCGGCGGTCGGCATCACGTGGCCTGTCGACGAGGCGGCCGCCATCCTCTCCGAGCGTGATCAGGCGCACCCATGGCTCGCCGACCTGCCGCCATATTTCAACTATGCGGAAACCCGCCGGAGCGCAGTGTCCGGCGGCAAATTCGCCCGCTAGGGTCTGGGGCCGGAGCGAGCCGCGCTAGGTTGCTCGATCAGGCCTGCGTGCGCGCCGGCCCGACACCAATGGCGGCGGGAGATCCGAACAGCGTCGCATAGGCCGCAAGGAGGTTCGGTACCTCATGCTGCCAGGAGAGTTTGGCCTCGATGCGCTCGCGGCCGCAATCGCCCATTTGCTTGCGGGCAAGCGGATCGTCGAGCAGCTGCAGGACCTTCTCGGCCATATCGACGGCGTTGTTCTGCTCGGCATAGAGCGCTGCGTCCTGGGCGGAAAAGCGGCCTTCAACGAGATCGAATTGCACGATCGGTTTGCCGACGGCCATGTATTCCATGATCTTGTTCATCGTGAGCTTGTCGTTGAACTCGTTCCAGGGGTCCGGGCCGACGCACACATCGGCGGTGTTGAGATAGGGCACGAAGACATCGGCATTCGCCCAGCCGGTGAAAGTGACATATTCTGCGACCCCGAGCTTCACCGCCAGCTCCTTTAGGCTGGCGAGTTCGGGGCCATCGCCCAGCAACACGAAATGAACGTCGGTGTGACCGCGAGTGTGCACAATATGGTGAGCGGCGTGCAGAACATAGTCGACGCCGTCCTGGCTGTTCATCACGCCCATATAGGCGACGAGCCATTTCCGGCCGTGCTTAAGATCCGGTTGCGGCGGGACTACCCTCAACGTGCTTAGATCGGGACCCGAGCGGACGATGAATACGCGGTCGGGATGCATGCCGCCGCGCTTGATTGCAATCTCGCGAAAGGAATAGTTGGTGGCGATCGACATATCGGCCGTTCGATATGTCCAACGCTCGAGTTGCAGCATGATCCGGTGAAAGAAGCCCTTGTTCCCGAACTTCAGGGCAAACAGCTCCGGCGAAAGGTCATGATGGTCGAAGACGAATTTCTTCCTGAAGAACAGTTTGAAGAAGCCACCGACCAGGAAGATCAAATCGGGCGGATTGCAGGCGTGGATGACATCAAAGCCACGCGTCAACAAGACGCGCCAGGCGAGAACGAATTCCCAGAACAAGGCCGCCATATACTCGAGTGGGTAGCCAATCGCGCCGCGCGCCTCCAAGGGAAGCGGATGGCGATGGACGTGAATCCCCTCGATGACCTCATAACGCGACTCGTAACCCTTGCCGATCGGACAGATCACCGAGACGATGTAACCGGCTGCGCGCAGCGTGGTGGCTTCCTTCCAGACGCGGCGGTCATAGGGAACGGGCAGATTCTCGACAATGATGAGGATCTTATGCGGGGATTTCATTCCATGCGCACTCAGGACCATCGGCGTTCGAGGCAGGATGAAAGGGGTTTCATGGTCATGCCAGACTCTTGCTCGTAAAAGCTACCCCTACATTGCCCCGGCAGGCTATGTTAACCAGCATAAAATTAATGATGCGCTGCGACAATGCGCCCCGGGGTCTACCTTTTCGATGACATGAAAGCTGGCTGAAGCCGGTGTAGACTGCGGCGAGCTTTTATAAAAACGTCCGGGCGGGAAGCGCTACGTGGATTGTCACTTAGGGTCAAATAGTTAAGGACGGACATTGATGCGCATCCTCGTTACCGGCGGCGCCGGCTTCATCGGATCGGCCGTAATCCGCTGTCTCCTCACAGAGCGGTCGGGCTACGAGGTCGTCAACCTCGACAAACTAACCTATGCAGCGAGCGATGAGGGCCTCAAGCCCGTCGCCACCGATCCGCGCTACGCCTTCGAGCGCGCCGATATTGCGGATGCCGAAGCCGTCGCCGCCGTGCTCGTGCGGCACCAGCCCGACGCCATCATGCATCTTGCCGCCGAGACGCATGTCGATCGGTCGATCGACGGGCCAATGGAGTTCGTCCAGACCAACATCGTCGGCACCGCGGTCTTGCTCTCCGCCGCCCTGCGCTACTGGGAGAGTCTGCCGGCCGAACGTGCCGCGCGCTTCCGCTTCCACCACGTCTCTACCGACGAGGTCTTCGGCTCGCTCGGCCCCGAAGGGTTCTTCACTGAGACGACGCGCTACGATCCGAATTCGCCCTATTCGGCATCGAAGGCGGCCTCCGATCATCTGGTGCGCGCCTGGCACCATACCTATGGCCTGCCGGCGGTGATGAGCAACTGCACCAACAATTATGGCCCCTATCAGTTTCCCGAGAAGCTGATCCCGGTAACCGTGATCAGCGCCCTCGAAGGGCGACCGCTGCCGGTCTACGGGACGGGCGAGAATGTCCGCGATTGGCTGTTCGTCGCCGACCATGCGCGCGCGCTCGTTGATATCCTCGAGCGCGGCCGGCTCGGCGAGAGCTACAATGTCGGCGGCGACTGCGAGAAGACCAATATTGCGGTGGTGCGCGAGATCGCCGCGCTGCTCGACGGGCTGCGGCCGCGTGGCGGCAACCAATCCTATGCCGACCTCATCACCTTCGTCACCGATCGCCCCGGCCATGACAGGCGCTACGCCATGGACATCTCGAAGATCCGGGCCGAATTGGGCTGGGCGCCGCGCGAGGATTTCACCAGTGGTCTTGCGCAGACTGTCGCCTGGTATGTCGACAATCAGGCTTGGTGGGAGGCAATCAGACGGCGGTCGAGCTACGATGGCGGCCGGCTGGGCTTGCGGCCCAGCGGACGCGCCGGATGAAAGTCGTCGTTCTCGGCAGCCTCGGTCAGGTCGGGTTCGAGCTGATGCGGGCGGCTTGGCCGGCGGGTACCGAGCTCGTCGGCCTGTCGCGCGCCGAGCTCGATGTCGTCGACGGTGCGGCGGTCGGTGACGCGCTCATCGCGCTGCGCCCGGCGATCGTCGTCAACGCGTCGGCCTACACCGCGGTCGATCGCGCGGAAAGCGAGCCGGCGCTGGCTTTCGCGGTGAATTGCGACGGCGCCGGCCATGTCGCGGGCGCCTGCGCCAAGACCGGCGCCGTGCTTATCCATTATTCGACCGACTACGTCTTCGACGGCAGCAAGCCCGAGCCCTATCGCGAGGATGATCCGGTCGCCCCGCTCGGCGTCTACGGGAGGAGCAAGGAGGCAGGCGAGCGGCGGGTGCGCGAACTCTGTCCCGCCCATCTGATCCTTCGCACCTCCTGGGTGTTCGGCGCGCACGGGCACAATTTCGTCAAGACGATGCTGCGGCTGGCCGGCGAGCGGGAGGAGCTGCGCGTCGTCGCCGACCAGATCGGCGGCCCGACCGGCGCCGCCGGATTGGCGCGCACGACAATCGCCTGCATTCCGGCACTGGCGAGCGGCGCAGCCCCTTGGGGGACCTATCACCTTTCCGGTACGCCGGCGACGAGCTGGCATGGCCTCACCGCTGCCATTCTCGAGTGCGCTACGGCGGCGACCGGCCGGCCGTCGCCGCGCTTGGCGGCGATTGCGACGGCAGACTACCCGACGCCGGCCCGACGGCCGGCGAACTCGGTGCTCGATTGCTCGCGTATTGCGGCGCGGCTCGGGGTCGCCCAGCCGCCGTGGCGGGATGAGCTGAACGCCATCGTCCTGCAACGCCTCGCGAGTTAGCAAGGCCGCCCGCGAAAATGTCGCCGAGCGGCATCGCCCTCGCCGATTGCACTGGAATGCGCCGCGATCCGCTCAGCCAGGTGATACACGAATGTTAACGGTGATAACCGATCTCGGCGACGCAGCGCTTCTCGTGCCGGCCTCGTTGGCTCTGATGCTTTACCTGTGGTCGCGCGGCAACCGGCCTTCCGCCTGCACGTTCGCCGCCGCGATCCTCGCTTGCGCCGCACTGACGGTGTTGAGCAAGATTGCGTTTCGTGGCTGCGGCGTCGATGCCGCCCTGCTCGATTTGCGCAGCCCGAGCGGACACGTCGCCCTCAGCACGACATTTTATTTCTGTGCGGCGCTTCTCTTGACCGCCGAAGCGGCGCGACCGCTGCGCCTCATCGCGCTGGTGGCCACCACGATAGTGGTGGCACTGATCGCCACCAGCCGCGTCATGTTGCAAGCGCACACCTTCGTCGAAGTAGCAACCGGCCTGCTCATCGGCGCGGCTTGCCTTGCAGGGTTCATCCTCGGTGCTCCCCGGCTACCGATGCTGAAGCCAGGTTGGCGCCTGTCAATCGCGGCATTCGCAGCGCTCGCCGTCGTGACGCACGGACAGCATCTCAATGCCGAGGAGCTGCTGCAGCACATTGCCCTGCACCTACGGCACGCCACCGGCGTCTGCGAGTAGCGTGGTCCGGAACACAGAAAGCCGCCCGCAGGCGGCTTTCTCGACGACTCGAAGATAGGCTAGGCGGCGACGGCGCGATTGCGACGGTTGAGCTGAAGCCCGACCAGACCAAAGCCGATGATCATCATCGCCCAGGTCGAGAGTTCCGGAACGCCGGCGATCTGCCCCTGGATGACGTCGTTGGCGCAGGTCATCGCCCATGACAGGGCGAAGTCGTTTCCGAGCAGATGATTGTCGACGATGTCGAAGGTGATCTTGCCGGCCGTAATCGTCCATGAGCTGCCGGCGACCAGATCGGCGTCGGAGGGATTGATTTGCACCGCCTGGCCGTCGCGGAAGTACCACGATGCGCTGGCGCCAGGGTTGGGGCTGCCATGGCTGTAAAAGTCGCTGCCGACATGGGAGCCGACGACCTCGCCGCCGTTCAGGGCGGCATTGGCGAAGGGGATGCTGTAGAGGCCGCTCGATCCGCTAGCGCCGGCGGTCTCCGGCAGATAGGCCGCATACTGCCATTCGCCTTGAGTATAGACATCGGTGCCGTATTGCGGTGCCGACCCCGTCGGGTTCCAGGCATTCTTGCCGGGCGTCAGAAAGAGCGAGCCGTACCCGGTGCCGTCGGCCCGGCCGGTTCCGTCCGTCGGAGCGCCGGCGTAGTTGGTGTAGATCGAAATCTCGAGCGTGTTGCCACCGGCCCCGACGCGCGCCGCCGTCGCCTTGAAGACCTCGAAATTCGAGTCTCCGATGACATCGCCATTTCCCGGGTTGTAGTAGTTGTTGCCGCCCCAGTAAGTGTCCAACAGCGTGACGCCGGCCTGGGCCGACGATCCCGTTGCGCTTGCGGCGAATGCGGCAACGGCCACCGCGCCCGCGATGCGAGCGCATTTCGAAAAGTTCATGCCGATCTTCCTCACTTCAATGTACGTGTCTGCTCAAGCCTTCACATGCAGCGGATAAATAACAAATGCATATAAAGGTCAATCTTCGCAGTTACTGTTTATCAACTCTGGTACTGATCGTCAACCTGATGCGACAAGCGGGCAGCAAGGTTCGCGAAAATTCTATAGTTAACACATTAACCGATTTCCACCGCACGTTGACTCAACTACCAATAAATTCTATACCAGATCTGGTGTGAACATTTATTAACGAACTTTCGCTGCTTGTTGGCAGCCCCCGAGGGATATCGCATGTTGAAGAATAGGACGCTCGCGCTGACGGTGGGCGCGATCTCGGTCGTCTATGCCGGTCCCGATTTCATTGCCGCCGGGATCCCGGAACTTTCGACCTGGCTGATGATGATCATCGGCTTTGGCGGCGTTTGCGTGGTGCGGGCACGCCGCGCCAATCCGGCTACTGCCACCGCCTGACCGGCGGATCGATCGGCGTAGCGAAAGCCGCTCCGCAGGCTGGCGTTTCCGCTATTGTCCCGCTGTCAGGCTCTCGTCCGCCCGCTCGGGCGCGTCCTGCAGCGAGTCCCAGATGTGACCCATCTCGTCCTCGCGGTCGGCGAAGGCCTCGAGAACGCGCGGATCGAAATGTCGCCGCGGGTCGATCCGCTCGTCGCCCTCGAGGATGATGCGGCAGGCCTCCTCATGGCTGAAGCCGGGCTTATAGGGTCGCGCCGAGCGCAACGCATCGTAGACGTCGACGACGGCAACGATGCGGGCGGCGAGCGGGATGTCTTCGCCCTTGATGCCGGCCGGGTATCCGCTGCCGTCCCATTTCTCGTGATGGCAGCGTGCGATGTCGGCGGCCATGCCGAGGCGAGGGGAGGTGCGCAGGATCTCGAAGCCGTAAGTCGGATGCCGCCGCATCTCCTCCCATTCGGCGGCGTCGAGCTTGCCCTTCTTCTTCAGCACGGCGGCATCGACGCTCATCTTGCCGACATCGTGAAGCTGCGCCGAGTAGCGGATCTCGTCGCACCAGGCGCGCGGCCGGCCGAGCCCGATGGCAAGTGCGTAGGCATATTCGTTGACCCGCACGATGTGGTTGCCGGTCACCTCGTCGTGCAATTCGGCCGCCTTGGCGAGCAGCCGGATGGACAGCATGAAGGCATCCTCGGTCTCGACCTGGAGGTCGGCGATCACCTTGCGCTGCTCCCGCAGGCGCTTGTTCTTGAGCAGGATGGCCTCGGTCATGGCGGCGCGCTCGATGGCACGCCCGGCGAAATGGTTGACCGGCGCAATGAGCGCGGCGTGCCGCGGCTCGAAGGGCAGCGCCCGCTCGCTGCCGGCCGGCCGGCGATTGATCAGCTGGACGACGGCGACGACCGAACCAGCGGCGTTGACGAGCGGGAAGGCGAGCATCGTCTGGCTGAAATAACCGGTGCGCCGGTCGACGGCGGCGTTGAAGGTGAAGCTCTGGTCCTTGATGGCGTGGAGATCATCGATGAATAACGTCCGGCCGGTCAGCGCGACATAACCGGCGATCGACTGCCGGGTCGGCCGCAGGACGATGCGCTCGGTGGTGAGGTCGAGGGCATCGTTCTGCAGGCTGCCGGCTTCGAGATAGCGATTGCTGCCGCGCCCGCGCATGATGAAGATGGAGCCGGCCTCGGCGTCGACCAGGCGGCGCGCCTTGAAGAGCACGCGGTGCAGCAACTCGCGCAGCGATCCGGCGCTGCCGCTATCGACGAATTCCATGAAATCGAGCAGCAACTCGGTTCCCGCCGGGCTGTCGGGTGACCGCCTCAGCGACCCGATGTCGGCGGTGACCAGCTTAAGAACCATGTTTCCCCCTGCCGTCGCGCCGGCCGAACCCGCGATTCCGTTCGTATTGCGACGGCGACTCTAACAATTGAAGGTACTCGCCAAAGAGAGCTCGAAGGGGACCGCTGCCGCTCGCGACTCGGCCAAGATGATGCGGTTACCGCTATTACTCCAAATACTGTCGCATATTGGCACTGTTGGGGATAGCGATGACAAGTACCTTTGCGCGCGTGGCGACGTTCGCCGCCATGCTGGCGCGAGACGGTCTGCGAGCCGTCCGTCTTGCCGCGAGGACGCGATCACGTCCGCTGCAAGAGCACGCAATGCTCCGGGGCGAAGGAGACGGCGACCTCGCTGCCTTCCGCCAGGATTTCCGTCGGCGGCCGGCGGACGATGAGCTGGCCCGCCTGCCAGCTCACGACATATTCGATGAAATCGCCGTGGAACAACCGCCGTTGAATGCGTCCGCGCGCGGCATTCGTCGCGCCGCCTGCGCCGGCAGCGGCGAGATGGATATAGGAGGCGCGCAGCGCCACCGTATCCTCGTCGCCATGCAGCGCGCCGTTGGTGCTGACACGCAGAGCGAGGCCCGTCGCCGTATCGAACACCGCCGAGCCGTCGCTTGCGGAGCCCGGCCGCACGCTGCCGGCAATGAGATTGGCGGCGCCGACGAAATCGGCGACGAAGCGGTTGCGCGGCCGGTCGTAGATGTCCTGCGGCGTGCCGATCTGCTCGATGCGCCCGCCATTCATCACGATCACCCGGTCGGAGATCGCCAGCGCCTCCTCCTGGTCGTGGGTGACGTAGACCGCGGTGAAGGACAGGCGATGCTGCAGCTCGCGCAGCTCGACGCGCATCTCGGCGCGCAGCTTGGCATCGAGGTTGGAGAGCGGCTCGTCGAACAGCACGACGTTCGGCGAGAAGGCGATGGCGCGCGCCACCGCGACGCGCTGCTGCTGGCCGCCCGAGAGCTGCGCCGCGGAGCGACCGGCATAGGCCGTCATCTGCACCAGCGCCAAGGCGCGCTCGGCCTGGCGCTGGATTTCGGCACGCGGCAGCTTGCGCACGCGCAACCCGTAGGCGACGTTCTCGAAGACGCTCATATGCGGCCAGATCGCATAGGACTGGAAGACCATCGAGACGCCGCGTTTCTCGGTCGCCACATTGCGCCGTGGGCTCGCCGCGTTTCTGCCCGGCGAGGAATAGACCGTCTCGCCGGCGAGCACGATGCTGCCGCCGCAGGGCTGCTCCAGCCCGGCGATGGCGCGCAATGTCGTCGTCTTGCCGCAGCCGGACGGGCCGAGCAGGGTGAGGAGCTCGCCGCGCGCCACGCCGAAGCTGACGCCGTTGACGGCCGGCACCTCGCCGTAGCGGATTTCGAGATCAGAGACCTCGATCATCATGCCGCCGCCGCTCGTGCTCATAGCGGCTCGCCGGCGCGCACCGCGATGCCGCGCGCGACCGAGCGTGCCACCGCGAAGAGAAGGGCGACCGCGATGAACACGGTGGCCGTCTGCAACAGTGCCATCGCCGCCGACAGCTCCGAGCTCGAGGTCAACCAGGAATTGACGATCGAGGGCGCGATCACCTTGGCGTTCGGTCCCATCAGGAAGACCGAGACGCCGAGCTCGCGCACGCCGGCGATGAAGATCAGCAACCAGGCTGCCACCATGCCCGGGCGCAGCAGCGGCAGCGTCACCGTGCGCATCTGATGGAGCCACGAGGCGCCGCAGACGCGCGCGCACTCCTCGAGGCCGCGATCGACCTGCAGCACGACCCCGGCCATCGTGCGCATGCCGAGCGGCAGGAAGACGGTGAGATAGGCGATGCCGAGCAGCCACAGCGTGCCGTAGATCGGAATTGGAATATAGAGCCACGCCCACAGAAGGCCGAGCCCGAAGACCAGGCGCGGCACCGCCTGCGGGAACATGACGAGCGATTCGAGGAGACGCCCGCCCGGCGCATTGGCGCGATAAACGATCCAGACCAGGATGCTGACCAGCGGCACGGCGACGGTGGCGACGACGAGGCCGAGGAGGAGGCTATTCTCCAGCGCTGAGCCGAGCGCGCCCATCTGCAGCGCGGTCTGGTAGTTGGCCAGGGTGAAGATGCTCTGCGCCAGAATCACGGTGGCGAAACGCTGGAACGACGTCAGCAGCAGGGCTCCGAGCGGCAGCACGACGGAAAGCCCGACATAGGCCCAGCAGAGCGCGAGGAGCAGCCAGCGCAGGCGGCCGACCTCGAGCGCGCGCGGCCGAAAGGCCTTGCCGGTAATCGTCGCGTAGTTGCCGCGCCGCAGGATCAGTCGCGACAGGCCGAGCATCACCAGCATGACGAGGAAGAGCGACAATCCCATTGCCGCGGCACGGCCGTATTCCGGTGGGTAGGAGAGCGTCGCCTGCCAGATCGCCGTGGTGACGACGTAGAACCGCCCGGGGACGCCGAGCACGAAGGCCGCGGCGAAGGAGCCGAGCATCTCGGCGAAGACGAAGATGGTGGCGCTGACGATGCCGGGCGCGACCATGGGCAGGGTGATGCGCAGCGCGGTGTGCAGCTTACCGGCGCCGAGCACGCGTGAGCTTTCCTCGAGCGCCGGGTCCATCGACTTCATCGCCGCGGAGATCATCACGAACGCGACGGTGCCCTCGAACAGCGCCATGACCCAGGCGATGCCGTAGGGGGTGTAGATGTCGACGAGGTCGCCGCCGCCGGTGAGCCGCCAGAGCTGGTTGATCAGTCCGGTCTTCGGCCCGGCGAGGACGCCCCAGGCGAGCGCGCCGACCAGCGGCGTCATGTAATAGGGCAGCTCGAGCAGCCGCTCCAGCACCGCGCGGCCGGGAATGGCGGTGCGCGTCAGGATCCAGGCGAGGGTGAAGCCGAACAGCACCGCCATGATCGTGGCGAGACAGGCGACCAGCGCCGTATTGCCCAGGATGCGCGCGTCGTCATAGAGGTTGGTGTAGTTGTCCAGACCGAGCAGCACCGGCGGAAACTGGCCGGGATCGCCGACATTGAACGATTCGGTGACGAGAAAGACGACCGGATAGAGCACCAGGCAGCCGCAGACCAGCAGCACCAGCGGTGTGAGCAGGTATTTCACCCGGTCTTGTCCTGCCGCCCCGCGAACGTGAAAGCGCGCCTACTTCAAGCCGACCATTCGGTCCCATTCTTTCGCGAAGGCGCCGCGGGTGGTCATGAAATCCGCCCAATCTGCCGGGAACAGCAGCTTCAGCTTGTCGATCGAGACGCCGCCGGGCGGTGGCTCGGCGTCGGCGCGCGCCGAGTTGAGAAAGAGCGCCTCGCCGATCGCCTTTTGTCCGCGCACGGAGAGCAGCCAGTCCATGAACAATTGGGCGGCGGCGGGATGCGGCGCCTGGTCGATCAGCCCCCAGGTCTCCGGCCCGGCCGGCAGACCGTCGGCGGGATAGACGAACTCGACCGGTGCGCCCTTGGCCTTGAATTCGAGATATCCCGAGTATTGCGCGGTGTGGATGATCTTGTCCTGGCCGTTCACCATGCGATCGTACTGCTGGACGTAGCTGTCGAAGGCGCGCGGCTTCAGCTCGCCGAGCTTCTTGAAATAGTCGTCGCCGTAGAGACGCTTGAGCTCGTACCAGGTCTCGTGCTGGAGCCCTGAATTGGATACCTTGACGCTGACCTCACCCGCCCATTTCGGGTCGAGGACATCGGTCCAGCTCTTCGGCGCCTGGTCGGCGGGCACGGTCTTGGGATTATAGGCGATCCCCGCCATGATGACGGTGCCCCAGGTCCAAAAGCCCTCGGGCTGGCTTTTATATTCCGGCTTGAAGGCGGCCATCTCGGGCGAGACGTATTGCATGTAGCCGTTGCGCTTCTGCAAATCGAGCACGAAGCCAAGGTCGGAAAGCTGCAGCGCGTCGACGAGATAGGATTTGGCTTGGCGCTCGGCCATCAGCTTGGCGTAGAGCGCACCGGCCTGCAGCCGAATGTAGCTGGTCTTGATGTTCGGGAAGAGCTGATTGAACGAGGCCAGCAACTTCGCGGTGCCGGCCTCGGGATCGGTGCTGTAGACGACCAGCGCGCCTTCCTGCGCGGCCTTCGCGACATCGGCGCAGGTCTTGAAGCCATCCATCTGCTGCGGGCTGGCGCACAATCCGGCGGCACTGGCCTGGCACGTCATCATTGTGGCGACGCCCAATGAGGCAGCCGCCAGCTTCCTGGCCAGCGATCCGATCATGCTTCCCTCCCGACAAGGCCGGCGGCGTTGTTGGCTAATGCGAGCTCATCCGCCACCGTGCGTCGCCGGACTCTAGCAGCGCCGCGGCGGGTCCTCTAGGCGGAACTTCCCGATCGCCGTTGGCGCGTTGCGGTCGATCTCAGCATGCGGCCTCGACGAAGAACGCCCCGCTCCTGGCCGCGGGGCATTCTTGCGTACGCGAAGACCGTCGGACGGCCGGTCGCTGCGCCTAGCGGTGGCCGAGCGGGAAAACGAAGCTGATCGAGGGCGGCGCGTAGACGACCGGCGGGGGCTCGTAAACGTAGCCCGGGACATAGTATCCGGGATAGTAGCCGGGATAGTAGCCGGGGGCGTAGTAGGCGTGATAGTGACGCTGACGCCATTCGTGTTCGCGCCATTCATGCCCGCGCCACTCGTGCTCGCCCCACCCATGCCGTTCGTAACCTCTGTGCCAGCCGTCGTCGTCGGCGAGAGCCGGCCGTGCGCCGATGGAGCCGGCCGCGACAGCGAGGACGAGCGCCGTCACCGCAATGCCGAGAGCGCGCCGAGTTTTGCCGAAATGAGCCGAGCTAGCCATGATCCGCCACCTCCTGGGGGCGAGTTGCAGATGTTCGAGCGCTCCGACAACGATGACCCGTATCGGGTTATTCAAATTGGGCTGTGGCAAAAATGAGCGCGGGGCGTGTCGGGGATCCGGCGAGAAGCCTATGGCTCCGCCGCACGGCACGGCGCTACCATGGCGGTGGAACGGCAAGAGGATGAGATGGATCTGCAACTGAACGGTCGGACGGCGCTCGTCACCGGCGCCAGCATGGGGATCGGGCGCGGCATCGCCCTCGCCCTCGCCGCCGAGGGCGTCAAGCTGGCGGTGGTGGCACGGCGCAAGGCGCTTCTCGACGAGCTCGCCGACGAGATCGTGGCGGCGAAGGGGCTGCGTCCGACGGTCATCGTCGCCGACATCATGGCGGCGGATGCGGCGAGCAGAATCAGAGAGCAGGCGCTCGGCGCGCTCGGCCATGTCGAAATCCTGATCAACAATGCCGGCGGCAGCCGCAAATTGCCGGTCGACGCGCCGGAGGCAAGCTGGGAAGAGGCGATGACGCTCAATTTCACCCGCGTCCGCCAGCTCACCCACGCCCTGCTGCCGACGATGATGGCGCGGAAATGGGGCCGCATCGTCAACATCTCGGGAAAGTCCGAGCCCGAAGGGCTCAATGGCGCCTTTGCCGCCAAGGCCGCCATTCACGCCTGGGCCAAGGGCCTCTCGCGCGAGGTCGGCAAGTTCGGCATCACCGTCAATTCGATCGCCCCCGGCCGCATCATCAGCGAGCAGATCCTGCGCAATTATCCGCCGGAGGAGCGCCAGCATCTTTCCGATACGGAGATCCCGGTCGGCGAATACGGCCAGCCGGCCGATCTCGCGGTGCTCGCGGTCTTCCTGTCCTCGCCGGTCGCCCGCTACATCACCGGCACGGTGATCCCGGTCGATGGCGGCTTGCGGCGCTATCAATTCTAGTGGATGGCATCAGACGCTTGATACCCTCACGACCCTGCGCGTCTCACTGAAAATGACACGCCCGCTTTCGGACCCTAAGCTGACTATCGGCTCAGCGCGCCCTATGGCGCAAGGTGACCCACAGCTGATCTCGGCCTACTGACGCTGCATGATGCTGCTTCGAGACATTTCAACGGAACCGGACGGATCGCATCGCTTCCAATTTCCCGCCCCGGAAGCGGGGCGTCCGCCGCAACTCCATCTCCGCGGCGCGGAGCCGGGACTCCGCGCGCCGGTAACATCCGCAGCCTCGCAGCGCGATATCTTGTGCACCGGCATCATGCCTTCGTGGAGCCTTGTCTGCGCGCTCGCCGACAGAAGGAGCATCGCGCGATCGCTCTCAATCGAGTGTTTGACCTTCATGCGCGCTGGCGCGACCATGGCTCCCACTGGCGGTGGAAGGGAGTGAGCGATGGCCATCCTCAAGGGCGGTCTCATTCAGATGAGCCTCAAGGGCGAGACCACGATGTCGCCGGCCGAGATCCGCGAGCGTATGATCGCCGCGCATCTGCCGCTGATCGAGGCGGCCGGCCGCGAGCGCGTTCAGGTGCTCTGTCTGCAGGAGGTCTTCACCCAGCCCTATTTCTGCCCAAGCCAGGATGCCAAGTGGTATTCCGCTGTCGAACGCATCCCCGAGGGGCCGACCACCGAGCTCATGCAGGGGTTGGCGCGCAAATATTCGATGGTCATCATCGTGCCGATCTATGAGGAGGACATCACCGGCGTCTACTACAACACCGCCGCCGTGATCGATGCCGACGGCAAGTATCTCGGAAAATACCGGAAGACCCATATCCCGCAGGTCGCCGGCTTCTATGAGAAATTCTTCTTCAAACCCGGCAACAGCGGATACCCGGTGTTCCGCACCGCCTATTGCAAGCTCGGCGTCTATATCTGCTATGACCGGCACTTCCCCGAGGGCTGGCGCGCCCTTGCGCTGAACGGAGCCGAGTACATCGTCAACCCCTCGGCAACGGTCGCCGGGCTCAGCCAGTATCTCTGGGAGCTCGAGCAGCCGGCCGCCGCCGTCGCCAATGGCTGCTATATCGGCGCCGTAAATCGCGTCGGCACCGAGGAGCCTTGGAACATCGGCCGCTTCTACGGCTCGGCCTATTTTGTCGACCCGCGCGGCAAGATCATCGCCAAGGCCAGCGAGGACAAGGACGAGCTGCTGACCGCCGAGATGGATTGGGAGATGGTGCGCGAGGTGCGCAATCTCTGGCAATTCTACCGCGACCGCCGCTCCGAGACATATGGCGACCTGACGCGGAGCTGAAGTCACCGGCGTGGCAGGCAGCCGCGAAGGATCAGCTGGCTGATGCTGGCGGCGGCCGATTTGAAGTCGGCATCGCCGAGCTTGCTGCGGCCCAGTACGGCGCGAACCTGCCCCTCGAAATCGGCACAGTGCTGCGTCACGGCCCAGAGCTGGAAGATGAGATGGCGGGCGTCGATCGCGGCCAGCCTGCCCGCCGCGATCCAGCGCTCGATGTCGGCGGCCTTGCGCTCGACATTGCGGCGGAGCTCGCCCTTGAGATAGCCGCCGAGGAACGGCGCCCGTGCAGGATCTCGTTGGCGAAGACCTTCGAGGCGCTGGGCCGCGTCTGCGACCAGCTCAGCTTGGCCAGGATGTAGTCGGTCAGCGCTTCCGCAGGATCGCGCTCGGGGCCGAGGCGGTCGAGCTCTCCCTTGAGCGCCTGCTATCTCAGACTTAACGCATCACGGGAGGAATCGTTGAACGCGGAAGTCAGAATCTGGTCGAATATATCTTTCGCGACTTTTCCGCGAATGTCTGATCCTGGCACCTTCCCGTCGTCGGCGCGCGATGGCCGAATGACGGCTTACCACCCCCAAAGAGGGCATCCAGCCATGAGTATCATCAGTCAGATTTTTACCACTAGCTCGCGGCCGCGCAGCAAGAGTCGCTGCTAGCCCGCCCCGCCGCCGATGCTGTCAACGATCAACTGGGCGCACGATCTCAAATCGGTCACCGATGCCTTTGCCGATCTGCCCTGCGCCAGCGATGGCGTCACCGAGCTGCGCTTCGCGGAGCTGGCGGCGATGGCCGGCGGGTTGGCGCACCGTCTGCTCGCCGCGGGGGTAGAGCCGGGAGAGCCGGTGGCGACATGCTTGCGCAACGGCCTGCCGGCGGTGTGGGCTTCCACAGGGGTCAAGTTGACGGGCGCGGCCGAAACACCTCTCAACCCGGCCCTTGGCGAAGCCGAGCGCCGCTACTGTCTTGAGCTTGCCGGCATCCGCCGCGTCGTCACCAGCCGCGCCGATGCACCGTTCTTTGCCGCGCTCGGCGTCGCGGTGACCGAAATCGAGGAGATTGCCGCGGCACCGCTCGCCGCCCTGCCGCCGGTGCCGTCCGGCGCCTGGGGACGCATCAGCTTCACCTCCGGTACGACGGGACGGCCGAAGGCGATCGTTCATACGCACGGCGCGCGCTGGATCGCCAATCTGCTGCAGCGAGCGAGTTTCGCGGTGATGCCCGGCCCCGGCAGCCGCGTCCTCCTGATGACGCCCTACACGCATGGCGCCGGTCTCCTCGCCGCCGCCTTTCTCGACCATGGCGCCGCCGCCGTCGTCCTCGACGGGGTCGATCCGTCGGGGGTCGAGCGCTTGTTGCAGAGCGGCACGATCGATCACGTCTTTGCGCCGCCGACCGTTCTGGCGAAGCTGGCGGCGGCGTTCCCCGACCGGCACTTTCCCGGTATCCGCATCGTCTTCTGCGGCACGGCGCCGCTCACCCCTTCGCTTTATGCCAAGGCGCGGACCCTCTTCGGTCCGGTCGTCCGCGTCGCCTATGGTAAATCCGAAGTGGTGAACCCGATCACCGTCTTGCCGCCCGCCGCATGCGAGCGCTACTACACGAGCGAGATCGCCGGCGACGGTTGCTGCGTCGGCTGGCCGGGAACCGGCGTCGAGGTCGAAATTCGCGACGATGCCGGGACCAGCCTCGCCATTGGAACGGTCGGCGAGGTGCATCTGCGCGCCGAGCATATGCTCGCCGGGACGATCGACGCCGCCGGGTTCCACCCGACGCCCGAGAGCGGCTGGCACGCGACTGGCGATTTCGGCCGCATCGATGCGCGCGGCCGCCTGCATCTCGTCGGGCGCACGGCCGACGTCATCAAGTCGGGCGGCTACAAGATCCAGCCCGAGGAGATCGAGGCGGTGCTCGCCGGCACCGTCGGCGATGGCGCCGTCACCGTCACCGCGCTGCCGTCGGAATACTGGGGCGAGGTCATCGTCGCCGTCGCTGAGGCGGCGCCGGCGGGCTGGCGCGAGCGGGCCATGGCGGCCGCCGGAACGCTCGCCAAATTCAAGCGGCCGCGCGCCTATATCGTGCTTGACGCCTTGCCGCGCAATGCGCAGGGCAAGGTGCCGCGGGGTCGGCTGCGCGAGATGCTTCTCGCGCGCTTCGCACTCGTCGACGGTCCACATCCGGTGCTGCGACAACGCTAACGGCGCCTTCCCGCTTAACCGCCGGCGCTGCCGGAAATTTGAGCAGGACGCGCTTTAATTGTGCGTCGCAACATTAACAGAAATCAAAACTGACAGCCGGCCGGGCCGCGCTCGTTGGCACGCAGCGTGCACCAAGGGGCGATAGCGTGAAACCCCTCACGGATCACGGAGCCTTTGTGATGTCCGACCAGAACCTCCGCGGCCGCGGGCGCGCGCGGCCAAGCCGCCGCCGTGTGCTTGCCCAGGCTGCCGCGGGCGCCACGATGCTCGCCGCCCGCGCGGCGTTTCCGGGTGGCGTCTGGGCCGCGACGGGCGATGCGCCGGAGACGACCAAGGCGGTATTCGGCTTCATCGCCCTGACCGACGCCTCGCCGCTGATCATCGCCAAGGAAAAGGGCTTCTTCGCCAAATACGGCATGAAGGATGTCGAGGTGAAGAAGGAGGCGTCGTGGGGCACGACGCGCGACAATCTCGAGCTCGGCTCCGCCGGCGGCGGCATCGACGGCGCGCATATCCTGACGCCGCTCCCCTATCTCATGACCACCGGCAAAGTGACGAAGAACAACCAGAAAGTGCCGATGAGCATCCTCGCCCGGCTCAACCTCAACGGGCAGTGCATCTCGGTCGCCGAAGCCTACAACGGCAGCGGCGTCGCGCTCGAGGCCAAGGGCCTGCGCGATCAGTTCAAGAAGGCGGCCGCCGCCGGCAAGGAGGTCAAATGCGCGATGACCTTTCCGGGCGGCACGCACGACATGTGGATCCGCTATTGGCTGGCGGCCAACGGCGTCGATCCCGACAAGGACATCTCGTTGATCGTCGTGCCGCCGCCGCAGATGGTCGCCAATATGAAGGTCAATGCGATGGAGGCGTTCTGCGTCGGCGAGCCATGGAACGCCCAGCTCGTCGCCCAGAAGATCGGCTTCACCGCGCTGACCACCGGCGAGCTGTGGCCCAATCATCCCGAGAAGAGCCTCGGCATGCGGGCCGACTGGATCGACAAGAACCCGAAAGCGGCCAAGGCGATCACCATGGCGGTGATCGAGGCGGCGCAATGGTGCGACAAGGCCGAGAACAAGCCGGAGATGTGCGAGGTCGTCGGACGGCGCGACTGGTTCAAGGTGCCCGTCGAGGACATTCTCGGACGCAGCAAGGGCGAGATCGAATATGGCGACGGCCGCAAGGTCGCCGACAGCCCGCATATCATGAAGTTCTGGCGCGACGCCGCCTCCTATCCCTTCAAGAGCCATGAGATGTGGTTCCTCACCGAGCATGTCCGCTGGGGCATCCTGCCGGCCGAGGCCGACCGCAAGGCGCTGATCGATCAGGTCAACCGCGAGGATCTCTGGCGCGAGGCGGCCAAGGCGCTCGGCGTCGCGGCGGCGGAGATTCCGCAATCGACCTCGCGCGGCGTCGAGAAATTCTTCGACGGCAAGGTCTTCGACCCGGCCGATCCCGACGCCTATCTCAAGTCGCTTGCCATCAGGCGAGTGTAGCTCGTGGCCATGACGTCGCAGCGTTCCGTCGATCGCCGCCCGGCCGCGAAGCCGCTCGTCGCCTTCGCCCGGCGCCTGCCGGCGCGGCTCGACCGCGGCGCCGCGCTCGCCGCGTTCGGCCGCCGCCTCGTCGATCTCTTGCCCCTCGTCGTGTCGCTCGCCGTGCTGCTCGGAATCTGGCAGCTGCTGTGCTCGCAGCCGGGCGCCTCGCTGCCGCCGCCGACCAAGGTGTTCAAGGATACTTGGGAGCTGATCCGCGATCCTTTCTTCGACCATGGCGGCGTCGACAAGGGTCTGTTCTGGCATCTCTCGGCAAGCCTCAAGCGCGTCGCCTTCGGCTTCAGCCTCGCCGCCATCGCCGGCGTCGCGCTCGGCGTGCTGATCGGTCAGAGCGCGCTCGCCCTCAGGGGGCTCGATCCGATCTTCCAGGTGCTGCGCACGGTGCCGCCGCTCGCCTGGCTGCCGCTCTCGCTCGCCGCCTTCAAG
>WNFC01001726.1_pt1 | contig 23218 bp, 17 predicted proteins | sample 5400541 | NCBI WGS metagenome assembly WNFC01 (sample SAMN13153342, study PRJNA577476) | soil metagenome | isolation source: 120 cm saprolite under Douglas fir tree site 2 hole 2 replicate 1 | place: USA:California | collected 2015-04-18
ACGGTGGGCGGCAAGATCATCGGAAGCACGACGACGGCTTCAAGCAGGAATTTTAGGCGCCATCGCGTGACCGCCAACCAGTATGCAAGAGGCAGCCCGAAGACAAACAAAGTAACCGTGGTCCACCATGCCAACTGCACGCTCAACCAGACCGCCTCAAAATCCATGATCTTCTCCCTGAAGCCGGAAGCCGTGCCGGCGGAGGATCGCCCTGCCGCCTTCACCGAGCACAAAGTCGCGCAATGCCTCGGCGGCAGCTCGATCCCGGGCCCACGACAGGATCACCCCGCCCTGTTCCCGACGCGGATAAGCATCAATCGGCACTTCCCAAAAGCGGCCCTTGTCCCGCAAGGGCGGCGCGAGCGCGAGCGAGTAGCTGATGATTCCGACTTCCGCTCCGCCGCTGTCGACGAACTGGGCCGTCTGCATCACGCTGTCGCCAAGCACGAGTCGATCCTTTGTCCGGTCATAGACGCCCAGGCTCTTCATGGCCGCCTCCGCTGCTCGGCCGTACGGTGCATGACGCGGATTGGCGATGGCAATCCTACGCACCGAAGGACTGAGCAATGCTTGGATCCCGAGCTTCTCGACTTCGATGGGCGAAATCCGCGGCACCCAGACGACGAGGCGCCCTACTCCATAAAGAAATTCGCTGTCGGCGAGTGCCAGGCTTTGCCGAACGAGCCGGCGGGGATAGTCGACGTCAGCCGAAAAAAAGATGTCGAAAGGGGCACGGTTGGAAAGCTGCGCGTAGAAGTTTCCAGACGAGCCGTACGTGACCGAGACCTCGACGGCGGGGCGCTCTCGACGAAACGCTTCAACAATCTCGCCCATGGTGAACTTGAGATCCGCCGCGGCAGCAACGCGGACCGAACCCTGTTCGGCGGCCCTCGCTGGGTGCATGCAGTCGGCGCACGCCATGGCGGCGAGAATTGCAAGAGCGCCGCAGATTTTTTTCAACCGATTCCGCACAAAACACCTCGTCATGCACACTGTTCGGCTCGGAGCGAATGAGGGAATTGCCGCGTAGCCATCCCATGAATCGATCTGATTCGATCCGCTCGATTCGGCGCGGTAACTATTTCTGCCGTACGGGGTAGCTCGAGGCGCCCAATTTCGGAGGCTCGGCTAACAATTGATTCGGCGGTATCTCGGCAGCTTCGTCTGGCTTGGTCTCGACCTGGGCATCTCGATCCTTGTTCACGTTGTCCTCTGAACGTGCAAACGCACGAAGAACGAAAATCGTCACAAACCCGCTGAGGAATCCTGCCAGCAGGTTCGGTACCAGGATGGCGACTGGGAAGAGGTACACCTCGGCTCGAGCCCCGAGCAGGAGCACCAACACCAGCTCGGTGGTGATCCGCCCGGCAGCCGCTGCCAGGCCGAGAAAGCAGTACCCCAAGGCCCAGGCTGGCAGGCGGCGCACCAGCGGGCCCGCAAGGTCGATCACCAAGCCGGGCGCCACGTGCCTGAGGATATCCAGGACGCCGAACCGGCCATCACCCTGCAGGAACCCGATCACTCCCATGATGGCCCCGGCAGCCGTTCCGCCCCAGCGCGAATGGGTGAGGCGAGATGCCAGGACATACAGCGGGAATAACAGGAGCGCCTTGTGTCCGGGAGCAAATGGCAGGCCAGGCAGGAACTTGAGCACCTTGACGGAAGCCATGCACAACGCAATGCCAGTCACGATGCCGATATCGTGGACCAACCGGGGGCCGAGACGGTAGTCGTTTTCGTGGCCCGGGCGCTCCCCGGCGCGCTCGATGTTTGTCCTTATTGTTTCGACGAACCCGCCGATGTCGCCGCGCAGCAGTCGCTTCACCGTCGAAAGCGTGCCGCCTTGCGCCACGGGTTGGGCTCGGCCACGACCGGATTTTTTTGCTCCCCCGAGCACCTCGAGCGTGTGGTCGAGCGAGTAGACGAACAGGTCGGGCAGCCGCAACGCTCGCAGGCCGTCCACCAGATCGCTTCCGGAGCCCGTCACCCGAACAACCGTCGAGGCAAGCAACAGCGTCAGGATTTGCAGACACATCAGTGCTGCGCGGTCGAGCCCGGTGACGTTCAACGGGAGCAGCCAGCCGACGAGTGGAACGCGCCAGCCCAGAACGAGGTCGCCTGCGCCGGGGCTCTCCGCGGGCAGAAGGACGTAGCAGCCGATCAGGAATAGAAATAACCATTTCAATCGCCAGACCGGGCGTACGATTTCGGTAATATGAAACCGGCAGGCCAGCAAAATAACGAGCTGAAGCGCAAGCAACGCTGGAATGACGAACCATCGGGCAAGCCGCATTGTCGCAAACGCCGGCACCACAAAGGCGACGGCGGTGACTGCCAGCAGATAGACCACCTTCAGCACCGAGGATGTCGTGATGCCGTTGTGGTCAGGTACTCGGCGTCTCGTGATCTCCTCCGCACGATTCTCGCGTTTTGTCGGCGAGTATCGCTGTCCCGCAATTCATGCCGCTTGGCATCGATCGAAAATTAAGGTCGATCTTCGAACTTTGGGGTCCGGCCTGGCCAGTCGGCCTCAAACATCGGAATGTCTTCAGCAGGCTTCGCCGGGATCCGCTGCCGTGAGCAGATTTGCTGCAAGAACAGATGATATTGGGCCCGCCATGCGACCGACCAGGTGCTGCGAAAACGTCCGAGGCTTCGAGCCACCGCTATCGGGGCCCGTGCATGCCGCCCTTCTTGCCACCCTTCATGGCGCCCATCATGCCGCCGGCACCACCACCGGTTCCAGCCATGTCGCCCTTGGCGAGGATCTCATTGCCCCCCAAGAAGCCTCCCTTGCCACCTCCGGCGACGCCGCCGGAAGGGATTTGGCGTTTTTGGATGGCACCCCCAGCGGCTCCGGATTCAGGGTCTCCGACCAGCCCTCCGCCGGCCGTCAACGCAATCAATGCCGTCGGTGCCAAAAAAATGACTGTCAACGCGAGGATTAGTCTACGCATGGCGCTCCTCCGTATGGGAAACACATGGGAAATTCCCAATCGGCACGTAGGTTCCCAACACTCTATCACGCAAGAGCACGCGACCCATGTCAAGAGAGGCATGCGAAAAAATTTAAGGTCAGCTGTGTCGCGATTGCGACAGGTCCCACCCTCGCTGGAGGCCCAAGGGCCATGCAGGAACAGGATTCTTTTCTGGTGGGAATCCCCTGGAAGAGTCGCGAACAGAGGCGCAAACCCTGCCGCTCCTTTTGAGCCTTCGCCGCCTTACTTGGACGTCGCTAGGCTGCTAGCATTCACTTGAGTGCCGTGGTCGTGCGGCCACCCTCATCGAAGTCCTTCGCCATAGGCTGAAAGCGCACAAAGGCTGGGACATGTGTGCTTCCGAGCTCCCCGCGACCAGGATGACGCAGAGCGACTCGTCGCCCTACAATTTGTTGTTGGCAGCCTTTTCGGCCGCCATCTTCATCAGTGCCACATTGCTGTTTGCGGTCGAGCCGATGTTCACGAAGATGGTGCTGCCACGGCTGGGGGGTGCTGCCGCTGTCTGGTCGGTCGCGATGGTGTTCTTCCAGGCGACGCTGCTTGCCGGCTATGCCTATGCCCACCTGCTGACGCGCTTCGCGCCGGGACGAGGCTCCGTCCTCATTCATCTCGCGGTCTTGCTGATTGCGTGTCTCGCGCTGCCGCTTCACCTGGCCGGCGGATGGGGCCAGCCGCCTTCCCGCGGCGAGGCGTTCTGGCTCCTCGGGTTGTTTGCGGCCTCCATCGGGCTGCCGTTCTTTGCTCTCGCCGCCAATGGGCCCCTCATGCAGGCGTGGTTCGTGCGCACCGATCATCCTTCAGCACGCGACCCCTATTTCCTTTTTGCCGCTAGCAATGTCGGAAGCTTTCTCGCGCTCATCTCCTATCCGACGGTGGTTGAGCCGTTCCTGCGGCTTGGCGAGCAGACATGGCTGTGGACCGTCGGCTTCTATGTCCTGATCCTGCTGATCGCAGCCTGCGGCGTGCTGTTGCTGCGATCAGCCAATTTGTCGCCGCCGGTCGCTACAAAGGAAACCGCGCCCACTTGGCGCGACCGTTTGGCACTCGTTGGACTCGCGGCGGTACCCTCGGGCCTTCTGCTCGCGGTCACCCTCCACATCTCCACCGACGCGGCGGCTGTCCCGTTGTTCTGGGTCTTGCCGCTCGCGATCTATCTGTTGACATTCGTTATCGCTTTCCAATCCCGACCGGTCGTTCCGCATTCGCTGGTCGTCAAAGCCTTCCCGTTCGTCATTTTGACTCTGGCCGGCCTCATGATCATCGACCCGTTCTCGACCATCATCGAACTGGTCGTCGTTCATTTGACCGCGTTCTTCGTGATTGCGCTCTTATGCCACGGCGAGCTTGCGCGACGGCGGCCGGCGCCGAAATACCTCACCGCCTTCTACATGCGGATTTCGGCCGGCGGCATGATCGGCGGCATCGCGGTCGGGCTGATTGCCCCGCAGGTGTTCAACTGGGTGGCCGAATATCCCCTGCTGATCGCGCTCTCGGTCCTGTGCATGCCGGGGCTCGCGCTGCCGACGAAGGGAGCCGGGCAATACCTGCTGTTCGGTGCACTTGCCGTGGCGGCGGCGCTGCTGACAATACTCATGTCGTCGGGCCTGAAGCTCGATAACAACCTGATAACGCTCTTGATCGGCGCCCTTTTTGGCCTGACCGTATATTTCTGGCGGGCCCCTCTGGCGTTCGCCGCTATCATCGCGTTCGTGTTGGTCCTCGGAAATTATCAGTATAACGACGTTATCAACAATTTTGTGGTGCGCAATTTCTTTGGCGTTCTCGCCGCCGCGGAAACGGCCGATGGTCGGTTTCGAATCCTTTGGCATGGCGGCATCGGGCAGGGTGCCCAGCGCATCCGCGACCGCGACGGAAATCCCGCAACCGGCCGACCCGAAATGATCTCCGAGTTCCAGGCTGGCGCCGGCGTCGCGCAGACGTTCGACGCTGTGCGCGCCAAGGTTGGCGGACCGATCAGCTATGCCGTCATTGGGTTAGGCACCGGAAGTCTGAGCTGCCAGGCGCGGCCGGAGGACAGTGTCATCTATTACGAACTCGATCCAGACGTCATCCGGATCGCGCGCAATCCCGCACTGTTCAACTTCGTCTCGGAGTGCCGGCCGAACATTCCCATCGTGCAGGGCGACGCGCGGCTGACGATCGCGAACGCGCCGGATGCCGGGTACGACCTGATCTTTGTCGATGCCTTCATCGGCGCTGCAATACCGATACACCTCCTCACCAAGGAGGCGATGGCGATCTATCTGCGCAAGCTCAAGCCAAACGGCATCGTGGCGCTCCACGTGTCGAACTATCATCTCGAACTTGGGAGCGTCGTCGCCGGTGTCGCCCATGCAAACGGCGCGATTACGCGCCTTTATGACGGCGGCGACGTTCAAGAAGATGCGGCCGAGCAGAAGTGGGTCCCCATCGTCGCCGCGGTGGCGCGCAAGGATGAGGATTTCGGCGCGCTCGCCAAGTCCAGATATTGGCCGCTCCTGCCGCCCGATCCCGCTCAGCGCGTCTGGACCGATGACTACTCCAATGTGCTGGGAGCGCTTGTACGTCGGTTGCAACAACGCGGTGAGTAGAATCCCGCTCCTTTTCTGGGCTCTCATTATCGCTGCCGTAGTCGTGCTAATGCAGGTACCTGTTCGGGTGGGGTGATCGTCCGCTCCGTTCGGAGTACCGGCCACCGACCGGGTGCGCGTCCGCGTGTGGTAGACAACTGATGTCTCATATTGGCACATCTCGTCGGTTCGCTGCGGTGCATGGTTTGACCGCAGTCGGAGGCTAAGCGGACCTGTCGCGGACATCGCAGAATCGACGCGATTGACCCATAAGAGACATCCCGCAAAACCGCTACTCGATCACCTCGTCGGCGCGCAGGACAAGCGCGGGGGAAAGGGTCAGTCCGATTGCTTTGGCGGCCTTGATGTTGACGACTAGCTTGAACTTGGTCGGCTGATAGATTGGGATATCGCCTGGCTTCGTGCCCTTGAGAATCTGATTGGTGTGGTCGGCCAGATGACGCCAGAGATCCACGAGGTCGACGCTATAGACTATAAGCCCTCCAATTGCTGCCGACTCATAAAAAGCGTGGACCGCAGGCAGCCGATATTTCTCAGCCAGTTCGACGATTAGCTGCCGGCGGGTGAAGTTTTCGGACTCCACACTCGCAATGAGCCCGTCAACGCCCTCCTGTGATATTGCCGCGAACACGCGCTGATATTCTGAGTCTTGGATGGGGGTTTCGAGCGGTGGGCCGATGAGCGACATCCCTATCTGCCCGGCAGCCTTTCGCAACACTGCTACTGTAGGTGATTCCCAAGTGTACCGGGAAGCGAGGAAGGCCACGCTGGACGCCCTCGGTACGGCTTCTTTAAAGAGTTCGAGACGCTTGCTCCAGACCTCGATCCCCGCATCAACGCTAACACCCGTTATGTTGCCACCGGGCCGGGCCAGGCTCCCCACAAGCCCATAGGCGACCGGATCACCCATGCTTCCGACGATCGGAATGGTCGCCGTCGCCGCCTTGAAATGCTGGAGCATATTGTTCGACGTCGTGACGATCAGGTCTGGCTTCCATCGGACCACCTCGCGGGCAAGCTCGGCATAGTGTTCCGTCCGCCCTTCGCCGGAGTATCGCGCGACAACGAGGTTCTGTCCCTCGATGTAACCGAGCCGGCGAAGCTCTTGGAACAGCGCTCGCCAGGCCGGAATGCGCCCGGTTTCAGTGAGTTCGGACACCGGGTTGGAAGGGTGCACAATCGCGATGTGGTAGACTTTCACAGGCTGCTGCGCATAGGCGGCAACCGGCCACGCAACCAGTATGCTGCCCATCAGAGTTGCGAACTCTCGGCGCCCCATCCCGCCTGCCAGGATGGCTGCAAGTCGGCGTTCGATGCGGTCCGACCCCCGACTGGCCATGGCGCTGCCCTCTGGGCACTATCCTAGACCGGAATGGCTGCTTTTGGCACGACTGAGACATCGCGCGCCGGCCCGTCGAATTCCGCTGGCGATGGCTAAGCGGAAGTGTTGCGGATAGCGCCCGAGGGCCGGGTTTGACCCTAAGCAGTCCTCCCCGAATTAATCTAGGCCGAAAAAACCTCACCGCCTTGTAAAAAGAACTGTTGGCTCCCGGCGGCCAGGCTCAGCCAGCTTGATAAGCGCTGGCCGCTCCCGCGTTACCGGTAGCCGCCCGACGCCGTCAGTATCTCGCCGGTGAGCCACGCGGAATCATCCGAAGCAAGGAAGACGGCAACGCGTGCGATGTCGTCCGGCTGTCCGATGCGACCAAGCGGCGTGCCCGCGAGCATTGCCTTCTCGAAATCGCTGCCTATGATGCCGGCGCTGCGCGTGCCCTCGGTCTCGACGGCGCCCGGCGCAATGGCGTTGACCCGGATTTTTTGCCGACCCAACTCCGCGGCGAGCGCGCGCGTGATTGCGTCTACGGCGCCTTTGGTCCCGGAATAGACCGCGGCCTCCGGTTCTCCCGCGCTTGCAATCGAACTCATGTTGATGATGCTGCCGCCGTTGGGCCCGAAGTGCTTTACCGCTTCCTTTGTGGCGAGGATCGTACCAAGCACGTTGATATTGAACTCACGATGGAACTCATCCTCGGCGATCTTTTCCAGCGGTACGAACTTGTAGACGCCGGCATTGTTCACCAACACGTCAAGAGTACCGAAGGCCTTTTTGGTTTCGTCAAACACTCGCCGCACGTCCGCGGCTTTGGCGACATCGCCCTTTACCGCAATGGCTTTACCACCTTTCGCTTTGATGTCGGCGACAACGCGGTCTGCGTCCTCCTTGCTGGAGGAATAGTTGACCACCACTGCGGCGCCTGCCGCGCTCAAGCCCTTGGCGATCGCCGCGCCGATGCCCTTCGATGCGCCGGTCACGACCGCTGCCTTGCCCTTCAAATCGCCCATTTAGACCCTCCTAATGCGATGCCTCCCCCGCCCCACTTCCTTCGGTCGATAATCGCCGAAATATGAGCGAGGTGCGAATCGCATGGGTGGCGCGGCATTCAAAGCTTCGGGTTGGCTAGGATGTTCGGTAATGCCACATCTCGCCCATTCGCTGCGGTGCATGATTTGGACTGCAGTCGGAGGCAAAGCGGACCAATCACGCACGTCGCCTAACCGACGCGAATGACCCTGGCTGTGTGAAAACTCCATAAGCTCGGAAGCGGCTAGAATGATCTTTCTCGGGTCGCTCAAAATCGATCCCACTTCCGATTCTCATGACCTCAATCGCGGTCCGAGGGAAGATTCATTCTATGGGTTCTCCACGTCACCGCGTTTTTACACAGCCAAGACCCCAAGCCGACATAGCAGGCCGCCGCCTCATTCGGTCAATTCGTCGACCCGGGCGAGGACAAGTACTCACGGACCTTCGCCAGGAGCTGACGTGGGCTGTAAGGTTTGGGAATGTAGGCGTCGCAACCTGCGGCGCGCGCCGTGTCAGCCTCCCCGGCCAATGCATAGGAGGTAACGGCGATGATGGGGATTGCATGCAGTACCGAATCGGCCTTGAGGCGGCGAGTGGCCTCATAGCCGTCAATCCCCGGCAGCTGAATATCCATGAGGATCAGGTCGGGTCGGTGGGCGGCTGCCGCGGCGAGTCCCGCTTCACCGTCCACCGCTTCCATCACTTCAAAATCGGCGCTCGTGAGCAAATCCCGCAGGATTTTCCGATTGTCCTCCTGGTCCTCGATCACCAGAATGCGCTTGCTCATGATTGCCCCACTTGTGCTTCGACCCGCACCGGCAACGTGAAATAGAACGTCGACCCCTTGCCGGGCTCCGATTCGACCCAGATCCGACCGCCGTGCATCTCGATGATACGCTTGGCGATCGACAGGCCGAGACCGGTTCCGCCCTTCTTTCGGGTTATCGAGCTGTCAGCCTGTTGGAACTCCTCGAAGATTTTCGCCTGATCCGCCACGGGAATGCCGGGGCCAGTGTCGCATACCGACACCGTGAATGCGCCGTTCGTCGCCGATGCCCGGATTGCCACCTCGCCCTTGTCGGTGAACTTGATCGCGTTGCCAACCAGGTTGAGCAGGACCTGGGAGAGCCGTCGCTCGTCCCCGCGGCCCGCCGGCAGGTTCGGAGCAACCTTGGCGGTGAAGGCCAGGCGCTTCTCGGCGGCAAGGGGCTCAACCGCCGAGACGACGCCGTGCACGAGGTCGTTCAGCGAGTAGTCGTTAAGCGAGAGCGTGAGCTGCCCGGCTTCGATTTTGGAAAGATCGAGCACGTCGTTGATCAGCCCGAGAAGATGGCGCCCGTTGCTCTGCAAGCGCTCCAGCACAACCCGCATCTTGTCCGAGGGCTCGCCATAGATGCTGTCGAGCATCAATTCGGCATAGCCGAGGATGGCGTTCAGCGGCGTGCGCAACTCGTGACTCATGTTGGCGAGAAACTGCGATTTGTGCTTGCTCGCGACTTCGAGCTCGCGGCTCTTCGCCTCGATCTCGCGAAACAGTCGCGCGTTCTGGATCGCCAGCACCGACTGATCGGCAAAGGTCTCTAGCAGTTCGACCGCGGCTCTGGGGAATTCGCCGGGTTCGCGGCGGCGCACGACCAACGTGCCGACGATTTCACCGGGGCGGAGCAGTGGCACGACCAGAAGCGCGCGATACCCGGCGCGGATGACGATGTCGAGCAGCGGGGACGATGGCTCATTCAGCAAGTCTGGGATCTGTACGGAGGCGCGCTCCGCCGCCGCCCGCGCAATCGTTCTCTCGCCGATACGAATCTGATGGTCTTGGATCGCCTTGATAGTTGCCTCGTCCATGCCGTGCGTTGCACGGAGCTGGAATTCCTGGCGTTCCTCGTCGAACACGTAGATTGCGCCGGCATCGGTTGTCGATAGCTGAACCGCTTTCGCGACGATGGTTGCCAGTACCGTCTCAAGGTCGAGCGTGGAATTGACCGCCTGGCTGACTTCACCGAGCGCTCGAAGCTCTTCCACCGACCGCGCAAGCTCCTGAGTGCGCACTTGCACTTCCTCAAACAAACGCACGTTCTCGATGGCGATCACGGCCTGGTCCGCAAACGTCGTCACAAGCTCGATCTGCTTGTCGGTGAAGGGCTCCACTTTGTCGCGCCGCAGATTGATGGCGCCGAGCGGCACGCCTTCCCGCAGTAACGGGACCGCGAGGACGGTGCGGTGGCCTAGCTCTCGAGCGATGGCGCTGCCCTCCGGGAACGCCTCCGTCTCGGCTTGGAGATCCGCCACATGGACTGCCCGTCGCTCCAGCACGCAGCGGCCACTAGCCGTGCTGCGCACGGCGGGGACCACGTACCCAAGCGGCGCAAGGAGGCCATAGTGGGCGACTATCGCCAAACCGTCGCCCTTAAGGAGGAGGATCGACACGTTATCGGCACCGCAGAGCATTGAGGCGGTCTTGACCAGGGCGTCGAGCACCGGCAGTAGCTCGGTCGGCGAACTTGAGATCACGCGCAGGACCTCGGCAGTCGCCGTCTGCTGCTCCAGGGATTCGCTGAGCTCGCGGCTGCGCGCCTGCACTTCGTCGAACAAGCGGACGTTCTCAATGGCAATCACGGCTTGGTCGGCGAAGGTTTCGGCCAGCTCGATTTGCTTTGCGGTGAAGGGCCGCACCTCGGTGCGACGGAGCGAAAGGGAACCGATGGCCTCGCCTTCTCGCAAGAGGGGGGTGGACAGGATTGTGCGGTGGCCGAGACGCAGCGCCAGCGCGCGCCCCTCCGAGAACTCGTCGCCCTCCGCAGAAAGGTCGTGCACATGGACCGACTTGCGATCCATAACCGAGCGCCCGGCCGTCCACGCTCTAGTAATCGGCAATTTGACGAAGTCCATCGGGATCGGCCCATGATGGGCCCCGAAAACAAGCGACTCGCCTTCGCGCAGGAGGATCACTGCATCAAAAGCGCTGCATAGCCGCGCGGCGGACTCGACCAGCGTGTCCAGCACCGTCTGCAGATCGAACGTCGAGCGGCTGATGACCTTGAGCACGTCGGCGGTGGCTGTCTGCTGCTCCAGGGATTCCCGCAGCTCGTTCAGCAGCCGGGCGTTCTCGATGGCGATGACGGCTTGGCTGGCAAAGTTCGTGACCAGCGCGATTTGTTTGTCCGTAAATGGTCGGACTTCCTGCCGGTAGATGACGATGGCGCCGACCAGCTGCTCTTCCTTGAGCATCGGCACGGCAATGGTGGATCGCGCGCCCCCGAGCCTGGCTGCCAAGCCGGGAACTGCTTCAACGGTGGCGTCTGGGGTGCGGGCCACCTGCTTTGTCCGCATTACCTGATCGAGTCGGCTGCCCGGCACTGGTACGACCGGTCCGCGCCGCTTTTGGGCTTCGACCATTTCTGGCGGCGTACCTACTTCCGCAGCGAAATGGAACGCGTTGCCGTCGAAGCGGAACAGTACGCCGAACTTGGCCTCGCAAAGGCGCGTCGCGTTCGCAAGCATTGCCTGGAACACGGGGCCTAGCTCACCGGGCGAAGAGCTGATGACGCCGAGAACCTCGGAGGTTGCCGTCTGCTGCTCCAAGGATTCGCTGAGCTCGCGACTGCGCGTCTGAACCTCCTCAAACAAACGCACATTCTCGACGGCGATCGCTGCTTGGTCGGCGAAGGTCTCGACCAAAGCGATTTGCTTATCCGTGAACGGCCGGACCTCGATGTGGTAAATGAGGATGATGCCCAGCAAGTCATCGCCTTTGAGGATTGGCACCCCGAGAACCGTGCGGAACGACTCGACATTTTTCGCCCCGTAAGTGTGCTCCGGATCGGCCAAGACATCAGTAACTTGGATCGTTCGGTGTTCGAGCGCAGCACGGGCAGCAACGCTATGCCGACCGGGTTGAATTGGATTTCGTTCAAGCCAATCCATTAGTTTCTGAGGAGCGTTGAACGCCGCCGTCACACGCAGCACCTCGCCATCGAAACGGAAAATGATCGCCCTATCGGCTCCACACAACCTGACTGAACTTTCGGCTACAGTTTCAAACACTGCGTTGAGATCGAACGCCGAGCGGCTGATGACCTCCAGCACTTTAGAGGTCGCGGTCTGCTGCTCTAACGCGTTACTCAATTCCTCGGTGCGCTTCTGCACGTCGTCGAACAGCCGCACGTTCTCAATGGCGATCACCGCCTGGTCGGCGAAAGTCTCGACCAGCTCAATCTGTTTCGGCGTGAATTCACCCGGCTTGAAGCGTTGCAAGATCAGTACGCCGATCAGATTGCCCCCGCGCAGCAGCGGCACGCCAAGCGCCGCTCGAAAGCCCATCAGCGACTGCGCGTCGGCGCGCTCCCATTCCGGATCCTGCAGCACATCCGGCACGTGGACAGTTCGCCCCTCGATCGCCGTGCGCCCGAAGATCGAACTCCGGGTCGGCGTGCCGGAGTAGCGTTCCATGCGGGCGCGCCAATCGGGCTTGTAGCCGAATGTTGCTGCCAATTGATAGCTGTCGCCGTCACGACGACGGAGCGTACCGATATCGGCCGCACACAATCGCGCCGCAGTTTCGATCAGCGTGTCCAGCACGGGCTGCAGATCGAACTTGGAACTACTGATGACCTTGAGAACCTCACTGGTCGCGGTCTGGTATTCTAGCGACACCGTCAGATCGCGCGTGCGGGCCTGCACCTCGTCGAACAGCCGCACGTTCTCAATGGCGATCACCGCTTGGTCGGCGAAGGTCTCGACCAGCTCGATCTGTTTGTCCGAGAAGGGCTCCACTTTCGTGCGTCGAAGAATGATAGCGCCGAGTGGCGCGCCCTCCCGCAGCAGCGGGACGCTGAGAATCGTGCGGAAATTGAGCTCCCGGGCGATGGCGCTCCCCTCCCGGAACTCCGCTGCCTCGGCGTGGAGATCCGCCACGTGAACGGCCCGCCGCTCCAGCACCGACAGACCGGAAACGGTCCCACGAACGGGGGTCACGAACCCAACCGGGGAAAGAATTGGGCCGTAGTGGGCGGCCAACGGCAGGCCGTCGCCCTCAAGGCGCAAGATCGCCACGTCATCGGCACCGCAGAGCCTCGAGGCGCTCTTGACCAGGGTGTCGAGAACCGCCTGAAGGTCGAACGTCGATCGGCTGATGACCTTGAGCACATCGGCGGTGGCGGTCTGTTGCTCCAGGGATTCGCTCAGCTCGCGACTGCGCACTTGCACTTCTTCGAACAAGCGGGCGTTCTCGATCGCGATCACTGCCTGGTCGGCAAAGGTGGTCAGCAGCCCAATCTGCTTTTCGGTAAACGGCTGGACTCTAATCCGGCGAATCACGAGAACGCCGATGATGGCGCCCTCCCTGAGCATCGGGACCGCGAGGATGGTCCGGTGCATCTCCTCCTCTCCGCGATGATCTTCGGCCCACCGGTACTCGGGGTCCGCGAGGATATCGGGAATGTGCACGACGCGGCGCTCCCGAACGGCCCGTCCCGTCGCCGAGGTTCGATCGTTATGGATCGGGTACCGCTTCGCGACCTCGAGGAATTCCGGCGAATGGCCATAGCTGGCCGCCACTCGATAAACCTCCCCGTCCTGTCTGAAGATGAAGCCCCTGTCGGCGCCGCAGAGTCGCACTGCATTCTCCACCAGGCTTTCCAGCACCGGCTGGAGCTCGAATTCCGACCGGCTGATGACCTTGAGGACTTCGCTGGTCGCCGTCTGCTGCTCCAGTGCCTCGCGCAGCGCGCGGGTGAGCCGTGCGTTCTTGGTTTTGAGGCTGCCGGCCGAAGTCCCGCTTTGCCGGGCTGCCGTAAGCGAGTTGCGGCGCGGTGGCTTTACTATTCCCGGTCGCTTCGCCTTCCGACGGGTTGTCTTTCGGCCAGTTGTCACCCAAATCTCCCAAACGGGCTAGGCAGCAGCACATCTTAGCATACCGCTGGCGCCGACCCACCCCTCGCCGGATGCCGCGCTGTGGAGGTACCAAGCGAGTATCTTAGCTGGCGTGAGCCGCTGCGGGAGTGATTTGCTTCATCAGCATGACCGCTTGTGGCACATCGCTGCCGTTGAGCCGGCAGCAAATGACAGCCGCTTACGGTCCTGAAGCGGAAGCCAGCAAGGGTATAGGGTGGCTGGCGCGCGGAGGCGCGCGCGAGAACAATGGCGGCACCGTGAGGAGCCGGTCGGCCCCCGGGTAGAGAACTTACACACTCTGCAGCGAAGGCTAGGTAGAGATCGCCGGCGCGGATTCTCGTTCATCCTGCTTCTCGTTCCGCGCTCGTTCGCGCAACGTGAATTTCTGAATCTTGCCGGTCGCGGTGATCGGCAAGGGCCCGAACACGACCGACTTCGGTGTCTTGTAGTGCGCGAGCCGGTCACGGCAGAAGGCAATGATCTCTTCGACCGTCGCCGTCATTCCCGGCTTCAATTGGACGAAGGCACAGGGCGTCTCTCCCCATTTCTGGTCCGGCCGCGCCACGACGGCGGCGAGCTGCACCGCCGGATGCTTGTAGAGTGCAATCTCGACCTCGACGCTGGAGATGTTTTCGCCGCCCGAAATGATGATGTCCTTGGCGCGGTCCCTGATCTCGACATAGCCGTCAGGATGTTCAACCGCGAGGTCGCCGGTGTGCATCCAGCCGCCGCTGAAGGCGTCGGCGGTGGCCTTCGGATCCTTCAGGTAGCCGAGCATCACCGTGTTGCCCCGAACCATGATCTCGCCGATGGTTTTGCCGTCGCGCGGAACCGGCTTCAGGGACTTGGGGTCGGCCACCATCTGGCCTTCCACCACGGGGAAACGCACGCCCTGGCGTGCGGTGAGCGCCACGCGCTCCTCGAGCGGCAGCTTGGCCCAGCCGTCCTGGGGCGCACAGAGCGTCGAGGGCCCCTGCAGCTCGGTCATGCCGTAGATATGCGTGACGCGGAACCCCAGTTCCTCCATGGCCTTGATGGTGTTGGCCGGCGGCGGGGAGCCGCCGGTCTGGATGTCGACGATGTGACCGAACGTCCTCCGCTGCTCCGCCGGCGCATTGATCAGCATGTTGAGCACCGTCGGCGCACCGCACATGTGCGTGACGCCGTGCTCGACGATCATCGGAAAGATCAGCGCCGGATCGACCTTGCGCAGGCAGACGTGCGTGCCGGCCATCGCCGTGACGGACCACGGGAAGCACCAGCCGTTGCAGTGGAACATCGGCAAGGTCCACAGATAGACCGGCTTCGGCGGCAGCGGCCAGGCCATGATGTTGCCGACCGACTGCAGGAAGGTGCCGCGGTGGTGATAGACCACGCCCTTGGGATTGCCGGTGGTGCCCGAGGTGTAATTCAGGGCAATGGCGCCACTCTCGTCGGCCGGCGGCGTCCACGCGAAGTCGGGACTGCCTGCGGCGATGAAGTCCTCGTATTCGATCTTGCCCAGGCGGTCGCCCGGCCCGGAATAAATAGGATCGTCGACGTCGATGACGAGAGGCTTGCGCTTCAATTGCGCGAGCGCCGGACCGACCTGGCCGGCGAATTCGCGATCGGTTATCAGAGTTTTGGCCTCGCCGTGGGCGAGAATATAGCCGATGGTGGGCGCGTCGAGACGCGTGTTGATGGTGTTGAGCACGGCTCCCAGCATGGGCACTCCGTAATGCGCCTCCAGCATGGCCGGGACGTTCGGCAGCATCACGGCAACGGTATCGCCGGCGCGGATGCCCTGGCGCGCGAGAGCTGAAGCCAGCCGGCGCGCCCGCCCATGCAAATCGCGGTAGCTAAATCGCCGCTTGCCGTGGATGACCGCGACGCGGTCGGGGTGAACCTCCGCCGATCGCGCCAGGAACGACGCCGGTGTGAGAGCCGCAAAATTAGCGGCGTTCGGGCGAAGGCCGGTCCTGAAAATCTCGCCTCTGCTTGGCGTTTTCCGCGGATGGGGGCCTACGGCCAGCCGCTTACCGGCCGCGCGCCCGGCTGAACGGGGCTCGGCAATCTTGCTCTTGCGAACGGCCTTTCCCGGTTGTGCCTTTCCTGGTTTGGCCATGTTCTCCCTCCCTGGCGCACGGCAAGCCATCGAAGGTACCAAACGTCCAAGCGTTGCGCCATTCCATGCCTTCCGGTCGCAACCGAGAGGACAGGCTGACCAGCTTGACCGAACCTTCACCGACGCCCACACTTGGTGCCAGCGGGGGATCGCGGGGTTGGTGGCGCGTCGTTCGTCCAAAGAATGCGAAGATTGCTCGATACTGATGGGAGGAAGTCCATGAGAAGCCTGACAGTTGCAATTGCGGCGCTGCTTGCCAGCGCGGCTCTTTTTGCCTCCGAGAGTGCGCTCGCTCAGGAGCGGACAGTGAAAATCACCGGATTCGGCGCCAAGTCCGGCGTCGTGCGCGTGTTTGGCGTGAACAGCGAAGCCGCGTTGAAGGCGGGCGCCGAGGAGATCAACAACGCGGGTGGCGTCACTCTAGGCGACGGCACCAAGGCAAAAATCGTCATCGAGTTTCTCGATGATCGGTGCAATGCCGAGGAAGGCATTTCGGTGATCCGGCGCATCGCCTCGACCGATGCCTTCGTAGCCGTTGGCCCGACCTGCTCGAATGTCGCGGAATCGCTGTTCGGTATCCTGCAGAAGAAGGTCGGCGACAGCTCCGACAGCGGGCTGCAATTCCCGATCATCGCCGACGTGGCGGCGAAGGGCGGGCTTGCCAAGATCTCGGAATGGGCGTTCCGCAACGTGCCGAGCGAATTCGAGATGTACAAGTCGCTGTTCGCCTGGCTGAAGACCCAACATCCGGATCTCAAGACCATCTACGGCGGCGTCGAGAAGGATTTTGCACATTCGAACGCAACGTTCGGCGTGATGAAGGAACAGGCGACCCTCAACGGCTTCCAGCTCGCCGGGCAAAGCGAATGGTTGCTCGCCGACACCACCTTCTCCACGCAGGTTCGCGAGATGAAGCGGGCCGACGCGGATATCGTCGCGATCTCGGCGCATCCATTCACCACCTGCGGCGTGCTCAAAGAGATGGAGCGGCAGAGCGTGAAGCCGAAGCTGCTCATCGGACTGACCAGTTCGTCGAGTATCGAGACGCTGCAGGGCTGCGCCAAGCAGGCGGAGGGGATCATCATCCCGACGAGCTTCGCGCCGGTGACGCCGGAGGCCAAAATGGCCGCCGAGCGGGTGGCGAAGTTCGGCGGCAGCGCCGACCTGCACAGCGCCGCAGCCTATGAGATCATGTTCATCCTCAAGGACGTGATCGAGGCGCAGAAGATCATGGCGAAGCCCGACACGGTTGCGGCCGATCGCGTCAAGATGCGCGAAGGTCTCGCGGCGCTGAAGGAGACCAAAGGGCTGTTGGGCAAGGTCCGACGGACCCCGGATCGCGAAGCGATCAAGCCGTTCCTTTATGTCCATGCCAAGGACGGCAGCTGGCAGGTGCTGTACAACCCCGCATCCTGACCGCCTCATCGCCAGGGCGGATCGCGGCCGGGGCCGCGATCCGCGGCGTTCGGTGCCATCGCTTCGGCGATGGACCAACCCTAGAGGGCGGCGAACGTGGAGCTCCTCGACCTCATCGATACCGTCCAGTCGATCGCCGACGGAGTGCTGTTCGGGGCGACCTACGCCATGCTGGGCATCGGCTTCACGCTGGTCTTCGGCGTGATGCACAAGATCAACCTCGCGTATGCCGCGGCCTCGATCGGCGCCGCTTATGCGAGTCTGCTGATTCTGGCCGGCGTCAACGCGCCGGCCGCCGTCGTGTTTCTACTCGCTGCGCTCGCCGGCGGTGTGCTCGGCGGCATCGTCTATGTCGTCTGCTTTCGTTTCATCCCGCTCGCCAATCCGCTCGCGACCCTGATGTCCACCGTCGGCCTGCTGCTGTTGATCGACGAGATCATCGTGCACGAGACGCAAGGCGTGCCGCTCGCTTATCCCGCGCTGTTCTCCGATGTGATCGTCCGCGTCGGGCCCTTCGGGCTGCGCGGCGATCTGATGTTCGTCTTCGCGCTCGGCTGCATATCCATGGTGGTGCTGCTGCTGCTGCTCTATCGCACCAAGCTTGGACTCGCGACGCGCGCGGTGTCGCAACAGCCGACCGCCGCGCAGCTCTGCGGCATCAGCGTTGACCGCGTGAACGGCCTCACCTTCGTCGTCACCGGCGTGGTCGGCGGCGTGGCCGGGGCGATGACCGGAGCGGCGATCGGCATGCTGTCGCCGCTGTTGTCGCTGCCGCTCACCGTCAAGGGCCTGATCGTCACCGTGATCGGCGGCCTCGGCAGCATCCCGGGTGCGATCATAGCCGGGCTGCTGGTGGGCGGCTTCGAGAACGTCTTCCAGTTCTTCCGCGGTGTCTCGGAGCGCGACCTCTACGTCATGCTTCTCTTGTTCGCGTTCCTCGTCTTTCGACCGGGCGGCATGTTCCAGCCGTCGTCGGCACGTGATTGACGGCGGGGAGGGCGGCATATGGATTTCTATCTCGGCCTCGCCCAGATCATCGGCATCCACACGCTACTCGGCCTCTCCGCCTACTGCGTGCTGCTCACCGGCCAGGTGAGTCTTGCCCAGGCCGGGTTCTTCGCGATCGGCGCCTATGTCGCGGCAATGCTGACGGTGCTCGCCGAATGGCCGCTGATCGCGGCGCTCCTCGCCGCCGCCCTCATCGCCGGAACGGTCGCCTGCGCTGTCGGCTTTCCGGCGCTGCGGGTCAAGGGCCTGATGCTTGTCGTCGCCACCATCGCCTTCGGCGAGGCGGTGCGGCTGTTCTTCTTCAACTTCGATTACCAGGTCACCAAGGGCAACATCCGCGTCGGGCCGCTCGGCGGCGAGGGTTTCCGGCAGATTCGCTATTTCCCGGAGCACGGCTGGAGCACGCTCGAAGTCGTGCTGTTCGTCTGGACGGTAGTAACGCTGATCATGGTCGCGCTGTGGTGGATGGACCAGTCGCGCGCTGGCGCGGTTCTCCGCGCGGTGGGCGAGGACGAGGTCGCGGCGCAGAGCACGGGCATCAACATCACGGCAGTGAAGGTTTCGGCGATGACGGTCGGTGGTGTGATCGCCGGCGCCGGCGGCGGCATCTTCGCCCATTACACTACGCATATCGAGCACGGCCAATTCGGCGTGGTGCTCGCGACCTTCGCCATCGCCTATCCGATTTTGGGCGGGCTCTCGAATGTCTTCGGCACGCTGCTCGCCGTCCTCTTTATCCAGGGATTTCTGATCGAGGGTCTGCGCTTCCTCGGTGATTGGCGCAATCTGCTGTTCGGTGCCCTGATCCTGCTCGCGATGAACATCCGGCCGCGCGGACTGCTCGATGCCGGCGCGATCGCCGCCCTCCGACACCTGACGTACCGCAAGGAAGCGACCGGTGCTTGAACTCAAATTGCTGACCAAGCAGTTCGGCGGCGTGTGCGCGGTCGAGCACGTCGATCTCGCCGTCGCGGAGGGTGAAATCCTCGGGCTGATCGGCCCGAACGGCTCGGGCAAGAGCACGATCGTCAATCTGATCTGCGGTCTGTTTCCGGTCACCGACGGCAGCGTGTTGTTCCGGGGAGTCGATATCACCGATCTGCCGCCGCATGCGCGGGTCGCGCTCGGCATCGCGCGCACCTTCCAAAACATCCGTCTGTTCGGGCAATTGAGCGTTTGGCAGAATCTTTGGGTCGCGCAGAATTCACGCAAGCAGCAAGGGGAGGGACATTTCATCGGCCGCTGGCTCGGCGGATCGCGTCGCGACCGCGAAGAGATCGACCGCACGCTGGAGTTCTTCGACCTTGCGCACAAGCGCGACGAGCTTGCCGGCAATCTCGCCTTCGGCGAGCAACGGCGGCTGGAGTTCGCCCGTGCGCTCGCCGCCAAGCCGGCACTGCTTCTGCTCGACGAACCGGCGGCAGGCATGAACGCCGAGGAGATCGACGAGCTCGACGACCGCATCCGCAAACTGCGCGGGGACGGTATCTCCATGCTGCTGATCGAGCATCATATGGAGCTGGTAATGGCGGTGACCGACCGCGTCGCAGTGTTGAACTTCGGGCAGAAGATCGCCGAAGGCAGGCCGGCCGAAATCCAGAGCAATCCCCTGGTGCGCGAAGCCTATCTCGGCACCACCGCCAAGGTTGCCTGAGGCACATACCGATGCTCGAAATCTCCGACCTCGTCACCGCTTACGGCAAGATCGAAGCGCTCAAGGGAGTGTCACTGCAAATCGCCGGCGGACGCATCACCTGCCTGCTGGGGCCAAATGGCGCCGGCAAGACCACGTTGATGATGACGATCGCCGGAATCTTGCAGCCGCGCCGGGGATCTATCCGGCTGGACGGCGCCGAGCTGGTCGGCCTCTCGCCCGCCCGGATCGTTGCGCAAGGCGTCGCGCTCGTGCCGGAGAACCGGTTGGTCTTCCCGCAGATGAGCGTGCGCGAGAACCTTCTCGCCGGGGCCTACCAGCGCGGCGACAAGGCGGGGATCTCGGCCGATATCGAGCGCATGTACCAGCGGTTCCCGCGGCTGGCCGAGCGACGCGAGCAGCTCGCCGGCACGTTGTCGGGCGGCGAGCAGCAGATGCTGGCGGTAGCTCGCGCGCTGATGTCGCGACCGCGTCTGCTGCTGATGGACGAGCCGTCGCTCGGCCTCGCCCCGCTCGTGGTCGCGGAAGTTTTCCGGATTGTCGCCGACCTCGATCGCGACGGCACCACCATCTTTCTGGTCGAGCAGAACGCGCACATGGCGCTCCAGGTCGCGCGCCATTTCTATCTGATGGAACAGGGGCGGGTGACCTTCGACGGCACGCCCGGCGAGCTCGCCGAGGACGAGGTCATCCAGCGCGCTTATCTCGGAACGCGGCGCGCAACGGCGTGAACGCAAGCGGACGCTCGATGACCGATTTCGTGCAGAACACCCTCGACGGCTTGATGATCGGCTCGTCCTACGGCCTTCTCGCCCTGGGCTTCACGCTGATCTTCGGCGTGATGCGCCGGCTCAATCTCTCGTATGGCCCATCGATCATGGTCGGCGCCTATCTGGGCACCTTCGTTTACGTGCAGTTCGGGGCGAGCCCGATCGCCGTTGCGGCGCTAGCCGTGGCGGGCGCGGTGCTGGCCGGCATCTATGTCGAGCGGCTGTGTTTCGCTCCGATGGGTCCGGGTGCCGGGATCGCCTCCATGGTGTCGAGCTTCGCCATCTGGATGCAGCTCGAGCAGGCTGCCATCCTCGTGCTGCCGCGCCACACCTATCCGTACCCGCCGCTCGCCGCCGTCGCGCCGCTGATGCTCGGTCCGTTCATGGTGCGGCTGGATCATCTGATCATGCTCGTCGCGGCCATCGCGCTTAGCACCGGCATGCATCTCTTGCTCTATCGCACCCGCTTCGGCTTGGCGTTGCGGGCAATCATCGGCAATCCGGTGGCGGCGCATCTCGTCGGCGTCAACGTCCGGACCGCCATGCTCGGCGCCTTCGCGCTCGCCTCGGGGATCGGCGGCATCGCCGGCTACCTCGTGCTCGCCGCCGATCAGCAAGTCACGTCGATGTTCGGCATGTGGGCAACGATCAAGGGCCTGATCGCGATGATGATCGGCGGCCTCGGGTCGATCCCCGGCGCGGTTCTGGGTGGCTTGGTGCTCGGCATCATCGAGATGCACGGCCAGTGGTACTTCGGGTCGCAGGTCCGCGACCTCATTGCGTATTTCCTGCTGTTTGCCTGCCTGGTGCTGCGGCCCGGCGGATTGCTCGGCGACGCACCGACGCGCGAGACGGCGGCCTACGGGCGAAGAGCGTGACCGATGGATGACTACCTGATCGGCGTGCTGTCGAACATCGGCATCATCTCCTTCATTGCCCTTTCTGCCTACGTCCTGTTGCTGACCGGCGAGATCTCGTTCGGCCAACAGGCCTTCTTTGCAATCGGAGCCTACGCGTCCGGCATCGCGACGGCGCTGTGGCACTGGCCGCTTGCAGCGGGCCTTGCCTGGGGTGCCGCGGCAGCGGCCGCAGCCGCGGCGCTGGTCGGCGTACCGACCCTGCGACTGCACGGCCTCTATTTTGCCATCGCGACGCTCGCCTTCGCCGAGATGGTGCGGCTGCTGTTCGAGCTGTTCCACTATCAGGTCTTGATCGATGGCGAGCTGGTCGGGCCCAACGGCGCCGAGGGTTTTCGCAATATCCGCTACATTTTCGACAATAACATCGACGCGACGGAGTTCTTAGTTCTCGTTTATGTTCTGTTGTCGGCAACGCTGCTGGGTTTTTCCCTTCTCGAGAGATCCCGCCTCGGCGTGATTTTTCGCATGACCGGCGAAGATGAGGTTCTTGCTGAGCTCAGCGGCGTTGCCGTTGGCCGCTACAAGGTCTTGGCGGCGGGCATCGCCGGCACTCTGGCCGGGATCGGCGGCGGCCTCTACGCCCATCTGACCACATATGTCGAACCGCGCATCTTCGACGTCATGCTCGGAGTGCACAGCCTCGCCTACGGCCTCATCGGCGGCCTGGGGACGGCCCTCGGTCCGCTGGCGGGCGTGCTCATCGATATCGGCGTGCTGGAATCGACGCGATGGTTCGCCGGTTATCGTATGATCGTCTTCGGCGGCTTGGTTGCTGTGCTCCTGATCGTGCGGCCGCGCGGCCTGCTCGACGAAGTCGTCGTGCGCAACATCCGCAAGGCGTGGCGCCGGACTTCTCCCTTGCGCCTCGGCCGGCATGAGAAGCAAGGGCAGCCATGAGGGATGCTTCTCCTGTTCGATGGATCGCCGCGGCGATGATGACGACCTGCGTTCTTTCCGGCGATGCCGTCGGCGCCGACGCCAGGGCCAAAGCCGATATTTCGTGTCGGCCGGCTGCGAACAAATTGCAATATGATTGCACCATCAAATTGACGGACGCCCGCACTGACGAGCCACTGACCGGCGTCGAACTGACGGTGGGTGCCGACATGCCTTCGATGCCGATGGCACACAACGTGCGGCCGGCCAAGGCGACGGCGGCCACGGAGCCGGGCACCTACCACGTGCAGATTCAGCTCGAAATGCACGGCGATTGGGCGCTGCGGCTCGATTTGGCCGGCCGCGTCCGAGATCGCGTGGTCAAGTCTCTGCGCTTCGAGGACGATCGTGCTATCGACGCACCCCACCCGGGAAGGCCGTCCTCACCTCATAAGCATTAACCCCGCGTGTTCCGGCGCCCCCTAAAGCGGGATGATATTAAGCCCGCGCGTATCCGGCGTTTTCGAAGTAATTGGCGCATTCCTCTGGCGTGAAGGCTTGGAGCAGCTGGCCGATTGCCGCGCAGAGGGCCTCAACGGTGCGCGCGGCGCATTTTCGCA
>WNFC01014192.1_pt1 | contig 23214 bp, 22 predicted proteins | sample 5400541 | NCBI WGS metagenome assembly WNFC01 (sample SAMN13153342, study PRJNA577476) | soil metagenome | isolation source: 120 cm saprolite under Douglas fir tree site 2 hole 2 replicate 1 | place: USA:California | collected 2015-04-18
GTTCTCCGCCCGGTAGTAAGCGGTGCGCCTGGCTGGGCCGAATATCAACCGGGTGGCGTATAGCGTCGCGCCGCTGCATCCGCTGCCACTCGTCAACTGGTCGCAGCACCAATCTTGGCGGCTCTTCCGTAGTCGCGCTCTCAACGAGTGTCTCGAGCTTGTACAGCGCATCACCCGGGCGCGTGAACTCGACCACCACCGCCTGGCCCGGCCCAAGCCGGAACAATCGCAGCTGCTCAGTCGGCCAGATGACGATCAGCCGGCCCGTCGCGGGATCGACTTGTTGGAGCTGGGTGCGTAGCGCGTGCACGCCGTCGTCGCTGACCACACGCAGGTCAAGTCGCTGATGTGGCGTAAGTTCTGGCGACCCAGCGGCCTCGTATGGCATCTAAAAAGACTGAAGTTTAGAGTGCGATCGGGTGACCCTGGGCATCGGCCAGCGCGCGCAGCCTCGGCCAGTCCACGCGGATGAAGTAGATGTATTGCCCGGGCTGCGACTCCTCAGTGCGCACCTCGGCATAGCCGGGCCTGACCAGGTACTGGATGAGCACGTCGGCCGCGGCGTTGTGCACCTTGTCGCGACTGTCGTAGGCGACCTCGTTCTTGGCCTCGGGACCACTACGCTCGCGAATGTCGGCCATCGCCGACCGAAAATCGTCGAGCTCCCGCCGTGCTTCGGCGAGCTCGTCGTGCTCCGCACGCTCCTGGTCATGCTGGACTTCGGCCATGCTGCGGCGGGCAGTCGCCTGCATCTCCCGTTCGACCGCCTCGACCTCGAGCCGATCGCGCGTCAGCGCGTCCAGCAAGGAGGCGTAGGCGCGTTCGTCAGATCGCCAGTCCAGAGCCCCGAAGCCGCTCAACCACCGCTGACGTGGGCCGTTCTGACGGGCCATGTGCAGGCATTGTCTTACAAGAAGCGTGCCGCCCGCACGAGGACCTACATGCTCGGTGCCGGCGGCGCATCGTTGGCGCGGTTGGCGGCGCCAGGTTCGAAGCTGCCTTGCTCGTGGTAGACCAGCGGTTGGTCGCTCTCATAGGCGCGCACGCTCGGCGCCTCGCCAGCCAGGCCGAGCGACGACCAGCGGCTCGCCACCTGGTCGTACATCTCTTTGCGCAGCGCGGTGCGCTTCGAGAAGACCGGCAGGTAGCGGTGCTCCTTGCACGCGTTGATCAGTGCCTTGGAGCCGTAGGGCCGCTCCTCGGGCGGATTCTGAGTCGGATCCAGCCAGGTGCTCCAGGTATTGCGCAGGATGTCGATGTCCTCGATCGGGTTGCAGCGTGACCCCATCGCCCAGATGACCTGGTCGATGTCGGTCGGATCGACGTCGTCGTCCACAGCGATGATCCACTTGGTGAAGTACGCGCCACCCGGTACCTGGGCCGCCAACGCCAGCGCCTGCGCGGCGTGGCCCGCGTAGCGCTGCTCGAGGCTGAGCACGGTCATGCCGAAACCACCCGCGGCGGCGGGGTGCGAGTACACGCCCTGAATTCCCGGGATACCGAGCTTGTCGAGATCGGCCCAGATGCGCGCGGCGCGGGCGATAGCGAAGAAGCCGCTTTGTTCGCACGACGGATAGTCAGCCATCAAGGCGTTGGTCAGGATCGGTTGCGAGCGGAAGTGAACGGCCGTGACGTCGACCAACGGTGCGCCGGCTTCGGGTCGGCCGTAGTAGCCGGGGAACTCGCCAAATGGCCCTTCGGACTTGATCGAGCCAGGGCGGATCTCACCCTCGATGACGAACTCGGCATTCGCTGGCAACAGCAGATCGGTGGTCTTGCCGCGCACGACCGGGACCGCCTGACCCTTGATCCCACCGGCGAACTCGTATTCCGACAGGTTCTTGGGGAACGTCTGCGAGCCGACCACCATGAACAGCGGATCGATGCCCCACGCGGCCGCGACCTGAATCGATTCGCCGCGCTGCCAGGCGCGGGTTATGTGCAAGCGCGCATCTTTACCAGGCGACAGATACAGGCCGCACTGGCGCGGGCCGTGGATCATCATGCGGTACGTGCCCACGTTCAAGTAGCCCGAGTCGGGATCCCGCGTGATCACCGCGTCGCCCGTGCCGGCGTACCTTCCCCCGTCGAGCGGCCAATGTTTCGGGAACGGCAGGCTGGTCAGGTCGATCTCGTCGCCGCGAAGCGTGTGCTCGAAGACAGGCGCGTCGCGGGGCGCGACTTCTTCGGGCGGGATGCGCAGCTGCATCTTGTCTTTGACGCGGCGAATCAGCTCGAGCGCGGGCGTATCGGGCGGCTCCTCGAGTGTCAGCGCCGTGCGGCGGATGCTCGGACCGAGGATGTTCCACAACAGCCGCGCACCGATGGGGCTGGACTCAAAGCCAGCGGGCCGCTCGAACAACACCGCCGGTGAGGGCGATTGCTTGGCGACGAGATACGTCACCGCACCCATCTCTTCGATCGGGTCGACGGGTTGATCGACGCAGACGAGCTCGCCGAGCTGATCGACACTGCTGAGCCACTGGCGCAAGTCCTGAATCATTGCGATGCCAACTCCGTGTAGTACGCCCAGCGTCCCGCGGGCGAGGCGAGTTGTCCTGCAAGCGCGCGTATCTCCTCGGGCGGGATCACGCGCGGTTGTCGACCCAGCTGGGCGACCCGATAGTTGACCTCGGCCAGGCGCTCGAGGTGGATCGCCCCGAGCGTGGCCTCCTGCACGCTCGGGCCGACGCTGACGATGCCGTGACCCTGCAGATGACAGACGCGATGCTGGCCCAGCGCCTGCGCCACGCCCTGACCTTGCTCCGAGCTGACGATCAGCTCGGCGGAGTGAAAGATCGGTACGGGCTGTTGCTCGACAACCACGGCCTCGACGTGCAGCAGCGGCAGGATGGGCAGCTCGACAATCCCGAGCAGGGTGGCCATGGGCTGATGGGTGTGGACCACCGACACGATGTCCGTCCGCGCCCGATAGATCTCGGTGTGGATGAACCGCTCCGACGGTGGCTCGTGCTCGCCCTCGACGAGCCTCCCCATCAGATCGATGACAGACATGTCTTCGGCGCGCATTCTGTCCATGCCGCGGACCTTTGGTGAATGCTTCGGCTTGATGAGGATGCGATCCGCGTCGAGCCTGACACTCGGATGGCCGAGGTAATCCGACAGACCCAGCTTGTAGAGGATGTGGCAGGACGTCGCCAGCAGCTCACGCTGCTCCTGGTCTTTGCTCACGCCGCCGCCCCGCGCAGGGCGTCGACGGTGCGCTGCCAGCGCGGCACCACCTGGTCAGGCTGCTTCAGCCGAAAGGTCACACCGGACGTGAGCGTGGCGTAGTCCGCCGAGTCCTCCTGCACGTCCTCCACCTGCATCACGAAATAGGCCAGTCGGCCTTCGACGCCAAGGTCGAGGTCGGACCCGCGCCGCGCCGCCAGGCGCACGTAGTAGCCGTTGCCGTCGGCGATCAGCGTCAGCATGGCTCGACCAGCCTGGGTGAGATTCTTCGACGTGCTGCTGTGCAGCCACAGTCCAGCGCGCAGGGTGCGCTCGTCCATAGCGACGAGCTCGCCCACGCTGAGCATGGCCAGGTGCGGCCAGCCAGCGTCATCGGTCGTGAGCAGCAAAAACGTCAATCCTTCGCGACTGGCCAGGTCAGAGCCGTCGAGCAGCTGACGCAGCGAGTCGGGCAGCTGGTCGCCCAGCGAACGAGTCATTGGCGGTTCCGGCGCATTGTAGCCTTGGGACGTGCTCGAGCTTGCCCGCCGCGCGCCGAGTCGCACGTTCAATATGGTCGGTCCGCTGGTGGATCGGCACGTCGCCGAAGGCCGCGGCGACACGCCCGCACTGCGCCTGGCGCAGCGCCAGATCAGCTATGGCGAGCTGCAGGAGCTGGTGAATCGGGCGGGCAACGCGCTGCGCGACGCGGGTATCGAGGCCGAGCAGCGGGTCGCCATCCTGGTCCACGATGGACCGGAGTTTGTGTCGGCCTTTCTCGGGGCGATGAAGATCGGCGCGGTGCCCGTGCCGATGAATACTTCTGCCCGTCCGGACGAGCTGCAGATTATGATCGGCGACTGCCGAGCGCGCGCGCTGGTGGCGGATGCGGGTCTGGTCGGGCCGGCGGCGCAGACGCCAAATGCGCAGCTGCGCGCGGTTTTTGTCGTGGGCGGCGATGACGATCGGCGCGGCTTTGCACGTGCCCTTGCTCGTGCATCGAGCAGTTTGGATGCGTTCCCGACGGGCGTGGACGAGCCGTGCTACTGGCTGTATTCGTCGGGCACGACCGGTAGCCCGAAAGGGGTGGTGCACCTGCACGGCGACATGCTCGGGTGCGTGACGCCGTACGCCGAGGAAGTGGTGGCGATTGAGCCGGAGGACGTGACGTTCTCGGTGGCGCGGCTGTTTTTCAGCTACGGGCTGGTGAACTCGCTGTTTCTCCCGTTGCTTGCCGGCGCCTCAGCGTTTCTCACGCCTGAACGCCCCGACGCCCGCCACACCCTGGAAGTGGTCGAGCGCTATCGGCCCACCCTGTTCTTCTCCGTGCCGACGTCGTATGCGCAGTTGTGCGCGGCGCTCGAGTCTTCGTCTGCGCGGCCATTTGAAGGTGTGCGGCTGGCCATCTCGGCGGGCGAGCCGCTGCCCGAACCTGTGTACACGCGTTGGCATACGTTGACGGGTGTCGAGCTGCTTGACGGTCTCGGGAGTACCGAGGTCGGCTACATCTTCTGTTCGAACCTACCGGGTCGGGTGCGGCCGGGGTCCAGTGGCGTGCTGCTGGGCGATCATCGGGCGCGGATCGTCGACGAAGACGGGCACGACACCGACGCGGGCGAGCTCTGGATCGCGGCGGCGTCGACCGCGCTGCAGTACTGGAACCAGCGCTCGCGCACTAAGGAAACATTTGTCGGCGAATGGCTGCGTACCGGCGACCGCTACGTGCGCGACCCCGATGGCTACTTCTGGTACCAGGGTCGCATCAACGACGTGTTCAAAGTGAGCGGTCAGTGGGTCTCTCCGTTGGAGATCGAAAGTTGTTTGCTCAGCCATCCCGAGGTACTGGAATGCGCCGTAGTTGGCGCGCCCGACGAGGCACGTTTGCTCAAGCCGCGGGCATTCGTGGTCCGCCGGACTGGCGCTTCCGTATCTGCCGCCGAGCTACAAGCGCTGGTGAAGAGCAGATTGCAGCCGTTCAAGTACCCGAGGTGGGTCGAGTTCGTCGACGAATTGCCGAAGACGGCGAGCGGCAAAGTCCAGCGCTACGTTCTCCGTCAGTGAGAAACTACTCCCATGCAAGTGACTGTCGTCCGCACCGTGATCGTCTCGCTGGTCCTGGCGGGGCTGGTGTTGGCGGTGCTCGCTGCGCTGACGGGGTTCTTGCTGGTCGCGGCGGTGGTGATTGGCCTGGCGGTGCTCAACATCGTCTATCTGCCCAGCGCCGCACGCAAGCTGCGGCTTCCAGCAGGGTGGCTGGCGCTGGTGTTGATCCCGTTCATGATCCTTGGCGGCGTGATCGTCGGCGGGATCGACGGCGCCGGTTGGGCCGCTGGCATCTGGCTGGTCGCTATCGGCGTACCGCGGGTCATCGGCCACGACCTGCTTCGCCGTGTCAGAAAGCGGATCGCGGCGCGCAGTATCTACTACGACGTGCGGCCTAGGACGCCGACAACAGATCCTGGTGGACGCCCATTGCCACCCGCAGGTGATCCAGGCCGAGGCGAATACGGCCCTTGACCGTGCCGATCGGTGCCGCCAATTGGGCGGCGATCTCCGAGTGGCTCAGGCCGCCGAAGTAGGCCAGCTCGAGCGCCTGCTTCTGCTCGGGCGGTAGCGAGTTCATCGCCACGCGGGCTGTCTCCGCATCAACGTTGGACACGGCCAACGCAGGCACGTCACTGGTGTCGACAGGATCGATGCCCTCGGTCATTTGCAGCGTGGGTCGCCGCTGACGGGCGCGCAAGACGTCGATCGACCGGTTGCGAACCATCGACAGGATCCACGTGTGCGTCGAGCCACGCGCCGGGTCGTACGTATGGCCCGATCGCCAGGCCGATAAAAAGACTTCCTGGACTACCTCCTCGGCGTCGCCGAGGTCGCCGAGAATGCGGTAGGCCAGGCCGATCGCCTGACGATTGTGCGCATCGTAGAGCGCTTCGAGCTGCGCCAGCTGGGGCGCGGGCGGCGGCGGTGGTGAGGGGGTCATGATTGGACCACCGTCGACATGAGCACCGGGGGCGTCGGTACTTCCATGCGGGTGCGTTCCTTGGTGATCGCCACTGTGGTTCCGCGGACGTTGCCCGGCAACGGCACCTCGGCGTTCCCCCGGGTGGTGGTGCCCGCCGCGACCGGCTGCCCGCCCTGCGGGATGATCCACGCCTCGTACAGGAAGCCTGGCTCGGGGTCGGGCACGCTCTCCATGACCAGCTGGGCCATGCCCGAGCGGCGGACGATGACCACCGCCTTGCCGGGCGCGCTGCCCGATAGCTCGTAGGTGGCGACCGGCTGGTTCTCGTAGCTGTAGGCACCGAAGCTGACCAGGCCGACGACGAGGATGGCCGCCAGGGCGGAGACCCACGGCGAACGCCGCCAGAACGGGATCACGTTGGGCGGCCGCGAGCGGAACGGAATCGGCGCTGGGCCTGGTGGTGGCTCCGCAATAGTTTGTGGCTCGGTCAGGCTTCCGCGACGAGCGGTGTCGCCGGTAGCGAGCTCCGCGGCGGCGCGCTGCATCAGCCGCGCCTTGAAGTCCGGCGAAGGATCCATCGGTGGCGCCACGAGCGACACCGCCGCCAACGCCTCTCGGTCGAGTCGGACCATCAACTGACAGCGCTCGCACTGGGCAGCGTGTCGCTGAAAGCGGCCCAATTCATCACCTTCGAGCACGTCGAGGGCCGCCAGGCCGGCGAGCCCCTCGAATTCGTCGGTGTGTCCATCGACCGGTGTGGCGGACATAGAGCCGGAGGCTACAGCACTTGCGGCAGGGCCTGAGCCGTGATCACCCCGCCGGCGATCACAATCACGAGCGCGCTGGCTACGGGCAAGAGTTTCGGCAGAAGACCGCTACTGAGATTGACGCGCGAGAACAGGCCGCGGGCGTAGACCAGCAGCAGGCCGAAGCCGACGAGCACCGCGGCCAAGCCAGTGCTGAAGGAGACGATCAGCAGCAGCCCGAAGAGCACGCGGTGCGCGGCGATGGTGATGAGCAGGACCATCAGTGCTTCAGGACACGGCAACAGCCCGCCGGAAACGCCGAGCGCCAGCAGGCTCTTCCAGCCGACGCGTTCGGGCATGGCGTGCGAGTGAGCCTTGCCCCCGTGCGCATGCACGTGCTCTTCGCTATGCGAGTGTTGATGCTCGTCACTGTGGTGGTGATGATCCTCGCCATCCGCATGATCATGATCGTGGGCCGCATGGCGGCGGAAGCCGATGGCCAGAAGTAGCCGCTGGCCGAACAACCAGGCGATGGCGACGACCAGGACGCCCGAAGCGATCTCCAGAATGGGATATAGACGTTCGGGCAGGATGTACTGAGACAGGAACAAAGTGACCAGCCCGAGGGCGTACACGCCCGCGGTATGCGTGGCCGTAACGGTGGCCCCCAGGAACAGCGCGTGCTTGGCCGTCCCGCGCGAGCCGACCAAGTAAGCGGCGACGACGGTCTTGCCGTGGCCCGGCTGCAGCGCGTGCGCCGCGCCGAGGACGATGGCCACGCCGATGGCGAACAGAATGAACGCGGGCGTCAATTCAGCGCCATTAGCGAGCTCGGCGAAGGCGCTGCGGGTCTTGTCGAGGACGCCAACGCCCGTCGGGGACGGTGCCAACGGCGACCGCGCCGCAACGGCCGCACCGGGGACAAAGGTCAGCCGCGCCTCGCGAACTGAAAGCGGACTGTTGAGCAGATCCTCGGGATAGTTTCGCAGCTCGTTGGTCGTGTCCTGGGCGGGCACGCTGGACTGCGTGATCTGCGTGCCGGACGTGACCGGCCTGGCGACGATCTCGCGCCAGCCGATGCGCGACGGGTCGTTGTCGTCGCGGAACACCAGGGCCACATCGCCGCTCTGACCGGGGAGGTCAGCGGCATAGGTGGCCTCGAGCCGCAGCGTTTGCAGCCCGCCGGCCCCCTCGGGAAAGCTGAGCGACTGCCGTTCCAACCGAAGCGGCGTGTCGACCCCGTTCAATGTGAGACGCAGGTTCTGGCGGATCTCTTCAGCGCGTTGGGCGGCGTACAGATCTGGGTTCAGGTCAATCCGCGGCTTTTCCTGGAACGTGGGGATCTCGGCCATGTCGAGCACGTAGACGACGCGCACGCGGTCTGCGGCGGGCTCGAGCCGCGCGTAGTGGTTGACGGTGAAGTTGCCTAGCGGATGGGCGCTGGCCACCCCAGGTACCAGCCAGGCGGCCAGGAGTGCAAGCGCAGCAAGCAATCGCTTCACGATCAGAGGCCTCCCAGGTCCTGGCGCGCGATCGGCGCAAAGGGCACCGAGAACGCCGGATTGATGGCCAGCGCCTGGCCAAGCAAGTCGCCCGCCCGCGCGTCATTGCCGCTGCAGCGGGCGATCTCGCCGGCGTGGAACAGCATCAGCGCATCGCGCGAACCCAGCTTCAAGGCCTGATTGGCATAGGCCTGGGCAGAAGCGCAATCGCCGCTCTTGAACAGCGCCCACCCCAGCGCATCGGCGACGTGCACGCTCTGGCGCTTGGCCCATTCGGCCTGGGCGCGCTGCACAGCCTGCTCGGCGCGATCGTGGTCAGCGTCGAAGATGGCCATCTCGAGGTCAGTGTCGACGCCATTGGCGGCGAAGAGCTGGGCTTCGACGTCGACCAGTTTTTCCTGCTGCAGCGCGTCTGCGTCACGGCCGGCCGCGCGGTAGACCTCGGCCAGGCGAATCACGAATTCAGGTTGCGGGACCTGCTGGGTGACCTGGGTGTAGAGCCGCACGGCGCGGTCATAGTCGCCGCGGGCGGCGGCAACACGGGCCAGGCCGGCGCTGGCGTACACGTAGCCCGGGTACAGCGCCAGCGACTGCTGATACAGCTGCTCGGCCGTGCTCAGATCGCCAGTGTTGAAGTACAGGTGGCCGAGCTGGACGCGCGTCCATTCAGTGCCCTCGGCGCCTGGCGGCGCTGCCCCGACGGCCGCTTGCATGGCGGCGATCGCGCCTTTCATGTCACCGTGCAGCTCGCGGGCGTACGAGACCCGCGCGTAGCTTGTCTGGTCCGGGCGGACGTCGACCATCTTCTGGAAGGTGGCCACGGCGTCTTCGTAACGGCCGAGCTCGGTGTACGCATCGCCGAGCACGCCATAGGCGGCGGCTTTGTAGTCATTGGCGACGATCGCGCGCTGGCCCCAGTTGACCGCGTCCTGGAACTGGTGTCGGGCGAGGGCCAGGGTGCCAAGGCCGATCAATGTATCCGCATCCTCGGGCGCTTGGGAGAGGGCTTGATTGAGGATGCCGTCGGCGCGGGTGTAGTAGCTCGGGTCGCTGGTTTCGCGCGCTCGTTGGAGATAGGCCAGGCCGAGCTGCGTGGCGCTCTTCTGGTCGCTCGGCTGTTGGCGCAGGCGGTCTTGCAGTTGGCCAATCCGGCGGTCCGTTGTTGAGACGCCGCCTGGAACGACATCACTCGTCGACATCGAAGGTGTTGCCCGGCTGACCTGATTGAGCTGCCGCGACACCACGTTTGTCGTGATGAGCGCTGCCCCGAACAGCACCGCCGCGAAGGCGACCAGGGCGGGAATGCGCCACTGGCGCTTCGTACGCAGAGCAGTCAGGTTCAGCATGGTCTCTCAAAACTCCAAGGGTCACAGGAGGTACGTCGGCAAGGAGGGTCTGGATCAGGCGAACTGCTCAGCGAGGGCTCCCTCTACCTCTGGGAGAGGGCGGGGGGTGAGGGGGCGTATCGGCCCAGACGCACCCCTCACCCGCTCGTGCCTCGCGGCCTCTCCCAGAGGGAGAGGCGAATTGCTCGTTAGGGGGCGCCGGTTGGGCTGGTGGCTGTGCCGCCGGCCCGCTGGAAGCCCTGGTAGGGCTGCGACAGGTACGGGAAGCCCTGGTTGAACGGCTGGGCGCTCTGGTTCACGCCGTCGCCGAGCAGGTTGTTGGGCGCTTTGTTGAAGTCGGGCGTGAACGGTGTGGCGCCAGCCACGGCCTGGATGGCGATGTCGACCACGTCGTCTTCGAGTCGCCGACCATTCGGGTAGCCGGCGTTGTCGCCGCCCAGGACGCCCATGCGATTGCCCTTGCCCAGCGCCGCGGTCGGCGCGATGCCCATGTTCAGCCGCAGCATCTCGGAGGCTTGTACGTTGGCCGGCTGGTTCAAGCCAGGCAGACCAGTCAGGAAGATAGCCACCAGGTCATTGCGCGGCGCCGGCGGGGTTGGCACGCCGTACAGCGCGGTGATCAGGCCAGCCAGCTCCGGGTTGGTCACGGCGGGCAGGAACTGCGCGTCGCCAGACGGTGGCGTGGCATTGAAGTGGTCCTTGACGCCGAGCGGCACCACCACCTCATTGACCAGCGGGTTGCCCAGGCGCTCGATTTGCACCCAGTCGCCGGTCTGCTCGTCGCCGAAGCCGCTGTCGCTCAAGACGCGCGTCTGGCGCCGCCATGTGGTGGCCCACACGCCGATGATCGAGTTCGAGCCGTCGACCTTGGCAGCCGCCCCGTCTGTCGTCAGATTCGCGATCGGCACCTGCATGGCGATCGAGTGCACGTTGAAGCCGTTGAACGAGTTGACGCCCTCAGTGGCTGGCAGCGGGACGACCTTGTGCAGGTTGTCGAGCGGCCGCAACGCGAGCAGGTCGAACACGCCGAGGTCGAGGAAGAACGGATCGCCGCGCTGGCCCGCGTAGAACCAGCCTTCGCTGTTCATCATCGCGGTGATACCGAACTGGCCCGAGACGCCATTCGACGAGTTGCCGGTGTCCTTGCCGTCGATCTGGGGCGGGTTGGAATGCGGGCCGATATTGACTGGCTGAACAGGCATGTTGGTGCCGATAACCGTGTCGCCGACGCCACGCACCTGCTTGGTGACGGTGGCTGTTTGCGACACGTTCAGGTTGGGATCGGTGTCTTTGGCGAACGGGCCAAAGTTGTACAGGAACGTGTTCGGGTTCTTGACCATGGTCTGGAACTCGACGCTGTAGGTGATGTCGGCCGTGTTGTGGCCGGCCTGGGCGATGTGGAGCTGGTACCGCACCTTGGGGTCGAACTGGTAGAAGTTCGGACCGCCGGCCGGATTCTCGTAGGGAATGGCGTTCATGATCAGCGTGACAAAATCGGGCTTGTCGGGGCTGACGAACGCGTAGACGTCGGTCAGATCCGCGTACGGATCACCGGCGATCATCGGTGCTTCGCGATGGCTGGACGCGCCGGCCAAGGGAGTGCTGAGGAGAGTCCCCGCCAACAGACCGGCTGTTGCGGCGAGGCCCCCAACGAGAGCGAGAGGTCGCTTCACTGCTGACTCCTTCTAATCTCGACTGAAGTGTCTTCAGCTGGAGAAGCCGACCGACGCGTCTGGCCAGGACGCGACGACGACTTTGGACTGGGTGCTGAGTCCCCCAGTCCAAAGAGTGGGTACGTTCGGCTGTCTCGCGCGGATCAGTGCCAGTGGTCTGTGGTCTGTGGTCTGTGGTCTGTGGTCCGTGGTCTGTGGTCGGTGGTCTGTGGTCGGTGGTCACTGAATACCGGCGATAGACATCCGACGACTGTGAAGGGTGGCTGTTAGACTCGACAAAACCTACTGATCATGGATCACAGACCACCGACCACAGACCACAGACCACTGACCACTCGATGAACAAAGAGCACCTGACCTGGACCCAGATCGAAGACCTCGCGATCCGTCTCGCCGATCGTTTGCCGACGGACTACGACGTCATGCTGGTCATCACCCGCGGCGGCATGGTGCCCGCGTGCATCATCAGCGAGCGCCTTAACTTGAGGAACATCCTGGTCGCGGCGGTGATGTTCTACACAGGCCAGGAACGGACGCTGGACAAGCCCATCTTCCTGCAGTTTCCTGCCGACCCACTGCTCAATGGGCGGCGCGTGCTCATCGTCGACGACGTCTGGGATTCAGGCCGCACGATCATGGCCGTCCGCGAGCGCGTGCTCGACACGGGCGGCATTCCCGAAACTGCCGTGCTGCACTACAAGCCCAGCCACACGACGTACTCCGACGTGCGGCCCGACTACTACGTCGACGAGACCGACGCCTGGATCGTCTACCCCTGGGACGTGGGCGAAGCGAATTTGCCGCGCAGAGTGCTCGAGTCGGTCTCCGAAGCGTAGCGCGCCACGCACCCCCAAGCGGGGAGAAGAAACGCTTCGCTAAGTAGCCGCTGCGCGGCTCGTTGGCAAGTGTCGAAACAACATCAAGGAGAACATTTGGCGGCAGCGCAGCGTCTACCCTGAAGGCGAATGCCGCGGCACTTGACCCGGGGGATCGTGCTGCTCGCGGCGTTGGCCATTGCCGTCGCGGCGCTCGTGGTCGCCTGGGGCGACGCGCCCGCGGTGCTCAGTGCGCTCAGCCGGTTTCCGCCATGGCTCATCGTGCCAGTGGTCCTGCTGACCGTCTGGAACTACACCCTCAGGTACCTGCGCTGGAACTACTACTTGCATGTGCTTGGCGTGCACGGAGTCACTAAAATAGAGAGCGCGCTGGTCTTCTTCTCGGGCTTCGCCATGGGGCTCACCCCGGGCAAGTCTGGGGAAGTCACCAAAAGCTATTGGCTGCGCGAAATCGTCGGCCCAGAAAGGGCGCCGCTGGCCCGTACCGCGCCCATCGTGTTCGCGGAACGCCTCGTAGATGGCATCGCCATGCTGCTCCTGGCCACGAGCGGCCTGATCAGCTTTCAGTTCGGCGCACTAGCGCTGCTGGGCGTCGCAGCCCTGGCGTCTGTGGCCGTTGGCCTGATCCAGGCCCGGCCCTTGGTGCACGCCATTCTCAACATCCTCGAACGCAGAACAAAAACAGAAGGCCTGGCGAAGGTCCTGAGAACCGTGTACGACAGCGCCCGCGAGCTGCTTACGTGGCCAAGAATGGCTCTCGCGGTGGGCATCGGCATCGTCTCATGGGCGGGCGAATGCCTGGCCCTGTACGTGATCCTGCTCGGTCTCGGCGCACAGCCCAGCCTGGTGCTGCTCAATCAAGCGACGTTCGCGCTGGCCGCGGGCAGCCTCGTCGGTTCCGCGTCGCTCCTGCCCGGCGGCATCGGCGCCGCCGAGGGTACCGTCGCGGCGGTCCTGGACCTGGTCGCCGGCCAGCCTAGAGATATCGCCGCCGCGGCGACGCTACTGATCCGCATGTGTACGTTGTGGTTCGGCGTCGCGCTCGGCGCAGCGTCGTTGCTGGCGCTGGCGCGACGCCTCAGCCGGTCTTCGAAAACTTAGGTGGGTTGTCGCGCCGCCTTCGCCGCCGCGCGCCGCAATCTGGCCCGAATGCGCGCCTTCTCGCGTTGCAGCTCGAGCCGTTCCTCGGCGCTGATGCCCGTGTTGGCTGGCACGGCGGCCTGCTTGCCGAGCAGCTGCGGCAGGTCGACGCCGAACAGAATGAGCGCCAGGCGCTCGTAGGTCGCCTCGGTGGCGCCCGCGGCGACTTCGATAGCCCGGCGCGCTTCCTCTGACATCAGCCAGGAGCGCATCTGGCGCAGCGTCAGCCGATCCAATTGCAGCTGGCGCGCAAAAGCATCTTTGAGCGAGCCCGCGGCCACGGGTGTGGGCGCAGGGAACTCCAGGGGTTCGGTGATCGGCGTCTCCTCCTGAGCAAACGCGGTGCGTAGGACATCTTCAGCGGTGGCCGCCGAGGTGTCAGCGGTGTCCTCCGCCATGGTGTCCGAGCGCGCCTCCCACTGGGATTGGGCAATCTCCGCGGCCCCGTCGGCATCGGCGGCCGGGGCGGCGTTGTCGGCCAGCGCGGCGTTGTCGGCCGTCACAAGATCGGGGTCGGCGGTGTCCGCTGGCGCGAGCACCTGTAGGGTCGACACTGTTCCGTGGCCGATGATTTCGGTGATGTGATCGGTGGCCTCAGCGCGATGGAAGCCATTGTTTGCTCGTCGAATCGGGCTGGGTTGACCCTCGGCGGTCAGATTGCCCGTGGTGAAGTCCCACCAGAAACGACGCGTCGTGTTCTGGCAGCCCAGCTCGAGCAGGACGTGACGGCCGATTTCATTGCGGCGGGCGGTGAAGTGAGTCCCGGTATTGCGGAACGCGCCACCGCATTCGGGGCAGGACTCGGGATACGGCATCGCGAACGTGCGCCTCCTCCGTAACTGTTCGTAGGTGCTCTATCCGTCAGCGTGTACGGTTGCTGCGAGAACGAACCGACGTGCAAAACGTTACACGTCGAGCATCATGCGCGCTATCCGTTCGCCCAGGCGCAGGCTGTAATTCTGGCCACGGTCCTGGGGGTAGACGTGGGCCATGTTGGCCAGGAAAACCCCTGGCAGTGGCGTCGGCGCCCGAAAGACCCAGTGCTGCTTGATCCAGCTGGGGTCGAACTCGGGCCGAATGCGGCGGATGGCGTTGACGTAGCTGTCGACGACTTCTTGATCCGACTGGCCGAACAGCGGGTGGTCCATCGGCAGATAGTTGCCGAAATAGACCAGGTGCACTCCGCCGTAATCGGCGGGCGGCAGGAAGTTGGTGTGCTCGACCAGCGCCAGAAATGGCAGATCGCGATCGTTGATGTTGAGCCAGTACACACCAGGCACCAGTGGCCGGTCGAGGCCGAGGATGAGGACGTGCGCGCCGAAGTGCTCCGGGCCCGGGTAGCGCTCGATGAAATCGGGTGGCAAGTCGACCGCCAGGCGGGTGAAAAGCCGCGTCGGCAGCGAGGCCAACAGCTGGTCGACGCGATGCACCTGACCTGAGTCGGTCTGGACTTCGACGCGACCGTCCACCAGGCGGATGGCCGCCGCCGCCGTCCCGGTCAGCACCGTGCCGCCCAGCGCGCGAATGCGCTCGCCGAAGGCTTCATACAACTGCTGAAACCCGCCGCGCAGATAGCCCAGCCCGAGCGAGCGCTCGTGCACACGGCTCCACAGCCAGCTCATGGCGATGTCGTTGGCGCGCGGGCCGAACTTGCCGCGCAGGATTGGTTCCCACATCACGGCGTAGCCGCGGCGGCCCATAAGCTTCGGCATCCAGCGCGCCGCGGTCCAGCCCTTGAAGACGCGCTCGTCGGGGATGGCCTTGAGGACCGCCATGCCTGCCAGGAAGCGCATGCGGTCGGCCGGCCCGAGCAGCGGCAGCCGCAGCAGGTCGGGGATCCCGCCCAGGCTGACGATGCGCCCGTTGGACAAAGTGCTGGTATTCGGCCGGCCCCAGATCAGGCGATCGCCGAGACCCAGCTCACGGATGAAGCTGATGATCGTGGTATCGGTACGAAAAATGTGGTGATAGAACTTCTCGAGATGGCTCGGGCCGACCGAGAAACCCGACGCCAGGCCACCCAGCTGCGGTTCGCGTTCGATGAGCGTGACCTGTCGGCCGGCTTGGGCCAGGCGCAGCGCCGCGCCGAGGCCGAGCGCACCGCCGCCCAGGACGCCAACTGAGCCCCGTCTCGCCTCAGGGGGTGGCAGGGTCATCGCCCACGGCAAACTGCCAGGTGAAGCCGCCCGCGGCGCCACTGGCGTCGCGCACGAACACCTTCGCGGTGTGGGTGCCCGCGGTCAGCTTCTGGCTGGTGTGGATCGACCACTCGCGCGGCGAACGTTTGTCGATCTGCGCGCCGGCGTCGGCGCCGTTGACGGACAGCGAGGCGGTCGCGAGATCTGCGCCACGTCCGACGAGCACTGCCGATAGGGTAACTGGCGCATCGGCGGGGACGTGGCCATTCGCGCTCGGGGCGATGGTGCGGACGATCGGTGGCGCGGCGACGGCCGACGGCGAGGCGACTGCGACCGCGGACGGACTCGGGCTATTGGCTGCGACACCGGGCGAGGGCGCGGGCAGTTGGCGGAGGCGCAATGCGTCGCTGGCGGTGAGCGTGGGCGGAATACCCGGGGGAGTGGGGTGTACTTCGCTGCCAGGCAGGGCACCGTGTGTGGGGCGCTCGTTGGCCGGCGCACAGCTCACCAGTACCAGCCCCGCCAGGGTGAGCACGGTTAGACGGCCGGCCCGGGACAGCATCGGCCTGAGTCTAAGCAGTTCGGCCCAAAACCTTAAGAACAATTCCGACACAGCCGATGATCAAGGCATGCCCACTGGCCTCAATCGCGCGCTGCAGGTTCGCACGGCAGATCGCCTGCGCGCCGAGCTGGGCCGGGACGAGGCCACCGGCTTGCCGATTGTCGGCGCGCTTTCTGAAGAAGATCGACGCGAGCTGTGCGACGTTGGCGGCGGGCGCGTAGTCGCCGTGGCCATCTGCGTGGACGGCTATGTGCCGGTCACTGGTATTGAACGCGTAATAGTGATGCGCGAGGTCGCCCGCCTGATTGACGAGAACGTGCGCCGAACGGACTTGCTGGGCTTGCTCGCCGCGGAGACGCTGATCGTTCTGGCGCCTGGAATCGACGCGGTGGGCGGCCGTAATCTTGCGACCCGCCTGCGGTTGATGCTGACCCGCGCCAGTGTAGAGATTGCCGCCACGCCCGTAGAACTGCGCATCAGAGTAGGCTGCGCCTCGCGCTCGCACGCGTCGCCATCGGGTTGGACACTCGCCGCATTAGGCGCCGAGGCCGAAATCCAAGCCGGCGAGCCCGCCGCCATCGCCACCGTCGCCTGAAAGAAAACTTTTCTAACCATCTGCGGTCCCTCGTGTAGGGTTCAACTACACGGCCATGCTCTTCCGCCTCGGCTGCGCACTGTACCGCAACCGCAAAGCGGTGCTCGTGCTGTGGGGCCTCGTGCTGCTGGTAGCGCTACCGGTGGCGCCGCGGGTCTTCAGGGCGCTCACGGCGGGCGGTTTTAGCAGTCCAGATCTGGAGGCATTTCGCGCCTCGCAATTGTTGTCGGATCGCTTTGGCTCGAACCCATCGAATCTGGTGCTCGTCTACGAAGACCCCACCCAAACGCTGAAGGCTGATGATCCCGCCTTCACGCAGGAAGTGGACGCCTCGTTGGCGGACGTGAAGGGTCTTAGCGTGGTCGAGCGAGTCGTAACGGCGAGTAACAATCCGCGCCAGATCGCCCCCGATCGCCGCGCCCAGTACGCCACGATCAGCCTGACGGCGAAAGCTCAGGATCTCCGCGATGTCCTGCCAACGCTGCAGAACGCCATCCGCCCGACGAGCCTGCAGCTCACGCTCACCGGCTCGCCCGTCTTCTACCAGGACATCTTCGACGTCACCGAGCGTGACCTGCGCCGTGCCGAAATCCTGTCGATCCCAACGGCCGCGGTGGCCCTGGTGCTCGTCTTCGGTTCAGTCGTGGCGGGGGTCGTGCCGGGCCTCGTGGGCGGAACGTCAGTCGCCGTCACGCTGGCACTGATGGTCGTGCTGAGTCAGTTTTTCGAGCTGTCGATCTTCTCGCTCAATCTGGCGACCATGCTCGGCCTGGGCCTCGGCATCGACTACTCGCTGTTCCTGGTCTCGCGGTTCCGCGAGGAGCTGGCGCGTGGCGAATCGGTCGAGCGCGCCGTCGCCTGGTCCGTGGCGACCGCGGGCAGGGCCGTGCTGTTCTCGGGCGCGACGGTCATCATCGGCCTGCTCGCGCTGCTCACGTTCGACATCACCGCGCTGCGGTCGATGGGCCTGGCGGGCGCGCTGGTCGTCGCGCTGAGCGTCGTGGGCGCGCTGACCCTGCTGCCCGCGCTGCTCGGTGTCCTTGGACCGCGCATCGACGCCATCGCCATCGGCCCGCTAGCAGCCTCCGCCCGACGGGCCGGGCAGCGCAGCAGCTTCTGGACGCGGCTCGCCAACGGCGTGATGGCTCGGCCAGTGCTGGTGCTCGTGCCGCTGCTCGCGTTTTTGATCGCGCTGGGCCTGCCCTTTCTGCGGGTCGACCTGGGCGCGCCCGATGCCTCGATTCTGCCTACGGACGTCCAATCGCGGCGGGGCTTCGACCTGCTCCAGGCGCACTGGGGCGACGGCGAGCTTGCGCCGATTCTGCTGGTGTTCCAGACCGTGGACGGCTCGAGTCCGCTGCAAAGCGACCACGTCGCCGCACTTGCTGAGTACATGCGCCGCGTCCAGGCGCACCCGAGCGTGGTGCGCATCGCAAGCGTGGTCAGCCTCGACCCGCGCATCACCCCCGCGCAGTACGAGCTGATGTACGCCGACCCGAATCGAATAGCCGACGCGTATGGCTATCTGGCCTCACAAGCGACCGTTCGCCAGGACACCGTGCTGGCCGAGGTGACCAGTCGCTACGGCCAGACCGATGCGCGCTCGAAAGACCTCGTGCGGGCCATTCGCGCCACCCCGCCGCCCGACGGGATGCGCCTCCTGGTCGGCGGCGGCACGGCCGGCGTAGTCGATTATGCCGACCGGCTGTACGAGCAGTTCCCGCGCGCGGCAATCATCGTCGTCCTGGCGATCTACCTGGTCCTGCTGCGCACGTTCGGCTCAGTGGTGCTTCCGCTCAAAGCAGTGGCCATGAACGTGTTGTCGATTCTGGCCAGTTACGGCGCGCTCGTGGTCATCTTTCAAGAAGGCGCGCTGGCCGATCAGTTGCACTTTCAGCCGCTCGGCTTCGTCGAGGCGTCGCTGCCAATCGTGATGTTCTGCGTCCTGTTCGGGTTGTCGATGGACTACGAGGTGTTCTTACTGTCGCGCGTGCAGGAGGCGCACATGGAAGGCGCCGACAATGCCACGGCGGTCGCGCGCGGTCTGGAACGCTCGGGACGGATCATCACCAGCGCGGCGGCCATCGTGGTGCTGGTTAGCCTGTCGTTCGTGGCTGCCGACATCGTGCTGATCAAGGCGCTCGGCCTGGGGACGGCCATTGCGGTGTTCCTCGACGCCACGCTCGTACGGGCGCTGCTGGTCCCGGCGACGATGCGGCTGCTGGGTGAGTGGAACTGGTGGGCGCCGCACTGGCTGCGGCGCTGGGTGGGGCCGGGGACGGTGCATGTCTCGCACTAAGCACTTTTGGCCCGTCCGCAGGTGGCTGCATTTTGGGCTCGCCGCGACACTTGTATTCGTCGTCGCGTGCGCACGGCCAACTGCGCCACTGCCGGACGTGCCGCGGCTCGAGCCGACGCCTGCGCCCACGCTCATGCTGCCCGCCGATGCGAGGCCACACGATGCGCTCACCGAGTGGTGGTACTACACGGGGCACCTCCAGGCTGCTGACGGCCGTCAGTATGGGTTCGAGTACACCGTCTTCCAGGTGCGGCGCCAGGGCGCGCCGACGGGCTACCTGGCTCACTTCGCCATTTCGGACATCGAGGGGCAGCGGTTCAGCCACCAATCGCGCTTTCGACAGGGCGACGCTTTTACTTCCTTTCCCTTGGATGTCGATGGGTGGACGCTCGGGACTGTTTCTGGCGCCGACGTGATCCAGGCAGCGATGGAGCCCGGGCCCGGCGTTGATCCAGCGTTTGAGGTTCGCCTGTCCCTTACGGACGAAAAACCGCCCGCGCTGCACCATGGCGGATACATCGAGTACGGACCCGCGGGTGGGTCGTATTACTACTCGCGCACCCGCCTTCGCGTTTCAGGCTCACTCTCCGAGTCTGGCCGTGGTGCTTCGGCCGTTTCGGGCGAGGCGTGGATGGACCACCAGTGGGGCAACTTCGTCGTCGCCCCAGGCGGTGGTTGGGACTGGTACAGCTTGCAGCTCGACGACCGTACTGAGTTGATGCTGTACGTGTTGCGCGGCCCGAATGGCGCAACCACGGGCGTATACGGCACCCAGGTTCTGGCCGACGGCAGCCTCATTGACCTGCAGCCTGGCGCGGTCAGCGCCGAGGCTACCGGCCATTGGCTGAGTCCGCACACGGGCGCCGAGTACCCCTCAGGCTGGCGGCTGCGCCTGCCCGACGGCTCGCAGTTGCAGTTGTTGCCGCAATTAGTTGACCAGGAGCTGTACTTTCCAGTGGTCGGTGGTCAGTGGTCAGTGGTCGGTAGTGAAACGTCAGCCGCCCGAGTAACGGCTTACTGGGAAGGCACGGTAAGGGTCTCGGGTGATCGGACGGGAGTCGGGTATGTCGAGTTGACCGGGTATGCGGCCGCGAACGGACCACCGACCACTGACCACTGACCACCGACCACTGACCACTCGTTAGTGGTACTGCCCCGTTGCGAAGATGTAGGCCAACTTCTGTAGCTCGGTGAAGGTGAGCCGTCTTGTTTCGGGCTGCTGCCACCACGACAGCTTGCGCCACTGGCTATCGGGCGCGGCGTGGACCATCAGCGCGATGCCACTGCCCGCGTAGGCGGCGTCGAAGGTGAGCCGCGCCCGTCGCGCGTGGTACGGCGACGTCACGAGAACGGCGCTGTGCAGGCCGTGGTCCTCCAGCACCTGGCGCGTATAGACCGCATTGCCCCACGTGTCTTCGCCCTGCGATTCTTCGAGAATCGCGCCGGCTGGGACACCGCGTTTGACCGCTAGCGAGCGCATGACGTCGGCGTTGCTGGTGCCGTTGTCGTAGGCCGCGCCTGAAAAGACCAGGTACTCGCCGAGGCCGCGCTGGTACAGGTTGACGCCCTCCAGGAAGCGAGCCATCTGCTCGTCGCCGCTGATGACGACGATCGCATCGCTATGGGTGGGCGCCGGCTGTGGTGTGTCCAACACGATGCCCGGCACGATCAAGGCAGCCGCGGTGACGAGCCCCGCGCCGACGATTACTCGGAGGAGAAAGGTCAAGCCCGCCGGCCACACCGCCGCCCGCGGCGCCGCACGGACCATCCGCGTCGCAGACCGATTCATGCCCTTCCGAGCGATTGTGGCATTTTGCAGCGACCTCCCGAAAAGTAGGAGACGCACTATGTGTTCTGGAGAGTTAGCCCCAATACGCTTCCGAGCTCGCGCAGCGTGGCGCCGCTGAGCGTCCGCAGGATCTCCAGGGCCCTCGGTGTATTCAAGTCATCAGAAAGCGCCGCGGCGAAATTCTCGCGCTCGATGCCGCTCGCCAGGTCCGTTTCGCGCGCCGCAACGTTGAGGCGGTGCGCGAACTGCGCCGCGGTGTCCATTTCCGCTGGCGACCACTCCCACAGCTGGCGGTAGTGATGGCTCAGCAGGTAGACGCGAATCGCATCGGCCGAATACGTCTTCAGCAGCTCCCTGAGAAAGACCATATTGCCCAGACTCTTGCTCATCTTTTCGCCGTCCATGCGCACCATGGCCACGTGCGACCAGATCTGGGCAAACGGCCGCTTGCCCGAAGCCTTCTCGCTCTGGGCGATCTCACATTCATGGTGCGGAAAGACGAGGTCAGCCCCGCCGCCGTGGATGGTGACCTGCGGCCCAAGGAACTGGTAACACAGCGCCGAACACTCGACGTGCCAGCCTGGCCGGCCGCGACCCCACGGGCTTTCCCAGCAGGGCTCGTCCGCCTGACCTGTCCAGCCCTTCCACAGAGCGAAGTCGAGCGGATCCTCCTTGCGCGGATCATCCGTGTCCGCATCGTCCTGCTGGCTGGCTATGGCCAACATCTCGTCGCGCGAGAGCCTGGACAGCTCGCCGAACGTCGGCGAGGCGCGCACCCGATAAAAGACGCTGCCACCCTCGACGACATAGGCCGCCTCACTCTGTAGCAGCGTCTCGATGAGTTTCCGAATGGTGTCCATGCCCGACGTCGCGCGAACGAAATACGTTGGCTCGGCGACGTTGAGCGCGTGCATGTCGGCGCGGTAGTGCTCGGTCTGCTCGTCGCCCAGCCTCCGCCAATCGATGCCCACCTTGCGTGCCCGCTGCAGGATCGAGTCGTCGATGTCGGTCACGTTCTGGACATAGACGATTTCCCGCCCGGGTGGCGAGAGCCAGCGCAACGCCCGCACGAGCGTGTCGAATTGGACGAACGTGAACGCGTGGCCCAGGTGGGTCGTGTCGTAGGGCGTGACGCCGCAGACGTACAACTTGATCGGCCCCTCCGGCACTGGTTTGCGCGTGGCGGACAGGGTGTCGCTCAGGAACAAGGGCACGTGTGCAGGTCTGAGCTTACAATTCTGAGGGATGCTGACGTTCCGCGCGGGTGATCCAGACCGACCGCGTGGCCACGCGCTCGTCTTCTTTCGCGATGGCGAGTCGCCCGACACTGTGTGGGCCACCTATCTAGTCGTGGCGCCGATCAAGATGGACCTGGGCAAATACATCCCGGCGGCGTTCGCCTCGCAGCTGGCCGGGCAACTCTCGGCGGCTGGACCGTCGGCCTATCCGCTGCCGCCAGTACCCGAGAAATTCGAAGGCGGCATCACGGCCCTGGAGCGTCTGGCCGAGCTCAGGAACGACGACCTGCTCGACGGCGGCGCGATTCGCATGAGCGAGCCGCTCTATGCGCTGCAGCCTGTAGCCGATATCGGCACGCAGTACGCCGAGCAGTGCGCGCGCTACTTCGGCGCGCAGTCGCTCGACGAGCCCGTACCGGAAGCGGTGACCTCGGGTGCGAGCTCCGTCGATGTGGACGACCTGTTGCTGCAGGTCATGCCCGATCGGGACAAGGTCGGCCGCCTGGCACGGCTGACTGGCACGCTGCGTTATGCGGTCGAGGGTGGCGACACGCGCCTCGCCGACGAGACGCTCGACGAGATGCAGCGCATCGCGCGGCACTTGACCGACAAGTACCACCCGACTGAGCTCATCGCCGCCGCGCGCTCATCCGAACCGCGCGGGGCGCAGCTCGCAGAGCTGTACCTGGAGCGCTGCTACCGCCTGGTCGACGAGGACTACGCGGCGATGGCCGATCTCGATAGCAAGATCGACCAGCTGCGCTCAGCCGGCGGCTAAGCGCCCGACGAGCCCCGTTCTGTACGTAGGCCCACCACAACTGGGGCCCCTCTGAGGGTCACTTACGATGGCGCTTCGTCCGCTTTGCGGCTTTCTTCCTCGCTGACCCGCACCAGCAGCACTGGGCAGGGCGCATGCCGCAGCACGGAGTCCGCGGTGCTGCCGAAGACCACCCGGCCCAGGCCGCCGCGACCGTGGGTAGTCATCAAGATCAGGCTTATCCCGAGCTCAGTCGCCCGTTTGACGATCTCGTCCGCGGCGGGCCCCTCAGGATGCTCGGTGTTCACTGTCACGTTGTGTTGGCGCAACCGCGCGGCCACGCCATTCAGGTACTCGACCGCGGCGTCGCGGTCCGCATCGAGGATGGGCGTCGGGTCGATGAAGGCGGCGCCGTCGCCCAGGGTTCCGCCACTGCTAGCAGTTTCGGCAAGGA
>WNFC01015236.1_pt1 | contig 23208 bp, 15 predicted proteins | sample 5400541 | NCBI WGS metagenome assembly WNFC01 (sample SAMN13153342, study PRJNA577476) | soil metagenome | isolation source: 120 cm saprolite under Douglas fir tree site 2 hole 2 replicate 1 | place: USA:California | collected 2015-04-18
AGGCGTGCGCCGCGGTCGGGATTTCGAACCCGAGAATCTATAGGGCGGTGCTCGAGGTACCCCAGTACCTCTTACACCTGGCAGCGCTCGCCTCGGTCTTCCGCTACAGCGAGCGGCGGATCGGTGGCCAGGGCGCCGCCTGGGCCACCGCCCTGGTCGGGCTTTGCGCCCCGGTCGTGGTTTTCGCGGGAAGGACGATGGGGGAATCATTTTCTGCTGCGTTCCTGGTGATCGCGCTGGCCGCCCTGGACCGACCGCGGTCGAAATCGGTGGCGGTTCTCGGAGGTGCGATGCTGGGTATGGCGGTGGTGGCCCGCTACGCAGCCGGAGTCGAGGCCGCGGCGGCGATCGCCTATCTGGCGATCCAGACGCGCTGGCGACCGCTCGTCCTCGCGCTGCTTGGTAGTCTATTGATTCTCGCTGGCCTCGGCGCCCTGGATTGGCTGACCTGGCAAAGGCCGGCTCATTCCGTGCTGGCTTACCTCCAATTCAACGTGCTCTCCGCGGGCGCCGCTGCGCAGTTCGGCGCTGCCCCAGCCTGGTTTTATCTACCCGTATTGGCCCGCGCGATGCCGCTTTGGGTCTGGGTCGGTTTGCCCTTTGCAATCGTCAAACAGAGTCCCCGCGTGCCAATGCCCCTTTTTTGCGGCATCTGCTCGGTCGCCGCGCTCAGCGCGGTGGCCCACAAAGAGGAACGATTCATCTATCCGATGCTCGTTCTGGTAGCGATGGCGGCCGCGCCCGGATTGGTGCAGGCAGTACAGCTCGCCAAGCCCAGGCTTCGCTCGTGGATCGCGGTCTCTTCGCTGGCGAGCAACGCGCTCGGGTTTATCTTCCCGGGCGAGCTTCGGGCTCAGCGGGGAGATCAGTTCCGAGCCATCGTCCGCGCGACTCGCCCGCCGGAGGCGAGTGGGCTGCTCATCGTCAACGAGGGGATTTGGGGCGCGGGCGGTTTCTTCTACATCGGCAAGCGAATCCCCTGGCTTACCTGCGACTGGCCGGCGGACCCAGCCTTCAGGCTCGCCACGGGCGACAACCGCTTCAATCGCGCGGTGACCTACGAGGGGAGGGCGCTTTCCGAGTTGGAGGCTTCGGGATTCCGGATCGCGGAGCAGATCGGCCAGGCGACAATTCTCATCCGACCTTGAGAGTGAAAAGCCCACCCGGCTGCGCTCGGATGGGCTCTTCTTGGAAAAACGGCCGGGACACACGCGAAGGTTCGCTACCGTTGCTTCCTTCCGGACCTGGCGGGGTTCACGTCCCCACGTTGTCCCGACCACAAATCTGCCACGGAGAGAGTGGGATTCGAACCCACGATACCCTTTCGAGTATCTGATTTCGAGTCAGGTGCCTTCGACCACTCGGCCAGCTCTCCATCGCATCATTCAGTTTTCAAGCCTTTCCCGCCCTCAAATCGCGAAAGAAATCCTCGAGAAGCCGGCCGCAGGATTCGGCCAGCACGGACCGCGTCACCTGAACGCGGTGATTGTGCCGCGCCTCCTCTAAAAGGTTGTAGAGGGAGCCGGCAGCGCCCATCTTCGGATCATCCGCTCCGTACACCAGTCGGGTCAGGCGGCTCTGGATCATCGCGCCGGCGCACATCGCGCACGGCTCCAGGGTGACGTAGAGGGTAACGCCGGTCAGCCTCCAGGCCCCGAGGCACGCAGCCGCTTTTTGCAGCGCGATCAGCTCCGCGTGCGCCAGGGGGTTGCGGTCCACCTCGCGGCGGTTGTAGCCCTCCCCGACGATGCGTTCGTCATGGACGGCGACTGCCCCCACCGGAACCTCGCCAAGGCTGGCTGCCTCGCCGGCCAGCGCGATGGCGCGCTGCATGAAATCGATGTCCTGCACGCGATCCAGATTAGCTCCGCCGAAGCGTCAAAACCCGGAAGGAAGTGGCGCGCCCTAGAGGATTTGAACCTCTGGCCTTCGGATTCGTAGTCCGACGCTCTATCCAACTGAGCTAAGGGCGCTCCGTGTCCTCGTAAGATTTGGCGGAGAGAGAGGGATTCGAACCCTCGATACCCTTTCGAGTATGCAGGTTTAGCAAACCTGTGCCTTCAGCCTCTCGGCCATCTCTCCATTCGTTTGATTGTCAAAGAGCTGCTGCGGAGGAGGTAGGATTCGAACCTACGAAGGGCTTTCACCCTTGGCGGTTTTCAAGACCGCTGCCTTCAGCCGCTCGGCCACTCCTCCCGGCCCGTCTTTTCGACGGGTTAACTGGCACTGCTCCGGCCGGCCGAGCCGCAGCGTAACCACAGCGTAACTTAGGTGCAGCGGCGATCATGGCCCGGGCAATTATCACGCCTGCTGGCACGCGTGATAGAGTTAAGTCGTGGGTCAGGCCACCGCCTCACGACATCCAGCCGAGAACCCCGCGTGGTGGATTCCGGTGCAGGGAAACAGCATGTGGCCTCGTCTGCGCGCCGGAGACGAGGCCGAGCTGACCGATCGAGGTGCTCGGTCGATTCACGAAGGGGACGTGGTGGTCGCCCGCGTTCTGGACAAGATCGTGATTCATCGAGTGGTCGGCTTTACCGGGGATCAGGTTCGCCTCCGCGGCGACAGCTCGGCCGCCGACGATCCCCTCATTCCTCACGAGAACGTCCTTGGCATCGTGGCGCGCATCCGTCGACGTGGAGCGGTACTCGAATCGGCTGCCTGGGACCGGATGCCGGGCGGCCTTGCGCTCCTCGCGTTGCGCGTTCAAGAGCGCGCCCGCAGGCTTTGCGCCCAATGAGCCTGACCCCCCGTCCAGAAAGCGTGGTGCGCAGAAGGTCGGGTGCTGAAGCAACGCGACTTGGCCGGGACTGCCTGGTGCTGGATCCGACGGGCCAGATGTTGAGGGGGCTCAACGGCACCGCGGCCCGCGTTTGGGAGCTGAGCGACGGGTCCAAGTCGATTGCCGACATCTCGAAGGCCATTGCCCAGGAATATTCCGCGCCGCTTCAGCGGGTCCTTCCGGATGTCACCTCGTTCATAGAACAGCTCCTCGCGAAAGGACTGCTCGAATATGTGGTCGTGCAACGCTGATCTCTCCCACCGTCCTCCGCGACTACCCTTGGCCTGAACGTCCATGTCGATCAAACTCGGTGAGCTGCTGATCAAACACGCGATGGTCACCGAGGACCAACTCGCCAAAGGCCTTCGGGCGCAGCAGCTCTACGGAAGCAGGTTGGGCACCAATCTGGTCGAGCTGGGATTCTTGTCCGAGCAGGGACTGACCAAGTTTCTCAGTGCGCAGCTGGGCATTCCGGCGATCGATTCCGGCTCGCTCGACTCGATTCCGAGCGACGCCCTGAACGCGCTGCCAAAAGCCACCGCGGAGAAGTACCGGGTGATTCCCTTGGGATTCGCCGGACGTAAGCTCCGGGTCGCTACCGCCGATCCAACCGACCTCAAAGTGCTCGACGAGGTTTCCTTTGCCACCGGTTTTGGGCTTCAGGTCTTCGTCGCCCCGGAGCTGCTCATCACCTATGCGCTGGAGAAGTATTACGGAACCCAGCGGCCGACCCGTTACGTCCGACTGACCGGGATGGAGGAGGGGGAGTTCGAGGTGATCCAGCCGATGGACTCTTCCCACCGGACAACCACGTCTTTGCCCGGGGACCGGGTCCATTTCGAGGATCGCGGAGACTTCTTCCAGCAGGAGCGGAAGGACCTTTCGCAGACCCCCTACGACATCAAACAAGCGAGCAAGGACCTGGCGGCGGTGAGCCAGTCGAAGGACGTCTTCGACGTTCTCAAGCGGTTCGCGGCGCAGCACTTCGAGAGGGGTCTGATTTTCGTCGTCCGCGGAGACCGGATGATCGGCTGGGATCAAATCGGTTGTTCCGTTTCGGAGACAGACCTGCGGCGCGTCTCGCTCGCTCTAAACGAGAGCACCCTGCTCGAGCAGGCGCTCGAGTCGCAGTTGGCCTGGATCGGGACGGTTCCGCAGTCGCAATCGGGGAACTGGATGGCGTCCCTGCTGAAGCTCAAGCAGGACCGCAGCGCTTTCGCCATGCCGATCACCGTCGACCATCGGCTCGTCGGCGTCCTTTTGGCGAGCGGCTCGACCAAAGGGGAGCTGGCGGATCACCTGGTCGAGTACGACGCCCTGGCTCAGAGACTGAGCTACTCGCTGCAGATCACTGCTTTGCAAAAGCGGATCCTCCAGAGCTGAATCGCCAATTCAAAAGACGCTTGCGTCGTGTGTTCGGCATCGAAGTGTATGACATTTGGGTGCCGGGAGGACCCAAAATGTCATACAGTTCGCCTGACGGCTCGCGGTGAATCACCGGTAAGCGCGCGCTCCAGCACCGATGCAACCGCCGGGTCTTTGGCGAATCGCAGGCGAACCGGTCGAACGTTCCCCAAAAGATTACATGCGCAGCGGAAGATCCGGGCGCGCCCGCTGGGAGACGGATCCGGCATCACCGTGTTCGGCAACAGCGTTCGCAGCAGCTCCCCCGGGGGATGGTCATCGACGCTGGCGGTGGCTGCGTGGGCGAGGACGCCGACGATCGTGAGCTCGGCCCGCTTTGCGCCTCCGATGTTCCAGGGAGTGCCGAAAGCGACGTGGTGATCGAGGCCGGGGACAACGGCGACCAGCTCGTCGGAAAGACAGACAAGTCCCGCCTCGCGGCAGAGGGCACCCAGGGTCGTCTTCCCGGCGCCGGATTCGCCCACGAACACGCTCGACCGATTGGCGGCCGCGATTCCGACCGAGTGCAAGAGCAGACCCTCCCGCGCCAGCAGGGACTCGGCGAGCAATATTCTGACCACCGCCTCGAGCGGAAAGCGCTCGGGCGGCTGGGTGACCCGAGCAAACCGGCGATCCGCGCGGACCTCGGCCTGAAAGCCATCACCGGCGATGGACAGAGAGCCTTCGGGTAGCTTTTTCACCTCCGGCAGGAGCGGGCGCCAGTCAGGGGGATGGGAAACGCCGGGGGTGAGCACCAGCTCGATCCGGGTATCCGGCAGATCCTGGGTGGCGAAGTCGCGCCAGTCGTCGGCAATGGACGAAAGCGATTGGCCTTCGCAAGCGATCTCGAATCTGAATCCGGCGATGCAGAAGCGCCAACCCATCTAGCTCAGCCGCCCCGGCACTCGGGTGGGGGAGGATTGCAGAGGCAGGGGTTGAATGAGCAGGTCGCCAGCGCAACGAACTCCTGCTCCCAGAGGATCTCCGGAGCGCAGTACGGCTCCGGAATGGAAGCCTCTTCACTCCCGGGCGATGATTCCCGGCGATCGACCTCGTTGGCGTCGCGCATCAGAACGGCAACCCCACCGCGCACAGCCGACCATCCAGGCCGCCGACGTGGAGCCTCTCCGGCGTGGTGGTTGCATCCAGCGAGGGCATCCCCAGCGCTTGGCTCGACAGGGAGATCTGCTTCTCGTCCACCCCGGTTGTCAGATCGAGTCGATGCAGTTTTCCGGTCGCGTCGCCGAGGTAGCATTTGCTGGTGCCGAAATCGACTCGAACCGCGGACGGCCCGGTCACCGGGGTAGGGGAGGGACTGGAGGGGTTGGGCCACTGCGCGGTGATCGCGTGGGTGGTGGGGTTGATCAGATACCGTTGAACGCCCGTGCTCGTGCTGACGACGAATCCATAGCCCACCACCACCAGGTATCCGGATACCGGGGAGCCCAGATTCAGCGTCCAGTGCTGGGTCATCGTGCTCAGGTCAAAGCCGTAGAGCACGCCCGTTTTTGTCACCACGTAAGCCTCACTGCTGATCGGGTTGAGGACCACCGGGTTGTCGATGTCCCCCAGATTGAACGTCGCGAGGGCGGGCGTCGGGTTGAGCACGTTGAGCACGCGCAACGAAGGCTGCGTGCCCCCGCTGCCGGCCCGGCTGGCGACCCAGAGGCGGTTGTTCGCATAGTCCACCATCGGCTCGCCGCTGATGATGTCGAGGTTTCCGGGGCTGTAGGTCCAGGCTGCGGTGCCATCCACGCTCGACAATGCCCAGACCTGGTTATTGGTGGTGCTTGCGTTGTGCGTTCCGAAGTAGACGAGGTCGCGATTGGGATAGGCGGCCCTGAACGCCGCGTTGGCATACTGATTCAGCTGGACGGCGGCCTGGGCCTGGACGGACCCAATCGAAACGCCCCCGTTGCCGGTCCAGGAGATCAGACCCGCGGAGGGATCGATCCGGTAGGTGAATCCCGACTGATCTCCGGTGAGAATGAACGGCGAGGCGCTTCCGAACAGCGGCACCACGGTGGGGCGACTCTGCACCACGCCCTGCAGCTGGATCGGACGCCAGCGCTCAAGTCCATTGAGCGAAGGCGTGGAAGAAATCACGTTTCCAGTAAACGTCCTCGCGTTGCTGGCGGTGTAGACAGCGGTGCCAAAGTCGGTGAACGGTTGCTGGGGGGTGGGAAGGCCGACGTTGTAACACCACTGGGGCGAGGGAGAGGCGCCGCTGGTGGGATCCGAAAAAAGACCCGAGCTGGTTGGAGCATTACCGGGCGAGTAGACGTTGTATTGGTCGTGGTTGAAGATCCGATAGTAGTAGCGAGTTCCGTTGACCAGCCCCTGGTCGGTGATGCGGGAAGCAAAGCTCTGGTTGTCGACGTAGGCCACGGTGGCATTGCCGATCGTGGCGCCGGGAGCATAGGCGGTCCGGTTGGTGGGGGCGGTATCGGGGATGCCCGAGGTCGAACGAAGCACCAGGACGCCGTCGTGCCGGGTGGCGGAATTGTTCCAGAGCAAGATGTTGGTATTGGGGCGAGAGAGGGCGACGAACGAAGAGACTTCCGGCGCGGAGGTCGGAAGAACGCCGATCGTGCCAGCTGCGGTCACCAATCCACTGGTCGTCGTTTCCGCCAGCGATAGCACCACGTCCTCCGCCACCGGGTCGGTGAGATTCACCGTGACCGCCGACGCTCCGTTGGGAATCACAATCGACGTCGGCGCGACCGCGGCGGTGCCGCTCGAAACGCTCAAGTTCGCCGCGAAAGGATTGTGCGTCGGGTTGGGAGTGCCGTTCGGGTTCTGCACTTGAATCGCGACCGGAATCGTCGTTCCCGCGGTGCCAGTGGTAGGGACGACCACGACCTTCAATCCCAGGGTCTTTGACGCCCGCAATTGATCCGCGCGCCGTTTGGCCCCGGCTCGCTTCCCACCGGATCGGCCGGATTGCCCCTATCGACCACCGGGCTGGTCGCCGCATCCACGATCCAGCCGCCCGCCGTCCAGTGACCCCCTTGGCTCATCTCGTGAAGGTCGGGGGGATTGCCCGCCGGGGCGACGAAAAGCGGATCCGCTTGATTCGAGCCGGTGATGTCCGCTCCGGTCTGGCCCTGCCAGGAAGCACTGCCGCCGCAGGGGCCGCCCCCGGCGACATAGCAGGCGCAAAAACCGCCGACCGAAAAGTTGTCCCCCGCGGCGGGGCAGTTTGGAAATCCGGTAACGACGTTCGGATACCAGTAAAGATTGTACTGAGACGCGGGATCAATCGAACCACCACTGTCCACGCGAATGCTTCGCTTGTTTCTGCTGCTGCTCAAACTCGAGAACACGTTGTTCTTGAGCAGGACCGCGGAGGAGGTGACGATCCGCACGTCGGGGCTCGCGGTCGGACTCGTCGAAGCCACCGAATTGTTGTAGAAGGTGTTATTCAAAATCTGCGGGGCGGTTGCATTGGTCAAATCAAGCCCCGGTCCTGTCGCGGGATCGGTAGTCCCGTTGTTGTCGATCACGTTGCGGCGCAGGGCCAGGCCAGTGGTTCCCCCGGTCAACACGATCGCCGACTTGCGATTGGACTCGATCCGATTTCCTTCGATGGTGAGCGAGGTCTGAACACCCGCCGCCCCGTTGATCCCGTCTCCATTGGAGCTGATCACGTTGCACAAGAGGGAATTGTTCGTCGTCGCCGCGCTGAATACGATTCCATCCGTGGTCGTATTCGCCGGGCCGGAAATCGTCATTCCGACGATCAACGTATTGTTGGTGGCAATGGTGAGGGGAACACCGGTGCCGCCGTTGTTGATTGTCGGATTGGCTCCGACGGCAGTGCGCAGATAGAGCGGATGGGTCGGGGAGGTGGTTTTGCCGGTGATGTTGACCGTCTCCGGATAGGTGGCGGAGTCGATCACCTCGATCACGTAGGTGTTGTTCAACGTTGCGGGGACCGCCGCCAATGCCCCGCCGATCGTCGCCCAGGGAAGGGTTCGATCCCCGGCCAAAGCCGTCGAGTCATTCCCGGAGCTCCGGCTCACGTACAGATAGGTGGCGGTTGATGGCGCCAGCGGTTCGCAAAGAGAAGCGGCATCCAGCGCGGGGACCAGAGATTGCGACACGCTTTGGGCCGAATCGATCGAACCCCTGTCGGGCTCCGAGCAGGCGGACAGCACAACGAGCGAGACCCAGAAGAACCCGAGCCCCCCGAGGTCGCTCTTGTTTCGACCTGTGTGGACGGGCTTCATGGGTTGATGTCGAAGGGCAGGCTCGCCGCCACTTGACCGTTGACCAGCAAGAGGGCCTTCCAGCTCCCGGTCATCAGCGCCGTCTCGATCACCGTTCCACCGACGGCAAGCGGGAATTCGAGGCGCTGCTCCTCGAAAACAGGTCCCGTGAAGACAGCGGCGCGGGTTTCGTAAGGCGAGCTGCTTGGAGCGACGAACTCAACCGTCGCCAGATCGTTCGCACCTGCTCCAGTCACCGCAAACTCCACCGAGACAAAGCGAAGTTTGGAGAGGTGAACGTCCCCCGATGGCTCGTAGGTGAGCCTCGACCGGACCGTCAGCGGAGGGGGTGTCGGGGGATTGGCGGTCTGCGGCAGGTCGACGCGCGCCGCCGGCGTGCAAGCTGAAAACAGGAGAATCGAAGTTGAAACCAGCGAAACGGCAATGCGAACCGATCCATGGCGGGCCAGCGCTGGCGAATCCGGAACACCGATCAGGCGCGCCATCATTGTGAATCAAAAGGCTAACATTCACATGAGGTGCGCTCCAAGGCTGGCACTGCTCGTGCGTGCGCGGTGTCGCATCCTCGCGTACGCGACGGCAGGAAAGGCGAGGTGTGAGACGATCAACCGTTAATTCAAATCATCGGGGAGCAGGCGCAGGCGATTCTGCAAAAGTAGTATCTGGTGTGTCAGGCTCGCCTTTTCCATCATCAGTTGAAACAAACGCACACAGTCCAGCGTGAACAGAGGGGTCGGGGCGCTAGCGAAGAGAATGAACTCGACGCGCTGGTTGTAGATGAGCGGAAGAACCAGAAACATCGACGAGGGGTTTTCGTCAAATTGCTCCAGAATCCGGAAATTCTCCGGGTTCGGGGGGAGCGTTCCCAGGTGATAGCGTTTGGTGGTGAGAATGGATTGGATGATGTTTTGTTCCTCGATGGGAACGATCAATTTCTTCGTGCGGTCTCTGTTGGCGCTGCCTGCGAAGGCAACCAGCTCGAAGGAATCCGCGCGACTCATCAGCACGCTGCAGTTGGTAAAGAATGGTCGCCCGAAACGCAAGATCAGATCGGTGATCTGCCCGCTGCTCTCCACCGATTGAAGCTCGGAAACCATCTGCACCATGTTCATCGGTCGATCGGGAAACGCATCCGGCAGACCAATGGGAACCTCGTGGCTCTGCACGGACGCCTCCCCTCCCGCATGAAGGCTGCCGTTCTCAGGACGCGTCTCAATCGACGTCGCCAGCCCGGCGGCGACCTCTAAATGAGCGGGCTCCTTCTCGGTTTCGATGTGGATGTAACGGCGGCGGGGGAGAATATGATAGTAGCGCTCGAGGCAGCGGAGGATGGTGACTTCCGGCGCGACGTGAGGCCGCGTCAACAACCCGGTCTTGAAAGCGACCTCGTCGATCGCCTTCAAATTGGTGGGGTCGACCAACGCCACATCCAACCGTCGCTTGTCCCTGCGGAAGGGAATGACTTTATGGCGTTCCGCCAGGTCCCGGGGAACGGACTCGATGACCTCGCTGGGGATGTTCTCCAGCTTCTCCGCATCCACCGCCGGGATGTTGCACTGTTTGCTCAAGAAGCTGGTGAGGAACTCCTCGGTCACAAAGCCATGCTCGACCAGGTTCGTTCCCAGCTTGCCTCCATAGATCAGCTGCGCGTTGAGCGCCTCCTCCAGTTGCTGGCGGGAGAGGATGCCTTCCTTCAGGAGAAGTTCCCCTAGGCGTAGCTTCTTGGACATATCGGCGGGTTCATCGGATGGGAAGAATGGAAAGGGCCGGTCCCGACCGCCGGAAACAGAGGTTGGGCGAGGCTAGCGGGACGCAATCCGAATCGGCCCCGGTGCCGTCTCAGTGGTGATGGTTTGCGCCGCCTCGCCCGGTTTCGTCTCGCCGAGAGCCTTCAACTTGGCATCGATCAGGGTCTTCAGCGAGCCCAGCGCCTCCTGAGCCTTCATGCCTCCAACCATCGGGGACACGGCTTCCGCCACCTGCCGGAGAATTCTGCTCTCTTCGAGGTCCTTCGCTCGAAGCTGCTCGGTTAGTTTCCGCAGCTGCGCGAAGAAATCCTTGAGCTCATCATGCTCTCGCAGGGGGCGGATTATCGGGTGTTGTCCTGCGGCAAGCGAACCGATGTGCTCCTCCATCACCTTGATCGGGCCGGCGACCCGGTGGGTGGCAACCACGGTGACGAGAAAGAGAAGCCCGAAAGATGTCAAGAAAAGAGAGACCAGGCCGACGAGCAACCACACCAGTCGCCACTCAAGACCCATCAGACGCGTCATCACCGAAGGGAGGTCGACTTCGCTGTCCGGACCGCCGAGCAGCCGATACATCACCACTGCGGTCATTACGGTGTTGAACGCACTCAATAAAACAAACGTCAGCGCGAATTTTGTCTGAAAGGCGTAAACCACATAAGTTTGACGTCGAAAGATACCGGTCCTGGCTTTAAAAGAGTTGTTGGCAGCCAGGGTGGTAGCCTTTGCGCGGAACTGATGGATGTCGAAGGGATTCAAGTGGCCGCGGCAAGCATACGAGTGACGCTTTTGCAGTGTCAATGATGTAAGCGTCGCGACCATTCCGCAAAGCCGCCATTAATTCAAAGAAACCGGCTTTGACTATGCATGTTTTGCGCGGGTCATTTTTGATGCGTCGACCGGAAAAGACCCGGCGCACAGAGACGACTCCTCTGGCGAGGGATGCTACCTCGGACGCCATCCATCCGCGCCTGGAGGCTGCAGCAGCGGGACATCATTGCAACCCCATTCGCACGAAGCTCAATCGATCGTGCTCAAACGTAGTCGGAAAATAACCATAGTTTTCGGTGGCATGTGCCTTGCCAAATCAACCGTCGGCTGACACTCGCGGCCGCAGGTGAACTCATGACGATTCAACCGAGCTCCTCACGTTTCGGCTCACTGCCCGGATGGCTCATTTCCGTCACTGCCGCGGCGTTGCTCCTCGCCGGCGAAGACGCGCTGGCGCGCAACGATGCGGTGACCTTCTCCCGAGGCGCGATAATCATCCCGGAGCAGGCAAGCTTTCAGACTCCTTGCGGGGCCATCTCGGCCTATGGCTTGGTTTGGAAAATCCTGCAATCCAATCAGCCGGGGCACTTCAACGAGACGCATCCAGTCACCGTGTACATGGCGCTCAATGGCAACAAGGTCTCGCACAACCGCTGCGTGATCTCGAACCGGACGAGGGCGCCAGACCCGAACTCGGTCGGACCGAGCGGAGCTTCCAACCATTGGGATGACGTCAGCTGGAACGATGGGTGTGATGTCCAGATCGTCAACAATTCCGAGCAACCGATTGTGCCCGTCAACTACACCAGCGCGTGGCCGGCGAGTGGGGTGTATTCGGATGCAGCCATCTCAACCATTGACACCACCGACTCCTCTTATACCTATAGCACCTGGTATGACAGCCCGACCGCGGTTGCGCGCCCAGGGCAGTCCACCTCGACGACCCTCGACAACTCGGGAACGTTGCCCAACCGTTTTACCACCGTGCAATACATGGGTGGGCCTTTCGTCATCGATGCTCCGGACGCTCAGAATGTGATGAACTTTCTGAGGAGTGGAGACTCCTTCGCCTCCGCGTCGGAGCTTTCCCAGTTCACCACGCCCTGCACTTGCAGCACGACCTACGGAGCAACGCCGAGCCCAACCTGCCACTACGTGGTGATGCATCAGGCGACGCACAATTTTACGGCGCCGGTGGGACGGCGTTTCAACCAGATACCGGCCAAGATCGCGCTGCTGGATACGGGCGCAGGCGTCCAATACTACCCGCACACCACCACCCCGCTTCGCGTTCTGGACGGGTATCTGCAGAACGCTGGTTTGTACAGGGTCGGGACGTCGGACAGCACCGACTCGGGCGGCTGCCCGGCGGGGACCACTTCGGGCTGTACGCTGAATGGCGGGCGGCCGGGAGTGATCTACGATCAGTTCAATTCATACTCAGATCTGGTGTCCACCGGTTCATTCCCCCAGGGGCTGCTCAACGCCGTGGATAGCTCAGGCAAGCTGATCTACCGGGTCTTCTGGACGCCCCACTGGGATGTGAGCGACTCGATCGCGAGCAGGACATACACCGGCGGCGACTGCACCACGCCCGGCCAGCCGCAGTGCCAGGGCAGCTCGAACTACACCACCATCGCTCCCTGGCCGCCGGTACCCGATCCGCGAAGGAGCGCAATGGACAACGTTTCAATCTTCCTCGACAACCGCGGGACGGGGTTGATGGCCGAATGCAGCGCGATCGAAAACTACGAGGGAAGCAACACCGGAGGCACCCCGGTGACCCCGGTCAGCCCCAACACCAATTTCCTCTTCACTGGACCGATCGCCAAGAATGCGGTCGGCGCCAATTTCGACGGACGCAACTGCACCGATCCGGACTACCTGGCGATGGGCGGAACCCGCCCCAATTGCGTTGTCTACCAACAAATTGCCAGCCCGTTTGCGCAGATCGGCGACTACCACTTCGTCGCCCAGGGCGGTTTCGTCTCCAGCTTTGGAATCAACACTGCGAGTGGCAGCAATTATCGTCCTGGGGTCGCTCGACTGCTCGTGTCCTGGACCAATTTCACCAGTGGCACCAGCGTCAACGTTCCACCAAGTGGTGTCAACGGTTGGGACTTCTTTGACTTCGGATTCAAGATGAACGACACGCGCAAAGGCGCCATCATCTACGTCGGCGGTCACGAGCAGCTGCAGTCCACCGCGGGGAATAGGCTCATCCTCAATACCCTGCTCAACCTGAACTACAGCTTCACCGGCACCGAGAGGGCGCTATCGGCGCCGATTGCGTTTGTCGATAACAATCCGGGGACGAGTGACGCGGCGGGGACGAAGAGCCTCTTGTTCGCCGGGACATACGTGGCGATCACCGGGTACCCGGGCGCCCCCTCCTATTCCACTTTCATGTTCGATCAGGGCTCTCACTGGAATTACCCTTACACCCCAGGGCACTTCAGGACTCACTCGCTCATTGGCGGGTCCACGCTGGTCGTTGGCGAGAACAGCCTGGACGCATTTTCGCTCTGGGATGCCTCCGACGTACTCAATGCAACTCTTCCCGCAACGAGAAACATCTTCACCTACTTCGGCGGGCGCATTGCCACCGGCCAGCCCGGCCCGCATGGCGTGCGCCAGATCGGATGGGTTCCAGAAATCGTCTCCGGCGTTGCCCTGCCCAACGGCTGCCCGGCCCCGGCGGGACAGTGCGTCGACGTGATGAAGTACGCCCCGAGCAGCACGGGTAATCTCATCCAGCTGGTACCCGGATCGGATGGAATCTGCGACATTCAGCAGGCGCTCAATTTCACCAGCATCAACTCTTCGACGGACATGAGCGGAAGCTGCACCGCGACGAATCGGCAGAACCTCCTTGCCGATCTGCCCAAAGTCACATCCCTGCTGCAGGTCGTTCGCGGATACTGTTTCGCCACGGTCAGTGGAAACGACGGACCGGGCGAGACGCCTCTGCTCACCCCTTCCACGTCGACCCAATGCAACAGCAGCTGGGCCAGCCCCAGGCCAGTGTTCGGTGGCGTGGTTCATTCGACGCCGGCAATTGTCGCTCCGAGCACGAACATCGACCTGGGGCCGGCGAAGCGCCCGACGGTCGCCTACGTCGGTGGGTACGACGGACAGCTTCGCGCGATCTATGTTTCAGGAGGCAGTCGCTACACTGGACCTTCCACCACCGTCTCCCTGCCGCCAAGCAACTTGCCGGCAAATTCCCCGAGGACGGGGGCTCCCGGCGGCAACGTGTTTTCAACTGACTGGGCGAGTCAATTTGCGGCAGGGACGACTCCTCCCGCCGGGACAGAGCTCTGGTCATTCATCCCGGCAAGCCAGCTCGCGGGTTTGGCGGGAAACAATGCGCGTGTCGACTCGTCGCCTGTCTACATGGATGTGTTTGTCGACTTGACGGGCAGCGGCCTGCGCGAATGGCACACCATCCTCGCCTTCACCATTGGGACGACGGGCAATGAATTGGTTTGCTTCGACATCAGCAATCCGCTCAAGCCGGTGATCCTCTGGGACATCGTTGGAAGCAGCTTCCAGTGGGGCCCGGGCTACCCCCAAGTGCCTGGAACCACGCTCCAGAATGCCTCTACTGGTGGAACCTTCGACATCCAATGGGTCGAGCCCACTGCCTACTTCAGATTCCCACCCAGTGCCGATCCCGGTCGTACCTTCACCGGCCTTTACGATTACAGCGCTCTGGGCGGCTCGGTAGGGCTCTCGGTGGGCCAGCTCCGCGCCGGACTCCAGCCCGTCTATGCAATCTATGCGGCTACGAACGCCGCCGTTCCCACCGCCGGAGGTCTTGGCAAAGGCCTCGAGGTTTTCGCCATCGACATCGCTACCGGGCAAAAGATCTGGCAATGGGAGGAGCCATACACCCAGACCTGGGTTCCCAATGCGGTGCCACCGGTCGTTTCGCTGATCACCGGCGTGGACGGGGTGCAGCGCCTCTACGTTGGAGACGCCGAGGGCCGAATCTGGGAGCTCGACGCCGGGACCGGAGTCAATTTCAACAATGCAAACGACATTTGCGCGAGTCCTCCGTGCAACTATCCGGCTTTCGACACCCACTCGACCGCTGCGAATCCGCAGCCGATCACGACGAATATCGCGATCGCCATGGTTCCGAGGAATCCGGATGTGGGATCGGCGTTCTACAATTACCCCGGCGCTACGATGTTGCTCTATGGGACGGCGGGAGCCAACTGGGTTCCAGCGACCGTCTCCGGCAGCATCCATGGTGCATTCCAGGACATGAGATACCGCGTTCCCTATCGGACCGGCGGAACCAGTCTGGATGGGATGACCACCTGGACGGTCACGGGTGCTCAGGCTTTTGCGGCAGCCAACGGCGTCCTCCAGGAGAGATCGCCCGGATTGCCCCACGCCTTCGTTGCCGGAGAGCGTTTGTGGGGTGCGATCACCGTCGCCGGCGTGAAGGCATACTTTGGTACGGCGATCGGTCCCGTGCCCAATGACATCATGCTGATCAGCGCCAGGACGCTGGGCGCTACCTACTTCCTCGACTTCCAGTCGGCGACCAGCAGCAGTCGGCGACCAGCAGCAGCCCGATCACTCAACTCGTCGGTCCGAGCTACGCCAACTATGGTGGCATCACCGTGTTTCAGAACGCCAGCACCGGGAACACCGACATCATCGGCCTTGAAATCAGCAAGCTCAGCAAGTCGGTGGACACCACCACCCATTCCGCCCCGAATCCGGCGCTCAGCCCAACCGGACAGCGCGGCCTGATCTATTACCTCAAGACCTGGATGCAGAGATTCTTGAATTGAGCCCTTCGACATCGAGAGACAAAATGCAACGAAACCAACGTTCTGGTTTTACCCTCTTGGAGACGATGATCGCCCTGGCAATCCTCGCCGGGGCGCTGATCGGAACACTGGCTGGATTCATCGATGCGGGCGTTCAATTGAAGGAAGCGCCGATGCGAAACACCAAGGCAATTTTGCTCGATGCCAAGATGCAACGGCTGCTGCTCACCAACAAGGCCGACTTTTCGACCTATACCTCGGCCTGGGCGCCGGATCCGACCCAGGCCACGGTGAATGCGATCAACAACCCGACCCCGCGACCGGTGCCCGATCCGAGCATCGATTTTTCGATTGGCGCATTTTTCACCCTTCTCCCCAATGGTGAAATCACGCAGTTGAACGTTCCCGCCGGTACCGCCTGCTCGAGCACTTCGGTGCCCAACGGGGCCTATTGTCGGGAGGTGATGCTGACCGCCGGGATGCCCAATGGCGCCACGCTCCCGGCAACCCCCGCCTGGACGGCGTTGACCGGTTTGGCCACTCCCCAAACACTATGGGTACGCATTTACCGGAAAGGACAGGACCCCGTGAAGTACGGCAACTTGCAAAGGCAGGTATTTCTCCAATGACTAGAGCTCGCGGAGTGACGTTGCTGGAGTTGATGATCGCTATCTCGATCACGGTGACTGCGATTGGCGCCACGATGGGCCTGGTCGGGTATACCGGAGTGCTTGCCCGTCACGCGGACATCGTCGCCGAGAGCAACAACAGCGCAAGGCTGGCGGGCGACTCGATTGCCGCGGTGCTCCGAAATTCCGGGATGGGCGGTGGTCAGGGGCTCTACCTTGCTGTCGGTGGCTCCACGATCATGGTCAACCCCATTCATGGAGCGGACAATCTCAGCCTCAACTACGCGGGAAGGAGCGTCAACAGCTCCGACGATCTCTGGCTGATTGGACCGGACAAGAACGCGATGCGCGACAGCTGCAACTCCAAGGGCGCCTACGTATCGGTGATCGGGGCCGGCCTTGGGCCTTTGAGCGTGATGCCGTTTCCCAGCTCTCCCTGCACCAACCCTTTTGTGAACGGCGATTCGCTGCTGGTGACGAACATGAACAAATCGGCGCTGATCACCAACATCGCGCTGAATTCTCCCGGTCCCAACCAGATCAACTACAACGAGAGCGCTATTTCCGGGTTCTCCAATGCGCCGGAACGGGGCGGATTCCAGGTGGGGGACATGGCGCTTCGCGCCCGGGTCGTCCACTTCTATCTCGACGTCAATCCCCTCACCAATCGACTGGCGCTGTGGCAGGCGACGGGAACGATTGGACCGGATTTCCTCGGCCGCCCGCTCACCGACATGGCCGCCTCCCGCGCCGTGGTCCAGGATTTCATCGAGGACTTCCAGGTGGTCTACTGGGTGGATCCGACCCTCTCCAACGACCCATCTCAGTACGTCATTCAGCACGGCATGCCGCACGCGTATACGCCCGGCGTTCGTTCGGTGACGATCAGCGTGGTCGCCACCACGGCGAAGAAGCTGATCGATCAAAACAATCAGGTGACTCTCAGCCCCGCCACGGCGCCGAAGAGCGTCGCAAACCATACGGTGGTGGCGACGCCCGACGGTTTCATGCGTGGCATCTACACCCGGCGGATTGAAATCCCCAATTTGATGTCGAGCAATATATGAAAAAGAGCAATTCTCAGCGGGGCAGCTCGCTCCTGGCGACGATGGTGATGCTCGCGGTCATCCTCGGAGTGGTGGCGGGTCTTTTAAGCTATGCTTTAGCGCAGCGCAGATCCGCGATCAGAGCCGCTCGTGCAACCGACCGCCTCACCTGCGCCGAATCGGGTTTGCACCTGGCCCGGACCTATTTTGCCCGAAACTTCCCTCAATGGAACACCTTCCTCTCGCAGCCGAACGTCTACAATCCGATCCAGATGGCAACCTGGAACAATCCCACTTCGATCCCACCGGGGCCGGCCAACATCAGCGCCACCTCGCCTCTGCGAACCAGCAATCCGGAGTTGTTCATCGACGTCGATGGGGACAGCGTTCCCGATGTGTTCATCTACATCCGCGACAATCAAGATGAGTACCCACCCGCAATCGACAATCCATTGCGGGACAACGATCAGAATGTGATCGTCGGCGCGGTGTGCATCTCGAGCACGATGGTGCCGCGCAACGATACCAATGCGCCACCCTCGCCCCTGCACGTGGAATCTCTTTTGAGCTACAACGTGGGTGGCTCGCAGTGTACCCAGGCCTGGTGCGGGAACGGCGCCGGCAACATGAACGGCCAGTGACTAAGGCCTTGAGGCGCCTTTAAGCCTTCGAGTCAGGGCGGACCGATTCGGTTCAGGCCGCCCATGTAGCCGACCAGCGCTTCGGGGATGTCGATGCTGCCATCGGCGCCCTGATTGTTTTCAAGAATCGCGATCAGGGTCCGACCGACGGCGAGCCCCGAGCCGTTGAGCGTGTGGCACAGCTGCGGCTTGTCACCCTTGGCGCGCCGGAAGCGGATCTGGGCGCGCCTCGCCTGGAAATCGCCGCAGTTGGAGCAGGAACTGATCTCCCGGTAGGCATTTTGGCCGGGCAACCAGACTTCCAGATCGTATGTCTTGGCGGCGGAGAAACCCAAGTCGGCGGTGCAGAGCGTCATCACCCGATAGGGGAGATTCAACCGGCGAAGGATCTCCTCCGCGTCCGCGGTCAGTCCCTCGAGCTCCGCTGAGCTGTTCTCGGGAGTCGAGAATTTGACCAGCTCGACCTTGTGGAATTGGTGTTGTCGCACCAGGCCGCGGGTGTCTTTCCCGGCGCTTCCCGCCTCGGCTCGAAAACAGGGGGAGAAGGCGCAGTACTTGAGCGGAAGGCGATCGCCTTCGAGGATCTCGTTCTGATGGTAGTTGGTCAGCGGGACCTCGGCGGTCGGAATGAGGAAGAGTTCCTGGCTGCCCGCGGTCTTGAATGCGTCATCCTCGAATTTCGGAAGTTGGCCGGTGCCCATCATCGCCGCCCGGTTGACGAGGTAAGGCGGCAAAAGCTCGGTGTATCCACGAGAGGTGTGGACATCGAGCATGAATGAGATCAGCGCCCGCTCCAGCCGCGCCAGGGGCCCGCGGTAGAACGCGAAGCGAGAGCCGGAGACTTTCGCCGCCCGCTCGAAATCCAGCGCCCCCAGACGTTCGCCCAGCTCGAAGTGCTGCTTCGGCGGGAAAGCGAAGGAGGGCTTTTCCCCCCAGGTGCGCTCCACCCGATTGTCTTCCGCCGAAGCTCCTACCGGGACCGATGGATCGGGAAGATTGGGCACGAGGAGGAGGATTTTTTCCAACTCCTCCTCCACCGCCTTGAGCTGGCTTTCCTTTTCCCGGATCGTCGAAGACAGCGACCGCATTTGATCTCGGAGCCGTTCGATCGCACCGGGGTCCTGCTTTGCCTTGAGCTTGATTTCCTCGTTGGCGCTGTTGCGGGTCTGGTTGAGCGACTCGAGGGCGATGTAGAGCTCGCGCCTTTCCTCGACCAGGGCCTGGAAACGGCCCAGGTCGAGGTTTCCACCGCGGAGCTTGAGCCGCTCCTTCACCGCTTCGAAATTCTGCGCAACGTATTTGAGATCCAGCATCGCGCACCCGTTCTAACTGCGGAGTGCGGCTCAGGGCAACGACTTCCAGCGATGCCCGGATGTGGTGTTTGACGCGGCCTTTCTCAGCGCCGCAGGTCAGTCGTGCTCGAGATCGTAGATCTCGTCTTCGATGTCTTTCTTGTCTTCGGCGTCGGTCTTGAGCGTCAGGTAAGTCCGGAAGGCTTCGATCGCCTCCCTCTTGTGGCGCTTCTCCTTGTACGCGTATCCGAGATAGTAAAACGCCATCGGCTTGGTGGAATCCTCGGCGATCGCCTTGCGATACCAGTTGATCGCCTGCGCGTGATTCCCCTTCTCGGTGTAGGCGCGGCCGAGCTTGTAGAAAACCTGTTTGAGCGACGCGTCTGTTTTGAGCGCACCGAGGTAAGCGGAGATTGACTGGTCCCATTTTCCAGCTTGGAAATGGCAATCCCCGATCATTGCCAGCACCCGAGTGCGCTTATGGTCGACGTGAAGCGTTTGTTCAAAGGCGGCAATTCCGTGGTCGAATTCACCGCGATCGAGGTAGGCCTGGCCGAGGGCTTCGAGGCTGTCCGCTTGGGACGGATCCAGCTCGACCGCCCGTTTCCACATCTGGATCGCCTCGGTCGTCCGCTTCGCGTCGCGATAGACGATCCCCATCTCATACAAGTAATCGGGCCGATTCGGCGCCCGGTCGAGGGCATTTCGCATGCTGTCGATCGCCTGGCTGTACTCCCCGCGCCGGTTCTTCACCTTGCCGAGGTAGAAGTGACCTTCGGCATTGACCGGTTCCACTGCGAGCGCGGCAAGAAGGTTGGCTTCGGCGTTGGCCAGGTCCCCCTTGTCGAGCAGCACCGCCCCGAGCAGGATCGTGGTCCGGGTCGCTTTTGGATCCTCCGCTTTGGCTTTCTCCAGCTCGGACACCGCCTCGTCGAGCTGCCGCATTCGCCAAAGCACCAGGCCGTGCTGCAATCGGCCATCCTTGACATGGGCGTTGAGCTCGAGCGCTTTTTCCACCTCCGCGCGTGAAGTCTCCAAAGCACCGTCTTCAAGCGCGACCTTGGACAGTCCGAGGTGGCCCTCGGCGAGCCCGGCGTCCAGCTCCGCCGCTTTCTGGAACGCCGCCCTCGCGCGCGGAAGATCCGACTCGAGCATCGCCAGCTCGCCGACCGCGGCGCGAACCCGAGCGTCCGAGGGGGCTTGGGCCAACGCCTGCTCCAACAGCGCTTTGGTGTCGCCCACCCGGCGCAACCGGAGGTAAAGGCGCGCCAGGTACAGCGTGGCGTCGGTCAGCTTCGGGTCGGCATTGATCGCGCGCTGGTAATGGGTCTCTGCCTCGGCGGGCTTGTCCAGCGCGTCATTGACGCGTCCATCGAGGTAAGCAATTCGCGCCTTGCCCGGGAAGCGCGCGTTGGCCTGCGCCAGCGCTTTGAGCGCATCGTCCATCCTCGTCAAACCGATCAGCGCGGTGAGGAATCCCTCGGTGGCGCCGAGGTTTTGAGGCTCCTTGTCCACCACTTCCTTGTAGAGCGGCAGCGCTTTGGCGAACTCGTGTTGCATCAGCAGCAGATGGGCCAGTTTCTCCTTGGCGAAGGTAGAGATGGAGTCGAGCTTCAACGCCTGTTCCAGCTCGGCGATCGCTTCCTTCGTTTTGGACTGCGCTTCCAGGGCAGCGCCCTTGAGAGCGTGCGTTCGGGCCAGCTCGATAGGTCCAAGGACGACCTGACCCTTCTCGCCGCTGGGCAGCTCGAGGACTTCAAGCGCTTTGGCCGGATCATTCCGGGAAAGAAGGCCGATCGCCCCCAGCTCGACCGCGGACGACAGATGGTTGGGGTCGGCTTCCAGTGCCCCGGAGTACGCCTTGGCCGCCTTCTCGACTTCGTTGCTTGCCTGGTACACGTTTCCCAATGCGTGAAGCGCTCGCGCGGAGTCCTTGCGGCGATCGACGGCCTTGGTCAGCGTCTCGAGCGCCAGCCGGGCCTGGCCTTGCAGGGCATAGGCTTCGGCGAGCAAAAGGCTCAGCTCGAGATCCGCGGCATTTTCGGTTCGGGCGACGCCTTCCTGAAGGATCGCCACCGCTTGCGGCGCCTTGCCCTCTGCCAGCCGGGCACCGGCGGTCGCCTTGATGAAATCAAGATCCTTGCGGCCGAGCAGTTCGATGTCCTCCAAAGACGCGCCGGCCTTCATCACGTCCGCTGGTTTCGCCGCGCTGAACCGCCGTTGCAGATAAAAGACCGATTGGCACCAGACGGCACGAGCTTCTGGGTAGTCGCGGATCTTCAAGACGGCGGCGGCGAGCTCGTAGGATTCGCGGTAGCTCTTGTAGGTGTCGGCGAGAAACCCCCTGCGCGCATTTTCAAGCATCGCGAATTGCGGTGAGCTCCGCGACACGTGGGTGGAGAACAGCCTTCGCACCCCGAAGGCGCCATAGCGGGTGAAGCCCAGCGAGGCCCCGGCGGCGACGAGAAACAGCACCGCGCCGGCAGCGATGAGCAGTTTGGCTCGTTCCTTTACCAGGTCGAGCACCGAATTGGTGCGGATGACGTTGACCGCCGCCATGCGTCCTTCGTAGAGGCGCTTGAGGTGGTCTACTTCTCCGGCGCCCTCCTCGGGGGCAGGCGCCGGCGGGGGAGGGGCGTTGGCAAGAGACGCGATCACCTCGCGAAATGCCGGCACGCTGCCGATCGGGAACCACTCGATCTGGTCTGCCGAGAGATCTTCGGTGCCCGTGAGTTGCCCGTCCTGCAGCATCTTGGAGACGATGCTCTGGTCGAAGGGTCCGAAGACCTTCCCCGTTTTTCGGCGCAGGTGATAGCGCAGCGCGATCGTTTTTTCCGCCGGATCGTCATTGGCGTTTTTGTCGACGAAGCTCAACATCTCCAGATTTTCGTCGACCCGGCCGGGCGACTCGTGCGCCGGGGAGTCGGCCATCTGCGCCGCGAAATCCTCGGAGCTCCGTCGACCGGATTGCCGAAGTTCGTCTGCGGCTCCGTTGTCGGGTTGCGCGCTGTCCGCCGCGCCGGGAGGATCGCCGAAGTCGAACGCATCCGAAGCCGCCGGCGGCCCGTCGCTCGCCGAAACGTCCGCCAGCTCAAAATTCAGGTCCCCGGCTGGCGGGTCGCTGGCTCGATGGGGTGGGGCTGCTCCCGCGGCGACCGCCGGGCGGCCTTGCCCGCCGGCCGGAGAATCGGACGGAGAGGCAAAGTCAAAATTGAGATCGGGCTCGGTGTTGGCGGAAGGCGCGGGCGGCTCCGCGAAGTCAAAGGTCTCCGGAAACAACGGTGATTCGGCATCGGAAACCCGCCCCGGGCTGTCCATGACGGGCCAGGCGCCTTCCGGCTCGGCGGGCGGATTGGCCTCATGCTGCTGCTCGGCTTTCCCAAAAAGGTCGAAGTCCTCGGCACCTGCGTTCAGTCCCGGCAGCGCAATCGGCTTTGGGCGCGATTGCCCGGGCCTGCCCACCGCGGATTCGCCGGCAGCTCGGGGTGGGGGTGCGGGGGGTGATTCATTTCCAGGAAAGTCGATCGGCGTCAGCCCCTCTTCGAACTTCGCCATCCGGCCGACGCTATTGCTGGGCAGAGGAACCGATCGGTTCTTGGCAGCGCCTGGCGCGCCGCCCGCGCCGCTGGGCGAGCCGGTCAAACCGGCGCCGGGAAGGGGAATGGAGCTTTCCTGGATCGTGACCGCCTCGCGCGCTCCCGAGCTGCTCGGCAATGGAACCGAAGCCGGCCCGGCAGGCGCGGGACTTCCGGGCAAAGGTACCGGACCACCGGGGGTCGCAGCGTTGATCGCGAAGAGCGTTTGACACTTGGCGCACTTGAGCTTGGCGCCACCCGATGGAATCCGCTTGTCGTCGATATTGTAATTTGTCTG
>WNFC01005726.1_pt1 | contig 23191 bp, 22 predicted proteins | sample 5400541 | NCBI WGS metagenome assembly WNFC01 (sample SAMN13153342, study PRJNA577476) | soil metagenome | isolation source: 120 cm saprolite under Douglas fir tree site 2 hole 2 replicate 1 | place: USA:California | collected 2015-04-18
AAGCCACTCGCACTGCGCTTTCACCAGTGCCCGTGTGGCATCGGTCCGGTGCAGCGCGATCTGTACTCGGCGTTTTTGGCCGCCTACCTTGATCCAAGACAACCCGACCCCTCTCATGCCCAGTACCTGAGGTATTGGGAAAGTGCGGAGACGCGCTTGCAGGCAGCATGGGAGGAGGTAGTCCAACGGGCGAAAGAGGGGCAGACAGTGCCCCGAAGCTGTGGCATTCCCAGAGCCAGAGCCCGTCTGCCCAGAAGTCTGAACGAAGCCACACAAGAGCCAGCGTTCTGGGCTCACGCGAGGGAGGTTGGAAGCGTGGAAGCACCGCTCAGAACCCCCGCTGCTTGAGCACGGGGAGTCTTCAGTAGGCCAGCATTAGCTGGTCTATGTAGCACCAGCGCCAGTCTTCTCCGGGTTGAAATGACTGTACAATAGGGTGGTTCGAGGCTTGGAAGTGTTTGGTGGCGTGCTTGTTTTTCGAAGAATCGCAGCAGCCAACATGCCCGCATTCGAGACAGAGGCGCAGGTGTACCCACGTGTCCCCGATTCTCAAACAATCCTCGCAGCCATTCGCGCTGGGCGTGACTGGTCGTATTTGGTCAAGATGTGTACATTGTTTAGCCATAGGAAGTATCCTTTCGGATTTTTTATGATGCTTTTTTGTTAATTTGTTGCTTCTTGCCATCTATGAGCAAGAGTGAACTGAGTGAACTACAAACAGCTAACGCGGAGGCAATCAGCATGACCACGCGAAAACTCGTGATAAATGATTCAGAGATCGCTTGCTGAACTGCTGTGTGCGTTGAGTTGCTCAAGCCAGCAGGAATCTCGATTCCAACCAGTTTGTTCTGCTGCGAAATAATAGCATTTTGTATTCCAGCGGGGACATGCAACAGAGGCAGCTGACTAGCCAGGCTGTTGCTGAATATTGACAGGACAACGATACCAAATACTGCGATTGCGATGAGCCCTGCTGTGCGAGAAACAGCATTGTTGACGCCGGAGGCAGTACCAACGTAATGCGTATCCACCGCGCCCATTACTGCTGTTGTCAAAGGTGCAACGCTCACGGCCATGCCAATACCTAAGACAACAGCCGCCGGGAAAAAGGTCGTCCAGTAGCTTCCGCCGATACCTGGAACAGCAAAAAGTGCGAAACCCAGAGCGGCAATCAGTGGGCCAATGATAAGAGGAAGTTTCGCTCCATAACGGGTAACCAGCCCTCCCGACCAGCGCGAGAGGAAGAACAGGATCAGAATTAGCGGCAAATTTGCTGCTCCAGCTTCGGTGGGAGAGTAGCCCTGTACGCGTATCAAGTTGAAAGGCAGAAAGAATAAACTTGCGCCTAACGCCGCGTATAAAAGGAAAGTCAACACATTTGCGCCGCTAAACGTTCGCGATCGGAACAGGCTAAGCGGGAGCATCGGCGACTTGCTGCGAGCCTCCACCAGGAGAAATGCGATCAGCGAAGCTACGCCTACCCCCAGAGAAATAAGCACCAGTCCACTGCTCAATCCATAGTTGTTCGATTCGATCAGTCCGAAAACAATGCCTCCCAGCCCAAGTGTTGCCAGGAACGCTCCCCACCAGTCCAGCTGTGGATGTTCGGCTAATTCTTCGTTCCGGCTTTCCGGTACGCGCCAGAACAGGACGATGAGCACAATTACAGCTAGCGGGACATTGATAAAAAAGACCCAGCGCCAGGAAGCATATTGAACCAAAAAGCCGCCCATGACGGGGCCAATTGCCGAAGTGATTGCAGTGAAACCCGACCATGTACCTATGGCAGTGCCGCGCTGCTTGCTATCGAATGAAGCGCTGATAATCGCTAAGCTTCCCGGAACCAATAATGCGCCGCCAACTCCTTGAAAAGCACGCGCAAAAATAAGAAAATTTACATTTGGCGCTAGGCCACACAATACAGATGCCACTGTGAAGAGAAAAACACCTATAGCGAAGACACGCCTGCGACCAAAATGATCGCCCAACGAGCCACCTACAAGAATCAGGGCTGCCAGAAAGAGTGAATATGCTTCGACGACCCACTGAACATCCGTCGCGGTAGCCTTCAATTCCGTCTGGAGCACAGGTAACGCAACATTGACGACCGTGCCATCAATGAAGGCCATACTAGATCCGAGGATGGTTGCAACAAGAACCCATGTGCCAATCGATCTCTGGCGCGTTTCCGCGAGAGGCTCTGCTTCTTTGGGAGCGACGTAATCGGCGCACTGGATAACGCCCTCGTCACATGGTGGCTTCAGGATGTAGGACATTTATTTTTTCCCTTTTGTCATTATACGACACGGGCAAACCTCAGGAGATCAGCCACTGTGAACTGGCCCTCTTGCGCGCCCGGCAGAGTGGGCTTCCACTCGGTTTCTGCCCAGCGGTAGGAGGTGGAATCACCATCGATAAGGCCAAGCAGAACCTCGGCAACAATACGACCACCCACATCGCCCAGCCGCTCGCCGCCGGCTCTGACCTCGGCCTCTTTGAGAATGTAATACCAGAGCGGCGTCTCACCATACCAGCCCAGCTTGCTCAGACCTAGCTCGTCCTTGGAAAGAGGTCCGATATCCATTGCCCTGGAGACGGCCTCTCCCGAGGGAAGGTCGAGGGCCTGCCCCCTCATGAGATCGCGGTAGGCGAGCGAATGTTGTTCGGGAATATCTGTGTCCCCCACCACCGACCTTGGCAGATCAATTAGCGAGTGAGCAATCAAGGTATCGATGCGCTTACTAGCTTGTGGCGGACGTTGCTCTTCCACGTTGAAGAAGTATGCCCAATCGACTACCCGGTCGTGGGGAACTGGACATGTACCGGCGAAGTCTGGAAAGATCTGGCCTTTTGTGCCACTGCCATTCAAGATGTAGACTGACCTGACTTGACTATGGCCGAACCGGTACGCTGCGTCCGCAAACTCCACCGGGATGAACGGGCGCTCATCGTACTCATAGAACTGTGGGCCATTGTTCAGGAGGTTATCTACCAGTGCCTCACCAGCAGTGAGCGGCAAGAATTCATGCACAACAATCCACTGATAATGCCACCTCACGAGACGCTGTGCCTCGCTGAAAACATCTGAACTGGGAACGCCTTGATCTCTGAGGTAGTCAACAACCTGGTTGTGAAACTTGAGGAAAGCCAGGTGCAGCTGCGAGATGATGAGGTGTACATCGTTGCGAGGATCACCAACCAGCGCTCGTCCCTGGCGGTTCCTGGATAGATCATCCTGCTTACCAATATCGTTCACACCCAAAAGAAATTTATCCAGATCATCCAGGTCATACAGGTGAGGATCACCCGTAGGCCCGGCTGCATAGAGATATTCGAGATCGAGTCGAGGTGTGCGGAAGTTGCGCAGTTCGTTGAGACGGGCATGATGCCGCAGCATGCTGCGATCAGCCGTAATGTCGTGCGCGATGAACTGCCCAAGGAACGCAAATGCAGCGGGAATACGAGGGTTGTCATTACGGGTGTCCAGCTCATCCGGTCTTGATGCAGCATCCATCACCGACCCGGACCTTCCCAAGGCCAACAAGAAAGCCTCGTCGACCTCAAGTCCTGGAAGGTCAGGAAACATTCTGCCGTATTTGCCATCTTCAACGCTGGTAATCGAGCCTTTCAGGTGGGGAGCAATAACACAACTATGCGCGCTCATCTAAACCTCCTGGGTTAAGTAGGGACAATGATAAGTGTATCACTTCTCAAAAAATCTTGTATCGTTTTGCGAAATTAAGGGTTAGCCTTCTCTCCCTCCAATCCCTCAGAATTGCGCCCCTACGCAATTTGTTTGTTGTCCAATCTAATATCTCCGATTAATTTCTCAATGTTCGTGTCACAGGGAATACTTCAGGTATAGGCGCGGGCCTCGGTCGCCTTAAATGTTGCATAAATCATTTTGCCCTCGCTCAACTCCATCCGGTTTGACGAAGCTTCGGTAATTTCAGCAGTAAGAGGTGGTACAGAATCGTCAACAAGAATACTGACACGGACACGTCCAACGTGTTCGCTACCATTGCCGAAAGGTGCCCCCAGGCGCAACAATTGCACGATTGTACCCTGAAAAACATTGCGCGCAGAGCTATCAGGCAGCGTTTGATATAACGTAATGCTACGCGGGTCAACGAGCACATACGCCTCATCACCTTCGCCCGGCATTTTCTGTATTTGCTCTTCTAGAGCCGCGCTTAGCTCAATACCCGGTCGGCCATTATTTTGCAGTTGAATGGTACACAGTGCGCCTGTCTCGCAACGGATAACACGCCCACGGAAGAAATTCATCCCCACCAGTTCGGCTACATAGGAAGACCGAGGGTATTGCAAGAGGTCACGTTGACTGCCCTGTTGAATGACACGACCCTGCTCGAGGACCAGAATATGATACCCAAAGAGCAACGCTTCCAGGTACTGGTGGGTAACCATCACAGTAGTGATGCCGGTACCAGAGAGGATCTGGCGTAGTTCCTGGCGGACTTCACGTCGTGTTTGCACATCTAACGCCGCTAATGGTTCATCGAGTAATAAAAGTTGAGGGTGCAACGCTAACGCCCTTGCGATTGCCACTCGTTGTTGTTGCCCTCCTGATAATTGCGCAGGACGGCGTTGATCATATCCGGCCAAATGCACCTGTTCCAGTGCCTCACTTACCCGATGTCGCACGACCTTGCGCGGCAGATGTTGAGCACGTAAACCAAAGGCGACATTTTCGAATACACTCAGATGTGGAAAGAGCATGTAGTCCTGAAAGACGTAGCCGAAAGGACGTTCTTGAGGTGGAATAGCAAGATGCCGTTCACTATCAAAATAGGTGAATCCTTCCAGGGAAATATGCCCGCGCTCAGGATGGAGCAACCCCGCCAGGAGGCGCAATACGGTGCTTTTGCCCGCGCCACTCTCGCCAAGCAGAACGGTGGTTTTACCCTTTCCTGCTGAGAAGTTGACGTCAAGATGAAAGGTGTTGAGGTGGATGTCAAGATCTGCTGTTAACATATTTAAAGTATATACAAGATACCTGTGCGCATGCAAGCAGGAATGCTCGAATGTATACCAGGGTTCGGCATCGTGTTTCCAATACTTACTTTTTGATAGTATCAGTACTTGCGTTAGAAAACAAAACATGGTATACTTTTATGCAATGAATGGAGTAGAACCCTATTCTGGTCAGCATCAGACCGGAAAGGCAAGGCATGAAATGGCAACGAAGCCAGTAGAAACAATTTCAACAACTCAGACTTACCAGATGTGTCCGCGTTATGAGCATGCTATTCAGTTGCTTGGAAAACGTTGGACAGGACTTATATTGGATTCGCTGATGGAAGGCCCGCGACGGTTTTGCGAACTAACCGCGACAGTTGAGGGACTCTCAGATCGTGTTCTAAGCGATCGTCTGCGCGAACTAGAGGCCGAGGGTATTATTGAGCGCCTCGTCTATCCGCAAATTCCCGTGCGTGTTGAGTATCGTCTTACCGAGAAAGGCCACGATCTGAGGCCTGTAGTGCAGTCTATCCACGAGTGGGCTCAGCAATGGATACCGTTGCCGCAAACCCTTGATGAACAAACCGCTGAGGGAAAAGAAGCATAAAAGGGAATAAGGTATAACACAAGCAGACAGGGCGAGGTATATCTCGCCCTGTCTGCTTGTGTTATAATAGCGCTATGGAAAACTTATGGGCACCATGGCGGATGGATTATATAGCGCCGAAAACACCACAACCACAAGAATGTATTTTTTGCATCCAACAAGCAGATTATCGTGATGAGGAGCACTATATTCTGTATCGCGGTACGCTCTGCTTCATGATGTTGAACCGCTATCCTTACAATAACGGCCATCTGATGATCGCTCCCTATCAACATGTTGCAAGTATTGAGGGACTTGATGCTGCAACACTTGGCGAATTGATGACGCAGGCGCAATTCGCCTTACGAGCTTTGCGCCTGGTTATGAAGCCAGACGGCTTTAATATGGGCATCAATGACGGGAAGGTAGCTGGAGCCGGTTTCGCCGACCACATGCATTTACACATTGTACCTCGCTGGAACGGTGATACGAACTTCATGCCGATCATAGCTGATATTAAAGTAATTCCTGAACACCTGGATATTGTGTACCAACAACTCAAAGGCGCATTGGAGTCATTGCGGGACAAATAAGATGAGGCATCTCTTCAGTGGATAGTTCGGGTTGATCTTGTGGAGTGAGATGCGGCTGCAAAGATGTTCTATTTCTTCCCATATGGATACCACCACGGCTTTACAGCGCCCTTGAAGTCCCAGTGCAAGCGCCATTAATCCACAGTTGAAATGGCATGCAATGTCTCTCTCAGCTATCCCTGATCAGCTATCCACCGGAATATATATTGTCATTAGCCTGGCCGCGCTCTTTTCTATCAGGTTGTACTACGGTATCAGCAGTTACATCTTCACGACCTTTTTCCTTGTTTTTTTGCTCATAGGTCCAGGCGCGGTGATACAGGATTTGCGCTGCTTTCAAGGCATCGACATCGATGTTGGGATCGTTTGCGAGAGCTTCGAAACGCGCGGCTATATCACGAATGGTATGTGGATCTCTCAAACTCCCAATTCGCACTGCTTCATATGATTCTTTTAGCATTTCGATGGATGCAGCCGAAACAGGTGCTTGTGCATATGCGGAAGAGGGTTGAACAGGCATTGAAACTGGCAGGTTCTCTACTGGTTTTGCAACTATCTGTACTTGTTGTGGTTGAGCTACTGCTGGATATCCACCACGTGTCATACCAACATCCACCGGTACTGGTCGCGCTGCCATACCAAGAAGAGGATTAATACTCGGAGCCAGGTGAGGTATCAATGTAATATCCTGGATGTGTACATAATTGATCTGTACTCCCCATTTTTCTACCTTATCCTGGATACGTTTTACCAGTGTATCGTTCACACGGTCCCAACGTGTTATGGTTGCGGGATCTATCGAGTTGATATCCACCGATGTTCTAGCATGTGTCCCTTGCGGCCAGTTAATGAAATCGGACGGAGTCAATTCGTTGATCACACTCTGCATAGTTGCTACAAACAGTTTCTGCAGAGAGGTTTCCCAATTATCTACTTGCAGAGCTGCAAGGTGGGCGTCCTCTGGCAACAGTTGGTAAGAGATTGTCGCCACGAGTTTGACATCCTCGTCTCGGGAGATCTTCACTACCTGTTCAGGACATGTCCAACTTATCTCTTTTGTGCTTAATCGACTACCTACTTTTTCCAGCGGCATTTTCAAGTTGGGACCAGGATAGAGTGTACGCGCATATTTACCGTACATCATTACGATGTCGACAGAACCTTCCGGTACTTGAAGAATTGAACGACGAGCCAGTAAAGTACCTATAACAAGGAGGAGTATCAGCAAAATCAGGCTGGCACCGAATCCAAAGATTGCCAGTGTCCCAACGACTAAGAAGAGTGCATAGCCAATGATGACGAATAACGTCCAGTAGGTGTCATTTGAGCCTGCATAATAGAGCAGAGTTCCTTGCATCACTACGAGGGCAATTAATAGTACAGCCAACGGCAAGGGAAGCAAGAATGCCTGGCCTCTCAATGCAAATGGTAAGGTAAAGAGGAAGATCAGAATTGCGAACGGTAGAGGCACAAGCACAGGAGAGAACCTGCGTATGAAATGGCTTATTCTGTCCTTACCAGAAGAGCGAGTGTCTTGCGGCGGTTCAACTACATCAGGCTCAATCGGTGGAATTACGAGTCCTTGTTTATCAGGTGTTTCAGTCGTAGAAGAAAAATCGGGTTGCTGAACCTGCTTACTATCATTAGGACCTTCTCCCCATATGGCATTCGAATCGCCTTGTTCTGATGTCATATGCGCTCCTCCTTATCCGCAGCAGACATGCGGATTGTGTTCTTACTCACTTTAGCCTACTCGATCATCAATCCTGGAGAGTTGTTGAACCTGACGCCTTTCCCTGCCCGATTCCGCAGGATCCACACCCGCCTCCGCCTTTGGAACACCCACCTCCGCCTTTGGAGCACCCACCTCCACCTTTAGAGCACCCACCTCCACCACTACCACACCCTCCCCTGCTGCAGCCACCTTTAGAGTCACATGACCCACATACGCCACCTGATACCTGGTTATTTACAGGAACCTGGATAATAACGCCACTTTCAAGCATTACCTCAACCGATTCTTTTGGAACGTTGATTGAGACAACTTTGCCCTGACCACCAGGTGTATCCAGCAACGCGCCCACTTGTGGCATGCTTTGTTTGGCCTGGATATAGTTATCGTTTTCATATGCGAGACAACAAAGCAAGCGACCGCACACACCCGAGATCTTTGAAGGATTGAGAGGTAAATCCTGCTCCTTTGCCATCTTAATCGAGACGACACCAAAATCGGTAATCCACGAACTGCAGCACAATGTCTTACCACACATTCCTACTCCACCTTGAAGCTTTGCCTGGTCGCGCGCTCCAATTTGGCGTAGTTCAATACGCGTACGAAAAGTTGCTGCCAGGTCACGCACTAATGCACGGAAGTCGACACGTTCGTCAGCAGTGAAATAAAAGGTTAAACGGCTTCCATCAAAGGTATACTCGGCCTCGACTAACTTCATCGGTAGATTGTGTTGTTGAATATGCTGAGCGCATTGTACCAGCGTATCTTTCTCTTTGCCTTTGAAGGAGAGCATCATGCGTAACTCATCTTCATTTGCCAGGCGTAGCACTGGCTTTAAAGAATCGCTCAACTCTCTTTCTGCCAACTTTTTCGAGGCTATGACTACGCGTCCTGCTTCTACTCCCCGAACTGTTTCAACAATAACGTACTGTCCCGTTGTATATGATGCCCCTTGAGGGTCAAAATAATAAATGCGTCCAGCGGGACGGAAACGAATGCCGACGATTGTAACAATTTTTTCCAAGGTCGTCGTAACAGACATTATTCTCAATCCCTATTTACATTTCGTTCGCCAGCAGGATTGCCTCTGCTACTTCTCGCATGGATTTGCGATTGTTCATACTTGCCTTTTGTATCTTGCGGAATGCTTCCTGTTCACTAAGGCCTTGTTTTTCCATCAAAACGCCTTTGGCGCGCTCAACTATTTTGCGTGTCTCCAATTGGTCGGTAAGGGTGCGAGTTTTTTCTTCGAGCGCACGAAACTCGTTATAGCGAGCCAGAGCGATTTCAATCGCTGGCGCCACCTCACTTTCGCGAAGTGGTTTGACAATATAATTGACAACGCCTGCTTCTTTGGCTCGTTCAACCAGTGGTTGATCTCCAAAAGCCGTTAGGAGCAAGACAGGTGCGATTTTTTCTTGTGTGAGCGTCTCTGCTGCAGCTATTCCGTCCATGTCGGGCATGCGTATATCCATAATCACGAGGTCGGGACGTACTTCACGAGCCAGGTTAACCGCGCTTACACCATCACCCGCTTCTCCGACGACCAGATAGCCCTGTTTAGAGAGTATATCTTTCAGATCCATACGCTGGATAGCTTCGTCGTCCGCGATTATTATACGTGTAGGCATAACATCCTCCCTTTCATTTCACTACCCCACCTAACATCTACCCCTATGAGGGCAAACTGGCTTGTGTAGCCAGGGCAGGAACTTCAATACTATTAATTACCGAAAGTATACCATAAGACTACGGTATGAATCATTTATTTTTTACGTTCGCGCCGCTGAAGATAGCGTTGTTGCTCCCGGTACTCCTGGTAGAGATCGTCATCAGCTCCCTTCACACCCTGTTTCGTAGTTGGTTGTGAACCTTTGGTCTCCTCAGACCTGGAGGAGGATTGGCCTGACTTGCCACTTTGAGCTGATGACTGACCACTCATCGCCCCAAGGCTACGAGGAATAAGATCAAAGCGTGCCAGCACTACCAATAGGATAATTAATGTCAACAGATAAAGAGCAGTCGATGTTGTGACTGCAAAAGACCCTATTTGGAAAAGCACTTTTTCCAGGTGGTTAGCAACTAAGAAGGCTCTCTCATACTGTCCAACTAACATTGCAGCGAAGACATAAATGACCAAACCAAACAGATACTTGGTCTTAAAACCACCCCTCGATGGCGCAGCCTTTGCAGGAGCAGCTTTTGGAGTTGGCTTATTTGTGCTTACCTTGTTTGTGTTTGATTGAGATTGCGCGGGTTGACTATCATTGGCTATGCGACTACTTGCAGAAGATACCCCCGAGTTGCGTGTTGCGCGAGCAATACGTGCTGCTGCCTGGTCAGCCTCTACAGTGCCATCATTTTCGTTCTTTCCAACACTTGAAAAGAATTTCGGAAATCGCCGAGGACGAGAAACCTCAATGGTTGTTGGGGGAGCAACTTCTTCGACTTGTTGTGTCGTGTCACTCATCAACTCGACTGATTGATCCGTCATTGCCAGGTCGTTTGAGGAGGTAACCAGTACTGGACGGTTCTTACCTGCGCTCTTGCTACGTTTATTTTGCGTGGCTTTCTCTTGCTGCGCATCTTGTGTTCCTGCATTCGTTTCTTGATTCATGATTGATCTCCACGGGCTTCATTGAATTGGTCAAAAGGTATTTGCTCATCACCATAAGGGTTTTCTTGATCAGAAACAAGGTGATGGGTACTCGCCGGATTCATTTGCGGCGTTGGTAAGTTAACGGAGCCAGCGACCTGGGGCTGCGGTTGCGGCATCGATGGGTAAGCAGGCACTGGCTGTTGAGAATATGGCAGTACTGCTGGTTGGGGCATAGTGTTTGAAAGCTGCATTGCTGGTTGAGGCATAGCACCTGGAGTATGCATTACAGGAGTAGCTGGAGCCAGTGCTTCTGCTGCCGCCAGACCCGCACGTGCGATTTCATCATCTCGGCCAGGAGCATTGCCGCCGCTTACTCCGATACCACCAACGGTAGCGCCGCCCATGCGAATAGGCCACCCACCAGCAGCCATAATAAATTTCCCCTGTGTCATTGCTGCCATACTTGAGGCAAAACCCGGAATACCCGAACCCCACTGAGCTACAGCATCGGTCGATTGATTAAACATCACTGCTGTACTGGCCTTAGCAAGACTAATGCTGCCCGTAGCCCAACCATAGGGTGCCATCATGCGCTCAAAAAGAACGAGATGACCTCCTGCATCTACAATCGCGATGCTGACAGGGCTTCGCAACTCTAGAGCGCGCTGTTTGCTGGTTTCCAGAATTCTACGTGCAACTTCAATCGATAAACTCAAAGGTTGCTCCTTTTTTTAGCGACGCACACATAAATGTCGCCCAATATTCCTCACTTGCTCTTGCTGCCAGTATATCGTATTGCTTGACTACTCACAAGGGGTATTCATGGAAATCCGATTTTATTGCCCCATTCTGCCTCGCTGCTTCTTGATAAATCTGGCTTTTACAAAGATTCAGTTAAACTGATGCGCTGCTTCCGCCACTCTAGTTTGCTGTACTTTTCCTCGACAAGTCGGTTCGCAAGTTCCCATTCCGAGTGGCTCAGCGTATCGTGTACAAAATCTACCTGTAAAGCCGTACTAAATCCGCTGTTGAATGCATCTGCCACAGCATCCCATTTTGCGTAGGGAGCAAACGTATGCAGCGGAGTCGTTTTTTCACGATACAGGGCTAGAGCTTCCTTCATTGCAGCTTCATTTGGAAAACGCAGCATAGTGAAGAATTCAGCGGCACGGTCATCGAGCGGTAATGATCCTTGTTGCAGTAGCGCGTTATCTTTCCATACCTGGGCGCTGCCAATTAACTTAAAGCCACCGCTTGTCAGATCAGCTTGAGTTGACGACGCGAAGCAAGCCGCGGAGGGATGTTTGCTAACCCGCTCATCGCTTAATTCAGCTTGCACACCGAGGAGCGTGAGAGCAGCCAGCAATCCCTGGGCAAGGAAAGCGTAGGCTGCGATAACACCAGGTGGAACGCCAAAGTGTTTGCTCATCACAATACTATAGGTGAATTCATCACGGTGATAGACAGCTCGCCCACCGGTTGGACGGCGAACCAGGGCTACACCACGTTCTAGACACACTTCGCTTACTATTTCTCGTTCGATACTCTGAAATCGCCCCAGGGAAATCGAGGGTTGAGACCAACGGAATACACGCAGTGTGGGCGGGGCTTCGTCTTTCAAATGATGGGTGAGTATAGATTCATCGATGGCCATATTCATGGCCGCATTCTGTACATGTGTGTTGAGGAAACGATATGGTTCGGACATCAAAGAATCCTTAAAGTAAAATTATCGCGAGCGAGCCGCTTTCCATTTTTCACGTTGATTTTCGCGTACCTGTTCAGAAGCCGGCGTATACTGCTTTAAAAAGTTGTCGCGGAAAGCTGGATACGTTCCTCCGATGACCGCTGCTCGCAATTGATCGGCAAGGCGTAACATAAAACGTAGATTGTGAATAGTCCCCAATCGATAGTATAGTTGCTCGTCAGTACGTGCCAGGTGGTGTACATAAGCAGCACTATAATTCCTGCATGTGTAGCAATCGCAGCCTTCTTCGATGGCCGCATGTTCTGCGCGATAGCGTGCAGATTTGATGTTGATACGCCCGAACCTGCTAAATAAACCTCCGTGCCGGGCTACTCGTGTAGGTAGCACGCAGTCGAACATATCCATACCGAGGCCTACCCCTATCACAAGATCTTCGGGCGAGCCTACTCCTAAGAGGTGGCGAGGCTTGCCTTTTGGCAATTCAGGTGTAACATACTTCAAGAGATCCCACATCTCTGCCTTGGGTTCGCCAACCGAAAGGCCTCCAATCGACAGACCGGGAAAAGGCAAATTGCCAATGAAACGGGCACTCTGCTGGCGCAGTTCTGGCTCACATGCACCCTGCACAATGCCAAAGAGCGTTTGTTTCGATTGGTAGTCTTCTCTGGCGATGAGCGCTCGTTCCGCCCAACGGTGGGTACGCTCCATAGCTTCCTTTGCAGCGTCGAAGGTACAGGGATAAGCAGCGCAAATGTCAAGTGGTAAGATGATATCGGCGCCAAGTTCAAACTCGATCTGCATCACGTTTTCAGGCGTAAGCATGTGAGCAGAACCATCAAGGTGTGATTTGAATGTGACTCCCTCTTCGCTCAATTTGCGCAGGTGTCCCAGGCTGAAGACCTGGAAGCCTCCGCTATCGGTGAGGATTGGACCATCCCAATGCATGAATTGATGCAGTCCACCAAAATCGGCAATAAGTTGGTATCCAGGTCGTAGCATCAGGTGGTATGTGTTGGCAAGAATGATGGCTGCTCCTACTTCCCGCAACTCTTCAGGCGAGACGCTTTTAACTGTTGCCTGCGTACCGACGGGCATAAAGATGGGTGTTTGGACACTGCCATGCGCTGTATGAATCGTTCCGGCCCGTGCCCAGGACTCAGAACATTGAGCTTCTATTGTAAATGAAAATGATGTCATGCGTTTCTGTGGTTCTGTTCTATCCCGTTTCTGAGCGCATTCACGGCACTCTTATGAGATATATTGTCGCACATTCGTCAAGGAACGGACGGTTAGTGAGGATATAACATGCTTTCTACCCACAAAAAATGGCTGCCTCATGTGAATAATACACATAAAAAATGTATAGAAATCGAACCGATCTATAATTTGGCGAACAAAACTATTGCAAATCACAAAATTATGGTGTATGCTTGCATGCGGTATCTGGCATACAGTGCTCGTCCAGAACATTTAGTCCCGCGCTGCTAGGGGTGACAGACAAACTGGTGACATCTGCTAAGATATGGACCCGGAGGAATACCAACATATCACAAGGAGGTCCCTAGTTGAGTTTCGTTGACAAAACGCTTAAGTGTCGCGAATGTGGAAACGACTTCACATTCACTGCGGGTGAACAAGAGTTTTACCAGCAAAAAGGTTTGATGAATCAGCCTGGTCGGTGTCCTGAATGCCGTGCAGCGCGTCGTAGTTCTTCTGGTTCAGGTAGCCGTGATCGTGGCCCACGCGAAATGCACACGGTCATTTGCGCTGAGTGTGGAACCGAGACGCAGGTGCCATTCTTACCCAAGAATGATCGTCCTGTCTATTGCAGCACATGCTATGACAAGGTCCGAGTAGCACGAGACTAAGAGTTTCATCGCTATTTGGGTTTTTCCTGTACTAAACAAGTATCAGGTTGTTATTGACTGACATCGCACCCAGCTGTTTATTGGATGAAGATGGAATGATCAAAACAAAGAGACAAGGCCAGGCTATACTCGTGGCCTTGCTTCTTTTTTTATTCCGTGCGCATTTGAGCGTTTTTACTAGTAAGAACTTTATTACATAACCAGAGTTGGTTCCTCCTTCTCGTGATGTAACACATTTATCCCTATAAATGCAGCTGTTCAGTTACATTGTCTTCATGTCATCCGTAACAAACAATACAAATGAATCCTTTACATATGTATTGCATAGTAAACGTTTGTGTTCTAGACTATCGTTAGATGGGTATTATCAATAACTTCAGAGGTATTCCAATGATGGCCGTGAACCCAGGTGAAGAAGAGTCTGTTGCGTTTTCGCAAGTGACTTTTGAAGACCTGTTGGCGGAGGTTCGCCAGTACTTGACTCCACATGACATGGGGGCGATTCAACGTGCCTACAATGTTGCGAAACAAGCTCATTTGGGGACAATACGTCGTTCTGGAGAGCCTTATATTCAGCATCCATTGGAAGTCGCGCTCTTACTTGCTGATATGCGCATTGATGCCGATAGTATAGTGGCAGCTCTACTACATGATGTTGTTGAAGATACTGATTTTACCTTAGATGAGTTGCGCCAACAATTTGGGGATGCAGTCGCAAGTATTGTAGATGGAGTCACTAAATTCGATACTCTGGCGGGCAATCCAATTGTGCCCACCGAAGAAATCGGCGCAAAAGAAGTGAATCGCGCTCAGACTTATCCCCTATCTCAATCGGTAAACCCTACCGTACTCGATACGCCTGAACAGTTTGAACAAAAGCATCGCTTCGCGCGTGACTTGAAAAGACGCCAACGTTCAGAGACAGTGCGGAAGATGCTGCTGGCTATGGCAGAGGACCCGCGTGTAGTAGTACTCAAATTAGCAGACCGTTTACACAACATGCGAACCCTCAGTGTGATGAATCAGGCACAGCAGCAAAATAAGGCCCGTGAGACACGAGAAATTTATGCTCCGCTTGCCAGACGTCTCGGCATGGCGTTAGTGCAGGCAGAATTGGAAGACCTGGCTTTCAGTTACCTGGAACCAGAAAAATATACCAGGCTTGCGCGTGAAGTGGCAAAAGAGCTTGAAAAGCACCAACCTACAATCGAGCAGATTTGCCAGGCCTTACAAGAAGAGATGCACAAAGCCGATATTCACGCGGAGGTGCATGCCTGGCAGAAACATCTGGCCAGTATCAATCGTAAAATAGAGCATAGCGGAGATGAACTCAGTCAGATTCATGATCTTGTCTCTTACCGTATTCTGGTAGACACTGTTCAGGATTGTTACCTGGCTTTGGGACATATCCACGCATTATGGCGTCCTAAAGATGGAAGAATAAAAGACTTTATCGCTACGCCCAAGTTAAATGGGTACCAGTCGCTGCATACGACGGTGTTTTGTCTGGATAATCAGCTTGCGGAAATACAGATTCGCACTCATGAAATGCAACGTATTGCTGATTATGGCATTGCCAGCTATTGGTACCTGAAAGAACGTGGAGCAGCACGCCTCTCAACCCGTGAAATGATTGCCTGGATAGAACAATTGCGTGAGTGGCAACGTGAATTGCCACAAAATGCGGATGAGTTTGTGGAAGCAGTCAAAGGTGATATCTTTCAGGAGCAGATTTTTGTGTTTACTCCCAAAGGTGAAGTGAAAGATCTTCCACGAGGTTCAACGCCACTGGATATGGCGTACCGGATTCATACCGATATTGGCGATCACTGTGTAGGCGCGCGTATCATTACCAATATGGATGAAGGCGGGCGCCTGGTGACACGTATTGTGCCCCTCGATTATGAACTGAAAGGTGGCGAGATTGTCGACATATTGGTGAGTGAGGAGGCACATCCCACCCGCGATTGGCTCTCATTCGCTCGAACCACAACAGCTCGCACAAAGATACGCCGCTACTTGAAGACATACGAGCGTGAAGTAAACCTGCAATTGGGCCGTGAGCGGTTGGATCTGGCACTGAAGGCTGTCGGAGCATCGGGATTACGAGTGGTGCACGACGAGGATCTCTTACGGTTTAACTCCGCAAAAAAATACAACTCGCCAGATGATCTTTATGTAGCATTGGGTCGTGAAGATATAGCGGTAGGAGAAGTGATCGAGTATCTTACACCACTTATGCAGACGCGTGGCGAGATAAAGCCAGAGACAGAAACTGAAAAAAATGGACATCACCATAGTAGCATTGGCGATCACGAGACGTCACAGGCATTCGTTAAATTGGCAAATTGTTGCTGTCCTCTCCCTGGTGATCCAATTGTGGGTTTTCTGAATCCAAATAAAGGTATCGTAGTACATCGCAGTGACTGCCGAACGTTGCGTCGTTACCGGGGACATGAGGCAGAGCGGTTGATTGAGGTCAATTGGTTGCAAATTGAGCCTCAGCATTACCTGGCGCCAATCATCATTATTGCTCATGATCGTGCAGGTCTTTTACGTGATGTGACCGCGGTCGTAGCTGACGCTGGTATCAATTTGACTGCAGTAGCCTCAACTACCAATGCTTCATTGCAAAAAGCTGTGATTACCGCTACGTTGGAGATTACTGCTATGGATCAAATCGAGCCAATCTTTGAACGACTGCAACAGATTAAGAATGTAGTAAGCGTTAGCCGCGAACTTGGCCGGAGAGTCGGATAGATGATTATTCTATACGCATAATACATTGGAAACTTTTATGATAAATACGTACTTCGATAAACAATTAGCAGGAGATGGGCCCACTAATAAGCAGGCACAACAGTTACTCGACATTGTACAGTATATGCCTCCTGCTGAAGTTGAACAGGTTTCGCGAGCGCTTCAGCTTGCGCGAGAAACCTGTGAGGGTGTAAAGGGTGAGCGCGCTATCCCCCCATTAGAGCACGCCCTGGCTGTAGCAACCATTCTAGCGCAAATAATGCATATTGACGCAGTTGGTGTAGCATCCGGGCTGGTCTTTGAAGCCGTTGATTCCGATCTTCTGCCGCTTGAACGTGTGGAGACTACATTAGGAACTCCTGTCGCGCGCGTGGTAGGCAGTATGTTACGCATGAACATACTGGAGCGCAAAAAGCGTGTTGGAGCCCAATTGATTACTCCTGAGAAGGCTGGCGTGACTAATAGTGTGGCTTCAAGTGAGGGCGAAAGTAACCGCGAGCAGAAGAAGCAGCGCATACGCGAAGCCTTGCGTCGGCAGCAAGCTGAGACTGTCAGGAAGATGTTTTTCGCCATGTCAGAGGATCCCCGCGTGGTCTTGCTCAAGCTGGCGTATCGGCTTCATGCGATGCGTTTGATATCTGCTCATACATATTCTGTGAGTCAACAGGAGATGTTGACGATGGCCCAGGAGACACGCGAGATTTACGCACCTCTGGCGGGACGACTGGGAATGTCGCTTGTGGAGAGCGAGTTGGAGGATCTGGCGTTTGAAATCCTTGAGCCGGATAAGTATGAGTGGGTGCGCAGCGAGGTGGAGGCGGAGAGCAAACAATGGCGTTCGTATGTAGACCGGGTCTGTACCGTCCTACGTGAGGAAATGCAGAAGCTTGGTTTGCATGCTAAGGTATCCGGGCGGGTTAAGCACCTGTATAGTTTCTATAAGAAACTTCAGCGCAATGCTGGAGATGTTGAACGGTTGGAAGACCTCAAAGCTGCCGCTGATTTTAGTCAGATCCACGATATCATAGCTTTCCGTATTCTGGTAGATTCGACGCCTGATTGTTATATAGCCCTGGGTCATGTACATAGCCTGTGGAAACCAAAAGACGGACGTATCAAAGATTTTATTGCCAATCCTAAACCGAACGGCTATCAGACATTACATACTACTGTTTTCTGCCTGGAAGATCAGCTTGTAGAAATTCAGATCCGCACTGTTGCTATGCATGAGATGGCAGAATATGGTGTAGCGATGCACTGGCACTATAAGGATGTCGGCGACCATGCTACTGCTTCTGCTAAAGAATTGCTGGCCTGGTTGCATCAACTTGCGGACTGGCAGCGGGAGTTACGATCTGCCACTGCCAATGATACCGAATTTGTCGAAGCTGTCAGGGATGAAATTTTCCAGGAGCAGATCTTTGTGTTTACGCCTAAAGGTGAGGTCAAGGATTTGCCCGTCGGCTCAACCCCGCTTGATTTTGCTTACCGCATCCATTCGAAGGTGGGAGACAGGTGCGCAGGAGCTCGTATAATCACCGAGAGCGGTAGTGGAAATAATGAGCGGCTTGTAACGCGCATGGTGCCCCTGGACTACGAGTTGAAAAGTGGCGAGATTGTAGATATCGTAACCAGCCGTACGGCTCACCCAACTCGTGACTGGCTGAATTTTACCCGTACTGCTGCGGCCCGCAGTAAAATTCGACGTTACCTTAAAATACACGAGCGGGATATTAATATTCAGATTGGACGAGAGCGGTTGGACCGCGAGCTGAAGGTGATGGGAGTTCGTGGTGTCGACGTGCTTACTGAAGAAGCGCAAAACTGGTTGATCAATGAGTACCACAAAGAGTCATTTGAAGACGTACTGGCAGCCATTGGATGGGATGACATTCGGCAGCATGCCGTTGCGGTGAAACTCATCGATTTCTGGCAGCAACGTGAGCAAAGGGACGGCAAAGAAGTAAAAGAGGAAGATGAGCCACTGACACTCCCTGGTATTACCAAACAGATGCCCTCGGCTCATTTACAGGTGGCTGGTGTCAGTGGATTGTTAACCAGCCTGGCGAATTGCTGTTGTCCATTACCCGGAGATGAGATTGTTGGGTTCATTAGTCGCGGTAAAGGCGCCATTATTCATCGTGCCGACTGCAAAAATATTGGTCGCTATCGCGAACGTGATCGCGAACGGTTGGTAAACGTGAGTTGGACAACGATGGGCTACCAACATTACCTGGCTCCTGTTGTGATTACGGCACGCGACCGTTCAGGGCTGATTCGTGATATCGCCGCAGTTGTAGCTGAAATTGGGGTCAATATGGCTTCAGTAAGCTCAAATGTCAGTATGGGCAAGGAGATGGCAGTTATTAACGCCACGCTGGAGATCGATGGGCTGGAACAGATGCAACGTGTGTTCGCACGGCTTGAGAAAGTCAAAGGTGTAATTCATGTCGAACGCGATTTAGGAAAGAGTAAGAAACGATAAAAAACCAGGGCATGTATGCACTCGTCACACATGCCCTGATTTTTTATCGTTATTAGCCGCGTAGTCGCTCTAAGACAGGTGGCTGGCGCAGTTTTGCCAATGCTCCTGCCTCAATCTGTCGCACGCGTTCACGCGTAATGCCTAGCTCACGTCCAACCTGTTCCAGTGGATGTGCCTGGCTATTGCCAAGGCCAAAGCGTAACTGTAACACAAGGCGCTCGCGAGGAGTCAACACGGATTCGAGCACGCGCTGCACTTCATCTTTTAGCGTCTGCTTTGTAGCTATATCCTCAGGTGACGCGGACTCGGTATCGGCAAGCACATCTCCCAATTCTTGCTCCTCGTCCTCGCCAACAGGTAACTCTAACGAGATAGGAGCGCCGGGAGCCGCTTGTAATTCAACCATGCGAATAGGATCTAAACCTGTCGCTTCTGCCAACTCCTCTTCTGTAGGTTCGCGACCAAGCTCTTGTAAAAGACGCTGACGTTCCCTACGGATGCGGTTCAATGCAGTGTTGACGTAGACAGGAAGACGAATAGTTCGACCTTTATCAGCAACAGCCCGGCTAATCGCCTGGCGGATCCACCATGTAGCATGGGTGGAGAAACGATGCCCACGCCGCCAATCATAGCGCTGTACGGCACGAATCAAGCCGATGTTCCCCTCTTGAATCAGGTCGAGCAGGGTAAGCCCACGTCCAACATAGCGCTTGGCAATGCTCACGACCAATCGCAGATTCGCCAGAATGAACTGTTTCATTGCCTCGCGGTCACCCATTTCGATGCGTTGGGCAAGCTCGATTTCGCGTTCGTGTGTAATCATAGGCACACGCCCAATTTCACGAAGGTATGTCATCACCGCATCTGATTCACCTGCATCGGTTGAATTAACAGCATTCTCATCTTGATCTTCAGAACGACGCCGACGCATTGGAACACGCCTTGCAGGGGGCACATCATCCGCTACGATTCTTGGTAAAGCCTGAATAGTGGGATTTTCAAGCTCTGGTGAGGCTGGCAATTGAGTGAGATCTTCAGGCGCCTCTGACAATTCTTCTAATCCGAGAGGAGTTGTGTCCATATTCGCGATATCCTCTTCAAACTCCTGTTCATCCTTGCCAGCATTCTCTACCTCTTCCTCATTATACTCAAGATCTTTTGTTAGCAAACGATCGACAATTTCGTCACATTGCTTTGTAAGATCGGTATTCACTGTGTTTGCATCATCCAAGGCAAGTGGGGTTCTTGTCGTGGCATTCTCCAATTCAATCATTTTGCGCCCTCCATGAACAGTAGCATCTTAAGCAGCAAGATAGCAATCTCCTCTGTCGGTTCGGTCCTATACTCAGGGAAAGTAAACCTTTGATTTGGACACTGTGTCTGAGTACCGAGTGGGAGGAAGTTATAGACGCACATAATTCTGTCTCTCTATCCTCTAGAGTAAACACAGAAAGAACAGAAAATATTCCTTCGATACTCTAATTATAACGCAAATACCTCCTTTCATCAACTGATGACCGGTGGAGGCGCTTCATATCTGTGATGAGAGCAAACATACCGTCCTTCTTGTCCCTGGTGCCAGTATCATTACTTCTACTAATTAATGCGTTTCAGGCTTACAAAAGTGGCAAATTGCCAGTTGATTTGGTTGAAGTCTCCGCTGTTGCAACTGTAGAGACTCCTGCCAGGTTACTCTGATTCTCTTCTATCTGGCTGATATTTGTTATATTCACCTGTTTCAGGTTTCGCACATTTCTTATCACACGGGTCACTAATAATATGACAACTAACAGACTCAAAATTAAAAACGAGGAATAACCAAGCACATCTCCTATGGCTTCCCAACTCGCTCCAAAGATATAACCAAGCATTAGTGGAATAATTGCACCCAGCGCCTCTCCAGAGGTATCAAAAAGAAGAAAGTAACGATAAGGATAGAGTTCTGAACCTGAAAGCAAGTTAACGACACCACCTAATGCCGAGAACAGAAAACGGCTCAGAAAGATCGCCCACCCCCCACGACGCCGGAAATACTGGCGAGATTGCACAATCCTCCTCGGTGGGATAAGGCGGTTCCACCTTTTCGAACGCTCGATCCAGTCCAGCACTTTACTGCCCCAAATGCGGCCAACCAAATAGCCGGTGTTATCCCCACAAACCAGGGCGCTGAAGGAGATGATGAAAAGAAGTACAATATTGAAATCGCCAAGTGCAGCAAATGCTCCTGCGGCAAGTAATAATAGCGTGACGGGAATTGGTATTCCAACGGCTGCCACAAAAACTGCGATCCAGAGCGCAAGATAACCATAGTTCTGCAGGAAAGTGAGTAAAAGAGAAAGGAGATTACTCATGTCATTCTCCTTTCCAATGCGAGCAACTCTTTGGCTTGCAGGTTGATGAAGGAATGGCTATGAGGATGTTGTTTTCGATACGTCTTGATAGCTGTTTGAATATCCCTGATGAGCCCGTCGATTGATCGATTGTAGCGAACAGCTAGAGAACGCAAGGGAACATGACTTATTGATCTGGGATCAGTGATATGTAACTGCTCGTTCAGGTAACTTTCGGGAACATAATAGACACGGGAAATGTAGTGGATGGTCATCCAGGGTTGGATGGTACTGACGTCCCCTTCCGCAGTAAGGGTGCGAGCTTGCTGAAAGTACTGGATCGCCTTTACGGTTTGTACAGCACAGAAAATTGTTGCAGCTATTGCCAGGCACAAAAGAATGCTTGTGACAAAGAGTCTCGAGCGTGTGCTCAACAGATGAGATACTCCCTCCTCAAGGAATCACTTGACGTTGCGCGGCCTCTCCTCTAGAATAACAGACATGGATATTTCCGCGCAACTGTTGCACATTGCAATCAAACGCATAGATACCGATTTACCGCTGCCCACCTATGCTACACCTGGTTCAGTGGGTTTTGACTTGCTCTGCCGTGAAGAAACAGAGATCGCCCCTCGAACAGTTGAGCTTATTCCCAGCAACGTGATTGTACGTATACCTGCTGGCTATATGTTGTTGCTGACATTGAGAAGCAGCACCCCTTTACGCAAAGGTTTGCTTATTCCGAATGGTGTTGGCGTCATCGATCAAGATTATTGCGGTGAGGGCGATGAGCTGAAGGTACAGGTCTTTAATTTCCGAGAGGAAGCGGTGACGGTCATGCGTGGCGAACGTATCGCCCAGGGTATTTTTATTCCTGTCATGCGTGTAAATTGGGATGAGGTGGATGAAATGGGTCGGGGGAGAGGCGGATTTGGAAGTACGGGTGTGTAATGATGGATTATTACGCTATTCTCGAAGTCTCACCCTCCGCGACAACGGCTGAAATCAAACGCTCCTATCGACGCCTTGCCCGCTTACATCATCCTGACCTGAATCAAGATGCCCTGGATACGCATATCAAACGCCTGAATGCAGCCTACGAAGTGTTGCGTGACCCGCTAAAGCGCGCTGTCTATGATGAGCAACGTGCTGGAGAGAAGCGACACGCTGCCCCTCAAGCAGAGTATCAACCTCGACAGGAGCGGACCAAACGCGAGCCTGAAATGACATGGGCCGAGGGTCTTGTGGGCTTCGTGAAGGAACTCAAAAAGGGTTTGAAAGACGAGTAATTTATAATAGCCGCCATACATGCACTGTCTCATCACTCGCAGAAGCTATGTACTGTCCACGAGGCGACCACGCAACTGTTCGTACCCATGTAGTGTGACCTTCATACAACATAAAAATCTTGCCAGAAGTGGCCTCCCAGACCTGTACTGAGTTATCATCGCCTCCGGAGGCAACATACTTGCTATCGGGGGACCAGGCTAATGATTTCACCGCGTTGGTATGGCCTTTGTAGATACATACACTCTTCCCCGTAGTAGCTT
>WNFC01002086.1_pt1 | contig 23176 bp, 23 predicted proteins | sample 5400541 | NCBI WGS metagenome assembly WNFC01 (sample SAMN13153342, study PRJNA577476) | soil metagenome | isolation source: 120 cm saprolite under Douglas fir tree site 2 hole 2 replicate 1 | place: USA:California | collected 2015-04-18
AGCCACCGGCCAGGTTCTACGCTGAGCCCAGCGGCCACCGCGCGGTCATCATGAGTCGTCACAAACCATGATCATCAACCGGTGGCCGTTCCGCGTCCACCCCGCTACGCCCGCCAGGTCACGAAGTCCGGTTGGAGTACTAATGCGCCACGGCGAGTATCCTCCGCCCCGAGGTGCCTGCGTCAGCCTCGGCGACCGCCGGTACCTCTACACCACCGGGTACGTCCCCTCGCTGGGACGCTATCCGTACGGACATGTCCCGACACCCGTTCAGATTACTGACCATGTCGGTGATTCTGCCGCCCAGGCTCTTCTCAGCGAGATTCTGCTGCTGACGAAGATGAACTGGAACTCAGCCCGCTTCGCCGAGAAGCTTCCGGTCACCGTCCGCTTCGCCAACGAAGTCGGTGCCATCCTGCGCGACCTACCCGACGACTTCACCCCCGAAGCGCGATACGCCTTCTACATGTAAGGGGATGGCGCAGGCAACCGAGCCGTCACCATCGGCGCTGGCCGCCGCCAGCTACCACCCACTGGCGAAGTGAAACTCTTCTTGTCCTAAACCCCAGGCCCCGCGACGAGGCCGCCGAGGCACCCGCACAGCTCTCGTCGAGTAGGCGAACTGATCAGCCATGATCAACTTTTGGCGGCGGCTGACAGTAACGTTAACGGCACCCGCTGTCGCCGCAGAGGCACCCTCGTCCAGCGGCACCGCAGCCTGCCTCTTGTGACTCTTCGTCGATCGCGCCTGGACAGAACGCGGTCGATGTGTGAGAAAGGGGGCTAAGAGGGTGGTGCATGTATGGGACAGCCAGCGGATACGTTATGGAAGAGCCAGCCACGGACGTTACTCAAGCACCGGGTCTACCGCCGGTATCTGTACTGCTGGATGGGCAAAATCTGCTAGGGGTTCCGCCAGTCTGCGATCGTTGATGCTTTCGCTGGGCCTGGCACCTACCTTGATGGCCCGGATGGTTCCCCCGTTGTGATCGCTAAGACCTTCCTGGACCATTCGCTGCTTCCGAGGTTCAACCTGCTCCGGCTGGTCTGCCTTGAGGAGCGGCTCGATCGCCGTGAATCCCTGGAGAGCCGGCTGGGCGGCATCGCGAAGGTACCGAAGCTGGATATCCAGGTCCTCCCGCCCGGCCGCGCGCTGGAAAGCTTCGCGGCGCTGGGCATGGCCGCCCGGCGAGGTGATCCGGCGACGCCGACGCTGTGGATACTCGATCCCTTCGATATCTCACCTTCGCCGACCTCGAGGCCGCGGGTGACCGGTTCTGCGCCGCGGTGAACGGCCGGGAACATCGCTCCATTGGGCAGGCGCCGGTGACGCGGTGGTGAGGCTCGCTCATCTCCCGCGCCGGGTGACCCGTCCTCAAACACGGGCGGACGACTCGTCGTAAACGGCGCGGGCCTGGGTGATCGCGGGGGCTGTCTGCTCGGCCCACATCCGGATGTCGTGCACGATCGCGCACATCGTGCCACCCAATTCGGTGAGCGTGTACTCGACCCGGACCGGCACCTCGGCATACGCCTGCCGCGCGATGAGACCGTCGCGCTCCAGCTCACGCAGCACCCGGCTCAGCACCTGGGCGCTGATTTCCAGCCGTTTGCGGAGCTCGTTGAAGCGCGTCGGCCTCTCCTCGAGCGCATAAGTGATGAGGACCGTCCAGCGGTTGGCGAGCCGCTCCAGCGCCTCCCGCGTCGGTGTGCCCTGGCCGTAGACATCCGGCCCACGCTGCCGCTCCTGAGTCATGGGACCAACCTACACCTACTGACCTAGTCACAAAAAGGTTACTGGTCCACAAATCTTGTTGAGCTGTTAGCCTCGATCGAGACCCGCCAAATCCGCCGGCGATCTCGACACCAGGAGGGCCGACAATGACTAGACAAGAGTTCCTCCCGCTCCCAGCCCCCCCTCGCCCGGCAGGAACCTCCCACGTCCACCCGAGCTGATCTGACCTGCGGAAGGCCCGCAGGCGGAACCTCAACAACACAGGCCGGCGAGCGCCCCCGCTCGGCCGCCATCCGCGAAAGGCACTGGAGCAGTGGCCCGGCTACCGGGGCGTGGGCCAATGTTGCACGGTCTGCCCCTTCGCAGATCACACGCGGCAACCGGCCGTCATCGTCAAGATGAATGCCCACGTGGCCTGCGCCATGACCAGCAGCCTCAACAAGCACCACGCCCGCTGCCCCGGGCAGCCAAGCCCTGGCAGCACCGGGCAAGCGGGTGAGCCCTTCGCCGACCGCGCTGACCATCGGCTTCCCCCGGAATCGAGAGCGCGGCCCATGCGCAATAACCAGGATTCACAGGCGGATTCCAGTGTGATGACGCCGGACGCCCCGCGCGTCCATGGCTGCTACCTGGGCGGAGAAGGCGACTACGAGGCAGGCACAGAAGCAGCGCGCCGTGTGCTGCCGGGCAGCGGATCCCGCCCCGCGGGCGGGACACGGCGTGCGCGTGCGGGGGTCGCCTGGCAGCCGGCGGGAGACCAGCGGTAACGGCATCCGCCCCGCCGGTTTCTCATTCCCAGCCACAAGGACAGACCATGGCGGACGAGTGGCCGCTTCGCAGCTACCTCGAACTCGGTGCCTTGCCCGGCGCGGTGCCCTGCGCGCGGCTGCATGCCAGGCAGGTGCTGTGGGAGTGGGGGCTATCAGCATTCAGGGAGAACGCCGAACTGCTCGTTTCCGAGCTAGTGACCAACGCCATACAGGCTTCAATGTCAGCGGAATGGATACTGCCGGTGCACCTGTGCCTGACGTCTGACAGATCGCGGCTGCTGATCCAGGTGCAAGACAGCAACCGCTACCCGCCGGCACACACCGATGCAGACGACGACGAAAGCGGGCGCGGGCTTCTCATCGTGGAAGCCATCAGCACGAAATGGGGCTGGCACCCAAAGGGAGACCAGGGCGGGAAAACGGTGTGGGCACTAATAGAATAACAATGAGCCCTATAAAAAAGGCACCCGGCTGGCATCAGCGTGATCGACGCAGCGAGCGGGCCCGTCTCCAGCGGGAAACCGCGCGGCCGGCCTAGCCCGGGACAGTCTGGCCGGGCTGGAGGCAGTGCCTGCACCGCGGCAGAACCGGACGATGAAAGGCGTGACGGACCCCGGTGCTGGTTCGGCTCTGACAGGATCGCTCAGTGGCCAAGTTCCGTTGCACATGTGGCGCTCAGGTTTCGACGAGCGGAGTGATACCCAATCCGGACGAGTGGCATCTGATCGCTGCCCGTGACTTTGACCAGGGGCGGGATGCTTCGACCTGCTTGGGTGCTCCCTGCTCGCCGGGCGGTGTTCGTCCTGCGGTCGTCTTGGGGTGGAATCTGGTCCGATCATGGACCCGGGCAGAGCGCCGACGCTCTGGGAATATGTACCAGCCTTCGACGGCAGCGGCCCGCTCGGCGATGGTGACATGCCGCTAGGTTGATGGAGCGCTCCGGCGACGGGGGCGATGGTCATCGCGGCAAATTCGCAATAGCGTTGATCAGATGCGCTACCTGGCCGAGCCGGCATAGGCGAACCGGCGCGGTCACGAACCTGTGCGCGGTGACGCAGCCTTGACGGACTCTGCCGCTCTAACGAGAATGACAGCTTCCTGCCGCCCGGGGTGCGGCGCTCGGCGGTCGGCTGGGGGGGCCGCTATGCACGCCGATCCGTCGTTTTCGCCGGTTGCCGGGTGGTTCAGTTGCCGCGCTGTGGCGCTATCCGGTGAAGTCGATGCTGGGCGAGGAACTGAACGCCGCCGAGGTCACTCCAGCGGCCTCTTGGGGGATCGTCAGTTCGCCGTTGTGGATGCGGCGACCGGCAAGGTGGCGGGCGCGAAGAATCCCCGGAAGCGGGGCAACTTATTCGATTTCCGGGCCGCCCACGTCCAGCCTCCCCAGGCGGGGTCGGGGCTTCCTGCGGTTCGGCTGACATTTCCCGACGGGACGGTCGTGACCAGCGAGCAGCCTGACTTGCCCCAGATCCTGTCTGAAGTGCTCGGCCGCGAGGTCGGGCTCGCCCAGGCACAGGAGCAGCGGGACGGCGGGCCTGTACCGCTCCAAATTCGGAACGTGAACTGTGACCTGCGGCTTGGCGACTAGGCGCATGCGCCAGGATCGCGGTTCATGACCTTCCGCCTGCTCTGCCTGATCCTGATCCGGGTGTTCGGCTGGCTCATGCTGCTGGGCCGCAGCCAAGCGTCCAAGGACGCGGAGATCATGGTGCTGCGGCATGAGGTGGCGGTGCTGCGGCGCCAGGTCACCCGGCCGAAGCTGGACTGGGCCGACCGGGCAGTCCTGTCCGCGTTGGCCCGGCTGCTCCCGCAGGCGCTGCGGCGCCACCGGCTCGTCACGCCAGGGACGCTGCTGGCCTGGCACCGCCGCTTGGTCGCCCACGTATGGACCTACCCGAACCGGCCAGGGCGCCCCGGGACCACCCAGGAAATCGGGGACCTGGTGCTGCTGCTCGCGGCGGAGAACCCGGCCTGGGGGTACCGCAGGGTGCACGGGGAACTCACCAGGCTCGGCCACCACGTCAGCGCGGCAACCGTGCGGCGGATCCCGCGTGCCCGCTGCCACCGGCCGGCTCCCCGCCGTCTGGACACCTCCTGGCGGATATTCCTCCGCACCCAGGCCGACGGTCTGCTGGCCTGCGACTTCTTCCACGTGGACACGATCTTCCTCACGCGCCTGTAGGTGCTGTTCGCTATAGAGGTGGCAACCCGGCGCATGCACATCCTCGGCGTGACCGCCTGCCCGGACGGCGCATGGACAGCCCAGCAGGCCCGCAACCTCGTCATGGACCTCGGTCACAAGATCGCGCCGTTCCGCTTCCTCATCCGCGACCGCGACGCCAAGTTCACCAGCGCCTTCGACGAGATCTTCGCCAGCGAGGGCGTGAAGATGGTCAAGACTCTGCCGCAGACGCCGCAGGCGAACTGCTATGCCGAACGGTGGGTGCGCACCGCACGGGCCGAGTGTACCGACCGGATGCTCATCTACGACGAACGGCACCTGCGGACAGTCCTCGGAAAATACGCCGACCATTACAACGGTCACCGCCCGCACCAGTCCCGCAAGCAACGGCCGCCCGACCACGACACGCCGGTCGTCCTGCCGCTCGATCCACCCGTGCAGCGCCGGAAAATACTCGGCGGCGTGATCAACGAGTAGTACCGAGCCGCGTAGCCGACTCCGCGAACAGGCAAGTCAGGCAGCACGTAACGAGTTTTGGAGCGGTACAGGGGGCCCAGGCTCGGCAGCCGGACGTAGCGGCGCGCTCGTGGAATCGGTGGCTGACAATCGTTGGTGGCGGCTCACCTGTCGCGTAGGAGTCTTCCCTCAGACCGGGCCATGCTCGCGGCCTGATCCATGGACGCGGCGACTCACTTCCGCGGGGCACGCTCTGCCCGTTCCATCGGGTGGAACGGATCGCTTGTCGTCAATAGACGTGCCACGCAAAATTACGCCCATGATCACGCAAATGTTGCCGCAGCCTGCGGCGGGCAGGAATCCATGGGGACGCCGGCCAGGCCGATCGCGGCTGCTGATCCGCGGCGTAACAGACTCCACTGCCATTCGCGCCGGCCTGCGGCGGAGCCCGCTCGGGCAGATTATCCGGCCAGGGGACGGCTGATGGCGGGCAACTCGACTGAACCCGGCCGCTCGGTGACCAGCAAGGTCGTGGCCATCTTGCTAACGTTTCATGATGGGGACGAGCACTCTCTCACCGAGATCGCGCGATTGACCGGCCTGCCGGTCTCTACGGCCCATCGCCTGGTCACGGAGCTCGCCGGATGGGGGCTGCTGGAGCGCACGGACGAGTTGCAGTTCCGTGTGGGTTTGCGGATCAGAGCCATCGGCGGCAGGGCATCCTACTCGCCGGGCATCATCGAGTCTGCGCGGCGCGTGCTGGAAGACCTGGCCACCGGGGCCCGCATGGACGCGCGGCTCGGGATTCTAACCGGAACGCGGGTCACCTATATCCAGAAACGTTTTGATCATAGCCCAGTAACTACATTTGCAACTGCGCCGAGGCTTCCCGCATACGCGACTGCCCTTGGCAAGGCGCTTCTGGCATTCTCCTCTCTGGAGGTACTGAACCGCGTTATCGGCGATGGGCTGGAGCGCTACACACCGTACACGCTGACTGATCCTGAGCGGCTGCGCCAGTCCCTCGAGGCCATCCGGCTGACGCGGGTGGCGGTCTCAAGATGGGAGTTGGAGAGCGGGCTCTCAGCAGTGGCTGTACCGGTGTTTGGGGCAGGCGGGACCGTTGCCGCGGCCCTCGAGCTCGCAGTGCCGAATCTCCGCTCCGACCTGCACATGGCAAGTTCGGCACTGACCGTAGCGGCCAGGGGACTGTCGAGAGAGCTCGTCACCGGCACCAAGACCGGCTGCTTCGCCCGGAACGCCGAGCAGTCCGCCGACGTGCGATTGGGCGTGGCCTGCCTCAGCTCACCATCGAACAGTGTCGTAAACGCCTGAGCGCGAGCCATGGCCAGAGCGCCGGGACATGCTGGGCAACGTAGCTCCCGATGGGTCACCGGAAACGCCCCGGACAACAGCGTCCCCACCGTCGCCGCTCTCCCGCCTTGGCCGCAGGCAGCAGCATCGCGCTCATGCCCGGGCGTCCGGCCTTGGCGGGGGAGCGGCGTACCACTCTCCGGGGAGGCCACCGCTGGGCGCGCGGAACTCGGTGGACGGCACAGGTACTCTCGGACCCATCCGGCGGCTCGGCAGGCGGCCCGAGCCTACTTGAACTGCTTCCGGACCGTCTGGAAGTACACCGTGGACATCTCGCGCACGAAGTCCGAATTGGCTGCCGTTATGTCGTTGATCCATTCAATCTGTGTAGCTGCGGCGGCACGTTCCTGGAGACGCAGCATCCTGTCGAGGACTCGCTCATAGGCCTCAAGCCAGGCGAGGCCGTTCTTCGTCGTCTGCTCTATCATGCGCTCGCTGAGTTCGCGGACTCGCTCCACGGCCTCATCGGCATCTTGCGGCATGCTCGGCGTTGACATGTGTGGCCCTTTCCGCGGATAGCACTGGTTCATAATGTGATGCGGCGCTCGCGGCAAGGATTACGCACCTGGCTGCCGGCCGCTATTCCTACCTGACCCCTTCGCGTCCCAGCGCGCCAGGAATTTCCCACTAGATGGGATGGGATCAGGTTTTGCCGCAGAAGGGCGCGGCACAGCGGTCCGCTCTGCTCGCCTTTCTATGCTCCTTCCGGCCGGGACAACAGGAACGATGTCACAGTCTGTGCGAACCGGGCCGGGTCCTCCCAAAAGAAAAGGTGGCCGAGCTCAGGAAAGACGACTACCCGTGAGTCCGGGATACGGGCGGCCAGGAGCTTGCTGTTGCGCGGGTCGACCACGGCATCGGCGTCACCGTACATGATCAGGGTCGGCGCACTGACGCGCGCTTGTCGCATCCCGCCGGAATAGGTGGCGCCAGCGCTAGCCAGTGCCTTCCAGCCGGCCGGGTCGCCAGCCCGGTGCCGCTGATGCTCGATGAGCCGCTCAACCAGCTCGGGATGCTTCTCGAGTGTGCATGGCGACAGCGCGTTCTCCACCAGGCTTCGCAGCGCCGCCCCTGGCGGCAGGCTGGCCGCTGCCGTCATCCGCTGGAGCGAGGCGTGCGGCATGGGATAGGCAAACGGCCAGCCGGGTGTTGTACACGCCAGGACCAGACGGTCCACAAGCTGAGGGCACTCGATGGCGAGTTCTTGGGCTATCATGCCGCCCAGGCTGGCGCCGACCACATGGGCGCGCGTTATCTGCATGTGGTCAAGCACCGCCGCCACGTCGCCCGCCATGTCAGTGACGGTGAACGCCGCATCCGGCCCGGTGCTGCGGCCGCTGCCCCGATTGTCGACGAGCACCAGGCGGAACCGGTTCCGCAGCAGCGAGATGACGGGTGCCCAGCCGGAACGATCGAATCCCAGCCCCTGAATGAGCACCAGCCAGGGCCTGCGGCGCCCGCGGCTGCCGGTGAGCTCGAAGGCGATTCGTGATGATCCGTTGTCTGCGTACCGATTACGTGCCACGGCGCGCGCCCACCTCATGGCGGAGCGCGGGGCCATCGGGCCAGCAGGCTGGCCGGCCGTGGCAGATGCCGTGTCTGGCCCAGGTCACCTGGCCGCGACCACTAGCTGATCGAGCCGTCCTAGCGCAGCGAAGACCATGGCCGCACGAGTCAGCGCCGGCTGGGCCAGCCGCCCACAGCGCCGCTTTGCGCTCGCCCGGACGCACCGGGTCCGGCCGTTGCCTGCCGCTGCCGTCATCGCAGTCCGGCGAGCTCGGCGTCCCAGTCGCGATCCTGGATTGTGTCGCGGATGTACAGGAGGATCTTGGATGCGGTTGACCCATCGAAGGCGCGGTGGTCGTAGGACAGGCCCAGGAGGCTCATGTGGTGGATGGCGATAGCGTCTCCCACGGCTACCGGGCGCCGTTTGACCCCGTCGGTGGACAGGATCGCCACGTTGGGCTGATTGATCACCGGTGCGGAGGCATAGCTGGCGAATGGGCCGGGGTTGGTGATGGTGAACGTCGAGCCGCTCATGTCTGCGGCGGACAGCTTCCTGGCCCGCGCGGCAGCGGCGACCGCGGCGATGCCCCGCGCCAGGCCGCGGATGTTCAGCGAATCAGCGTTTTTCACAACGGGCGCCACGAGGCCCTGTTCGTCGAGGTCTACCGCGATGCCCAGGTTCACATAGTGGTGCAATGTCATCGTCTGGGCCTCGATGTCAATCGAGGAGTTAACGGCGGGGAACGCGCGGAGTGCATCGCACACTGCCCGTGCGATGAACGGCAGGTACGTCAGGGACGCTCCTTCCTGCTTCCTGAACTGCTCCCTGTGGCGCTGCCGCACCCGCTCGACCTGCTCGAAGTCCACCTCCACCGACGTCCAAACGTGCGCCGAGGTGTTCAGCGACCTGACCATGAGGTCAGCGGTGATCAACCGCATCCGGGACAGCTTGATGACCTCGTCGCCGCCGGACACGGCCGGAGCCGTCGGCGGCTGCCGTGCGGGCACGGCGGCGGCACCAAGCGGCGGTGCTGTGGTGGGCGCGGGCTGCGGCGCCGGCCCGGGCATGGTAGCCGGAGCTGTTCCTGTGCTCGGCTCTTGCACCGCTGCGGCGGACGCGGCGATGGCCTGCTCGATGTCCTCGCGCCGGATCCGGCCGGACTCTCCGGAGCCGCGTACGGCCGCCAGGTCGATATCCTTCTCGGCGGCGAGCCGCCGCACGACCGGAGACAGGAGCGCTCCGCGCTGGCCGTCGCCCGCCGGGGCGCCGGCGACATCGGCAGGAGCGCTGGCGGGTTCGGCTGCCTCTGCGGACTCGGCGGCCGCGCCCGCGGCCGGGGCGGCCGCCGACGTCCCGGCCGAGCCGGGCTCGCCAATCCGGGCGACCGGCGTTCCTACCGGGACCGTCTCGCCCTCCTCGACCAGGATCTCGAGGAGGACTCCGTCATACGGGCTGGGTATCTCGGAGTCCACCTTGTCGGTTGACACCTCCAAGAGCGGATCGTCGAAGGCCACGGCATCGCCGACGTGCTTGAGCCACTGCGAGACAACGCCTTCCGTCACGGTCTCGCCCAGCTTGGGCATCGCGACCTCGTAAACATCGTTGCTCATCCCGTGCCTCCTGTGGCTCACCCGTGCAGCGATCGGCCGGAGAAGGTGATCATCGTCTCGCCGATGGCCTCGGACAGGCTTGGATGGGGGTGGATGAAGCCGCCGACCTCGGCCGGCAAGGCCTCCCAGTTGACTGCCAGGTAAGTCTCGGCCAGCAGTTCGCTGGCCCACGGGCCGACGAGGTGGACCCCGAGAATCGGGCCGTCCTTCTCCGCCACGACCTTCACCATGCCGTCGGTGTCTCCGATGATCATCGCCCGGCCGTTGCCGGCGAGCATGTGCTTGTGCACCTCGATCTCTTTGCCAGCCGCCCTGGCTTCGGCTTCAGCGAGGCCGCTCCAGGCGACCTCCGGATGGGTGTAGACCACCCACGGCACCTTGTCGTAGTCGACTGGCACTGCGCGCTCGCCGAGGATCGAGTGGATGGCGACGATGGCCTCGGCGTAGGCGACGTGCGCAAGCCCCGGCGTGTCGACGCAGTCGCCGATTGCGTAGACGTTCTCCCGTGAGGTGGCCATCGTGAGCGGGTTGATTTCGATAAAGCCGCGACCGGTAACCCTGATCCCAGCGGCGTCCAGCCCGATGTCCTCGGTTACCGGCCGGCGGCCGATCGCCACCAGCACCTGGTCGACCTCGATCTTCTCCGCGCCGCTTTTAGTCTCGAACGAGACCAGGAGGCCGCCATCGGTCCGCTCTGGCGGGCTGACCCGGGCGCCGCCGTGGATGGCGGTTCCCCGGCGGGTGAGCGCCTTGGCGAGGATATTGGCGACATCGCGGTCGGGGCCGATGGGCAGGACGCCATCCGGCAGCGCCTCCAGCAGCGTCGTATGGGTGCCCAGGTCTGTGAAGATCGATGCGAACTCGGCTCCTACGACGCCCCCGCCGATCACGGCGACCCGTTCCGGCAGAGATGCGGCGTCGCTGTTGGTCGCGTGATCTGAGTTGATGATGCGGTCGCCGTCGATCTCCATCCCTGGTAGGGAGCGCGGGGCTGATCCCGAGCAGATGATCACGGCCCTGGCGCTGGTGGCCTGGCCGTTGACTTCCACGGCGCCGTCGGCGGTGATCCTGCCATGTCCCTCGATCACCGTGACCTTGCGCCTGCGCAGGAGCCCGGTCAGGCCTGCGTACAGCTGCTGGACAACGCCGTTCTTCCTGGTGTTGAGTGCCGGCCAGTCCGCCGCGGCTGCGGCGGCGGGCAGGCGGATGCCGAAGGCGTCGGCATGACCGACGGTCCGGAACACCTCGGCGGCCTGGAGGAGCGCCTTTGCCGGAATACAACCGCGGTGCAGGCAGGTGCCGCCGACCTTGTTCTCCTCGACGAGGGCCACCCTCAGGCCGGCCGAGGCGCCGTACAGGGCGGCCGCATAGCCGCCTGGCCCGCCGCCCAGGACGATCACGTCGTGGTCGGTCATGCCGTTGCCACCTTCCGCACGATCTCGGCAATCTGTGCCGGCTGGGGTACGACAGCATCCTCAAGCGGCGGGCTCGTCGGCGTCGGAGTGTTCCTCGCCCCGATCCGGGCCACAGGCTGATCCAGCGACCAGAAGCACTCTTCCTGGATGACAGCGGCGATCTCGGCGCCGTAGCCGAGCCGGCGGGCGGCCTCGTGCACGACGACGGCGCGCGAGGTCTTCCGCACCGACGTCACGATGGTCTCCACATCGAGGGGGACCAGCGTCCGTATGTCCACCACCTCCACCGAGATGCCCTCCTTAGCAAGCTCGGCTGCCACGCTCAGGCTTTCGGACACGTATGCCGCATAGGTGATGATGCTGACCTGGCTGCCTTCGCGCACGACCTTGGCCCGCCCGAGCGGGATGGGTTCCAGCGACAGCGGCCCGGAGGTCCGCAAACGGCGGTATAGGTATTTGCTCTCCAGGTAGAGGACCGGGTTATTGTCGCGAATGGAGCTGATGAGCAGGCCGGCCGCGTCCTCGGGGGTTCCCGGCATGACGATCTTCAGGCCGGGAACATGGGCGAAATAGGATTCGACGCTCTGCGAATGCGTCGGGCCGGCCCGCAGCCGCGCCCCGAATGGCGCCCGGAGCGTCACCGGCATCGGGTTTCCGGTGCGGTAGTGATGCCGGGCGCAGACGTTGATGATCTGGTCGAATGCGGCCGAGATGAAGTCGGCAAACTGGTACTCCACCACGGGACGCAAGCCCATGAGCGCCGCGCCTGCGGCCAGGCCCGTGAAACCTGACTCCGCCATGGGAGTGTCCACGACGCGGCGGGGTCCGAACTTGTCCAGGAATCCCTGGGTAACCTTGAAGGCACCGCCGAACTGACCGACGTCCTCGCCGATGATGAAGACGTCCGGATCGGTCTCCATCTCGCTCATGAGGGCCTGCCCGATAGCGTCGAGATAGGTCACCTGGCCGCTGTCAGTCTGCATATAGACGCTGCTCCACAGTGCTCGGATCGGGCAGGGGATCTGTGAGCGCTTTCTTGCGCGCTTCGATGGCCTTCTGCCGTGCCGACTCCCGGATCTGCTTGGCGGCTTCCCCGTCGATCACACCGTGTTCCAGCAGGCGGTTCTCGAACAGCACAACCGGATCGCGCTTCTGCCATTTCTCGAACATGTCGCGCGGCACGTAGTTAGCCGGGTCGTGCTCTGCGTGCCCGTGCATCCGCATGGTCACGCACTCAACGAGGGAGGGGCCCTGGCCCGCACGGGCCAGGGCCACGGCCTCGGCGGTGGCGTCGTGAACTGCCAGCACGTCTGTGCCATCCACGGTCATGCCCGGCATTCCATATGCTTTGGCTTTCACGGAAAATTCGGGAGTCGCGGACTGGAGGCGCAGCGGCGTGGAGTATGCGAACTGGTTGTTCTCCACGATGAAGATGCATGGCAGCTTCATGACCGCAGCGATATTGAGTGCTTCGTGGAAGTTGCCTTCGGACGTTGATCCGTCGCCGCAGTAGGCGAGTGCCACGCGGTCTTCTGACCGGTACAGAAAGGCGAAGGCGGCTCCGGTGGCAACCGGGTAGTTGTCCGGTATGTGACTCGGCGGGTTGTACACGTTCAGATCGAGCCTGCCGTAGTGGAGCGTTCCGTCCCGTCCGCCTGTGGGCGAGGTGGCCTTGCCCATGAAGCTCGCCATAATCTCCGCCGGGTCCATGCCGCGCCACAGGTGGGCACCAAGATCACGGTGCAGCGGTGCGAGGAAGTCGTCCTGGCGGAGCGCGGATGCTGTCCCGACCGCAATGGCTTCATGCCAGTGCCCGGTGTACAGGGATCCCAGCAGATCGCCGGACCGGTACATGGCTACCATCCGGTCCTCGGCAGCCCGCATCATCGCCATCGTCTCGAAGATCTGTAGCAGCAACTGTTTGTCGCGGCTCGCAACCGGCTCGCCTGCGGTGCCCGGCTTTCGCTTGCCGCGGGTGGTTGCCATGACCGACTCTCCTAGAGTTGGGGGAAGTCACGCGCCAGCCGATTGGGCCGCCCGCTCTGCTTTCCGGCTCCGCTGGACACCAGCACCACCTGTCCTGATACGAGGCCAATGCCCAGCGGGTCCCTCTGGCCTAACCGCGGGCGTGTGGTGCGGGCTAGGTGCCTTCCGTCCAGCGGGACTTCAGGCCGGCGATGATCACCGCGAGCCACCGTCGCGCGGGTAAGTATGAACTATTCGTGATAACGGAAGACCAGATCGGCTACGCAGCAGGGCTTGGCCTGGCCCTCGACCTCGTATTCGAGGTGGTAGACAACCTGAACCCCGTTAGGGATATCGGCCGCCTCCGCCAAGGTCACGTGCATGCGGATCCGTGAGCCCACGGGGAGAGGCGCGGGGAACCGCACCCGATTCAGGCCGTAGTTGAGAATCAAAGTGACATTGTCCACCGTGAAGATCTGATCGAGCAGGTCCGTAGACAGGCTCAGCGTCAAGAATCCGTGCGCGACCGTGGCCCCGAATGGTCCCTGGCCGGCGCGCTCGGGATCGACGTGGATCCATTGCCGGTCACCAGTGAGCTCGGCGAACGCGGTCACCATTTCCTGGCCGACCGTCACCCAGTTGCTGACGCCGAGGGATGTCCTGGCGCGTTCTCGCAGGCCGCTGGGCCCGTGAATCATGTAGATGCTTGGTGTTCCGTGGGACGGGGCTTGCACAGTCATCGTTCTGCCTTCCACCTGTCCCGGCATGCTTGCGCACGACGCGGGCCGATGTCTGCGACCTTCTTGCCCAGTGGAAAGCCCGCTTCGCTGGCGTCTGCGGCGGGGTGCACCGGAGGCCGGCGTGGTCGTCACGAGCCAGGTTTGACCCGCTCAGCGGAAGGTTGTATTGCTAACCACCCCAGACTGGGCCACGTTCGGTCCATGACGTCAGCCGAGGTCGCCGAGGCAGTCTTTCTGCTGGCGCTCCCCCTCGGCGTTCACCGGATTCCGAGCGTGAACGCGTACTTGCTGGTGGACCCGGCCGGGGACACCCTCGTCGATTGCGGTATCTACGCCAGCGCGCCACTGAGCGTCGGCGAGGTGGAGGACGGAACCGGGGCTCTGGCCGCGGCGCTAGCCGGTTGTGGCCGCTCGTTCGATGATCTCGCCCGGCTGATCATCACTCACGCGCACATCGACCACTATGGAATCGCCGGTGAGGTGATCCGCAGGAGCGGTGCCGAGCTGTGGATGCACGCACGGACCGACCTCGACCGGGCGAAGTACGCGAACCCGGACAGTGCCGTTGACCGTCGCGCCCTCATGCTCGCTGATCACGGGCTCTACGGAGATACCCTCACCGAAGCGTCGACGGGCCTGCGTGACTGGATTCCCGTCATGCCCTCCATCGGGCGGCCCACGACACGCCTGCGCGGCGGCGAGAAATTCTCCGCCGGCGCCCGGTCCTGGGAGATCCTGCACACCCCCGGCCATTCACCCGGTCACATCTGCATATGGTCGGCTGGCGACCGCCTGCTGTGCTCCGGCGATCACCTGCTGAAGTCGATCTCCCCTCCCGTCACCTTCGAGCGCGGTTTCGAGCGTGATCCCATGGGCTCCTATCTGGAATCACTGCAGCTTGTCCAGACGCTGGAGCCATCACTGGTACTTCCGGGCCACGGCGAGACCTTCGCGAACGGGGCGGCGCGCGCCGCAGACATCGCAGAGGGTAAGCGCCGTCGGCTGGACCGGGTGCTGAAGGTGATCGAGTCTGCCAGCCGGACAGTCAGTGAACTGGCGAGCGAGCTCTTCCCGCGCCAGCTCAAGGGGGCCCAGCTGCACTTCGTGATGGCCGAGATCCTTGCCTACCTCGCCTACCTGGAAGCGCGAGGTCAGGCTGAAAGGGTGCGAGCACCCGACGGCGTCTACGTCTGGCGCGCGCCTCGAGACGGAGCGTAGCCAGATGAGGCCGCAAGAAGGCCGAGTTCCGGCGATGGGGTACGTGCCTGCCGGCGAATCTCCTGCCTCGGGCGCCCTGCGGCGGAGGCAGGCCGGCGGGCGAGGCGGACGGCGCGGCACGCGCCCCGGCCTGCTTGCCGGGCACGAATTAGAGATGAGGAATCGCATGACGATTGAGACGCCGTTGGAGCGAGCGGAGCACGCCGCCTCCGTACTCGCCCCGGAAACGGGCCTGCTGGCCGACCCGGACGTAGCCGGGCTTGGGCGGTCGCTGGCCATGGTGTTCCGCGGGGCGCTGAGCAACCCGGTCGAGGCTGCCCAGGCGGGGCTACGTTACGCGGCATGCCTGGCGCAGATCCCCGGGGTGTCGCTGTCGAAGTGGCTCGGCGGCGAGATGCCGCCGCCGGTGCAGCTCAACCCGAAGGATCGCCGCTTCGCCGACCGGACCTGGTCGCAGAACCCGGCGTTCTACTCACTCTGGATGTCCTACCAGGCATTCGCCGAGTTCATGGACCAGCTGGTGACCGCGGCCGGGCTCGAGCGCATTCAGGAGACCAAGGCGCGCCTGCTGACCGGGCTGATGGTGGACGCGCTCGCCCCGACCAACTTCTTCCCTACCAACCCGGCGGCTCTCAAATGCGCCCTGGAGACCGGCGGTGCGAGCCTGGCCAAGGGCATGCAGAACTTCCTGGACGATCTGCTTTACAACAACGGCCGGCCACGGCAGGTCGACGCCGGGAAATTTACCCTGGGGAAGGACCTCGCCGCGACGCCATGCAAGGTTGTCTACCGCAACGACCTGATGGAGCTGCTGCAATACTCCGCGCAGACGGCACAGGTCCATGCCGCGCCGCTGTTGTGCAGCCCACCGTGGATCAACAAGTACTACGTTATGGACCTTGCACCGGGCCGGAGCTTTATTGAATGGGCGGTTAAGAACGAGCGGAGTGTCTTTGCCATCAGCTACCGCAATCCGTCAGCTGAGATGTCTGGCATCACGATGGACGATTACCTGATCCACGGACCGCAGCAGGCCCTGGACGTCATCCAGGAGATCACGGGAGCGGCCACCGTGGACATCGTGGGGTTGTGTCTGGGCGGCGCCCTGACCGCGATAACCGACGCCTACCTGACAGCCGCCGGAGAGGAGCGGATCGGCACTCTCACGTTGCTCAACACGCTCCTCGATTACTCCGACCCAGGAGTGCTGGGTGCATTCACCGACGAGGAAGCGGTCAGGCGGCTCGAGAAGCAGCTGGCAAGGGAAGGCCATCTCGCGGGGACCACGATGGCCGGGACCTTCGACATACTGCGCGCCAATGACTTGATCTTCAGCTATGTCGGCTCGAACTGGCTCATGGGCCAGGACCCCCCCGCCTTCGACATCCTGGCCTGGAACTCTGACAGCACCCGCATGCCCGCGGCCATGCATTCGTTCTATCTGCGTAACTTCTACGTGGAGAACCGGCTCGCCAAAGAGCAGCTGGAGATCGCGGGCAGGGTGGTGCGGCTTCGCGATGTCAAGCGCCCTACCTACATCGTCGGCGCCGAGAACGACCACATTGTCCCCTGGCGGTCTGCCTATGCCACGACGGGGCTGCTGTCAGGACAGGTCCGGTTCGTGCTCAGCAGCGGCGGACATATAGCCGGCATCGTCAACCCGCCTGGGCCGAAGGGATGGCACCTGGTTGGGGAGGATTATTCCCAGTCTGCAGACGAATGGCGCGAGCACGCGACGCGGCACGAAGGCTCCTGGTGGGAGGACTGGGCGGATTGGTCAGCCAAGTCCTCCGGACCGCTCACGGATCCGCCGCCGACGGGAAGCGACGAATATCCCGTGCTGTATGAAGGTCCAGGCGAGTACATCCATACCTGACACCGGACTCGACGTGAGAGGTCTGCGGAGTGCAACCTGAACGCCTCATCCAGGAACTGGCTGATGAGCTCTGGCAGGCGGGCCGGACCGCCGTACCCGTGGAGCCGCTTACACAACGCCATCCCGAGCTCCAGATCGAGGACGCGTACGCCATCCAGTCGGTCAACATCGACCGGCGCGTTGCGCAGGGCGCCAGCGTTCGCGGCCGCAAGGTAGGCCTCACCGCCCGCCCTATGCAGGCGCTCCTGGGCGTGGACGAGCCCGACTACGGCGTGCTCCTTGATGAGATGTTCGTGGAGGAGGGCGACGAGGTGCCGCTTGAGCGTCTCGTGCAGCCGCGGATCGAGGCGGAACTGGCTTTCGTCATGGAGCGGGACCTGGCCGGCCCCGGAGTCACTGTGGCCAACGTGCTAACGGCCGTCGCGGGCGTGCTTCCAGCCGTGGAGATCGTAGATAGCAGGGTGGCGGACTGGCGGATCAAGCTCGTGGACACGGTCGCGGACAACGCATCGTCGGGCCTCCTGGTGCTCGGCGGCAACCTGCGCAGGGTAACCGAGATTGACTTGCGGCTTGTCGGGGTGGTGGTGACCCGGCACGGCGAGCTGGTCGATACCGGCGCGGGCGCGGCCGCGCTCGGTAATCCGGCGCGGTGCGTCGCCTGGCTGGCTAACAAGCTCGCGTCCTTCGGGGCGTCGCTGCGAGCCGGTGACGTCGTCCTTCCCGGGGCTGTGCACCGCATGGTGAACGTCACGCCCGGTGATGTATTCCGCGCGGAATTCGCCCACCTCGGCGCGGTGACAGCCCGGTTCTCCGGCAGAGCGGAGCAGCAGAGTGATTGATGCCAGGGAAATGGCGTCCCAGCTCATCGAGGCCGAGAGGGCGCAAGCTGCTATAGCCCCCTTCTCCGATGCCCATCCCGCCATCGACGCCAGTACGGCCTACGCGGCGCAATGGGCGTTCGTGCAGTCGAAGCTGGACGCCGGAGAGCAGCTGACCGGAGCCAAGCTCGGCCTTACGAGCCGGGCAAAGCAGGATGCAATGGGCGTGGCGGAGCCCCTCTACGGGTGGATCACCAGCGGCATGATTGCCGATTACGGGGAGCCCGTTGACCGGCGAAGCCTGATTCACCCGCGCGCGGAGCCGGAAATTGCCTTCCTCCTGGCCCGCGATGTCACCGCGCCCGCGACCGTGACCAGCGTGCTTGCCGCCACCGAAGCCGTCTTCGGTGCGGTGGACGTGCTCGACTCCCGGTACCGGGACTTTCGCTTCACGCTGCCGGACGTCATCGCTGATAACGCGAGCGCAGCCCGTGTCGTGCTCGGCCCGCAGGCCCGGCGCCCCGCTGACCTGGTGGATCTGCGCCTTCTCGGCTGCGTGTTCAGGGCGGCCGGCGATGTGGCGGCCACGGCAGCCGGGGCCGCAGTCTCAGGCCATCCGGCCGCCACCGTGGCCTGGCTGGCCAATAGTCTCGACGCGCATGGCCGGGGCCTGAAGGCGGGATGGCTAGTCCTGTCCGGAGGCCTGACTGCGCCAGTTCCCCTGGAACGTGGTACGGCCGTCACCGCCGAGTTCGACGGGCTGGGCAGCGTTGAGGTGTATTGCCGCTGAGAGACTCGCGCTCTCACCGTCTAGGGATCCTCCGGGACCGAGGATCCCTGGGCGGGCCTCGTCGCCGGGCCAGGCTGGTCCGGGCCGGCCGCAGAAGCCGGGCTGACCGGGGAGTCCGGTGCGGCGCGATCCGGTCGGGGCCGGATCGCGCGGGACAGGGTTCGCTGGCCGCTGACCTCGTAGCCGGCCGTTTCAAAGCTGATGATCCGGTGGCCGCGGTTCTTGGACAGGTAGAGCGCGCGGGCCCAGGTGTAGATGGTGCCCAGCCGGTTGCCCCATCCAATCAGGTACACGACGTGAACGAAGCCCCACATCAGATAGGCGGGCATGCCGGTGACCTGCCGGCCGAAGGCATCGGCGACGGCGGCCTTGTGGCCGATGGTGGCCATTGAGCCCCTGTCCTGGTAGGTGAACGGCTCGGTCCCGGCCTGCCCGGCCAGCCGGGCCTTGATGACCTGCCCGACGTACTTGCCCTCCTGGATCGCCGGCTGGGCCACGCCGGCCAGCCTGTTCAGCGACACAATGTCCCCGATGGCGAACGCCTCCGGGTGACCGGGCAGCGTGCAGTCCGGGTTGACGGGGATGCGCCCGGCTCTGTCGGTCTCCACCCCGATCTTGTCCGCCAGCAGTCTCGCCAGCGGCGATGCCTGCACCCCGGCTGCCCAGATCCGCGTCCTGGTACGGATGGTCTCCAGCCCGTTCGGGCCTTGTACCGTGATGGAGTCGTGGTCCATGTCCACCGCCAGCGCGTTCAGCCGGATCTCGACTCCCATTTTCTCGAGCTGCCGCCGGGTGTAGCGCTGCAGCTTCTGGTGGAATGACGGCAGCACGTCCGGAGTGCCTTCCAGCAGGATGATCCTCGCCTGGGCCGTGTCCACGTTGCGGAAGTCGCGGGGCAGCACCTGATACGCTAGCTCGGCGATCTGCCCGGTCAGCTCCACCCCGGTCGGCCCGGCGCCGATCACCACGAACGTCAGCCACTCCGCCCGGTCCTGCGGATCGCTGGCCAGCTCCGCCATTTCGAACTTGGACAGGATCCCGTCCCGCAGATACCGCGCGTCCTCCACCGTTTTCATTCCCGGTGCGTACTCCGCGAACTTATCCTTGCCGAAGTAGGAATGCGTCGCCCCTGCCGCGACTATGAGAGTGTCGTACGGCAGCTCCAGGGGACGCCCGTCAGGCTCCGCAGCGTGCACCACTTTCTGCGTCAGGTTGACATCGCAGACCTCCGCCAGCAGCACCCGGGCATTGCGCTGGTCCCGGACCACATGCCGCAGCGCCGGGGCGATCAGCCCAGGCGGCAAGATCCCGGCCGCCACCTGATACAGCAGCGGCTGGAAGAGATGATGATTGGTCCGGTCCACGAGGGTCACCTCGACGTCGGCATCCGCGAGTGCCTCGGTCGCGTTCAGCCCGCCAAATCCTCCGCCGATCACCACTACCCGGTGTCGCATGCCCGCCATCGCCTCCTCGCTGGGCTGGTGACGCGCGCCAGACCGCGGCTCAGCTGCTGAAGAAATGGCGAACGGCGCGGTTGAAGTCCTCACTCCGCTCGATCATGGACCAGTGCCCGCAGTGTGAGTACACGTTCAGGTCGGCATTGTCGATCAGTTCCTCAAGCCGCAGCGAGGTCTGCACCGGGATCACCTGATCTTCCCGGCCATGCACGAGCAGCGCGTGGTGCGGGAGCTGGCGGATAGTTTCCTCGGGCGTGCACATGGCTTCCACCCAGCGCTGCCGGGGAGCGGGGAACATCGCGGCGAATGATTCCTGGAAGCCGGGCTCGATACTGCCCCGGTACCGTACCTCCGCAAGCTCGTCATTGACGAGGTCCCGGGAGTAAGCGAAGACGTCAAGTACCTTGCGCATATTCTCGAATGACGGCTCGTACCCCCACAGCCGCTCGAGGCCTTCGGTAATCGGGAATGGGACGCCCATGCTGCCCATGAGCACCAGCTTGCCGACCCGCTCGGGCGCCTGGGCAGCGATTCGAAGCGCAATCGCGCCGCCGAAGCTGTTGCCAACCAGATGGGCCTTCTGCAGGTCGAGGGTGTCCATCAGCCCGATCACCTGGTCGGTCCACGTCTGAACGCCGTATTCGACATTCGCCGGCCGTTCAGAATAACCGAAACCCACCATATCTGGCGCAACGACCCGGAACTCTTCTGCGAGCGCGGGAATTACGAGCCGCCAGTTGGCATAGGAGGTCACGCCAGGGCCCGAGCCATGGATCAGGACGATGGGCTCGCCTTTCCCGGCCTCCAGGTAATTGGTCTTTATGCCATTGGCGTCTGCGGTGGCACCGATCTCAGGCTTCTCAGCGGTCGTCATTGTCTCAGTTCCGTCCATCTAGGTATCAGGCATCCGGGCGGGAAAGTCCGGTAATCATCAGCTGCTCATCACCCGGCGCGGCCCTGGTGGCTATTTGTGCCATCTGGCTGTCCTGGTCTCCGGCTTTACCTGGGCCTCGAGAATCCCGCGATAATCGTTACGCGAGAAGCCCGCTGCCCGGCAGTAGCTGTTGAGCAGCACCGGGTGCAGGCCCATCCGGTACAGTCCCGCGATGTCCTTGGACTCAAAGCTTGCGCGCTCTTCATCGGTCAGCTCGTAACGGCTGAGGTCGAAAGCCGGTGCGGTTCCGCTGCCAACCTCGCCTGCTCTGAGGTGGTCGTACATGCACCTGTGCAGCTGATAGAGGCTCAAGCCACTCACCTCTCCCTCATGCCAGGAAGGCGTGTCGTCCTCAGGAGTCTGTCACTGTTCGAGCAGGCGGGCCGCTGTCCTTCTGCTCAGTAGGAGAACGTGATGAGGACGGCGCCGCGGGGCGGGCCTCGTCCAGGGACAAGGCGGGCCGGCTGCACCGCGGCGCGGCGACGATGCTGGCACGACGCAGCCTGGCAGGCCTCATCCGAAGCCGGATACGGCCTCCTCCGCCTAGTCAGGGCTCTGCGCTACGGCGGATGCCGCTGATGGGGGGTCCGTCGCGGCTGGCGCGCGTGCGATGGGATGGGCGGTGCCGACTGTACGCGCTATTACCTCATCGAGCTCGTTGATGACCAGCGCATCGTCGGTCGCCGGCGGAGGCGGGGCAGGTAGCGGCCAGCGGCCCAAGATGGCGTAGACAAAGATGACCACCGGTGCGATGAAGTTCAGCCCGTTGATGCCTATCCACAGACCGACGGGGGGGTTAGTCCAGGTGGCGACCGCGTTCCCGATGGCGCGCAGGATGTAAAACGATACGAAGGCAATTCCCAGCACGTTCATGACCAGGCCGAGCCGGGCCAGGCCCGGCTTCTCGTGGTGGAAGGGGTAGTCCTCGAAGGCCATCGAGGTGAAGTTAACACCGATAGCGGTCATGGCCACGGCGCCGACGATCGTGGGGACGCTCCAGCGGAACAGGTTATGTAGCAGGAGGAAGGTGAGCCAGCCGGCGCCGATGACGAACACGTTGGACGTCACCAGCCGGGTCAGCTTGCTCTCGTATCCACGGAACGGCCATCCGTCCAGCAGCTGGAAGAAGATGATCTGATATGGCACCAGGCATATCAGCCAGCCAGTGAAGTCCAGCGCGTATACGGGGCCGCCTGGGTTGCGCAATCCCATGGCCGCACGGGCCGGAGCCGGAATCGCGTTCCAGTTCGTGACCGTGAAGTAAAGGAGCAATCCGATGGCCCAGCACAAGACAAAAGCGCAAAAACCAGCTGGAACCGGCTTCATGCGGTCGAAAGGCCACCTGTCGCAGACGAAGGTCAGCTGCAGCATTGTCACAAAGATGGCGGCAGCCAGCGGGATGAGGAACGGGAACGTGGGGAACTTGCCGCCCGAGCTAAATATCGCGCCGAAGTCCGCCTTCCCGACAATGACCTGAGCTACGCCCGTCAATACCAGCGCGCCCACCACAAAGATGGCCAGATTCACGAGTGCGGCACCAGGCCGTGACCTGGTCAGGCATCCCGGCCATCCATGCCACCACGCTGCTACCACCACGAGCACGGGCAGCCAGAATGTGCTGGATGCGGTGATGGTCTCCAGCGACCGCAGGGCACCGAAGGCGATGCTGAGCAGGTACCAGAGGATACCGACCATCAGCAAGGTCAGGAAGCCCACGAGGGGTTGCCTGCCTAGCGGCCTCGACGTGGCTGCGACCGGCGCGACGGGGATGCTCACATGTGGGTCGCCAGCGGTTAGTGGTCCTAGGTGTGGTCCTTCTGGTGCGCAGGGCGCCGGGCGTGGCGCGGACCCGCGCGGCACCGCTCCGTCAGCTGACACCGCGACTCCTCTCCTGCCGTGCCGGCTCTCCTGCCGTGCCGGCATTTTGGCCAGGACAGCCGCGGCAGACTGTCGGCTGGCCACAGCGCGGCCTGGCCGACGAGGGCCCGCCGCGGCTGCCCCGCCCTGTGCCTCGCTCCCGATAGGGCGAGAAGACCTGGATCCTGATAAAGCACCCTGATGCTGGCACACGTCGGCAACATGGGGGCAATGACGTTCCATCAAGTGGAAGTCCGTATCCGGTCGGGGCCTTGCATTGACGAGGCCGGGCGCGATCGTGCCCCGAAAATGCGGCATGACCTGGAGCATTGAGCCGGACCGATGCCGCAAGGAGAGCGTTGCCGGTATTGCCGGCCAGCGGATGGGGCTATGCCCGCGGCGTCACCGACGCTGCCACCCTTGACCACCGGCCGTGTCTGTACCACCATCACCGCCCACAGGCCGCAGACAA
>WNFC01001737.1_pt1 | contig 23173 bp, 22 predicted proteins | sample 5400541 | NCBI WGS metagenome assembly WNFC01 (sample SAMN13153342, study PRJNA577476) | soil metagenome | isolation source: 120 cm saprolite under Douglas fir tree site 2 hole 2 replicate 1 | place: USA:California | collected 2015-04-18
GCGTTCCGAGCACCCGCTCGAGCGTCTGCTGGCGCCGCCGTCGGCTGCGCCGCGGTGTCGGGGTCGCGCTCACCGGCGGAGGCTACCGCCCTCCGGGACCGCTAGCCGTGGATCGAGACGATCAGGGGGATGATCAGGATCGCGACGATGTTGGCGATCTTGATCATCGGGTTGATCGCAGGGCCCGCCGTGTCCTTGTACGGATCGCCGACGGTGTCCCCGGTGACGGACGCAGCATGGGCCTCGGACCCCTTGCCCCCGAAAGCGCCGTCCTCGATCAACTTCTTGGCGTTGTCCCACGCGCCGCCGCCTGAGGTCATCGCGATCGCGAGGAACAGCCCGGTGACGATCGTTCCGATCAGCAGGCCGCCGAGCATGCGCGCGTTGATGATCCCCACGATGACCGGGAAGAGGATCGGGATCAATGCGGGCAACAGCATCGCCTTGATCGCCGAGCTGGTGACGATGTCGATCGCGCGGCCGTATTCCGGCCGCGCCGTCCCTTCCATGATCCCGGGGTTCTCGCGGAACTGACGCCGCACCTCCGTCACCACCTCTCCGCCGACCCGCCCGACCGCCTGCATCGCAAGTGAGGCGAAGAGGAACGGCATCAGCCCTCCGATGAAGAGACCGGCGATCACCCATGCGTCGCTGAGGCTGAAGGTCGAGGTCAGGCCCTCGTCCGCAAGCCCGGTCGTGTACGAGTCGAAGAGGACGAGCGCCGCGAGCGCGGCCGAGCCGATCGCGTAGCCCTTCGTCACCGCCTTCGTCGTGTTGCCGACGGCGTCGAGCGGATCCGTGATCGCCCGCACGGATTCGTCGAGGTTCGCCATCTCGGCGATGCCGCCCGCGTTGTCCGTCACCGGGCCGTAGGCGTCGAGCGCGACGATCAGACCCGTCATCGAGAGCTGCGCCATCACCGCGATGCCGATCCCGTACAGCCCGGCGAAGTGATGGGCGATCAGGATGCCCGCCGCAATCACGATCACCGGCAGTGCCGTGGCCTTCATGCCCACCGCGAGGCCTTCGATGATGTTCGTCGCGTGCCCCGTCTGGGACGCCGACGAGATCGACTTCACCGGTCCCCAGCGCGTTCCCGTGTAGTACTCCGTGATCGCGACCAGCAGGAACGTGACGACCAGGCCGACGAGCGAGGCGCAATAGAGGTCGGTGAAGCTGAACTTGCCGCCGTCGTAAGCCAGCGTCACCGGGATGAAGCCGATCGCAGAGAGGACGGTCGCGACGAGCACCGCCTTGTAGAGCGCGTTCATGATGTTGCCCGTCCGCCCGACGCGGGCGAAGAACGTGCCGATCACGGACGCGAGGATCGAGATGCCCCCGAGCGCGAGCGGATAGAGAGCGAGTCCACTCGACGGGAATTGCGTGCCCAGTAGCATCACCGCGACCGCCGTCACGGCATACGTCTCGAACAGGTCGGCGGCCATGCCGGCGCAGTCGCCCACGTTGTCGCCGACGTTGTCGGCGATCACGGCCGGGTTGCGCGGATCGTCCTCGGGAATGCCCGCCTCGATCTTTCCGACGAGATCGGCCCCGACGTCGGCGGCCTTCGTGTAGATGCCGCCGCCGAGTCGCGCGAAGACCGAGATGAGCGACCCGCCGAAGGCAAGGCCGATCAGGTCGTGGATCGCGGAGTCGGCCGAATTGCCGACCCAGCCGGTGAGGACCCAGTAGTACCCCGCAACGCCGAACAGAGCCAGGCCCACGACCAGCATTCCCGTGACCGAGCCTGCGCGGAACGCGACGTTCAGAGCCGGCTTGAGCCCTCCGCGGGCCGCCTCGGCCGTCCGCACGTTCGCACGCACGGCCACGTTCATCCCGATGAACCCGGCGCCTGCAGAGAGGATTGCGCCGACCAGAAAGCCGATCGCCGTGCCCCAGCCGAGCTTGTTGTAGAAGCCGAGGAGCAGGAACGGCACGATCGAGACCGCGGCGATCGTCGTGTACTGCCGGCGCAGATAGGCGGCTGCCCCTTCCTGAACAGCCTTCGCGATCTCTCTCATGCGGTCGTTGCCGTCGGGGCGGCCCAGCAGCCAGATGGTCAGCCCGACGCCGTAGGCAACGGCGACGCCGGCGCAGACGAGCGCAAACAGCACCGGGTGATCCTTGAAGAAGCTCCCGACGATCAGTGTTCGTACCCCCTCACAAAGTCTGCGCCGAGTGACCTCGGCGCGGCGGATTTTCTATCACATGGCGCTCCTTGGAGCGCCGTTTCGGCTTGAGACGCCGGGACGGGCGGTCGTCAGCCTTCGGCCTTGACCGCGTCCGCGTACGCGAGCTGGAGGTTTGCGGTCACCTGCTTGAAATCCCTCACGAGCTCCTCGCCTGCCGGTCCTTCGAGCACCGGAAGGAGCGCGCGAAGGGCTTCGATCGCGAGGCGGGCCTGGTCGAGGTCTCGGTCCGCCTCGGAGAGGCGGCGGTACCCCAGCGACGAGACCGTGTAGAGCGTCTGGACGAGGACATCGGAGACCTTGAGCGTCTGCAGCTCCTGTTCGAGCTGCTGCAGGAGCTCGTCGTCCGAAGGCTGCCCACTCTCGGTCACGAAGGCTCCCACAGCTCGAAGCGGTTTCCCTCGAGATCGCTCGCCCAGCCGAATCGTCCGTACTCCATCTCTTCAACCCGGTCGTCGACCTCGACACCCGCCGCGCGAAGCTGGGCGAGCATGGCATCGAGGTCACGGACGCGAAAGTTCACCATCAGCTGCTGTCCGCCCGTCCCGAAATACGTCGTGTCTGCCGGAAACGGCGCCCAGACGGTCTGGTCGCCGTCCTTCGAGGTGAACGTCGTCCCGTACTCCTCCATATCGATGCCGAGGTGCTCGGCGTACCACGCGCGCAGGGCGACCGGATCGCTCGCGCGAAAGAAGACGCCTCCGACTCCTTCGACCGCCTCACCCACCTACCCGCTCCCGCGGTTTGCGGACGAGCTCGGCGAAGACATCGCGGTGCGAGCCGAGCTCCGCGATCCGCTCGTATTGCCGCTCGGCGGCGTTCGCCGCCGGCACCGCAAGGTACGGCGTCGCACCGATCTCGTCGGCGACGGGTAGCACCCATTCGATCAGCGACTCGATCCGCGCGCGAGCCGGGACGACCACGCCGCGCTCGAAGTCGATCAGTCCGTCGCTCAGTCCATGCCTGATCGCGCGCCACATGTTCTCCTCGATGAGCCGGTGCGGCAGCTCCGGAAGCTTCTCCTCTTCGTCGAGCGCGCGAGCGAACCGCGTCCCCAGGGCGTAGATCAGCGCCGCCAGCGACTGCGCTTCCTGCAGGTCGGGCTGAGCGTCGCAGATCCGAATCTCGACGGTCGGATACGCCAGGTGCGGGCGCACGCTCCACCAGATCTGCGTGTACTCGTCGATCGACCGCGTCGCGTAGAGGAAGCGAACGTACTCCTCGTACGCAGCCCAGCCTCCGAACGCGTCCGGAACACCGCAGCGCGGGAACAGCTTCGTAAAGATCTCTGTTCGCACCGAGTGGAGACCGGTGACGCAGTCCTCGACAAACGGCGAGCTCGCCGAGACTGCCAGGAGCTCCGGCAGCACGTTGCGGAAGGCATTGCACACGGCAACCGCTCGGTCGGCGCCGCGAATGCCGATGTGGACGTGGATGCCGAAGCTGTTGTTGCGCCAGACGACGTACTGTAGGAGCTCGTTGTTTCGGCGGTAATGCGGCGTGTCGATGATGCGCTGGTCCTGCCAGCGGCTCCAGGGATGAGTGCCGGTCGACGCGAGCCCGACTCCGAAGCGGTCGGCCAGCTCCCCGAGCTGCGCTCGCCGTTCGGCCATTCGCTCGGCCGCTTCGGCGAAGTTCGCGCAACGTCCCGTCTTGACCTCGATCTCCGACGCGATCAGCTCGCCGACGAGGTGCTCGTCGAGCTCCGTTCCCGCCGCCCCAGCCTTCAGCTCCTCGAACCGATTCGTCAGCTCGAGCGTGTCAGGATCGAGCAGCGCGAACTCTTCCTCCACGGCGATCGTGAAGTCACGTCCGTCCTCGAAAGCATCGCGTGCAGAGCGGATCTGCTCCTCGGGAGCATGTCGTTGCTGGTCACCCACTTCACCAGCGTAAATGAAGCAATACCGCCTAACCGCGGCCGATCGGCTCGAGCAGCCGTGCAGCGACGCTCGTCCAGCTCCAGTGCCGGACGGCTGCTCGCCGCGCCGCGGCCCCCAGTTCCGCGCGCGCTGCAGGGGTCAGAGCCAGCAGCTCGTCGACCTTCGCCGCGAGGTCGGCCACGTCGCCGGTCGAGAAGCTCGCCAGGTGTCTGCGCTCCTCGGGATATTCGGCCTCGAGGCCCTCTGCAATCTCCGCGAGCCCAGAGTGACGAGCCACGAGCGGCGGCGAGCCGGCGGCCGCCGCCTCAGCAGCGACCATTCCAAAGGCCTCAGGGAAGATCGACGGGACGACCGTCACGTCGGCGAGGGGGAGCAAGTGCACGAGGTGCCGATGCTCGAGCGGCCCGGTGAAAAGCGTCCCCGGCGGGGCGATCTCCTCCAACTGTCGCCGGTAGTCGCCGAAGCCGACGATCAGCGCGCGAGCGTCGACGGCGCGCAGCGCCTCGAAGAGGATATGGATCCCCTTGTTGTACAGAAGCTTGCCGAAGTAGACGACGGTCGGACGGTCGACGGCGAAGAATGCCTCGAGGCGCGCCGCGTTTCCGTGATCGGGTTGGCGCTCGTTCGCGTTCGCCGGGTTCGCCGCATCGGCAGACGCTTCCTCGAGCAGCTGCGCGAGCGCCTCGTCGCGCGAGGCAGGGTGAAACTCCTCGACGTCGACGCCAGGCGGCACCTCGTGCACATGCTCGACATGGCCGACGACTTCCTCCAGGACGTTCCGGATGTGCGCGGACCCGACGAAGACCGCTTCCGCAGGCGCCAAGCAGTCGCGCCCCCAGGCGGCAAGCTCCTCGTTGCCGCGCATCGAGTATTCGAGCTCGGACCCATGCGCCTTCACCGCGAACGGCATCCCGCTGGCATAGGCGACGGGAGCCCCCATCAGCACGTGGTTCGCGAACACCAGATCGGCCGGCATCTGCGCGCACAAAGCCGTCGCGTTGAGCGCGACGTAGCGGTCTCGCTCGACGCGTGTGAAGTCCTGTAGCAACTTCGCCTCGACGCCTTCGTAGCGGTCGAGCACGAAAACGGGAAGCAAGTCGCCGATGTTCGGGCGGAAGACCTCCGCCCCCCCGAGGTCGTAGCGCTCGGGATGGGGCTCCTGGCAGATCACCACGACGTCGTGTCCGGCGCGGCTCCATTCACGTGCGAGCGCGCGCGTATAGACGTTCGACCCGGTCCCGCCGAGCAGATAGCCGTGCCAGAGCAGGATCCGCATGGGCCCGCCCCTTTTTGTTAAGTCAAGTAGAAGTAGAGCGCGTAGAGCAGCTCGACCGCTGGGTTCGACGTGTGCACGGCCACGTCCTGCGGCACATCGAGGAGGGCTTCCGAATAGTTGAAGATGATCCTGACCCCCGACTCGACCAGGTCGTCGGCAACGTGCTGCGCGTTGTCTGCCGGAACGGCGACCACGCCGACGATGATGTTCTTCTCCCGAATCGTGTTCGAGAGTCGCACGTAGTCGCTGACCGGCACGTTGCCGACCGGCCGCCCCACCTTCTCGGGATCGGTGTCGAAGACCGCGGCGATGTTGATCCCGTGCTCCGCGAAGATCGGCGAGCTCGCAATCGCCTGCCCGAGACGGCCCGCCCCGATCAGCGCGATGTTGTGCTGGCCCTGCGTGCGAAGGATCTTGCGGATCTCTCCGAGCAGCGAGTCGATGTTGTAGCCGACCCCGCGCTTCCCGAACTTCCCGAACGCGGAGAGGTCACGCCGGATCTGGGTCGCGTTGATGTTCGTGTAGTCGGAGATCTCCTGGGAAGAGATGCGCTCCTTTCCCATCTTCTTCGCCTGCGTCAGCACCTGGAGGTAGCGGGACAGGCGCGCCGCCACACCGACCGTCAAACGATCAGACACAGCCACCGGGCTCTTGGATTCGAGAGTTTGTGACAACCCGAACCCGTTGTATCACGCGACGCCAGGGGCGCGCGTAGGTCAACTTTGTGCGGCTACTTTGCGCCGAAAGGCATCAGGGTCCACCTGGTAGACGAAGGCACGCTCGCCGTCGATCTCCACCACCGGCAGCCATTCCCGGTAGCGAGCCTCCAACTCGGGGTCGCCGTCGATCTCGACTTCGAGGAGCTCGAATGGCAGCTCCCGCCGAATCTCGGCGACGATCTGCCGCGCGCGCTCACACAGGTGGCAGCCCTTCGCGTGGTAGAGGACGACGTTACGGATAAATACCGCGGGTGGTGGTCGCTTCGGCGACCCGCTGGACGGCCAGGCCGTACGCGGCGAGGCGCATCGAGATACTTCGGCTCTCCATGGTGCTCCAGGTCTCGTTGAACGCGCGCGTGACGATGTCGTTCAGCTTCGCGTTCACCTCGGCTTCTTTCCAGAAGTACTCCTGAAGACCCTGGACCCACTCGAAGTAGGAGACGACCACGCCGCCGGCGTTCGCGAGGATGTCCGGCAGAACGAGCACGCCCTTCTCCTCGAGGATCTCGTCTGCGGCGGGCGTCACCGGACCGTTGGCGCCCTCGACGATGATCTTCGCCTTCACCTTGTCGGCATTCTCGGTCGTGATCACCTGCTCCAGCGCGCACGGCGCGAGAACGTCGCACTCGAGCAAGAGCAGCTCCTCGTTCGAGATCGGATCGGCGCTTCTGAAGCCGGCGAGGGAGCCCGTCTCGCGCTTGTGCGCGATCGCCGCCTGAACGTCGATGCCGTTCGGGTTGTAGAGCCCGGAGGCCGAATCCGAGACGGCGATCACGGTCGCCCCGTCTTCTGCCAGGAACTTCGCGAGAAACGAGCCGACATTGCCGAACCCCTGAACTGCGACCGTCGTACCCTGCAGCGAGAGCTGCCGCTTGCGCACTGCTTCTCGCACGCAATAGAGGGCGCCGCGCGCCGTCGCCTCTTCGCGGCCGAGCGAGCCGCCGATCGTGAGCGGCTTCCCCGTCACGACACCGAGCACCGAATGACCTTTGTTCATGGAGTACGTGTCGAAGATCCAGGCCATCACGCGCCCGTCGGTACCGACATCCGGTGCAGGAATGTCTTTCTCCGGTCCGATCTCGTTGATGATCTCCGAGGTGAAGCGTCGCGTCATGCGCTGCAGCTCGCCCTCGGACATCGTCTTGGGATTGCAGACGACGCCACCCTTGGCGCCGCCGAAGGGGATTCCGGAGAGAGCGCACTTCCACGTCATCCACATCGCAAGAGCCTTGACCTCGTCGAGCGTGACGTCGGGGTGGTAGCGGATGCCGCCCTTCGACGGGCCGCGGGCGACGTTGTGGGTGACGCGGTATCCCTGAAAGACCCGAGTGGCTCCGTCGTCCATGGAGACGGGCACGGAAACAACGAGCCCCTTCTTGCACTCCTGGAGCACGTTCACGAGATTTGGGTCGATCGCGAAGGCGTCGGCGACCTTCCGCAACTGGAACTTGGCAATCTCGTAGGGGTTCTCGCGAAGGTGCGAGACGGGCGCGTCGACGGTGGTCAAGTCAGCTCCTTTTTCCGCGCAAATGAGGGCATTTTCGGCTGTGCCGGGCGGGCGGAGCCTACTTGATCGTGAAACCGACCGTGCGGATCGTCGGTGGCCCGAGGTCGGTCGCGAAGGCGACCAGCCTGAGCTGGTAATCGCCGCTGGGGAGCACTGCGCCGATCGGGTCGCGACCCGTCACGCCGAACGAGTAGCGACCAGGCAGCACGTCGCGTAGGCGCGCGAGCAGCCCCATGCGGCCTTTGTCCGCGCTCCACAACTCGAGGTCGAGGCGGGACAACGGCAGTACGTCCGGCCCGCCTGACGAACGACGCACCGAGCCGGCAACGAAGCTCAACAACGCGGGCGCGGCATCCGACGGCGAGAATGCGTGCGTCGAAAGGCGAACGGCGGCGAGGTCCGCCGGCACACGTTGCCCGAAAGTGATCGTCCACGGCACGCGGATTTCCCTGCCCGCGGCCGGGGTGACCATCACGACGCCTTCGGCCGGCGCCGTTCCCACGAGCTTGCTCGCCACTCGTGCGCGAACATGGACGGGGATCGATTGGCCGGGGTCGAGAGACAGCTGGACGGGGCTGAGTTGGAACTGCAGCGCCGCCGCTCCCTCCTGAGTGACGCGCACGTCGAGCGACAGGACGAGGCGGCGGAAGGACACGTTCCGCAGGACGAATTCCTGATTCTCAGTGCGCCAGCCTTTGCGGTCGGCTCGTCCGAGCGCGAGCGAGGCCGGACTGGCCGCGACCTCGGTCGCGGTCGCGCCTCCAAGGTCGATCAGCCCTGCGCCCTGAGCCGTCACGGGATCGTCGGGAAGGGGTCGGGCAGCACCCACGAGCAGGCTCTTCAGGGCATCGGCGTCGAGATAGGGGCGCGCTTGCGCAAGCAAGGCGGCCGATCCGGCGACAAGCGCGGCGGCCGCGCTCGTCCCGTTGACCGTGCCGTAACGAGCCGAGCCGTCGGCATTTGCACCCGGCTCGGCCGTCTCGAGCGCGACGCCGGGCGCGACGAGCTCCGGTTTGACGCGTCCGTCGAACGCCAGGCCTGTCGAGGAGAAGCCCATCACTCTCCCGTCGCCTGCATTCGCTTCGGTCCGCACGGCGCCGAGCGACACTGTCGTCAGCACTCCGCTGCGAATCCTGTCCAGGAGTGTGTGCGCGACGTCCTCGGGAACGGAGATCGCCGGTATCGGCGCGCTCTCGTCGAGACCGATCCCGCCCGCGGGCAGATCCGCGCCGTAGAACAGCACCGCAACGGCTCCGGCCCGAGCGGCGTTTACGACCGATCCGTTCGGATCGACTCCAGCCGAAAGGAGTGCTGCACGACCGGCGACGAGGCTGGAGCCGCGGCGGTCGAAGAAGTCGAGGAGCGGGACCGCCCCGGTAGAGCCAGCAGGACCGGTCGTCTGCGCTCTCGGCGCGCCGATCCCGACGTCGAGCGGTCGTGACGGCGCGACCGCCCCGGCAAGTGGACTCATGCCGTCGAGCTCGACTCGAAGTCCTGCGCGCAGCACGACACGCACCTGTCCGAAACGCGGCCGAAGATCGACCGCCCCGACCGTCAGCACCGCCGGCGACCCCCCCGGACCCGAGATGCTCCCGTACCCCGGCCCCGCAGGGCCGTCGTTCCCGGCCGGAGCGACGACGAGCGTGTCGAGCCGTGTCGCACCGGCGGCGGCGAGCGCAAGGGGTCCGTCCGCGAACGCCGCGAACGGCTCGGCGACGCCGACCAACGCGACACGCGCAGCGTCGTGCGCATCGCCGTCGCCGTTCGGGTCGACCGCTCGCTCGAGACCGGCGAGGAGCTGGTCGGTGCGTCCGTACACGGCCCAGTTCGCTGACGCGTCTCGCTGCCACCCGGCGACACGGATCGGCAGGACCGTCGCACCCGGTGCGACGCCCGCTAGAGCGCCGGGACCGCCGGAGCCGACCAGCAGGCCCGCCATCTCGGTGCCGTGACGTTCCAGCTGAGAAGGGTCGTCGGGGCGCGCCGCCGCCTGTGCCCCGCCCTCGCCGCCGACGATGTCGATCCCGCTCGCCACACGACCACGCAGGAAGGGCTGAGCGCGATCGACGCCCGTGTCGAGTAGAGCGATCGTCACGCCGCGGCCGTCCTTGTCGGAGAGCCCGATGTTGGGGCGCTCGCCGAACTCTGAGCTGGTCAGGAGGCGCGAGCTGAGCGACGCTGGATACGCGGCGCGCACCGGATAGACGCCGGCAACTTCCGGCGCACGCTCGAGCAGCGCGATGCCGCGAGCGTCGAACGCTGCCGAGAAGCCGTTCACCGTGCGCGTGTAACTGAACTCGGGCTGGACGACGACGCCCTCGAGGCGCAGGCGCGCGACGAGCAACTTCTGGGAGGAGAGTGCGGTCTGCATCCACGTCCGCTCCTCTTCGCTCGTGGCGAGGCCGCCCACGCGCCCGACGCGATCCGCCAGGGCCGGCGCCTTCAGGATCACGATGACTCGCTGACCGACCGCGACGCGCGGTCGCTGTGCGCCCGCGAGCCCCTGCCAACTCGGCTCTCCCTGCTGGACTACGCTCTTGCTGCCACCTCCGGCGGCGATGAGGACCGCCGTGACGATGACCGCGAGAGCCGCAAGCACCAGCGCGTTGAACGGCTCACGCGATGGACGCGTAGGCATCGAGCCCAAGATAGCCGGGATACGGGATGGGATTCGAGAACCGCGCGGCAGAAGCGATCATCGCCGCGTTGTCGGTACACAGAGCCAGCGGCGCCGCTTTGGCTTCCGGCAGGGCGGCTCTCAACTCGGAGTTCGCAGCAACGCCTCCCACCACTGCGATTCTCCGGGCGTCGATCTCCTCGGCAGCCTGTCGCGTCCGTTCCACGAGCGCACGCACGATCGCGCGCTGGTAGCTCGCGGCCAGATCGGCTCGACGGAGCTCGAGCTCATCCGCCGTGAGGTCCCTGACGGCGTACAGCAGCGCCGTCTTCACACCGGAGAAGGAGAAGTCGAGGCCGGGGACACGCGCAACGGGGAACTCGTACGTGCCCGGGGCACCCGCGCGCGCGATCCGGTCGATCTCGGCGCCGCCGGGGTAGCCGAGGCCGAGGAGGCGCGCTCCCTTGTCGAACGCCTCCCCAGCGGCATCGTCGAGCGTCGCACCGAGGACTCGGGGTTTGCCCTCCCGGTCTTGAACGTCCAGGAGCATCGTGTGCCCGCCGCTTGCCAGCAGGCAGAGGAACGGCGGCTCGATCGGATCCGGTTCGAGGTACAGCGACGCCACATGGCCCTGCAGGTGGTCGACAGCGGCCAGCGGTAGGCGCCGCGCCCAGGCGATCGCCTTCGCGGCAGCGACACCGACGAGCAGCGCCCCGATCAGACCGGGACCGGCGGTCACTCCCACAAGGTCGACGTCGTCGAGACTCGTGCCGGATTCGCGCAGGGCTTCCTGCACGACCGGCGTGACGAGCTCGAGGTGACGTCGAGAGGCAATCTCCGGCACGACTCCGCCGTAACGGGCATGCAGGTCGGCTTGCGAGGAGACGACGTTCGAGAGAATCCGGCCATCGGGTGTGATCACCGCAGCAGCGGTCTCGTCGCAGGAAGTCTCTAAACCGAGGATCATGCGCTTTCGCTGCGCGAAAGCGCCAACTGGTTACGGACACGGCACAGGTCGCGTCCTAACGTTGGCATGGTGCGCGTTCCAATTACAGCCGACATCTTTGAGAGACGCTCCGGGATTCCCAGGTTTCTCGAAGAGCTCGGAGCGTCAGTTCGCATAGAGCCACTTCGGATCGGTGATTACAACGTCGGAGGCGATACTGTCGTCGAGCGAAAGAGCGTTCTTGATCTCCACAGTTGCCTGGTGACTGGGCGACTTTGGGTTCAAATCGGAAGCCTGCGAAAGGGAGCTCGGTATCCCTTTCTCTTGGTCGAAGGCGCAGATATCGACGATGGCCCGCTCTTGCCAGCTTCGCTCCGCGGGGCGTGTCTTTCGGCGATGCGTCTTGGCATCAGACTCATTCAGACAAAGGATCAACATGACTCGGCACTCTGGATTTACCGATTGGCGACGTTGTGCCAGCGCCGCCTAGGGCCCCGAGCCAGTTAGTCGCTCGCAGCATCGCTGCGAGCGACAGGATCACGCCACATGATCAGTGCGTCCTCACGGTTGTCCGTGTAGTAGCCGCGACGCACGCCGCGCGCCTTGAAGCCTGCTTGCTCGTAGAGCTTGATCGCGACGTCGTTCGAGACCCGGACCTCGAGGGTGTAGCCTCGACGGCCTTCGCCGCCGGTCAGCTCGAATAGCCGCTCGAGGAGTCCGGTTGCAACGCCCTTGCGCCTGTGCTCCGGCGCGATGGCGAGATTCATGACATGCCACGCATCGACATACCGGGAGATGATCAGGTAGCCGAGCAGTTGGCGCGTGTCCGGCTCGAACGCCCCGAGTGAGATCGAGGACGGTTTGGCCAGCTCGCCGGCGAACATCGACCGCGACCAGGGTGTCGGGTACGAGTCGCGTTCGATCGTCTCGATCGCGTTCAGGTCGCGTAGCTCGAGGCGACGGAAATCCACCTTGTTCGCGGTCGCGCTCATCGGCTGCCCTTTAGCCGATGAGCGAGGGAAGGGGCGTAAGGGGAAACCGGGAGGTTTCCCCGCTCGTTCTCCTCGGCCCACGCGGCGATCTCAGCGGCGCGAGGGCTGAGCCGATTCCTAAAGAAGGGAGCTCGTGAGGGAAACATGGTTTCCCTCACGAGAGCGACCCGTAGGGGAGCGACGCGCTCATCTCGTGGTTTTATCAACGTCGGGGACTCTTAGGTACATCGGCTCCACGGCCTCGGCCGGGCCGAAGTCCCGGGCCAGCTGGGCGTGGAACCGTGCCCGAGGAACGTGACGCTCGTCGTGGTCAGGCGGGATCTCGGCCCCGGCGGCTTCCAGCAGCGAGCGAAACCGAAGGGCGCCATTGCCGACATAGAGCGTTCCTGGTTCAGGGCGGAGCGCGGCCGGCGCCAGAACGCGAGCCTCGTCCTGCAGCACGAAGACCTCCCCGCGCCTCGCATCCACGACGGGCACTGCGCCCGGAGCCCCGGCGGCGAGCGCGTCGAGCGTCGAGACGCCGGCCACGGGAACGCCGAGGGCGAGCGCGAGCCCGCGCGCGGTCGCGAGTCCGATGCGGACGCCCGTGAAGCTCCCTGGGCCGATCCCGACGGCGATTCCTCCGAGCTCGCGGGTGTGAGCACCTGCCTGACGGAGCAAGGCGTCGATGTCCTCGAGCACCGTGACCGCCCGGGACGTGCGTTCTCCAAGCACCTCGCCGTCGGAGACGAGTGCGCTCGTGGCGACGTCAGTCGCCGTGTCGAAGGCCAGGATCAGCATCGCTGCGAATCGTGACAAGCCTCAGCCCTTCTTCGTCGCCGTGCTCGAGCCGCACCTCGGCCCGTGCCGGCGGAAGAACTCCGGCTCCCGCCTCCGGCCACTCGACGAAGACGACCGCGTCGTCGAAATACGGCTCGAGGTCGCCCCACTCCGCTGCTGACACACCGCGGAAGCGGAAGAGGTCGAGATGCGACACGTCGACGCGGCCCTTGTACCGATGGCCAATCGTGTAGGTGGGACTGGTCACCGCTCCCTCGACGCCGAGCGCACGACATGCGCCACGCACGAAGGTCGTCTTACCCGAGCCGAGCTCACCGGAGACGGTCACGACATCCCCGGGATACAGATCTGCAGCGAGCTCTGCAGCGACCTGCTCGGTCTCTTCAGGCGAACGTGTTTCGATCAGAACAGCCCGAGCTGCACGGCGGGCTCGGCGACGGCCGGAGCGGCGTAGACGGGCTCCGGCGTCACAACCTCGCGGCCCATCAGCTCGGGCAGCCGCGCAAAGTCCGACTTCAGTACCTCGAGCATGCGCGGCGTGTACAACGCGGCGGCCGGGTGATAGATCGGGTAGAGCAGCACACGACGTCCGCCGAGTGTCACCTCCTGCTCCTGACCGTGGACTCGCGTGATCCCGGTCGGTCGGCCTGAGAGCAGCTTCGTCGCAAAGTTGCCGAGCGTCGCCACGACGCGCGGCTCGATCAGTTCGATCTGCCGCCAGAGATGCGACTCGCACGCCTGGATCTCCTCCGGCAGAGGATCGCGGTTGCCGGGAGGTCGGCACATGAGAACGTTCGCGATGTACACCTCTTCACGCGAGAGGCCGATGCCAGCGAGTAGTTGCTCGAGCAGCTTCCCGGCCGCGCCGACGAACGGCACTCCCTGCTTGTCCTCGTGGAAGCCAGGCGCCTCGCCGACGAACATCAGATCGGAGCTCGGATCGCCGGTACCGAAGACGACCTGCGTGCGTCCTCCGGCGAGCGCGCACTTGGTGCAGTCGGCGACGAGCCTACCGAAGGCGTGGAGCTCGTCTGCCCTAGTCAGCTCAGTGACCGCAGCCACAGCTCCCGCCGCAACAGCCGGTGCCACTGCTGAACGCGCCGGTCTGCCCGGCGGTGCCGACCATTGCGAACGTCGAGAGCTGGCGGGCGACGTTGGTGCCGCCGCACTCCGGGCAGGCGACCACCTGATCTCCACGGACGAGCTCCTCGAAGTGCTCCTCGCACTTCATGCAGACGTACTCGTACATCGGCATCGCTCAGGCAGTTTAGGGGCACTGCCGGACGGCCGGCAACTGGGTTAGTACGAGCCCTTGATCGCCCGCCCGCCGAGCCGGCCGGAGACCGAGTCCTTCGAGAACTTCAGGGTGCCGCCGACTGCGGCCGGCCCGGAGACACGGACGGTGCCCTTGTAGGAAAGAGGCAATTCTCCGGGTACGAACGAGACCTTCCCGCTCACCTGGACACCGCTCACGGCGCTGTAGCGGTTCAACGTGAAGGTGAGAGCCTGCTGCGAGGCGACGAGCTTCCCGCCGTAGAGACCGCGGGGGGCAAAGGTCGCCGAAGAGAGCACGATCTGGAGCCACGTCGACTCGGCTTCGCGCATGGTCCTCGCTGCAGCCGTCAGCGTGGCCTTGACCGTCGCCTTCGCCGGACGATGTGGGAAGGCGTCCAGGATCTTCCCCACCGGCGGGACGCGCGGACAGGATGTCTGGCGCAAGCTCGAGAGGGTCCCGAGGATCCACCGCCTGATCGCCCCGGCAGCACAACCCGAGAAGTCCGCGTTGGAGACGCTGTGTCCGACGCCGGGCACCGTGATCAACTGGCCCTGGGGAAACTCCGAGATGACCGCTTCCGCATTTGCAACCGGCGTTCTCAGATCGAAGCCGCCGCTGAGTGCGAGCACCGGCACATTCGGCAGCGGTCCCGGCCCGAGCGGCGTGTTTCCGGTCGGTGTCGGCCACTGCTCGCAGAAGTAGGCCGTCCCGATCCGGGCCGCCCAATTTCCGAAGGGACCGACGCTCCCGGGCGGGAAGGCTCCGACCGTCGCATCGAGGATCGCCTGGCGCGCCTCGGGCGGCGTATCAGGGGGGAACGGGAAACTGCCGTCCGCACAATTCGTTGCCGCATAGAGGCCGAAGCTGAGATCCTCCGCGGACAGCATGCTCGTGCGCAGATCGAGGTCGTACAGCCGCAGCAACGGAAGCGCGTTCCCGAGCAAGGCGGCGTGAACCGCCGCGGGCAATTCGGCAGCAAGGCCGGGCGAGAGATCCGCATCGATGATCACCGAGATCAGCTCTTCACCGTTCATGTGCAAAGCCCGCAGCTTCCCGTTGGGCGCGATGACCTTTCCCTGAACCGGGTGAGCCTCGAGTCGATTCGCCAGCTTGACGACGTCGCCGGCGAAATCCTGGGTTGCCCCGCGGCAGATCCCGCCCGCGCAGAACGCGGTGAGCGTGCCGGGCATCTCTTTCAGGACGTTTCGTTCGAACGGGTCGGGATACGTGGGTGCGACGACCGAATCCAGAACGATCCGGTCGACTTCGTCCGGATGGGCCAACGCGTAAGCGAGGGCGAGCTTCGTTCCGTACGACACGCCGAAGAGCCCGATGCGCCCGATACCCAACGCAACCCGCACCGACTCCGTGTCCTCTGCGTGGTCGCGGGTCGCGTAGAAGCGCCGCGCTGGTCCGATGATCGCGGCGCAGTCACGAGCGAGCGCGGCGTCCTGTTCGATCGTCGTCAGCGTCGAGGTCTGCAACCCTGGGCAATCGATGACGCCGGATTTCCCGGTTCCTCGATTGTCGAATGCCACGAGCGTGTAGCCGGGGAACATGGTCTGCATGTCCGTGGCCGCCGTGGTAGAGCCCAGGCTGTAGGCACCGGTCGATCCCTGCCCAGGACCTCCCGCGATCAGGAACATCGTCCCACGCGGCACCCCACTCGCCGGTAGGACCTCGACGTGGAGTGGGATCGTGCCGGGTACGGCGCCGGTCCGATCCAACGGGACTTCGACCGTCCCGCACTCGACCCCGTCCGTGGTCTGTGGACAGGGCGAAAGGCTAATCGCTGCGCGCGCCTGGCCGGGTGCGACCAGCGCAAGGGCGACGGCAAGCCCCAGGAAAAGACGACGACCCACCAGGCACGGCAGCGTAGCAGCGCCGTGTACGCTTCCCATGCCCGGTATCCGCTACGGAACTGGAGCTTCAGTGTTCGAGAGCATCAAGGTCATCGGTTCCGGCCGCGTCGGCGCGGCCGTCACGGCTCGCCTGCGCGAGCGTGAGGTCGAAGTGGCCGATCAGGGTCAGCTGGTTCTCCTGTGCGTTCCTGACGACTCGATCGCCGCAGTCGCGGCCGCGGTCGCCGAAGGCCCATGGGTGGCGCACGTATCGGGAGCGACACCTCTGTCGGCGCTCGATCCCCATCGCCGCCGCTTCTCGATGCACCCCGTTCAGACGTTCACGCGCGCACGAGGGCCGGAGCAGCTCGACGGAGCCTGGGCCGCCGTCACGGCCGAATCGGAAGAGGCCAGGTCTGCCGGCTTCTGGCTGGCGGAAACGCTCGGACTGAAGCCCTTCGAGCTCGCGGACGACGCACGTCCGCTTTACCACGCCGGCGCCGCGATCGCGTCCAATTACCTCGTCACCCTGCATGCGGTGGCGTCCGAGCTCTTCCGCGCCGCAGGTGCCCCACCTGAAGCACTCGTTCCGCTGATGCGCAGGACGATCGAGAACGGCTTCGAGCTGACCGGGCCCATCGAGCGCGGCGACTGGGAGACCGTGGAGGCACATCGGCGCGCGATTCGCGCGGCAAGGCCCGAGCTCGAGCCGCTGTACGACGTGCTGGCCGAGGCGACGTCGAGATGAAGACGCTGCGGACGATTGGAGAGGTTCGGCGGACGCTTGTCGGCAGCCGGCGCATCGGGCTCGTGCCGACGATGGGCGCGTTCCACGAAGGACATCTCGCGTTGTTCAGCGCGGCTCGTGACGAGTGCGAAGTCGTCGTCGTCTCGTTGTTCGTCAACCCGGCCCAGTTCGGTGCGAACGAGGACTTCGCGCGCTACCCGCGTGACGAGACCGGCGATGCACGGCTGGCCGAAGCTGCGGGTGTCGACATCCTCTTCGCGCCCTCAGCGGAAGAGATGTATCCGGACGGCTACGCAACGTGGATCGACGTCGAGGAGGTCGGGGCCGAAGGCGTTGCGCGGCCGGGCCACTTCCGCGGCGTCGCGACCGTGTGCCTGAAGCTCTTCAACATCGTCCAGCCGCAGGTCGCCTACTTCGGTCAGAAGGACGCGCAGCAGGCCGCTGTCTTGCGCACGATGATTCGCGACCTCGACCTCGCTCTCGATCTCCGCCTGGTGCCGACCGTTCGCAACGCGGACGGCCTTGCCTTCTCATCTCGCAATGCGTACCTCTCGGAGGACGAACGGCGGCAGGCATTGGCGCTGCCGCGTGCACTCGAAGCCGGCCGTTCTGCGCATGTCCTTGGGTCTGATCCCGTGGCTGCGGCCCGCGGCGCGCTCAACGGACTCGAGCCTGACTACGTCGAGGTCTTCGATCTGGACGGTGTCATGCTCCTCGCCGCCGCCGCGCGGGTCGGCTCAACCCGCCTGATCGACAACATCATCCTCGAAGGAGACCTCAAATGACCACGCGCCCGCGCAAGCCGGCTCCGAACACGCCTGGGCCGGGGAAGCTTCCACTGCCCGAGCTCGAAGACCTCACGCGTCGCGGCGAGAAGATCGCCATGGTCACCGCCTACGACGCACCGAGCGGCCGCATTGCCGATGCAGCCGGAGTCGACATCATCTTGGTCGGCGACTCCGCGGCGATGGTCGTCCTCGGCTACGACTCGACGGTCCCCGCGTCGATGGACGAGATGCTGATGCTGACCCGCGCCGTGACCCGGGGAGCACGTCGTCCGCTCGTCATCGCCGACATGCCGTTCGGCTCATTTCAGATCTCTGACGAGGAAGCGCTCACGAACGCGATCCGTTTCGTCAAGGAGGCCGGCGCCGACGGCGTCAAGCTCGAAGGTGGCGGGCCGTCGATCTCGCGCGTGCGCGCTCTCGTCGGAGCAGGCATTCCGGTGATGGGTCACATCGGGCTGACACCTCAGTCGGCCACGATGCTCGGAGGCTTCAAGGCGCAGGGCCGTTCCGCCGAAAAGGCCCGAGCCCTGCTCGCGGACGCCCGGGAGCTCGAGTCGGCCGGGTGTTTCGCACTCGTCCTCGAAGCGGTACCGGCGCTGGTGGCGAAGCAGATCACGTCCGTGCTGTCGATTCCGACGATCGGGATCGGCGCCGGGGCCGACTGCGACGGCCAGGTGCTCGTCTGGCACGACCTGCTCGGCCTCTACGACGGTCACGCACCGCGGTTCGTCAAGCGATACGCAAACCTGGCGCCGGAGATCACCGCCGCACTCGAGCGCTACGTCGACGATGTGCGGAGCGGCGCCTTCCCCGAGGAGCAGCACACGTACTCGATGCCCGACGCGGAGCTTGCCGTGTTCTCGGAACCGGGGCCGGCGCGTTAGAGGGCGTAGAGCACGCTCACCGCGACGGCTAGCGCTGCAGCGATCGCCCCGGCGAAACCGACTGCCGAGAGCGAGCGGCCCCAACTCCAGCCGTGGACGGTGCGGACGCCGAGGACCAGCAACGCCAGCGCCCACACGACGAACGCGTAGAACACCCACGCGAACACGATTCCGGCGCCGCGGCCGTCCGCACCGCCGGTCCGAAAGAGGTCCCAGCCGTAGACCCCGATGCGGATCGGCCAGTAGACGAGGAGGGCGAGCGCGACGGGCACAGCCGCGAACGCGAGCAGGTGCCTCGCCCGCCGGAAGCTGCCGCGGCCGCCGAGCCTCCGGAGCGCGACGTGGAGCACCTTGCCGACCACGAAATAGAGCAAGAACCCGTAGAGCCCACCGGCGAGAAACGCCCAGACGGCGAGCAGCGTCCCGTCGATCTGGACGTCGTCGAGCAGCGTGCTCGCGACCGTCGTGGCGAGAACTGCGGCGATTCCGGCGAGCCACACGATCGTGCCGGCAGCGTCCTGCAAAGCTTCGGCGACCTCGTCCGAGTCGTCGCGCAAAGCCGCGAACACCGGGCGTGGGCTCTGCAACACGAGCAGCGCGCGAAGGAACCACGCCTTCTGGTCATTGCGCGGCTCCGCGCGGGCGACCACGTCAGGCTGCTGCGCCACGGCGTCGCTTGCGATGCCGTCTCAGAGGAGGTGCGGGCTTCGCCCGCGCCTCCGCTAAACCACCGGCTAGGTCGCAGGGGGCCACGAATCGCACTAAGCCGCCGCCACTGCAGCCTTGGGCAGGACGTGCCGGAGAAACTCGCCGGTGGCGGACTCGTCCACCTCGGCGATCTCCTCCGGCGTGCCGGTCGCGATGATCTCGCCGCCGGCCTCGCCGCCTTCGGGGCCGAGGTCGATGATCCAGTCGGCCTGCTTGATCACGTCGAGGTTGTGCTCGATCACGAGGACCGTGTTCCCCGACTCGACGAGCCGCTGCAGCACGTCGAGCAGTTTCTCGGTGTCCGCGAAGTGGAGACCCGTGGTCGGCTCGTCGAGGATGTAGAGCGTCTTCCCGGTGGCGACCTTCGAGAGCTCGGATGAGAGTTTCACGCGTTGCGCCTCGCCGCCGGACAATGTCGTCGCCGGCTGCCCGAGCTTGATGTAGTCGAGCCCGACGTCGTGCAGCGTCTGCAGCCGCCGTCGCAGCTTGGGGATCTTCGCGAAGAACTGCAGCGCTTCCTCGACCGACATCTCGAGGACGTCGGCGATCGACTTACCCTTGAAACGCACTTCCAGCGTCTCGCGGTTGTAGCGCGCGCCCTTGCAGGTCTCGCACGGAACGTACACGTCGGGCAGGAAATGCATCTCGATCTTGATCTGGCCGTCGCCCTTGCACGTCTCACACCGCCCGCCCCGCACGTTGAACGAGAACCTGCCCGGCTTGTAGCCGCGCACCTTCGCCTCGGGCGTCATCGAGTAGAGCTCGCGGATGTGGTCGAAGAGCTTGGTGTACGTGGCCGGGTTCGACCGCGGGGTGCGGCCGATCGGCGACTGGTCGATGTCGATCACCTTGTCGAAGACTTCGATGCCCTCGACGGACTGGTGCTCGCCCGGCTTCGTCCGATGCCGGTGCAGCTTGTTGGCCAGGGCCTTGTGGACGATCTCGTTCACCAGCGTCGACTTTCCTGAACCGGAGACCCCGGTCACGCAGACGAACTTCCCGACCGGGAACTCGACGTCGATGTCCTTCAGGTTGTGCTGGGACGCCCCGCGAACCCAGAACGAGCCGTTGTCCTCCCTCCGGCGCGCAGGCACGGGAATGACGCGCCGCCCGGACAGGAACTGGCCGGTCACTGAGCTCTTGGTCTGCTCCACCTTCGCGGCGGTCCCCTCGGCCACCACGTGCCCACCGTGCTCCCCGGCGCCGGGGCCCATGTCGACGAGCCAGTCGGACGAGCGCATCATCTGCTCGTCGTGCTCGACGACGAGCACGGTGTTGCCGAGGTCGCGCAGGCGCTCGAGCGTTCCGATCAGCTTGTTGTTGTCCCGCTGGTGGAGACCGATCGAGGGCTCGTCCAGGATGTAGAGGACGCCGACGAGCTGCGAGCCGATCTGCGTCGCCAGCCTCAGACGCTGCGCCTCCCCACCCGAGAGCGTCGCCGAGGCTCGGTCGAGCTGGAGATAGCCGACTCCGACGTTGTCGAGGAACATCAGCCGCTCGCGAATCTCCTTCACGATCCGGGCCCCGATGAGCTGCTCCGTCTCGGTCAGCTCGAGGTGGTCGAGGAACTCGAGCGCACGCGTGACCGACATCTGCGTGAACTCGTGGATGTTCTTGTCACCCACCGTGACCGCGAGCACCTCGGGCTTCAGGCGTGCGCCGTTGCAAACGGGGCACGGACGGAAGGACATGTACTCCTCGATGCGCTCGCGCTGGTTGCCCGAGTCGGTCTCGCGGTAACGCCGCTCGAGGCTCGGGATGATGCCCTCGAACGCGAGCATGTAGGAGCGGCGACGGCCCATCCGGTTGCGGTAGCTGACGTACACGCGCTCGCCCTCGGTCCCGTAGAGAAAGAGATCCTCTTCCTCTTCGCTCAGGTTCTCCCAGGGCTCGTCGAGCGGGATCTCGTAGCGGTCGGCGATCGCCTGGATGACCGATTCGTAGAAACCCGAATTGCCGACGGACCACGGGACGAGCGCACCCTCGGAGATCGAGAGGCTGGTGTCGGGAACGAGCAGATCGGGGTCGATCTCCTGCTGCGCGCCCAGTCCCGTGCAGCGCGGGCACGCCCCGTGCGGTGAGTTGAACGAGAAGATCCGCGGTTGCAGCTCGGGCAGCGAGACCCCGTGGTCGGGACACGCGAACTTCTCGCTGAAGAGCAGCGACCGCTCCTCGTCGACGAGGTCGATCGCGACGAGCCCTTCCGCCAGTTGCGCCGCGGTCTCCACCGACTGCGCGAGCCGCGTCCGGAGATCCGGCTTCATCGTCAGCCGGTCGACGACCACCTCGATCGTGTGCTTGAACTTCTTGTCGAGCGGGATCTCTTCCTCGAGCAGACGTTGCTCACCGTCCACCTTCACCCGCGTGAAGCCCTCGTTGCGCAGCTCCTCGAAGACGTCCTTGTATTCGCCCTTGCGGTCACGGACGACGGGCGCGTTCACCGTGAACTTCGTCCCTTCCGGCAGCTGGAGGATCTGGTCGACGATCGACTCCTGGCTCTGGCCTGTGATCGGCTTCCCGCAGACCGGGCAGTGGGGCCGGCCGACCCGCGCATAGAGCAGGCGCAGGTAGTCGTAGATCTCGGTGACGGTGCCCACCGTCGAGCGCGGGTTCCGGGAGGTCGTCTTCTGGTCGATCGAGATCGCGGGCGAGAGCCCTTCGATCGAGTCGACGTCGGGCTTCTCCATCATCTGGAGGAACTGGCGCGCGTACGCCGAGAGGCTCTCGACGTAGCGCCGCTGGCCCTCTGCGTAGATCGTGTCGAAGGCCAGGGACGACTTGCCGGAGCCGGACAGCCCGGTGATGCAGATCAGCCTGTTCCGGGGCAGGCGGACGTCGATGTCCTTGAGGTTGTGCTCCCGGGCGCCGTGGACGACGAGCTCTTCTTGCGCCATAACCGGCCCAGTTTAGCTGGGTGGATCGGATCGAACAAGTGTTCGTTTTCGGCCCGGGAAACCGCTCGGGGAGCGGAGAAACGAGTCAGCCGCCGAGCCGCTCGACCAGGCCATAGATCCGACGCGGCTCCGGCACGTAATCGATCTCGAGCTCGCCCGCGACGATCGTCCCGTAGCCCATGAGCCGCCCCGCCAGGCTCTGTTCGATCTCCACCGCTCCCAGTCGCGAAAGCCGCACGGCGGCCGCCCGGCGGTGGAAGGTCCCGTGCACCACGAACAGCTTCTCCGTCGTGAGGACGACCCGCGTTCGCTCCCACATCCAGACGGCCCGAAGCACGATCAGAGCGCCCAGGGTCTGGAGCAGGACGCCTGCGATCGAGGCCGGCCAGCCGATCGCCATGCAGCCGAGGCCGACGACCGCGAGACCGAGCGCGCGGACGAACGGCCCGGCGAGCACGATTGCATGTCGGCGCTCGTCGAGACAGACTCGTTCCCAGCCCGAGGTGATCATCGCGTTTACCGCTTTCGCCGGACGGCGAAAGATCCCTGGTCCTGAAGCAAAAAGCACAGCGAGTAGCCCTCTCGACCCTGATCGTCATAGCGATCGTCGCGGTGGCGCTCGCGCTCTGGAAGGTGAAGCTCGTTCTCGCCCTCGTCTTCCTCGCGTTCATCCTCGCCGCGGCGCTCCGCCCGGGAATCGAGCGGCTCGCGCGGGCCGGCATCCCCCGTGGATTCGACCTCCTCATCCACTACGTCCTTCTGATCGGCGTGGTCGCATTCGCCCTCTGGATGGTTGTTCCCCGCGCAATCGATCAGGTGCAGAGCGCGCTGGGCGGCACGACGAAAGCGCAGATCCACCAGGAAGCCACGAACTCCACGGGGATCAAGCACGACATTCTCAACGCAATCGACAAACGCCTCCGCAAGGTGCCGACGGCAAGCGAGCTGCTTCATCCCGCCGTCGAGGTGACGCTGAAGGTCTTCGAGGCCCTCCTCGGGATCTTCTTCGTCCTGGCGGCCGCCGCCTACTGGATCTTCGAGCGGGCACGCGCCGTCGACTTCGTCGCCTCGCTCTTACCACGGCCGAAGCGCAAGAAGCTGAGCGATACGTGGGACCTGATCGACCTC
>WNFC01005764.1_pt1 | contig 23169 bp, 27 predicted proteins | sample 5400541 | NCBI WGS metagenome assembly WNFC01 (sample SAMN13153342, study PRJNA577476) | soil metagenome | isolation source: 120 cm saprolite under Douglas fir tree site 2 hole 2 replicate 1 | place: USA:California | collected 2015-04-18
TTGACGTCTTTCGCAGCCATTTTTAACTACTCCCTTACGCGGCCTTGCGGACAGCCGACTGGTCGATGATCCCCATGACGTCGGACTCTTTCATGATGATCAGATCTTCGCCGTCGAGCTTCACTTCGGTGCCCGACCATTTGCCGAACAGCACCCGGTCGCCGGCCTTCAGATCGAGCGGGTGAAGCTTGCCGTCTTCGCCGCGGGCACCCGGGCCCACCGCCACCACCTCGCCTTCCATCGGCTTTTCCTTCGCCGTGTCGGGGATGATGATGCCGCCGGCACTCTTCTCTTCCGCCTCCACGCGCCGGATCAGCACGCGGTCATGCAATGGACGGAATCCCATGTTATACCTCCTCGCACATTCAAAATTTGCGGTTAGCACTCTCTGACCGAGAGTGCTGCTCAAGTAGCTGCGCCAGAGCCGCTTGTCAAGCAAATCGCCGAAAGCTCGCGGCCGGCAGGCCGCGGCTTGTGCGTCTTGCGGAGAGGCACGGGCCAAGCTTTTGACAACGGCGTCGCCGAGGGGCACTCTCGCCTCGCTATAATCACCGATCTGCCATTGATGAGCCGGGAACATGCCGCAATCCATGGAATGGGAAATACCGAGCGAGTTTCAGCCGAAGCCGGAGGATTTCGACTTCGATCTGGACCGCACGCTCTCAGGCGTGCTCGGGCTGCAGGCCACGGTCCCGCAGGATGCCTTTACCGCCGGGACGCTCGGCACCGAGCGCGCCGGCAGCGCCGTCTTGATCCGCAAGGACGGGCTGGTGCTGACGATCGGCTATCTGATCACCGAGGCCGAGTCGCTGTGGCTGACCTCGAGCCTCGGCGGCGCGGTTCCCGGGCACGTGCTGGGCTATGACCCGGAGACCGGGCTCGGCCTCGTGCAGGCCCTCGGCCGCCTCAGCATTCCGCCCATAGAGATGGGCACGCGGATGCGGGTCGGGGCCGGCGATCACGCGATCCTCGCCGCCGAGGGCGGGCGCCGCCATGCCGTCGCGGCGACGATCGTGGCCCGCCAGGAATTCGCCGGCTATTGGGAATACCTGCTCGACCGCGCGATCTTCACCGCGCCGGCCCACCCGTTCTGGGGCGGCGCCGCCCTGATCGGCAGCGACGGCAGCCTCATTGGCATCGGCTCCCTGCACGTCCAGCATTCCAACGGCCGCGAGTTGCGGCGCGACGTCAACATGGTGGTGCCGATCGATCTGTTGCCGCCGATCCTCGACGACCTTTTAACCTATGGCCGGCCAAACCGGCCGCCGCGGCCCTGGCTCGGCCTCTACGCCACCGAGATCGACGATTCGATCGTCGTCGCCGGCCTGTCCGAGCGCGGGCCGGCGGGCAAGACCGGGCTCAAGCCCGGCGACCGCATCGTCGCGGTGCGCGACGAGCCGGTCTCGAGCCTCGCCTCGTTCTGGCGCCGGGTATGGGCCAGCGGCCCGGCCGGCAGCGAGGTAGTGCTGCAGGTCCAGCGCGACACCGAGACGATGAAGGTCCGCATCCCATCGGCCGACCGTACCACCCTGCTCAAGGGACCCAAACTGCACTGATCTCGCGGTAGCTGTAGGATGGGTTGAGCGGAGCAAAACCCATCACGCGGACCGGCAAGATGATGGGTTTCGCATTGCTCAACCCATCCTACCGTTCGACCAGGGCGGCGCACGGCGCCGGCAGGTCGGCGACCCGCAATGGCCGCCCGGGCGGCCCCGGTTTGGGATGCTTCGCCTCCGGGGTGAACCACCAGTCGAGTTCCTTGCCGCATCCATCGCCGGCGGCCGGCGCGGACTGATCGTGGCATTCGCGCTCGCCCGACGGGCAGAGGAGGCGCAGATGGAAATGATAATTGTGCCCCCACCAGGGACGGATCAGCCGCAGCCAGCCGCGATCCGCCCCGGCTTCGCGGCAGAGCACGCGCTTGATCGCGGCGTTGACGAAGATGCGGCCCACCGCGGCGCCGCGCGCCGCGGCTTCGAGCAGCTTGCGGTGCTCCGGCCGCCAGACTTTCGGGTCGACATCGTCCCCGCTCTTGGCGACGAGGTTCGTCGCCGGCATTTCATCGCGCTCGGCCGCGCTCAGCCGCCGATCCGGCATCGGCGTCAGCCAGATATCGGCTTCGATCCCGAGTTGGTGCGATTCATGGCCGGTCAGCATCGGCCCGCCGCGCGGCTGCGAAATATCGCCGACCAGCAGGCCCGGCCACCCGGTGGTGCCGGCCGCCTCGGCGGCGAGCCGTTCGAGAGCCGCGATCAGCACCGGGTGTCCCCAGGCGCGGTTGCGCGACGGCCGCATCACCTGCCAGTTCGCGCCATCGGCCGGCAGCGCGGTCGCGCCGGCGACGCAGCCCCGCGTATAGCTCCCGATCGCCCGCGCCGGTCCGGGGGCGGCGCCGGCCTGCGCGCTGAACGCCCGCTTCGCCGCGTCCGGCGGCAGGTGGGCGAGAACCGCCGCGCGGTGTGCCGCCTCTTCCGCAGCGGTGTCCTGGGCCTGCGCCGCGGCCACCATGACCATTGGCGCGCCGACCGCTAAAACCGCGACGAAAACACCGGTTGCGGCGGCCCTCGCCAGGTTCCGCTCCGGCGCTGCCGCGTTCCGGTGGAATTGCCGGAGTTTTAACAATTTGCTAACAAAGTTCGCGTCCAAATGCCGTCTCCTCGCCGCGCCGCCCGCCGCATACCAGCCACCCTTCCGCCGCAAATGCGCGAGAACCTAGTCATATGCAAGGTGATGAGCCCCCGCGCGGCGCGATGAAACGGATCCTGATCGTCGAGGACAACGAGCTCAACATGAAGCTCTTGCGGGATGTCCTCGAGGCTTATGGTTACGCGACCATTACCACCGCGCAGGGCGCAGCTTCGCTTGCCCTGGCCCGCGAAAATCGCCCCGATCTGATCCTGATGGACCTGCAGCTGCCCGACATCTCCGGGTACGACGCCGTCCGCCAGCTGAAGGACCACGAGGAGACGCGCCTGATCCCGGTCGTCGCGGTCACGGCCTTCGCGATGATCGGCGACGAGCGCAAGGCCCTGACCTGCGGGTGCGACGCCTATTTAGCGAAACCGATCCTGTTGCGCGATTTCCTCAACCTCGTGGAAAAGTTCATCGGCGGCGCGGCGCCGCGGCGATAACCGTCCGGCGCGATAAGGCCTGCCAAATCTGGCGCGGTCTTCCCGCGAGGACGCGGGCGGAGTAACGTCGCGGCCACAGCGGTCTGTAACGGGCGCCTGCCATGAAGCTTTACGGCTATTTTCGATCCTCCGCCGCGTTTCGCGTGCGCATCGCCCTCAATCTCAAAAAGCTCAATTACGAGAACGCCTTCATCCACCTGCGCCGGAACGACCAAACCAAACCGGAGTTTCTCGGCGTCAACCCGCAGGGCCTGGTGCCGGCGCTCGAAATCGGTGAAGAAAGGCTGATTCAATCACTGGCGATCGTCGAATACCTCGACGAGACACATCCCGAGCCGCCGCTCCTGCCGCGCGACGCCGCCGGCCGGGCGCGGGTCCGCGCGCTCGCCGCGATCGTCGCCTGCGACATCCATCCGCTCAACAATTTGCGCGTGCTGCGCTATCTGCACGGGCCGCTCGGGCATGACGAGAAGGCCATCGAGCATTGGTACAATCATTGGATCACGAGCGGGTTCGATGCATTCGAGCGGCTGCTCGCCGACGACAAGCACACCGGCAAGTTCTGCCATGGCGATACGCCGGGGCTTGCCGACATCGCGCTCGTCCCGCAGGTGTACAACGCACATCGCTACCCGCTCGACCTCGCCGTTTATCCGACGATCATGCGGGTCTATCAAAACTGTAAGGCGCTCGATGCATTCGCCGCCGCCGATCCGGACCGTCAGCCCGATCGCGAGCCATAACCGGCGGCCGGCAGGGATCGACCGATAGCGATGATCAAAACCCTCCCTCGCGCCCTGCTGGTGCTGGTGCTCGGCGTCAATGGCTGCAGCTCGCCGGGCGCGGACCCGGCGGTCGGCGCCGGCGATCTCGGGCTGATCGAGGCCGCGATGCAGCAGGTCAAAAAGAGCTATGTCGTACCGGTAAAGCCCGACCAGCTCGTCAACGGCGCCCTCAAGGGCATGCTGGGCAAGCTCGATCCGCATTCCGATTACATGACGGAGCGCGAATATCGCGAGCTGATCTCCACCACGAGCGGCCAGTTCGGCGGGGTGGGCATCGAGATCTCGGTCGAAGAGGGGGTGCCGCAAGTCATCTCGGCGATCGAAGGGACACCGGCCTCGGCCGCCGGCATCGAGCCCGGCGACCGCATCGTCAAGGCCGACGGCCAGCCGATCGTCGGGATGGATATCGGCGAAGTCGTCCGGCGTCTGCGGGGCAACCCGGGGACGCCGGTTGTGCTGACAATCGCCCGCGCGAACCGGCCGATCTTCGACCTGCCGATCACGCGCGCCATCATTCACGTCGACTCGGTCAAGCCGGCGCTGAAGCCGGGCGGCATCGGCTATGTCCGGATCACCACCTTCGATGAGACCACGCCGGCCGAACTGCGCGCCGCGCTCTCCCGACTGCGCCAGCAAGCCGGCGGGCACTTCGCCGGGCTGGTCCTCGATCTGCGCAACGACGCCGGGGGCCTCCTCGATGCGTCGGTCGAGGTTGCCGCCGATTTTCTCGATTCCGGCACCGTGGTATCGACGCGCGGCCGCGATCCGAGCGAAAACCGGATCTATGAGGCGCCGCCGAACGGCGATCTGGCCCGGGGAACGCCGATGGTCGTCTTGATCAACGGCGCCTCGGCCTCCGCCTCGGAGATCGTCGCCGGCGCGCTGCAGGACAACAAGCGCGCGACGATCCTCGGCACCCACAGCTTTGGCAAGGGATCGGTGCAGAGCATCATCCCGATCGAGGGCTACGGGGCGCTGCGGTTGACGACGGCGCTCTACTACACGCCGTCCGGCCGCTCGATCCAGGGCCATGGCATCAGCCCCGACCGCGTCGTGACGGTGCCCAAGGACCAGCAGGTGGCGAACGCCGTCATTACCTTCGAGAGCGATCTGTTCGGCTCGCTCAAGGCGACCGGCGCGCTGGCGCCGAAGGACATGCCGGCGACCCCGGCCCCATCGGTGCCTGGGAAGTCGATCACCGGGGAGACCGACCACCCGATCAACCCGAAAGTCATCGGCACGACGCAGGATGCCCAGCTGCGCGCCGCCCTCGACCTGCTCGGCGGCCACCGTGCCGCGGCGCGGTAGGCGCCAAAGGAGGCAACGGGTTAGAAGTAAGACATGAAGGCGACGAGAGCGGCGGGCAGGCCGAGGCAGAGCGTCAGCTTTGTCATGAAAATACCTTTCTCAATGTGCAGATCGACGAGGGGTTGTCGACCGATCGAGCCGCAATCGCGGGCGCTACAGAGCCGCCAGCTGCTGCGCGAGGGCGCGTGGGGAGACCCGGCGCAGCAGGACGAATGCAAGCGGGGTGGACAGTGCGAGCGCAAAGGGCGCCTCGCCGAACAGCTCGAAAATATCGAGACCGATGGCAATCATCAGCGGGATCAGGAAGATCAGGATTATCGGGCTGAGCAGGATGGCGGAGACCGCCAGGTTCGAGGCTGTGCAGATCTGGGAATTGGTCATCAATAGCGTCCTGCTCGATCGTGTGCAGGTACCCTAGGTTGAGTCGAGTTAATGAAGTATTGCTGACGGGGAACTAAAACACGGCATTTGACCAAATCTGTAAAGATGGCATCTGACCAAGAATCTGCTGATGTTGGAGCGGAATACTTTCAAGTCAAAGCGCCGCCCTTATTCCTCATGGGCTGGCTTGACCCGTGGGCCTTCAGCCCACGGACTTGGTCCGTGGGCATCCACGTGGATCCCCGGCTCAAGCCCGGGGATGACGAATGATTTAGCCGGCCCGTGAGACGAGCGGCATCAGGAACTCGCGCAACACCGGCGACCATTTGGCGTGCTCGGGCCCGCTCGAACTGTGGCCGAGTTCGCTGTCGATCTCGAAATAGCGCGCCGCGACCCCGGCCGCGGCGAGCGCCTCGATCACCGCGGGGGCGATCTTTGGCGGGAAGAGGGCGTGGCGAAATCGGGGCGCGTGTCGAAGCCGAGGAGCGCCCGCCGCAGGATCAGAAGCGAGTTGGCGTCCCAGTTCCTGGCCCAGTTGGCGGCCAACGCGCGGAGCGCCGCCGCGCGCTCGGCCGGGTCGGGATAACGCGGTGTCAGGTTCGCCTCGGTGCCATAGCGCCTCAAGGTATCGATCCGGATCTCGGTCAGCACACTCTTGGCGCCACCCTTGCCGTAATAATGCCCGCCATGCCATTCGGGATCGGTGGCGAGCCGGGCCGCCATCTCGGCCAGTTGCTTGTGGGTGTTGACCGAGGCCCAGGGCGCGGTATTCACCGGGACGATCGCGTCGACGAAGTCGGGGTAGGCGACCGCCCACTGAAAGGCCTGATAGCCGCCGTAAGAAGGCCCGGCGACGGCAACCAGGTGCCGGACGCCCAGTGAATCGAGGAGCGCCTTTTGCGCGGCGACGATGTCGCTGAGCGCGATCGCCGGGAATTCGGGGCCGTAGGGCATGCCGGTCGCCGGGTCGATGCTCGCCGCGTTGGTCGAACCATAGGACGAGCCCAGCATGTTGCTCGCCACGACAAAAAGCCGATCGGTGTCGATCGCCTTGCCCGGCCCAATGAGGCCGTCCCACGAGCCCGGCTGGTCGCCGTTCGCCGGGTTGCGACCGGCCATATGGTGGCTGCTGGAAAAGCCGTGCGTGATCAGCACCGCGTTGCGCCCAGCTTTGGGACCATTGGGCGGCGCGAGCCGGCCGTAAGTCTCATAGGCGATCGTCGCCTCGGGCATGACCGCGCCGTTGGCGAGGCGAAAATCGCGGATCGTGAAAAACCGGTCCTCGACCGTGCCGATGTCCTCGGTGCGCAGCGCGGCTCCGTCCGTCATGTCGTTCTCCCGTCACGCTCGCCGCGGCAAGGACTTGCCGGGCGAGCCGGGCGGATTGTGCACGGCGCCGTCCGCGCTGTCACGAACGCCTGAGGCAGCGCCCGTCATTGCGTCGCCCCGCGCGCGATGACATAGGTAGGCGAGGTTGCGATCTGTCGCGGGGATGCGATGCGCCGCGTTTTGTTGGCCCTGCTGCCGCTGTTGTCGATCGCCGCGTGCGCCGGCGGCGGCCCACCAGCTGGGCCGCTCGGGCCGACCGAAGGGCTGCGCGCCGGCTTTCCGAAGCGCGGCGTCGCCGACACGATCGCGATCGACGCGATCGAGCGCCTGCCGCTGCGCGCGGCTGTCCTCGTCGCACCCGACGGCACGGCGATTATGGCCAGCAACATCGATGTTGCCGATTCGCCGCGCTTCGCCACCGGGCAGTGGACAGCCGGCGATCCGTGGCGCAACGCGCTCTCGGGCGGCGGGCCCGTGGCGCTGACGATGCAGCACCCCGAGACCGGCGCCGCGCTGCAGGGCCAGCAGCAGCTTCTGGCAAATGTCTCGACGGCCGAGATCGCGCTGCCCGATCCGGTCGCCTACCGCCGCGATTGGCCCAGATACCGGATCCGCCTCACCTTCGGCACGCCGCCCGGCGAGGTGGAGACCCGCGAGATCGCCGCCCCCGAGCCGCCGCCGGGGTGATCAATCACTTCTCGTCACCCCCCGCGAAAGCGGGGGTCCAGGGCAACCGCTCAATTGCTGCAACACCCCCCGCGCCCGGGCTTGTCCCGGGCATCCACGTCTTTGTTGGAGCCAACTTCGCGGCGGAAGACGTGGGTGGCCGGGTCAAGCCCGGCCACGGGTAAGGAATTATGACACGTTGAGATATTGAATACACTTTGGGTCACGCGGTCAGCGCATCGAGGGTCTGTGCGAGGCGGACGAGATCAGGTTCGCGCGACAGCCGGTGGTCGCCATCCTTGACCAGGGTTACCGCGACATCGCGGCTGGCGAGGCGCTCGGCGAGGCGCAGGCTGAGTTGCCACGGTACGGATTCGTCGGCGAGCCCGTGCAGCAGCCGCACCGGCATGTCGAGCGCGATCGGCGCGCGCAACAGTAAGTGGCGCTTTCCGTCCTCGATCAGGGCGCGCGTATAAAGATACCCAGCCGGATCGAAGTTGGAGGGCAGGACAACGCTGCCCCGCTCCATGAGTTCCTCGCGCTGGGCCGGGGTGAGGCGCGGCCACAGCAGTTCTTCGGTTAAATCGGGAGCGCCGGCGATGCCGACGAGCGCGGCAATGCGCTCCGGGCGGGCCAGCGCGGCGAGCAGGATGATCCAGCCGCCCATGCTGGAGCCGACGAGGATCTGCGGGCCCGTCGTCAGCGAATCGATGACCGCGATCGCATCCTCGCGCCAGCGCCCGATCGTGCCGAGCGCGATTTCGCCGCTCGACGCGCCGTGCCCGAAATAATCGAAGCGCACATAGGCGCGGCCGCGACGCCGGCAATAATCTTCGAGAAACAATGCCTTGGTACCGGTCATGTCGGAGCGGAAGCCGCCGAGGAAGACGATCCCCGGCGCCTCGCCGGCGAGCCGATGGTAGGCGATTGTGGCGCCGTCCGGGCGTGCTAGAATCGCGCGTCCCGGCGCCGGGATGCTGTCGGGTACGGACATCGAGGTGTTACGGCAAGCGCATGGAACGCGACGATAGCATTGTCGATCTGCCGACAGAAGGCCGCCCGCCGGCGGTGCTGCAGGTCATCCCGAGCCTGGTATCCGGCGGGGCCGAACGCGGCACGATCGACCTCGCCGGCGCGCTCGCCGCTTCGGGGTGGACCGCCTACGTCGCCTCGTCGGGCGGCCCGATGGAGAGCCAGCTGGCGCGCCTCGGGGTTCGTCATCTGAAGCTTCCGCTCGCCTCGAAGAACCCGCTGGTGATGCGCCGCAATGCCGCCGCGCTGACCGAGATCATCCGCCGCCACAAGATCGACATCGTGCATGCCCGCAGCCGCGCTCCGGCGTGGAGCGCCTGGTCGGCGGCGCGCGCCACGCGGCGGCGCTTTGTGACGACGTTTCACAATGCCTACGACGCCGATCTGCCGCTGAAGCACTGGTACAACTCGGTGATGGCGCGCGGCGAGCGGGTCATCGCGATCTCGCATTTCGTCGGCGAGCACGTCACCCAGGTTTATGGGGTCGGCCCCGACCGGCTGCGGATCATTCCGCGTGGGGTCGACATCGCCGCCTTCACGCCGCGCCGGGTCAATGGCGAGCAGGTTGTCGCCCTGGCGACAAAGTGGCGGGTGCCGGAGGATGCCGCAATCGTCATGCTGCCGGGCCGCCTCACGCGCTGGAAGGGCGGGCTCGATTTCATCGAGGCGATCGCCCGGCTCGGCCGCCGCGATGTTTGCTGTCTCCTGGTCGGCGCCGAGCAGCGCCCCGGCTTCCGCCGTGAGCTCGAAGCCCGGATCGAGCGGCGCGGGCTCGTCGGCATGTTCCGCATCGTCGAGGATTGCCGCGACATGCCGGCGGCTTATGTGCTGGCCGATGTCGTGGTTTCCGCCTCGACCGACCCCGAGGGGTTCGGGCGGGTGATCATCGAGGCGCAGGCGATGGGCCGCCCGGTCATTGCCACCGACCATGGCGGGGCCCGCGAAACGATCGTGCCCGGGGTCACCGGCTGGCTCGCGCCGCCGCGCGACCCGGCGGCGCTGGCTTCCGCCATCAATGAGGCGCTGCGGCTCGACGCCGCCGAGCGGGCGGCTTTCGCGCGCCGCGCGATGGCCCAGGTCGCGTCCGGCTATACGCGCGACGCCATGTGCGCCAAGACGATCGATATCTACGAGGAGCTGCTGTTCCCCGAACCCGCCGCGGTCGACGAGCGCGAGCGACTGCCGATCGTGGCATGAGAAGCGTCTCCCTCTCCGCCCCCGGGGGCGGAGAGGGTTGGGGTGAGGTGGGGGATTCCAGAGCGCTTGCCGACGCCCACCTCACCCTCCCACGCCTAACGGCGCGGGCCCCTCCCTCTCCCCCCTGAAGGGCGGAGAGGGGAAAATAGAGACCTCAATGAAACCGCGGCTTCACTTCCTCACATAGCAGGCGCAGCGCGTTCAGCACCCGGTCCTGCGGGATGCGGCCGCCGCAATTCAATTCGGCGAGGATGCCGTCGAGGCCGATCTCCTCCTCGACCTCGCGCAGCCGGGCCGTGAAACCATGGGGCTCGTCGATCAGCACTTGCGTTGCCAGCGCCTCGTCATAGGTCAGCGCCTCCAGCCGCTCGACCCGGCGCAGCCGCTGCGCGGCGACCTCGCCACCGGCCCGCCGTGCCGAATCGCGTCCCAGCTCCGCCTGATAACGGAAAAAGCCCATCAGGCTCTCCTCGGCCTCGGCCCGGGCGCGCGCTCTGGTTTCGGCGAGGTAGGCCGGGACCCGCAGGAACACCTTGCCGCGCCCGGCATGGCCGGCCGCCGAATAGGCCTCGCGATAGGCCTTGATGTGCTCGGCCAATTGCGCGAACGGGCCCTGGCGCACCGCGACAAAGATCGGCAGACCGAGATGGCCGATCTGCGGAAAGGTCTCGGGCGTCGCCGCCGCCATGCGCAATTCCGGATAAGGCTTTTGGTACGGCTTCGGCGTCAGCGCGACGTTGTTGAAGCTGTAGTATTTGCCGTCATAGGAAAACGCCGGCTCGGTCCACGCAAGCTGCAGGATTTCCAGCGTCTCGGCGAAACGCTCGCGGCTTTCCGCGTAGGAAATGCCGTAATCCTCATAGGTGCGCACGACGCCGCTGCGGCCGATGCCGTAGATCAGCCTGCCGTGGCTGATCTGGTCGATCGTGGCGGCCTCCTCGGCGAGGCGCAGCGGGTGGGACAGCGGCAACACCTGCACCGCGATGCCAATCCTGATCGTGCTGGTGCGCGCGGCGATGGCGCTCGCCACCATCATCGGCGCCGACAGCACCGAGCGCTCGGGGGCGCCGTGCAATTCGGCCAGCCAAATGGCGTCGAGGCCGACCCGCTCGGCCGTCTCGACCTCGTCCAGCGCCCGATCGAACGCGGCGCTGTCGCCGCTCGCCCTGCCATCGGCGTTTATTGGCGGAAACTCCATGAAGCTGCCGAATTCCATCGCCGAGGATCTCCCCAAATTGCTTCGTTATCATCGGTGTCGCCGCGCGGGCGCGCAAGCCACTGCAACTCCCGCGCATGGCTGGGCGGGGATGACCGCAACGCCGCCCACCGATAACCAGACGGTGCGGTTGCGTTTCTTTTGCTTCCGGCTATCGTCGAGCCCTCCAACCCCCCGGGAGGCCCCATGCGTATCTCACGGATTGCGACTTCAGCGGTGTTCGCCGCCGGGCTTGCCGCGCTGCCGCTCGCGGCGGCGCAAGCGCAATATTATGGCCCGCCTTGTACGCCATTTCCGTTGACCTGGCCGTTCTGCGTCGCTGGCGCGGTTGTCGGCACCGCGGCAGCGGTTGTTTCGGCCCCGTTCCGGGCGCCCTATTATTACGGGCCGCCACCGCCGCGCTATTACGCGCCGCCTCCGCCCTATTACCCGCCTCCGCCTTATTACGGCCGTTGAGGCGAACCCGTCGCGGCGCTGGCGCTGTCCGCTGCGGCGCCGCTACACTCCCCTCTCCGAGCTCACCTGAGGAGATGCCGCGATGCGGATCCACAATCTTTACGCCGACGCCAGCGGCCAATCGCATTTCCGCGACATCGAGGTCGAATGGGTCGAGGAGGGCCGCGCCGGCAAATTGTCGAAGCGGCTGCCGGCGACCGGCATCATCTTCCGCGAGGTGCAGCCGGCCTACGACCTCGACTGGCACCCGGCGCCGCGCCGGCAATACATCATCAACCTCGATGCCGGCGTCCAGATCACCGCGAGCGACGGCGAGGCCCGGATCATCGGCGCCGGCGAAGTGATCCTGGTCGAGGACACCTCCGGCAAGGGGCATCTGTCGAAGGCGGTCGAAGGCAAGATCCGCCACTGCATCTTCGTGCCCATCGAATAGGGGCGGAGTGAGCCGCAACCCCCTCACATCCCCAATATCGAGCCGGTGACCGAGCGGGGGTCACGGCGCGGCCAGCGGCCGCTCTCGACCTGATGAAAGAAATCGGCGAGTGCCTGGTTGAACAGGTCGGGCTCCTCGATATTGAGGGCGTGGCCGGTATTGGGGAACACCGCGAGCGCCGCGCTGGGGATCGTCCGCTTCATCAGGATCCCGGGTTCGAGGCACGGGTCGTCCTCGTCGCCGGTCGCGATCAGGGTCGGCACGTCAAGCCCTTTCATCTGGTCGGTCAATTCCCATAGCGAGGGCCGGCGCCCCTGGACGCCGCGCATCGTGTTGGCCGAGCCGCGGGTCGAATGCTCGGCGAGCTGGGCGAGGAACTCGGCATAGCCGCGCGGATCCTTGTTCAGGTATTGCACCCGGGTTGGGCCGGCGCCATAGGTCTTGCTGACCTCTGCCATGCCGCTGCTCTCGATTTGCGCCGCGGTGCGCGTGGTCTCGTCCTGGAATTGCTGGCGCTTGTCGGGCTGCGCGCCATAGCCGCAGCCGGCGACCACCAGCGCGCTGGCGCGCCCGGGATATGCGAGGCCGAAATGCAGGACGGCGAAGCCGCCCATCGAGATGCCGACGATGTGCGCCTTCGCGATCTTGAGAGCGTCGAGCACCGCGCGGACATCGTCGCGCGCCCGTTCCTGCGAATACTGCCGCCAATCCTCGGGAACATCGGAGGGCGGATAGCCGCGCGCGTTGAACGCGACGCAGCGATAACGCCGCGAGAAATAGCGCAGCTGAGTCTCATAGCTGCGATAATCCCCGGCAAACTCATGCACGAAGACGATCGGGTGGCCGGACCCGACTTCTTCATAGTAGAGGCTGACGCCGTCATCGGTGGCGAGGTGGGGCATCGGGGTTCCTATATTTAACCGAGCAGCCCATCCTAATAGCATGGCGGCGAGGGCCGGGAGAGGAGGGGAAATGCGATCGGATCGGCAACAGCGGATCACCGAACGCGCCTATCAGATCTGGGTCGCGGAAGGCCGCGTCCACGGCAGGCACGACGAGCATTGGCGACGTGCCGAACACGAGATTGCCGAGGAAGAGCTGAGAGTCGCCGCAGCGCTCGCTAATCGGGCCGCCCGCGCGACCAAGACCACGCGGCAACGAGCGCCGGCGACACCGGCCGGCGCGAAAAAGGCAGCAACAGCAGCGACAGGCAAATCGCGCGCAACCGCGGCGGTCTCGACGACGCAGCGACGGCGACGCACGCCGACCGGGTCGTCTTCCTCCTAGTGCCGCGGCTTCGCGACGCCGCGTCATTGGCCGCCCGGGACGCCAACGGCGGCTCCCTTGTTTTTTCGGCGAGACAGGCCCACTGACTCGGCACAGCGCGTCGACGCAGGGAGTGTCCGATGATCAAGACAATCCTGGTCCCGGCAACCGGCAACGAGAGCGATGCCGCGACATTCGCCGCGGCGCTGGCGATCGCCGGGCCGTTCGCCGCGCATCTCGACATGCTGCACGTCCGGCAGGATCCGGTTGCTCTCGCTGTGGCGATGACGAGCGACGCCGGCAGCGGCGCCCTGGCGGCCGGGCTGATCGAGCAGCTTGAAAAGGACGCGCGCGGGCGCGAGCGCAGAGCGCACGAAATCTTCACCCGGTTTTGCGCCGGCGCCGGCCTTGCGGTTATCAGCGCGCCCACCTCGGCGAGCGCTAAAGCGCCCTCGGGGGAATGGCATGCCGAGACCGGCGAGGAGGCGCAGTGGATGGCGACCTACGCCGTCGCGGCCGATCTGATCATCGCGCCGCGCGCGGCCGGCGAGGAGGGGCTGGCCCGCGCGACGCTCGAGACGGTTCTGCTCGAGAGCGGCCGGCCGATCTTGATCGCAGGCGCCCCGGCGATGCCGGCGATGCCGGCGAAATTCGAGCGGATCGCCATCGCCTGGAAGCCGACGCCGCAAGCCGCACGCGCGGTTGCGGCGGCGGTGCCGTTTCTGGGCCAGGCCAGGGAGATCATCGTCGCCACCGTCGAAGAAGCGGCCGCTGGGCGCCCGGGGAAGCGCGACGAAGCCGACCGGCTGGCGCGAAATCTGGGCTGGCATGGTCTCGCGGCGACGACCCTGCGGCTGAAGACGGGCCCCGAAGGCGCCGCTGCAACCCTGCTGGCCGCCATCCGCGATCGCGCGGATTTGCTCGTCATGGGCGGCTATGGCCACAGCCGGCTGCGGGAATGGGTGTTCGGCGGGTTCACCCAGCACGTGCTGGCCGACGCTCCGCTACCGGTGCTGATCGCTCATTGACCCAAGCTCCCGAAGTATTTCCCGTCCTACGGGTGGATCAGCGTCTCGGTGCGGCTGATCAGGAAGGCCTCGTGCCGTTCGATGAAATCACCGACCACGTCGGCAAAGGCTTCGGGCCGTTCCGCGTCCATCGCGTGCCCCGAATCATAGACCAGTACGAGATGGCAGTTCGGCATCAATTCCTTGTAGATGCGGGCGGTCTCCGACGGGATCATCCGGTCGAGCGTGCCCCACAGCACCAGTGTTGGGGTGTCGATCGTGCCCATCCGAGTTTCGAGGTCGGGATCGCGCGCCGGCCCGCGCAGCCGGGCGACCAGCTTCTGCTGTTTCGCCAGCACCGCCGGGTCGCGCGCCGGCATCGGACCCATCCGCTCCGGGTGTGCATAGAGGAGGCGCGCCATGTCTTCCGGGGTGCGCGCCACCGGAGCACCTCCGGCTGGCAGGATCGCCGCCGGCGCCTGGAGCACCAAGGAGAGCAGCCGCTCCGGCGCCTGCGCCGCCAGCCACACGGCGGCCTTCCCGCCGAACGAGGTGCCCCATAAATTGTAGCGGTCGAGACCGAGTGCGTCGGCGGCATGCGCCATCGTCATCGCGTAATCGGCCATCGTCCGGCTGCTGGTATTCTCGGGCGAGGCGCCGAAGCCCGGCATCTCGAACGCGATCATCCGGAACTGCCGGGCCAACAGATCGTGCGCCGGCGAGAGGCGCAGCCCGCCCGCGCCGTGCAGATGCACCAGAGGGGTGCCCTGCCCTGCCTCGGCATAGCGGATGCGAAACCCGTCGGCCTCGACAAAACCTTCGCGGAACGCCGCGCCCGGCGCCATTCCCTTGCCGTTGTCTGCCACGCTGCGGCTCCCTTTGTCCCTGGCCGGTTCTACCACGCTTTCAGCACCGGCATCAGTTCCCGGGCGAAAAGCCGCATCGAGCGGCGGACGCTCGCGCTGTCCTGTCCCGGCTGATGCAGGTTCAAGGACAGATGGGTCAACTGCCGATCCCGGTACGGAAGAAGCGCCTGCATCACCTCGTCCGGCGTCCCGACCGCGAAGGGCTGGCCGCCATGGCCGATCCCAGCGACATCGCGGAATTCGCCGACCGGCGGCAGGCTCCCGAGCGGCCCGGCGCCGCGGCTGCCGGCTTCCGGATTGCCATGCGTGCGGTAGAAATGCAGCACCTGATGGAGGCCGGCTTCGACCTCGTCCCAGGCATGCCGGCGCGTCGCGGCGACATGCACGCGGATCGGCACCGACGCGATCGGCAGCGTCGCCGGATCACGGCCCTGCTGGCGCAGCGCCGCGATGTATTGATCGTGGCCGCGGCCGGCGCCGGCCGCCATCCCATAGCCGCGCCGGGCCGTCCAGGCGACGCTCTGGTCGCCCATCGCCGCCACCAGGATCGGCGGGCCGGGCCGCTGCACCGGCCGCGTCGTCAGGTGCACGTTCGGGAAGTCGTAGTATTTACCCTGATGGCTGAATTCCTCGCCCGCGAAGCAGCGTTCGATGATGCGCAAGGCCTCGAAGGTGCGCCCGAGCCGGCCTTCGAGCGGAATGCCGAAGGTGCGGAACTCCTCCGGGCTCGAGCCGACCCCGACCCCCAGATCGACCCGGCCGCGCGAGATGTTGTCGAGCACCGCGACGTCCTCGGCGACCCGCAGCGGGTTGTGCAATGGCAACAGCAGCACAAAGGTGCCGAGCCGCACCCGCTCGGTCCGCGCCGCGACTGCGCTGAGGAACGTAAACGGCGACGGGTTCCAGGCATCGGGCGAGAAATGGTGCTCGCTGACCCACACGCAATCGAACCCGAGTTCCTCGGCCAGCACCGCTTCTTCAAGATGGTCGCGATAGAGATCCGCCAGCTTCTGCGGCTTCCCCGGCAAGGTGCGGATCCCCGAGGTGAAGACGATCTTCATCGCGTCTCCCGCGCCCTTCAGACGTCATTCCCGCGAAAGCAGGAATCCAGGGGGCCGGGCTGAGAGGGTTGCCCTGGACCCCCGCCTTCGCGGGGGTGACGTAAGAAATTGAGATTGGGCATCTGAGGCGCGCCGGTCAAATGTTGCGGATGCGCGGCAGCACCTTCTTTCCGAACAATTCGATCCCCGACATCATCGCGTCGGTGTCGCCCGAGCCGGGGTCGGCGAGCGACAGGTCGAGGACGCCGACGCCGATCTCCTCGCGCGCCCGGCGGACCTGCTCGACGATGCGGTCCGGCCCGCCGCAGAAGCTGATCGGCAGGATGCCGCCGACATTGGCCGGGCGCTTTTCGCCGCCGATATTGCGCTTATCCTGCTCGATCAGGGCTTGGCGCAACCTCGCCCCGATCGGAAACGGCGCCTGCGAGTGCGCGCTGCGCCGGGCGAGCGCCGCGTCGGCCTCGTCGTCGGTCTCGGCGAGGATCATGTTGGCGCGGTAGATGATGTCGTCCGGTCCCGGCTCCCAGCCGTATTCGGCGCAGCGCTGGCGGTAGTAGCCGGTCGACTTGGCCATCAGTTCGAATGTCCCATAGGAGACGCCGAGCCCCAAATGGTGGCGCGCGGCGAAATCGGCCGCCTCGGCGCTGACGCCGAGCGCATAGGTCGGCCGGTGCGGCTGTTCCTGCGGGCGCGGCCAGATCGACACGGTGCGATACTGGAAGTAGCGGCCCTGCCAGCCGAACGGCTGCGGCTCGGTCCACGCCTTCAAAATCAGCTCCATCCCCTCGTCGGTGCGCTCGCGCGCCTCCTTGGGGTTGAGGTCGTAGCTCAGATACTCGTTGGTCGTGCCGCGCAACAGGCCGAAGACGAAGCGGCCAGGCAGCATCGTATCGAGCATCGCCAGCTCCTCGGCGACCCGGATCGGGTTGCTTACGGGCACGATCGGACCGAGCAGCGCGATCTTGATGTTGTCGACGTGACTCGCGAGATAGGCCGCCGACAAGGGCGGCGACGGGGTCAGGATGCGCGGCGAATAATGGTGCTCCGACAGGCTGATCCAGTCGAAGCCGAGCTGCTCGACAAAGCGGGCGCGCTCGACCATGCCGGCATAGGCCTTGGCGCCGACCGCCGGGTCGTAGGCCGCGGACGGCACCGGCCATTCGCGCGGCATGTCGGGCGAACTCGGGTAACGCCCGGTTTCAAAGAACGAGACCTTCATCGTATCGGCTCCTGCCTTCAACCAAGGCGATGTCGCATGATGCGACGGTAGCATCGCGCCGCGCCGCTGGCGAGCAAGACGGCGCCGTTGCTTTGACTGCGATGATGGTCTCTGATGGCGGCCGAGAGTTTCACCGATTATCGAGGGAGGAGCGGCAATGGCGCTCAACGCATTGCACCATGTCACCGTGCAGACCACCGATCTCGAAGCGACGCGCGATTTCTATCGCGACATCCTCGGCTTGCGCGAGGGGTTCCGCCCCGACCTCGACTTTCCGGGCTACTGGCTCTATTGCGGCGATGTGCCGGTGGTGCACCTGGTGCCGCGCGCCAACGCGATCGGCGGCGGGCCGTCGGACGACACCGGCCCGTTCGACCATTTCGCCTTTCTCGCGACGGACTTTGCCGCGATCAAGGCGACCCTCGAGAAAAAGGGCGTCAAATACCGCGAGAACCACATCGCCAGCCCGGCGATCGACCAGCTGTTCTTCCCCGACAACAACAACGTGATGGTCGAGCTGAATTTCCCGCGCTAGCTGATGGTTCGTCATTCCCGCGAAAGCGGGAATCCAGAGCAACCGCTGTACCGCTGCCCCTGGACCCCCGCTTTCGCGGGGGTGACGTGTGAGCCCGCCGACCGTCAGTGCACAACGACCCTGCGGTAGAGGTGCCACGTCGCGTGGCCGAGCACCGGCATCACGACGATGAGCCCGATAAAGAGCGGGATCGAGCCGATCACCAGCCCGCCCGCGACAATGAGCCCCCACGCCGCCATCGGGCCGGGATTGGCCGCCACCGCGCGCAGCGACGTCTGGATCGCCACGCCGAGCCCGACATCGCGGTCGAGCAGCAGCGGCACCGAGACGACGCTGATCGCCAGCACGACCAAGGCGAAAAGGAAACCGACGCCGACCCCGACGCCGATTAGCGCCCAACCCGCCTCGGTCATGAACAAATCGTGGGCAAAGCCGCCGACCGAGGCCGGCTGGTCGGGGCCGAGGGTCAAATCGTAAATCCCGATCGCGGCGTTGAGCCAGGCCACGAAGATCGCCATCAGCAGGAGGCCGAATAAGAGGATCGCGCCGAACGAGGGCGCGTGAACCACCTCGAACGCATCCGCCCAGCTCGCTTCGGCGCCGGCCTCGCGCCGCCGGCTCATCTCGTAAAGCCCGACCGCCGCCACCGGGCCGATCAGGGCGAAACCGGAGGCGAGCGGGAACAACAACGGCAGCAGCTCATACCCGAAGACGAGCCGGGCCAGCACCAGGCCAACCAGCGGGTAGACCACGCAGAGAAACGCCACATCGGTGCGAAACGCGGCGAAATCGTCGAGGCCGCGGGCAAGCGCGTCGCGCAAATCCGCCAGCGTGATGCGGCGGACGGTGGGGACCTCCTGAAGCCGATGCCCGGCATGGCTCATCGCTTCGATCGCCGTGCCGGCGGACCTGATCTGGTCGACGCCCCATTCGACGGGATTTCGGATATGCATCGTGTTACCTCCGGAGCGCGGGTTCGAGGGACGGCAGCCCTCGGCAGCAGCTCAGATCCCGGAACCTGCCCAAATGAAGCTGCGACCCTTCGTCGCACCCTCCATAGGTTGGTCGGCGGCTTTCGCCGCGCAAGGTCTCGCTGGGCATTTCCTTGCCTGCGGTGCGGCCTTCGTGAAACGCTGCGGGATTACGCCATCCTGCCAGAGGACCGCCCCAACCGTGCAGCTCAGCAAAGACCGGATCCTCACGACCCATGTCGGCAGCCTGCCGCGCCCAACGGATCTGCTGGCGTTTCTGGAGGCGCGCGAGCGTGGCGAGGCATTCGATCAATCGGCGTTCGAGGCGCGCCTCGCCGAGGCCGTGCAGGAGGTTGTCGGCAAGCAGGTCGCGGTCGGGATCGACAGCGTGTGCGACGGCGAGCAGAGCAAGATTTCCTATACCTTCTATGTCCGACACCGCCTCTCCGGCATCGGCGCGGCGCCGGGCGGCACGCTCGACAAGCCGCCGCAGACCGGGGCGCACCGCGACATCGCCGATCACCCCGATTATGCCGAGCGGCTACACGCGGCACGCGGCGGCACCTCGTGGTTCGCTGCCGCCTCGGTGCCGTGCTGCACCGGGCCGGTCGCCCCGGCGTGCTGACCAAATTCGTCCCCGACCGCTACTACCAGGACGAAGACGCCTATGTCGAAGCCTTGGCGAATGCGCTGCAGGAAGAATACGAGGCGATCCACCGGGCGGGGTTCATCCTCCAGATCGACGCGCCGGATCTGGGGTCGGCCCGGCACAACCAGTACCAGCATTTATCCGACGCCGAGTTCCTGCGCATCGCCGAGCGCAACATCGCCGCGCTCAACCATGCCACAAGGAACATCCCGCCCGAGGCGATGCGGATGCATATCTACTGGGGCAATTACGAGGGGCCGCACACCCACGACATCCCGCTCGCGACGGTATTGGGCGCGTGCATGCGGGCGCGGCCTCAGGCGCTGCTGTTCGAGGCGGCCAATCCGCGCCACGCGCATGAGTGGGAGGATTTGAAGGCCGCCAGGATCCCCGGCGACAAGATCCTGATGCCGGGCCTCATCGACTCGACGACCAATTTTGTCGAGCACCCGCGTCTCGTCGCGCAGCGGATCTGCCGGTACGCCGACATCGTCGGGCGCGAGCGCGTGATCGCCGGCACCGATTGCGGTTTTGCCACCTTCGCGGCACAGCAAAACCCGGTCGTGCCCTCGATCGTCTGGGCCAAGCTCGCGTCCCTCACCGAAGGCGCGCGGATCGCCTCCGACCGGCTGTGGGGCCGACATTAAATGGTCATCCCGGCGGAGGCCGGGATCCACCTTCCAACGGCCTCGCACGCGGATCAGCGGATCCCGGCCGCCGCCGGGATGGCGACTAGGTCGGGACCGCGGGCGTCCCGGCCGCGCTCCCGAACGCAACCTCAGGTGGGTGGGTCGCAGGGGACCGTGCCGATCTCGCCCGGCGTCGAGATTTCGAGGATCTCGAGATCGTCCGAGGTGCGCAGCTCGTTGTGCTTCAGCCCGCCCGGAATGTAGACCGTGTCGCCGGGTCCGAGGCGCAGCATCTCGCTGCCCTCGAACTCGAGCTCGACCCAGCCGTTCAACACATAGACGAACTGGTTTTCGCAGACATGGTAATGCCAGCCGGTCGGCTCGGTCATGCCGGTCTTCGCCTTGGTCAGCTGGGCGCGCATCTGGCCGCCGCTGGCGGCTTTGACGGCGAGATCGCGATAGGTAAAGAAATCGCGGCGGCCTTCGACCATCACCGGGTTTTTCGCGGTGGAATGGCCGACCTTCGTCGCGGCTTTCGGGCTCAGCGTCGTGACGTCGTTAGGCATCGGGACCTCCTCAAGGTGAGTCCAGTCAGCGCATCGTAGGAGAGCAACGGGGCCGGAGCAAGCAAGGTCAGCCCTCAGGGGCGGCGCGGACCAGCTCGTAGAGCGCGATCGCCGCGGCGTTCGACACGTTGAGGCTGGACAATGCCGGCCGGGTCGGGAGGCGAGCGAGGTAATCGCAGCGCTCGCGTAAGAGGCGGCGCAGCCCGCCGCCCTCGGAGCCGAGGACGAGCGCGACGCGCGGCCCGAGATCGAGCGCGGCAAGCGCCGCCGGCGCGCTCTCGTCGAGCCCGCAGCACCAGTACCCGCCCTCCTTCAGCCGGTCGAGCGCGCGCGCCAGATTGACGGTTCGAACGAGCGGCACGCAGTCGAGCGCACCCGAGGCGGCCTTGGCCAGGACCCCGCCGACCGGCGGCGCGCCATGCTCGGCGATGATTACCGCCGCGGCGCCGAAAGCGGCGGCCGAACGCAGCACCGCGCCGACATTGTGCGGGTCGGTGACCTGGTCGAGCACCACGACGATCGAGCGGCCCGGAGCTGCTTCGGCCGCGCGCAGCACATCGTCGAGATCGGCCGAGTCGAGCGGCTCGACCGCAAGCGCCCAGCCCTGATGCACCGCCCCTTCGGGCAGCAGCAGGTTGAACCCAACCCGGTCGAGCACCTCGACCGGCTCGCCCGCCGGCCCCCGTCTGGAGCCGCGCCGTTCGGCGCGCGCCGCGGCGACCAGCGCGGCGGCCTCGCTTTCCTGGCCGGCGAGGGTCGCGAGCCGACGCCAGCGGCGCCGCGGATTGGCTAGCGCCGCGGCGACCGCATGGCGCCCGTAGAGCCAGGTTTCGCCGCGCTCGCGGGCGGGCTTTGCCGGGGCTGCCACGCGGCTCTCGCGGGTCGCGGGGGGTCGCGGCGGCGCGGCTTTCGCGCGGCTCCGGCGGGGGTTTCTCGGGGGCGGATCTGACCTTCGCAAACCGGGCCTCAGCGTGTTGACAAACCAGGGTGAAGCTCTTATGACCCGCGTTCCGCGGCCCCCACGTGACGCGAGATCGGCGGCGCGTCAATCGCGGAGGGGTGGCCGAGTGGTTAAAGGCAGCAGACTGTAAATCTGCCGGCGAATGCCTACGTAGGTTCGAATCCTACCCCCTCCACCAGCGCCGGGTGCGGTGTTGTCTCGCCGGGCAGCGGCGCGAGGGGCGGTTCGGCGGGTCGGCAAGCAGCGGATCATGAGGCGGGTGTAGCTCAATGGTAGAGCTCCAGCCTTCCAAGCTGGCTACGTGGGTTCGATTCCCATCACCCGCTCCACTATAATTGTGTCTCTCTCTGAATAGGAAGCCGCAGCGATGGGCAAGGCAAGGTTTGCGCGGACGAAGCCGCATTGCAACGTGGGGACGATCGGTCATATCGATCACGGCAAGACGACGCTGACGGCGGCGATCACCAAGGTGCTGGCGGAAACCGGCGGGGCGACATTTGTGCCGTTTGACCAGATCGACAAGGCGCCGGAGGAGCGGGCGCGCGGGATCACGATCGCGACCGCGCATGTCGAATATGAGACGGCGAACCGGCACTACGCGCATGTCGATTGCCCGGGACATGCCGACTACATCAAGAACATGATCACCGGGGCGGCGCAGATGGACGGCGCCATCCTGGTGGTGTCGGCGGCGGACGGCCCGATGCCGCAGACCCGCGAGCACATCCTGTTGGCGCGGCAGGTCGGGGTGCCGTCCTTGGTCGTCTACATGAACAAGACCGACATGGTGGACGATCCCGAACTGTTGGAGCTGGTCGAATTGGAGATGCGCGAACTCTTGTCGTCCTACGGGTTTCCGGGGGACGACATCCCGGTCGTTCAGGGGTCGGCGCTGGCCGCCTTGGAGGGGCGCGACCCGGCGGTCGGGCACGACACGATCCTGGCCTTGATGAAGGCGGTGGACGAGTACATCCCGCAGCCGGAGCGGGCCAAGGACCGGCCGTTTTTGATGCCGATCGAGGATGTGTTCACGATCTCGGGGCGCGGCACGGTGGTGACCGGCCGGGTCGAGCGCGGCATCGTGAAAGTCGGCGATGAGGTGGAGATTGTGGGTCTGCGGCCGACCGCGAAGACGATCGCGACGGGTGTCGAGATGTTCCGCAAATTGCTCGACCAGGGCGAGGCGGGGGACAATATCGGGGTCCTGTTGCGCGGCACCAAGCGCGAGGAAGTGGAGCGCGGCCAGGTGCTGGCGAAGCCCGGGTCGATCACGCCGCACACCCATTTTCAGTGCGAGGCCTATGTCTTGACCAAGGAGGAAGGCGGCAGGCACACGCCGTTCTTCGCCAATTACCGTCCGCAGTTCTATTTCCGCACGACCGATGTGACGGGGACCGTCACGCTCCCGGAAGGGACCGAGATGGTGATGCCGGGCGACAACATCACGATGGAAGTCGAGCTCCTGGTGCCGATCGCGATGGATGAGGGGCTGCGCTTTGCGATCC
>WNFC01003662.1_pt1 | contig 23166 bp, 22 predicted proteins | sample 5400541 | NCBI WGS metagenome assembly WNFC01 (sample SAMN13153342, study PRJNA577476) | soil metagenome | isolation source: 120 cm saprolite under Douglas fir tree site 2 hole 2 replicate 1 | place: USA:California | collected 2015-04-18
CTACGCGGCGCTGGTAACTGCGGTCGCCGGCGCGGCGCTCGCCTCGGCGAGGACGGAGACGCGCTTGCGGTCGTGGCCGGTTCGCTCGAACCGCACCACGCCGTCGACCAGGGCGAAGAGGGTGTGGTCGCGACCGATTCCGACGTTGACGCCCGGCCGGATGACGGTCCCATGTTGCCGCATGATGATGGTCCCGGCCCGGACGGTTTGCCCGGCGCCGGTCTTGATGCCCAGCCGCTGGCCGGCACTGTCACGCCCGTTGCGGGAGCTACCGGCTCCCTTCTTATGCGCCATGGGTGGCTCCTTTTTCTTTGCGTGATGCCGCCCGCTTCCGGGCCGCCGGCGCGGGCGGGCTCTGGGTTCGTTCTTCGGTGGTCGATTCGGCCTGTCCGGGGCGGCGGATGGCGCCGATCCGGATCTCGGAGAGTAGGCGACGGTGGCCCACTTTGCGCCGCTCCCGCTTCTTCGGTCGGTATTTGAAGACGATCACCTTGTCGCCGGACCGATGCGCGACCACAGTGGCCTCCACCGCGGCGCCGGCAATGAACGGCGTGCCGATGGCGGGGTCCGCCCCACCGGCAACCATCAGCACCGAATCCAGGCGCACCGTTTCGCCCACCTTGGCGGCGACTCGGTCAACCACGATCCGGTCGCCTTCCTGCACTCGGAACTGCCTTCCGCTGGTCTCGACAATGGCAAACATGGGGTTAGGCGCCCGCAGGCGCGACTGCACAGTCTATCACGGGATCCTTTCGGGTCCCTTGTCCACGTGCGATTCGTAGAACGTCGTGATATTGGCCTGGTCATAGACATCGAGAAACTCGATCCGGTCCCAGGCCAGCAGCGCGACCTTGTGGGTGCCCATGCCCTCGCTGTACGGGCTCATGATGACCTTGTACTCGCCGTACTGGGGTTCGGGCGGCACGATGCTGTTGACGTAAGTGGTGAGCTGCTTCTGCAGGTCATCGCACCCGCTCGGACAGTTGTAGAGGACGACAATGCCGCCGTGCTCCAGGTTGTGGACCCAGACTTCGGGCTGGAGCGTGCCGATGGTCTGCCAGGCTACCGGCGCGATGCCGGCCTGCGAATAGTGCGAGCCCGAGGTGGGCGGCTGATGCTGGTAGGTGACCTGGGTTCCGGCCTGGACGTGCTGCCGCCCCTCGTCGGGCACGACCTGCCCGACGTCCTGGGCAACCGGCTGAAACGTCAGATGGCGGGGCGTGGAGTTGTACAGGTAGAGGGCGGTGATGGAGATCGCCAGGGCGGCTGCCGCCAGCACCCCAACGATGATCAGCAGGCTGCGCCGTTCGGCGGCCTTCTGACGGCGGGCAGCCTCCGCGCGCTGGGCCTGCCGCATTGCCTTGAGTTCTCGCTCCGGCTTCGACATTACCCGTTCATGTTACGCAAACGATCCGCGCGTGAAGCCCGAGCGGAGCGGGGCGGCCTTTAGGCCGAGGGGGGAGCGGCCGGTAGGCGCTGCGATCCACGCAGCGCCGGTGCGGGAGGTCAAAAGAAGTAGCCGCGGCGGCTTTTGACCGCCCGCAACATCGGCCAGCTGGGGGGATCTGCCCCCCAGTCTGTGTCCAGGAATTAGCCAGCGGTAATCGTTACCGGGGTCGCGTCCGAACCGCCGGTAATCTGGGCGTTGCTGCTGCTGCCCGAGACCACGTTGGGATGCGGACCAAGGGTGGCCGAGCCCGACACCCGGGCGGTGAACGTGATGACCAGGATCGAGCCGCCGAACCCGCCGGCCGGGATGGTGAACGGCCCCCACTGGGGCGTGGCGCTGCCCGGCGCCGGGACCAGGTTGGAGCCGACCGGGGCGCCGTTGATGGTGACGCTGTTGGTGTTGGCGAAGGTGAGATCCGACGGCAGCGAGTCGGTCACCGTCACGCTCTGGGCGGCATCGATGCTGTCGTTCTCGACCGTGATGACATACATCACCGGCCCGCCGCGGGCTGCGTACAGGCTGGTGGCGCCCACCTGCATGCTGATGGGGACGGAGGTGCCCTTTCCGACGGCCAGCGGCGCCTGGCCGCCCAGCACCTGGACCGGCACGTCGGCACTGGCGGTGATCGCCGTCGTCATATCGTAGATGCCGGGTTGCACTCCGGGCAGGATGCGCACCTGGAAGGTGATCCGCAGGACCCCGGGCGCGCCGTTGACCGCCCCGGGCACGTTCCAGGTGCCCCACACGGGCAACAGGCTGCTGCCAGTGGGGTCGACGTACTCCACCCGCGCGCTGTTGCCCTCGAAGCCGGTGGTCGACAGGTACAGGAATCCACCAGGCAGGCTGACCGACGCGGCCACGCCCTTGGCCACCGCCGACCCCACGTTGGCGACGGTGATGACGTAGGTGGCCGTCCCGCCGGTGACCACCTGGCCGGTGGCCGCCGCCGTGGCCACGGTCAGTGAGGGCCGTGGTTCGACCACCAGCGTCAGCGGGCTCTGATCGATCGCGCCACTGTTCACCCCGCTGATCCGGAGAGTGTTGTCGTAGGAGCCAGGCTTGGTGGCCACCTGGACCTTGAAGCTCAGCACCAGCTGACTGTCCTTCCCGCTGGTCGGCGCCGGCAGCGTCCACAGTCCCCAGGTCGGGTTTGCCGGCCCGCTTGGATCCTGGGTGCCGGTTCGAATGGCGTTCCCGGTCACGGTCGTCACCTGGTAGAAATGGAATCCCGCCGGCAGCATGTCCGTGACGGTCAAGCCGCGGATCGGGCCCGTCCCGATGTTCTTGATGGAGATCGTGATCCCGGCAAAGGTCGCGGGCGCCATGTGCCCCAGGTGGTCGGCCGAGTTGAGAGCCGCGTCGGTCGACTGGGTGACCACCAGGTGGGCGGTCCCCGTCGCGCCGCAGCCGGCCAGCGGTCCAGCCACCAGGATGCCGGCCAGCGCCAGCCGAGGGAGCGTCCGCATCAGGCCGAGACCTCGCGCAGCAACCGGCGGACCAGGTGCAGTGGCAGACCGATGACCGTATCCACCGGCCCGTCCACCCGGGCGACCAGCCGGCCCCCGTCGCCCTGGATGGCGTACGCCCCGGCTTTGTCTCGCACCTCTGCAGAACGGGCATAGGCCTCGAGTTCCTGCATCGAGAATTTCCGCATGGTGACCTGGCTGCGCGAATAGCCGCTGGCCCGCCGTCGCGCCGGGCCATTGATCACGGTGACCGCTGTGTACACGCGGTGGGTGCGGCCGCGCAAAGCGCGCAGGGTCTCCGCCGCCTGCGCCGGGCCGGTGGGCTTGCCGAACGCCCGGCCGTCCAGGGCGACGGTGGTATCCGCGGCCACCACCGTGGCTTCGGGATGCCGCCGGCTGACGGCCTCGGCCTTGGTTGCCGCCGCCCACCGGGCGAGCTGCAGCGGTGACAGCGGTTGGGGCGGCCGCTCGTCGACCGCCGGATCGATAGCCACAAAGGGCAGACCCAGGCTGCTAAACAGGTCCAACCGCCGCGGTGACGACGAGGCCAGGACCAGCTTGATGGTTCCCGGCCCTTACAGCCTGCGGAACAGCAGCAGCCCCAACAGCATGCCGAGCACGGTGCCCAGGCTGAGCCGCAGCTGAAAGCCGAAGGTCACGTTGAGGAAGAGCAGGTTCAAGGTCGAGGGACGAAGCCCCGCTTCGGCAGACCTGGCGAAGATCCATAAGGACCGGGCCAGCGCCTCGGAGAGGATGCTGCCGACCAGGGCGCCACCCAGCAGGAAGAACACCAGGAGGAACGTCTGCTGTCCGCGTGCGACCATTGGGCTACCTCACAGTCATTTCAGGACGACGGCGTTGATGGATGACGTCGGCCGCGAGGGCGCGCCCATTGTACTGCTAAGCGAAATTAAGGTTGTTCGCGCTCCCCCGGGGACGAGTAGGGAGGGGGCTGCGATCATGTTGTCCCCTCCCTCCAGGCAGGGGTAGGGGAGGCTGTCGCAGCGTCTGGCTGGAAGCCCCTTACAGGTGGCCCAACCGACCCAACCAACCGGGGACTAGTCCGATGGCCAGCGAAGCTGCCGCCATCACCATCCCCCGCCGCGGCGCCGGCGCCGCCCCCGGGGCGGGTTGTGGCTCCAACAGCGGCACGACCAGCAAGACCAGCAGCAGGGCCAGGGAGACCACCGCCAGCAGGGTGCTGGTCTCAATGGCGGCCAGCACGGCCAGGGTGCGACCGGCAAACGCGATGGTCGGCGGCCATCCCGAGCGAGACAGCGCACGAAGGTGGCGCAAGTTGCCCGCGCCGCCCGCGTCAGCAGTCGCCTCCATCAAGATCGCGTCCAGGACGAGCAGGATGGCGGCCAGCGTGCCGGTCGGCGTCAGGGTCGCTACGGCCACGATGGTCAAGCCAGCCGACCCTCGCCGGCGACGGTCTCCTGGCTGGATCAGCAGGAGGACAAACAGGAACGCCGCGGTGGCGGCCGCCAGCAGCTGAAAGCGTCCGGCTGCGCCGGAGGCGAGCGACGACGTCTGCGTGAGCAAGAACAGCGTGGCCAGGGTGGCCTGGAGCACGCTGGTCCGACGGCCGGCCGCCAGCAACAGCCAGCCACCCGCGAGCCCGACCAGGATCAGCCGCAGCCCTGGAGCCGCATCAAGGGCGCCGCCCAGCACGACACTGGTGGCCAGCAGCGTGAGCCCGGCCCAGGCCAGCCGCGGGTCGCGCTCCTCCGGCTCCTGCAGGAGCGCCACGGAGGCGGCCAGGGCCGCCCATCGGAGGGCCGGTGACGTGGTTAGCAGCATGAGCGCGGCCGGAAGGACCGCCAGGCCGCGGGCGCCGGGCGGGAGTGCCCAGGCACCCAGAAGGAGGATGGCTACCGCCAGCAGCGCCGGTGGTCGCAGGCTGAAGGGGAGGTCACCCACCCCGGCCGCGGACGGAGTTCCCCAGAGGAGCAGGAGCACCGTCAGCCCGGCGGCCGCTAACAGCGCGTACTCCTGGCCGCGTACCTTCCCCAGCACCGGGAGCACCGGGAGCACCGGGAGCGCCGGGAGCGCCGCCAGGGCACCCGCCAGCAGGACGGTCAGACCCCCCGGAGCCGACCCGAGGAGCAGCAGGGCAGCACCCCCGGCGATGGCCAGCACCGTGCCCGACAAAGATTCCCGAGCGTCCTCGGCCACCACCATCCAGCTCACTCCCAGGGCGCCCAGGTTCCAGAGAACGACGGCCAGCGTCCGGGGGAGATCACCGATCGGGAATTTGAGGGCGGCCAGGGTGGCCGCCGCCGCCAGGAATCCGATGATCGCCGCCCGCCGCACGAGCGGGTCGAAGACGAGTCGTCGCCGGGCCGGGCCGGGGCCTGCCACCGCGGTGGCCAGCCCGGGGCCCACCACCCAGAGACCGGCGACCGGACCGATGGCCGTCCACAAGGCCCCGGTGGCCGCCCCCAACATGGCCAGCGTGCCGATCAGCCGGACCCACCGATCCCTGAGGATCGACGCGGCGAATCCCGCCGCGAACAGCGCCAGCAACCCCGAGGCGATGAGCGTGCTCATCGCTGCACCAGGAACACCAGCAGGACGGCGTAGGCCACCCAGGTCACGGTCAGCCAGGAAATGCCCGCGGGAGGCACCGGCCTCGTCAGCCGCGGCAGGGCGGGCAGCGCCAGCCCGAGACGTAAACCGCTGAAGCCGGGTAGCCGCACTCTGGCCAGCCCGGCCCACACCGCCAGGGCTGCGAGCCCCACCAGCAGGGTGGGCCAGCGCAGGCCACCCGCGACCAGTCCGAACCAGTCGATCCCAACGGTGCTCGCCGGGATAGAGCGCACCGTGCGCCCGGTCGGCAGGACCAACCCCCAGGCAAAGGGCGCCGGCAGCAGCGCCAGCCCGAGGATGATCGCCGCCCACACATCGTCCGGCCACCGGAAGCGGCCAAGTTTGAGCGGATGCCGCCCGCAGGCTCAGGCCGGCTGCCGCCAGCAGAGCGGCGCTGAACACGGCGACCTGGACCGGCCGGTTGAAGGGGCGGCCGGCGGCCAGGGAGAGGACGCGCAAGAACAGAGCCGCCCCCGGTGCCACCCACGCCACGGCCGGGACGAACGCGACCGTTCCCCTGGGCGGGGGCGGTGCCAGGACCACGGTCGCCACCCGGGTGGCCACCGGCACCAGCAGCAGGAGCAGGACCAGTGGCCCGATGGCGTCGGCGGGCATCCCAGCGAAGGCGCTGGTGCCAGCGGACCGAATGGCCGACCCCGCCGCGATCAGCAACGCAAGGTCGCCGGCCTGCTGGACCAGGCGGAGCGTTCGAGTGCGAGGTGCCGCCTCGTCGAGCGCCCCGCTCCAGGCGAGGGTCAGCACCTGGAGGGCGATGTAGGTCAGGAGCAAGTTGCCGGCCAGCACGACCCCCAGGGCCGCGGCGGCGGTCAGCAACCAACGGCGCCAGGGATTCCGGCGGTCACCCGTGGCCCGGAGCCGGGCCAGCATCAGCCCGGTGGCGGAGGCCAGCAGGACGGCCCCGAAGGCCAGCGACAGCCCGTCAAGACGGACGGCGAGATCGGCGCCCGGGAAGGCCCGCAGGTACACCAGGTCCACCCGCTCGCTGGGCTTCAGCTCCAGGAGCAGCACCAGGGCGGAGAGCGCGGCGATCCCGGTCGCCGCCGGCGCAATCGCCCCCACCCGCTGCCGCAGATCGGGCAGCGAGGACAGGCCGGCGGCGCCTACCAGGACAGCGAAGGGGAAGAGCGCCTGGTACGCCAGGTGCATGACTCAGCCTACCGCGCGCAGGAGCGGGGGCTGGGTGCTACCCGCCGCTGCTACGGAGAGTCCGCGCAGTACGGGCACACACTCCAGCCCAGCTTGAGCTGCTTGTTGCAGCGCGGGCACAGCTTGCTGAACTGCGTCTTGCAATGCGGGCACAGCACGTACTGGGAATCGATTGGCTCGCCACAGCTCGGACAGGGGCGCAGCTCCCGGATCGGACCGCCCGGCTCAGACAACGCCTGCGTCTCCAGCTCCAGCGCGCGCCGCTCGGCCATGGTCAGCGGCGGCCGAACGATCATGTAGATGAACAAGCCGAAGATGGGCAGCATCAACGAGATGCCGGTGGCAAAGATGTGGAACACCAGGTTGGGCGAGCGCTCGCGGGCGTCGCGAAATGCCCAGTACGACAGCGCCAGCCAGAACACCACGACGTAGATGCCGCCGATGACCAGAAACGGACGAATAGATCTCAGGTCGGGCACCGAAGCCTCCTTACAGGCACGATTTCCATTTACCTTAACTCATCCAGGAGTCGGCGGAGCCGCTCGGTGGCCGCCTCGGCTCCCGCCAGACGGGCCCGCTCTTTCTCGATGACGTCCTCGGGCGCCTTGCTGGTGAAACCGGGGTTTTGCAGCTTCAGGCGCAGCCCATCGATCTCTCGTTCCTTTTGCTCGAGCTCGCGTGTAAGCCGCGCGCGCTCCTGCGGCCCGCTCGCCTGGGGCAGTTCGATTGCCACCTGGGTTTCGCCCACCACGATCCGCTGATCCGCCTTGAGGGTCCCGGTGCCATCCAGGTCGAGCTGCGCCAGAGTCGCAACGTAGCGCTGGCCGACCGGCTGGCCCAGCAGGGGATGCGTCGACGTCAGGCTGGCCCGGGCGCGGCCCACGCCGGCGACGGACTCCTGGCGCAGGTTGCGGATTTTCTGCACCACGTCGAGGAGATGCGCCATCTCCGCCAACACCCCCTCGTCCTCGAGCCCGGGCTCGGGTTCCGGCCAGGGCGCGTACAGGATGGTCTCCCCCTGGTGCGGCAGCCGCTGCCACAGCTCTTCGGTAATGAACGGCATGATGGGGTGCAGCAGCCTGAGCGTCTGCTCCAGCACCCGCGCCGCCACCGACAGCCCCATGGCGTCCGACCGGGCCTTGATCAACTCCAGGTAATCGTCGGCGAACTCGTGCCAGACGAAGTCATAGATCCCCTGCACGGCCGGGCCGAATTCGAACTGCTGAAAAGCGCCCGTGACCTGTGCGGTGAGCTGGGACAGCCGGCCCAGGATCCATCGGTCCGCCGGCTCTAGCCTGGCGACCTCCAGGGCGGGCAGTGGCGCGGGGGGAAGCTTGGACAGCACCAGTCGGGCGGCGTTCCAGAGTTTGTTGGCGAAGAACTGGTACCCCTTGATCTTGTCTTCGAAGAACCGGATATCCTGGCCGGTGGTCCCGTTATAGACGCACCAGGCCCGCGTGGCGTCGGCCCCGTAGCGATCGATCATCACCAGTGGGTCGACCCCGTTGCCCAGCGACTTGCTCATCCGCCGACCCTCGCCGTCGAGCACGTTGCCGTGGATCAGGACCTCAGAGAAGGGGATCTTCTTCGTGAAGTGCAGGCTCATGAAGATCATCCGTGCCACCCACAGGTAGAGGATGTCCCGACCGGTGTCGAGCACCTGGGTTGGGTAGTAGCGGCGCAGGTCGTCGGCGTCTTTCGGCCAGCCCAGGGTCACGAACGGCCACAGGGCCGAGGAGAACCAGGTATCGAGCACGTCTGGGTCCTGCGTGAGCTGGCGATCTCCGCACTGGCTGCACGCCGTGGGATCGGTGAGGTAGGCGAGCTGATGTCCGTTGGCACACGTCCACACCGGGATCCGGTGACCGAGCCAGATCTGGCGAGAAATGTTCCAGTCGCGGATGTTGCGCATCCAGCGCAGGTACTGCTCTTTCCAGCGATCGGGATGGAAGCCGATCTCGCCCCCTTCCGCCACCGCGATGGCCGGGCCGGCCAGCGGCTTCATCTTGACCCACCACTGGTCGGAGACCAGCGGCTCGATGACCGCCCCACAGCGATCGCAATGCCCGACCGAGTGATGGTACGGATCGATCTTCTCCAGCGCCCCCTCGGCCCGCAGCATCTCCACGATCCGTGCCCGCGCTTCGGTCAGCGGCAAGCCGTCAAGGGCCGGCACTTCCGGGATCTGCATCCGGCCATCGGGATGCAGGATGTTCCGGATCTCCAGGTGCTGCCGTTCCCCGATCTCGAAGTCGGTGGCGTCGTGGCCGGGCGTGACCTTCACCGCCCCGGTCCCGAAGTCCCGTTCCACCGCGGCATCGGCGACGATAGGGACCCGCCGCTGCACGATGGGGAGCACGACGGTCCGGCCCACCAGCGCGCGGTAGCGCGGATCCTCGGGGTGAACCGCGACCCCGGTGTCCCCCACCATCGTCTCGGGCCGGGCCGTCGCCACCGAAATCGACCCGCCGCCCTCGATCGGGTAGCGCAGGAAGTAGAGGAAATCATCGGCTTCCTCGTATTCGACTTCGAGGTCGGAAATCGAGCTCAGGTCTCGGGGGCACCAGTTGACGATCCGCGGGCCCCGGTAGATGAGCCCCTCCTTCCAGAGGTCGACGAAGACCCGCCGGATGGCCGCCACATAGTCCGGGTCCATGGTGAACCGGATGCGGCTCCAGTCGGCGGAGAAGCCCAGGTATCGCATTTGCCGAAGGATGGTGTCGCCGGTCTTCGCGTACCACTCCTGGACGCGCCGGTCAAACGCGTCTCGTCCAATCTTTTCCTTGGACGTCCCCTCTCGGGCCAGCTGTTTTTCGATCACGTTCTGGGTGGCGATGGCGGCGTGATCGGTGCCCGGCACCCACAGCGACTCATCACCGAGCATGCGGTGCCACCGGATGAGCAGGTCCTGCAGGGTGTACATGGCGTGTCCCATGTGCAGCTCCCCGGTGATATTGGGAGGTGGCATGGAGACCGTGAAGGTCTGGCCGGTCCGGCCGGGCCGCGGCTTGAAGTAGCCGCGCTCGTCCCACGTCTGGTACCAGCGGCTCTCGACGCTCTTGGGATCGTACCGACTGCCCATCTCCATGGTGGGGACCAGTCTAAATGAGCCCGGATCCACCGATCGGACGACGCAGATCGGGATGCGGTGCGCGCCGAGCCGAAGGAGGCGACGAGCACGGGAGGGAGCGCATCCGTCGATGCGTGACCGACCGCGCGCAGGAAACGACGCCCGGATCGGCCGCATCCGCGCCCGAGATGCAAGTTCGACTCGGTGGATTCGGGCTCAGCTCGGATCCGGCACTCCGGACTTGGACCGGCAGCTACGAGCTCAGCGTAGGCCTACGCGGTCTGCTCGGGGGCGATCTCCTCGAGGTCTTCCTCGATGAACATCTCGGGCTCCGAATTGAGGAGGACGGATTTTTCGGTGATGACACATCGCTTGACCTCCGGGCGCGACGGGACCTCGAACATGGAGTTCAGGAGGATGTCCTCGATGATGCTCTTGAGCCCGCGGGCGCCGGTGCCGCGCTGCAGGGCCTTGCGGGCAATGGCGATCAGGGCGGCCGGCTCGAACACCAGCTGCACGTCGTCCAGCGCAAAGAACTTCTGGTACTGCTTCACGAACGCATTCTTGGGCTCGGTCAGGATCCGGATGATGTCGGACTCGTCCAGGTAGTCGAGAGTGACCCCGATAGGAAGCCGGCCCACGAACTCGGGGATGAGCCCGTACTTGAGGAGGTCCTGTGGCTGCAGCTCCTTCAGGATCTTGCTCGTTTCCTTGTTGCGCTGGCCGATCACCGTCGAGTTGAACCCGATCTGCTTGTGCCCGATCCGGTGCTCGATGATCCGCTCCAGGCCGTCGAAGGCGCCGCCCACGATGAACAGGATGTTGGTGGTGTTGATCTGGATGAAGTCCTGGTGCGGATGCTTGCGGCCACCCTGGGGCGGCACGTTGGCCACGGTGCCCTCCAGGATCTTCAGCAGGGCCTGCTGCACGCCCTCCCCCGAGACGTCACGGGTGATGCTGGGGTTGTCGGATTTGCGCGCGATCTTATCGATCTCGTCGATGTAGATGATGCCCCGCTCCGCCCGGGCGATATCGAAGTCGGCCGCCTGGATCAACCGGAGCAGGATGTTTTCCACGTCCTCGCCCACGTAGCCGGCCTCGGTCAGCGAGGTGGCGTCGGCGATGGAGAAGGGCACGTCGATGATCTTGGCCAGCGTCTGCGCCAGCAGGGTCTTGCCGCACCCGGTGGGGCCCACCAGCAGCACGTTCGATTTCTGCAGCTCCACATCGCCCGCCATCTTGCTGTGGGCGATCCGCTTGTAGTGGTTGTAGACGGCGACCGAGAGCACCCGCTTGGCATGGTCCTGGCCGACCACGTACTGATCCAGAGCCGAGCAGATAGTCTTGGGGTTGGGGATCAGCCCGCCCTTGGTTCGCTTCTGGGAGGAGGTCTTGGTGTCCTCTTCCAGGACTTCCTGACAGAGGTCGATGCATTGATCACAGATGTAGACCCCGGGACCGGCCACCAGCTTGCGGACCTGCGATTGGTCCTTTCCGCAGAACGAACAGCGGGTGTGTCGGCGCCGATCCTCGCGTTCGTTCATCGCGAGGTCTTGGGTCCTTCTCGCTCTGGCTCGGGCTGGACGTTGGGCCGGATGCCGGCGCCGGCCGCGATTTCCAGCTTGCCATCCTTGCTGGTGCCCGGGCCGTCTTTGACCTGGCTGCTGATGATGTCGTCCACGATGCCGTAGTCCTTCGCCTCGGCCGCGCTCATGAAGAAGTCGCGCTCGGTGTCCCGTTCGATCTTCTCCACCGGCTGCCCGGTGTGCTTGGCCAGGATGTCGTTGAGCGTCTGCCGAAGACGCAGGATCTCCTTGGCCTGGATCTGGATGTCGGTCGCCTGCCCCTGGAAGCCGCCCGAGGGCTGATGGATCAGGATTCGGGTGTTGGGGAGCGAGAAGCGCATCCCCTTGCTGCCGCCGGCGAGCAGGACGGTCGCCATGCTGGCGGCCAGGCCCATGCACACCGTCACGATGCGGGGCTTGACGTATTGCATGGTGTCGTAGATGGCCAGCCCGGCGGTGACCATGCCACCCGGGCTGTTGATGTAGAGGCTGATGTCCTTGTCCGGATCCTCGCTGTCCAGGAACAGGAGTTGAGCCATGACCACATTGGCGACCTGGTCGTCGATGGGCGTGCCGATGAAGATGATCCGGTCCTTCAGCAGGCGGGAGTAAATGTCGAAGGCGCGCTCACCCCGGTTGGTGGTCTCGATGACCATCGGGATGAGAGCTTCCGGACGCCGGGGACGGCGATCGATGTTCATCGAAGTCTCCTGCTTGCTGGCCATTATATGCCGCTTACCTTACGAACCAGTCCCCCTGGGACTCACGTTTTCCGAGTTCCAGGTCGGTCAACCTTTCGCTTCCCCTCGCGCTTAGACCGGCTCGCCGCGGTGTCGGAGACGGGTGCGGCGGGCGATCCCATTGTATCGGAAGATTCTTGCGCGGCAATGGAACTGAGATAGTCAACGGTCTTTTGCATCAGCAACTGGTGCCCAAAGTAGGCCTTCACCGGGTCCGCGGTCTGAAAGTCCTCCCGCTGGTGCTCGGGGTGGGGATCCTCCTGGACGGCCTTCTGGACCGCCTCCTGGACCTCCGTATCGGACACCGTGATCCCTTCCCGTTCAGCCACCTTTTCCAGGGCCAGCTCGAGGCGGACCTTCTGGGCGGCCTGGGGCCGGCGCTCAGCCCGGAGCACGTCCAGACTGGTGTTGGTGTACTCGAGGTAGCGGTCGAGGCGGATGCCCTGCGTCTGCAGCCGGAGCTCCAGGTCGCGCACCTGCCGGCTGACCTCGCGATCGATCATAGCCTCGGGCACCTCGACTTGCACCCGCTCCTCCAGCGCCTTCAACACGTCGTTCTCGAACCGCTGCTTGTCGGAGTGGGCGGCGGCCTCCTGCAGGTCGTCCTGGACCTCCTGGCGCAGCTCGGCCAGGGTCTGGCCGCGGCCGAGCTGTTTGGCGAAGTCGTCGTCGAGAGCTGGCAGCCGTCGCTCCTTGCTGGACTTCAGGGTGACCCGGAAGACAACGTCCTGTCCGGCCAGCGATTTGCGCGGATAGTCCTCCGGCAGGCTAACCCGGATGTCGCGGGTCTCATTCAGCCGCTGGCCGATCAGGCCTTCGGCCAGCCCGGGCACCAGCCGTTCTTTGTCGACTTCCAACTGGGCGTTGGTCTGGCTTTCCCCGATCAGGATGGCGCCCGACTTCATGATGTGGGTGTCGACCACCAGGAAGTCACCCTGCTGCACCGGCCGGTCCACGTCGTGCAGCTCGGCAAAGCGCAGCCGGAGCCGCTCCAGGGCCTGGTCCGCGTCGTCCTCGCCGATGTCGGTTTTGGGGCGGGCGACGCGGATATCGCGGTAATCCCCGAGCGTGACCTCGGGCTGGACGCTCACCGTGGCGGTGAACTTGAATGGCTGGCCGCGATCGAACTGCTGGACCTCAACCGACGGCAGGTCGATCGGGTCGAGGCCCACCTCGTCCAGCGCCGCGTTGTAGGCCTCCGGCAGCAGCAGGTCGATGGCCTCCCGCCGGAGAGCCGGCCAACCGATTTCCCGCTCCACCATCGGGCGGGGCGCCTTCCCCGGACGGAAGCCCGGAATCTGGACCCGGGACGCAAGCCGCTGGTAGGCGCGCTCGATGGAGCTCCCCACCTGGTCGGCCGGCACCTCCACGCTGACGATCACCTGGGAGCCAGGCTTCTTCTCCGTTTCGACTTTGACTGCCATCCTGGCTATAACGCTAGCATCCCCCCCACCGGCGACCGGTTCAGCGGGCGGCGGTCACCGCGAGAAACTTGGAGAACGTCGCCCCGGCCAGCTCGATCGCATGCTCGTCCTCCACGTGGGGCATGTTGAAGATCAGTCCATCCAAGCCTGCATCGAGAAGCTTCTGGGCCTCCTCGGCCACCCGGTCCGGACCGCCGACCAGATAGCCCCGCTGCACCCACTCGGGGTTGACACCCGGCACCTCCAGGCGCTTTTGCAGGGCCCGCTGAGCCTCGGCGTCCGTGTCGCGAATGATCAGGGACCCGAGTCGCGTCTTGACGATGGTGTTGGGGTCACGGCCAACCGCCTGGCAATGCTGCTCCAGGACGTCGACCTTGTGGCGGACCGTCTTCGGATCGCCGAAGAAGTTGCACATGTCGGCGTACTGGGCCACCAGCTTCAAGGTCCGCCGCTCGCCGCCGCCGCCGATCATGATCGGTGGGCCACCGGGCTGAATGGGGCGGGGGAGATTGAGCGCTTCATGGATCCGGTAGGAGCGGCCTTCGAAGCTCGGCGCTTCCTGGGTGAACATGGCCCGGCAAATCTGGAGCGCCTCTTCCAGCCGGTCGAGCCGTTCGCGGACGGGCGGAAACTCATACCCGTAGCCTCGATGCTCCTCCTCGTTCCAGGCGGCGCCGATCCCGAGGATGGCGCGACCGGCCGACACCATGTCGAGGGTCGTGACCACCTTGGCCAGGAAGGCGGGGTTGCGATAGGTCACTCCGGTCACCAGGGTGCCCAGCCGGACCTTCGTCGTCCGCGCCGCGATCCCCGCCAGCGCCGTGTAGCCTTCCAGCATCGGGTCGGTGCGCGGCCCGACGCCCTGGATTTGATAGAGATGGTCCATCAGGAAGACGGAGTCGAACCCGGCCTTCTCCGCCGCGGTGGCGAGGGTAACCACCCGCTCGAAGAGGCGATCGTTCGGCACGCCGGGAAAGGTGAAGTTGGGGATCTGCAGGCCGAGCAATTTCATTCCGGTTCTCCTCGCCAAAGGCTGCTGCGACTCGTTTCTATTATCGAAGGGGCACTAGGAGGGGCGCGATCCGCAATTCAAGAGTGCGGGCGAGAGGACTCGAACCTCCACGGGTTGCCCCACATGCTCCTAAAGCATGCGCCTGTACCAATTCGGCTACGCCCGCAACGCCCATGACTATAGTCAAGCGGTCAAGTTAGAGTGAGCCAGCTCGAGATCGCCCCCGATGTTGCCGAAGCGCTTCGAGCTGGGCGGCCGGTCGTGGCCCTGGAGTCGGCCGTCTTTACCCATGGACTGCCCCCCGATGCCGGGCGCGAGGCGCTCCGGCGCCAGCGACAGGCATGCCAGGAGCACGGCGTGGTGCCGGCGGTGGTGGCCGTCCACGAGGGTCGGCTGTGGGTCGGGCTGACGCCCGGGCAGACCGACGCATTGATGCGCCGCGACGGGGCCGCCAAGGTCTCGCCCTGGAACCTGGCCGCCGCCTTGCACAGCCCCGGCTATGGGGGCGTCACCGTCGCCGGCACCCTGATGGCCTGCGCCCGAGCCGGTATCACGGTAATGAGCACGGGGGGCATCGGCGGTGTCCATCCCGGCGAAGTCGAGGACGTCTCGGCCGATTTGCTCGAACTCTCGCGGCGACGAGTGGGCGTGGTCTGCGCCGGGCCAAAATCGGTCCTGGACGTGCGCCGTACTCTGGAGCGACTGGAGACGCTTGGGGTGCCGGTGATCGGCTGGCGATCGGACCGGCTAGCCGGGTTCTACCGTTCCCTCACCGACCTTCCAGTCACGGCTCGCGCGGAAACGGTGCATGACCTGGCCGCCATCGTGCGCGACCACTGGTCGTTCGGGGGCACGGGTGTCCTGATCAGCCAACCACTGCCTGAAGAGCTGGCTCTTCCCGAGGACGAGCTGGCAGCGGCCCTGGCCGCCCTCGAGTCCGACGCCGCCACGGGCTGGCAGGTTACCCCCACGCAGCTGGCCGTCCTGCGCGACCGGCTTGGCCCTGCGGTGATCGACGCCAACCTGGCGCTCCTTGGACGCAACGCCTCGCTGGCCGCCAGACTCGCGGTGGAGCTCACCTAGTGAGCGACGCGGACACGCTCGAACAGCTCCGCCGCCTGAAGAACACCGTCATGGGCGCATCCAACCGACTCCGCCTGCTGGCCGGCGAGTTTCCACCCGACGACGCTCGCGCGCTCCAGGAGTCAGCCGCTGCCTTGGCGGAGACGGCGCAAGAGCTAGACCGGTTGCTGGCCAGAATCCGTCGCTGAGCCGTCGCCGAAGCCGACCGTCCGAACCAGAATGCCCCCGGCGACGATGGCCATGATCAGGAAGCAGGCGGCGATAGTAAATAGCACGATCACGGCGAACGGACTCTTGGTGCGGTCGCCGACCAGGTACAGGGCCGCGGCCGCGATCCAGAAGCCGGTGAGGACGGCGGCCAGCCGGCCCCAGGCAGGTGCACTCTTCAGATAGCGCTCATGGCCCCGCCGCGTGCCGAGCCTGATAGCCAGGCGTTCGACCAGCTCCGGGCGCCAGCGCCAGCAGCCGGCCAGGAATCCCCAGAACACGCTGTTGAGCAGAGCAAACACCGCCAGCGCGATCCGTGGCCCCACGCAAGCCAGAACGCCAGCGATTCGCCAGCCCGCCGCGGCCGCCTGTTACAACTTGGTTCGCAGTGTCGCGGCGGTGTTTTCTGGAAGCGTGTCGTTGACAAAGACGCCGGCCGCGGACTCGGAGCCAGCCAGGTACTTCTGCTTCCCGGCGTCCCGCAGGATGGGATAAAACTCGACGTGCAGGTGCGCCTCGGGGTGGTCGCGCCCATCCGTCGGGCGCTGATGGAGCGCCATCATGTAGGGCATCGGCGCGTCGAACAGCCGGTCATATGCGCGCGCTACCTGTTGCAGCGTGCGCCCCAGGGCGCGGCGGACCGCCGACGAGGAGTCGGGCAGGGCGCCGACGTGGCGGGCCGGCACCACGTGTACCTCGTACGGCCAGCGGGCGGAGACCGGCACGTAGCCAACGATGCCGTCCTGATCCAGGATCACCCGGACCTTCGCTCGGCGCTCGTCGGCGGCCAGCGTGCAGTGCATGCAGGTCCCCGTCCGGCGCTGGTGACGAGCCGCGGCCGCCAGCTCGATGGACGGGACCGGAGGGACGAGCGGGTATCCAATGATCTGCCCGTGGGGATGGTGGAGCGTGACCCCAACCGCCTCGCCGCGGTTCTCAAAGATGAAGACGTACCGCACATCGGGCCGCCGGCCGAGGTCACGAGAGCGGTCGGCCCAGATTTCGACCAGCGCGTCCAGCCGGTCAGCCGGCAGCGTTCCGAACGAACCCTCATGCCGGTCTGTGTAGACGACGACCTCGCTCACCCCGGCGCTCGGTTTCGCTCCCGGCGGGAGAGGCCCGGTTGGCGCTCCGCTCCGGACGGCCGGAAACCGATTCTCGAACACCGCGGCGTCGTAAGCCGAGGCGGGAATCTCCGTCGAATGGCCTTCCGTCGAGGGGCAGAGGGGACAGGCCGCGCGCTCGGGTAAGAAAGTCCGCCCCTGCCGCCCAGACGCGTACATGACCCACTCCTGGCGGAGCGGATTCCACCGCTGCTGCCACTCACCACTGGTCAGACTGGGAGCGACGTACGACGCGGGCGAGGGCTGAAAAGCGCCGTACAGATAGACGTGCCGTCCGTCTGGCTGAACCACGGTCGCCCGAGATAGCCGGGCTCTGGGCGGATGTGGACTACGGGCCATGGTCCCGGTGGGCACGGCCGACATTATGGGCGAGTCCGTTCACCGCTGAACGATTGGGCGTAGACCAGCTTTTGAGGTGCGGGATGTCCGAGAAGCCTCGCCGATTCTGGCCCGTCCCGCTGGTTTCCTTCGCTCCCCTGCCGTACGACGACGCATGGCCCTGCCCCAACTGTGGGCACCCGGCGCGCCGCCAAGGCGGCCGCTTGGAAACGGTGTGCCAGGCCTGTGGACGACCCATGCGCGCGGGCGACGAGTGTTGGACGTTGGCCTCGGCAGGCCGGCCCTGCACGACGCCGCGCTAGCGACGACGGTTCGCCAGGTCTATTTGCCTCCGGTCGTCGCCACGCTCTTGACGATGTAGCGCTGGAACACGAAGACCAGGATGGCCATCGGGATGGTGGTAAAGATTGACCCCACCAGCACCCAGTTGGTGTGCGATGCGTACTCGGTCCCGAAGCCGGCAAGGCCCAGGGGCAGCGTCCACAAATGCGGTGAGGTGAGGACGATGAGGGGCCAGAGGAAGTCGTTCCACTGCCCCTGAAAGCTGAAAATCGCCAGTGCCGTCATGGCCGGTACGGAGAGGGGCAGGATAAGCCGCCAGAAGGTGGTGAACTTCCCCGCGCCGTCGATGCGGGCTGCCTCCTCGAGCTCCTTCGGGATCGCCTTCATGAACTGCGTCATGAGGAAGATGCCGGCGGCGGTCGAAATGTTCGGCAGGATGACGGCGGGATAGGTGTTGACCAGGTGAAGCCTGGCCAGCATGATGAACTTCGGGACCATGGTCACCTGCAGCGGGATCATCAGGGTGGCGAGGACCGCCAGGAAGAGGATGTTCCGGCCTGGGAAATCGAGACGCGAGAACGCGTAGCCCGCCATGGAGCAGAAGAGGACGTTGAGCACCATAACCGTTACCGAAAGCCCGAGGCTGTTCAGGAACCAGCGAGGGAAGAGCGGAAAGAGCTTCCACACCTGGATGAAGTTGTCGGGGTGCCAGACCTGGGCAAGGAAGGTCGGCGGATAGATGCCGATCTCGGCTTCACTCTTGAACGCCCCCAGAATCGACAGGATGAACGGGCCGAGCGTGAGGATACCGAAGACGGTCAACGCGATATAAAGCAGGATTTGCCTGATCGCCAAACCTCTCGCCGGCGTCTTACGCATTGCGACAGCGGTGGCCATCATTCAGTCCTCAGTACTCGATGGTGGTGTCAATAAATCGCCGCTGGATCAGCGTAAACGTGAAAATGATGAGGAAGAGGATAAAGGCCTCGGCACAGGCGAGTCCCACACTGTAGTCCCTGAACGCTTCTGTATAGATTAGGAAGACCGGTGTGAGGGTGGACTTGAGGGGGCCCCCGTTGGTCATGACGTACACCTGGTCGAAGACCTGGAGCGTGCCGATCGTGCCGAGGACGGTCACCAGAAAGATGGTCGGCCGGAGCAGCGGGAGCGTGATGTTCCAGAGCGACCGCCACCCGACGGCCCCGTCTATACGCGCCGCTTCATAAAGCTGGGCCGGAATATCCTGGAGCCCGGACACGAACACGATCATGAACGTGGCGGCGGTCGACCAGATGGTGGTGGTCATGATGGCGGGCAGGGCGGTTCCGGGATCGAGCAGCCACCCAAAGTTCCGAAGGCCCGGGAACACGACACCGACGACGGTCCCGACCCAGCCTCCCGGCGAAAACAGCCACGAGAAGATCAGCCCCATGACGACCGACGAAGTGATCGCTGGGAGGTAGTAGACAGTCCGAAACACCCCGCGCCCGGCCATGATCCGGTCGAGGACGAGGGCGATCGTCAACGCCAGGATGGTCTGCAGGGTGACTACCACCACCATGTAGTAGACGACGTTGAGCATCGCCTTGTGAAAGTCGGCGTTGCCGAACGCCTTGATGTAGTTGTGGATGTCGTTCCACTGCAGGCTGAAGAAGTCGTACTTGAAGAAACTCAGGACCAGCGCTACCGCCATGGCGACGAAGGTGAATCCGCCAATGACGATGATCGCGGGGATCAGGAACGCATACGAGGTCAGCCATTCCCCGTATGGACGCCGGCGCTTTGGCCGGGTGCCCCCGCCAGCCGGCACCTTCACCTGCGTTCCGACATCGGCACGGACGTCTATCGCCATCGACTCCTCCCCACGACGGAGGAGGCGCCACCTGGGCGCCTCCTCCCGAGCAGTGTCAGTCGCTAACCGGTAAGCGCGTCGTTGACTTCCTTGTCCGCCTGTTTCAGCGAATCCTCCACGGACTGCTTGCCGAGCAATATCCGCTCCAGGGCGGCGTTCACCGCGTCATTGACCTTGCCCGTGTGGATCCCCCAGGTGAATGGCTTCGCATAGGCGTACCCGCTGAAAATCGCCGCCGAGGCCGGATGGGCGGAGAAGAAGGGGTCGTCCTTCAACGCCACGCGGGTGGGCAGGGCGAACCCGGAGTTGAGCACAACCTTCTGATTTTCCAGGCTCGTCAGGTAGTTGAGCAGCAGCCACGACGCATCCGGGGCCTTGGTCCGGGCCGAGATGGAGTAGGCGACAGTGAAGAAGAGATTACCCTGGCTCTTCCCGCGCGGCAGCTCCACCGCGCCCCAGTTGATGGCCGGATAGTTGCCCATGAAGGGGATCAGCCACCCGCCTTCCATCACCATGGCGGCGCGTCCCTTGGCTAAGGCGTCGCCCGCCCAGCCAATGCCCGCGCCGAGTTTCGCTGGATACGTCCCACTCCCGTTCTGCTGGAAGGAGGTGTAGAACTTCGTCGCCTCGATCGTGGCCGGATCAGTCAGACTCGACTTGGAGAAGTCGGCGGTCGTCACCTGGCCGCCATTCTGGTACACGAACGGCGCCCAGCGCGCCACGTCCGGGGGCGTCATCAATCCGTAGACATTCCCGGTGGTCAATTTCTTGGCCGCAGTCGCCAGGTCCTGCCAGGTCCAGTCCTTGGTTGGCTCGCTCAGGCCGGCCGCCTTGAACATGTCCTTGTTGTAGAAGAGCGCGAGCGTGTTGAAGTCTTTCGGAATCCCGTAGACCGCGTCGCCCTGCTTGAAGGCGCCGATCAGCGGGCCGGCAAAGTCCGAGACATTCGTACTGGTCTTGGCCATGTACGGACGCAAATCGAGAAGGGCGTGCTTCTGCATGAAGCCGGCTGCCTCACCGAGCTCGACGTAAAAGACGTCCGGCTCCGTGGCTGCCGCCATTTGGGCCTTCAGCTTGTCGGTGAAATCCTTCGGGACCGGTTCGTAGTTGACCTTGATCTTCGGGTACTTCGCCTGGAAGGCCGCCACCTCGTCGGTCAGCAGCTTGTCCTCTGACGGGCTCGACGTCCACCCGCTCAGGCGAACCGTCCCGGAGACGGTCGTCGGATCGAAAGCCTGGTTGCTCGTCCCGCCGCCACCGCAGGCGGCCAATAGCAGGGTACTGGCGACGCCCAGCACAAGTCCCAACCGTAGTCGAAGCATTGCTTCCACCTCCACAAGATAAAGCCGGAGCCGCCCGGAACTGGGCACAGAGCCACCCGCCGCGCCGCACAAAGCGCGATAGCGGCGTGTACCCTTTCTTTTACTCTCGGGGACACTCCCTGTCAATTCTTAGCGTGGAAACGGTAGATGATTTCTAATCTGGCAGGGCAGAAAGTGCGCCCAGGAGGATTTGAACCCCCGCACCCGGGTCCGTAGCCCGGTGCTCTATCCAGGCTGAGCTATGGGCGCACGCGGAGCCCTAGTTTAACCCGAATCCACCGAAACGAACTCGCATCTTGGGCGCGGATGCGAGCGATCCGTGCGTTGGCTCCTGCGCGCGTTCGGTTACGCACCGACGGGTGCGCGCCCTCGCGTGCTCGTCGCCGCCTTCGGCTCATCTCGCCCCGCATCCCAATCTGCTTCGTCCGCTCGGTGGATCCGGGTTTAGCCGGAACGTCTGCAGCTGAGTGTAGGTTGGCGGTCCGGTCGACAGCTGGCTTCGCATCAGGCTGACCGCGGAGACCGGTAGCTGGCCGTAGGTACGATCGCGCCACTCGGCAAGCCACTGGCGCAACACCTGCTGTTCCGTCGGGCGTGGCGGCCGACGAACTCTCCCCAATGTGAGGTGGGGATGAAACGCGCGCTTCTCCGGCTCAAGGCCCACCTGCCGAAGCTCGTTGGCCACGCGGCCCGCCAGCTCGACCAGCCTGGGCCGGTCATCCCCGCCGATACCGACCCACAAAACCTGGGGTCGTGAAACGGACGGGAACACCCCTGCCCCGGTCACCTCCACCGTAAAGGGGGCGGCGCCCGTGGTCGCCGATCGGAGCCGGCTCGCAATCTCCGGCACGCGTGTGCTATCGACCACCCCGAGGAATGCGAGGGTCAGATGGATCCCCGACCGCTGGCTGCGCCGGACCACCGAGTCCAGCGGGTCGAGCGAGCGGAGTGGCGCCTCCAGGGCTTCGCTAATCGCATCGGGCAGTTCGATCGCCACGAACAGCCGCCAGCGGTCCGTCTCAGCCACGCGCGTCGCTACCGACCCGAAGCTGGATGCGGCCGTCTCGCTCCAGCGACTGCCGCCGGTCCTGCACCCACTGCTCGAACCACGGCGGCCGGCTCTCGACGGTGTAGAGGTCGGCGTCTGGAGCCAGCACCAGGATCTCGGCCAGGTGCACCTGCTCGCCCTGGCGCTCGAGGACCGTCGCGATGACGAATCCGCGACTGGTCGAGACGATACTGGTCCGGCCGGCTGTGGGCAGGAGTGCGACGGCCGTCGCCAGCGATGCCTCAGGCAAATCCGTGGGTTTCAACCAGCCGACATCGCCGCCGCGGAAACGGGTCCCGGTGTCATCGCTCCATTGCGACGCCTCCGCAATGAAGCTGGCTCCATGAGCGAGCGCCACCGCAGCCGAGGCGGCCCGCTCGCGGGCCATCGCCTTCACCGACGCCACCTCTGTCAGAAACGCGCGCTGATAGTCGCGAAAGCTGGCCGGCGTGAAGCCGTTGCGAGCCAGCGCGGCATCGAACGCAGTGCTCCCAGCCTGGCCACGCAGTCGTGCTATGCGGCCGTCCAGCTGGCTGTCAGAGATCTGGATCTTGCGACGGGCGGCCTCCTGCCGAATGACCTCCTCCCGAATCAGCTGCTGAATGGTGAAATCCTCAAGCCGCTGCGCACTGGGAGAACTGGATGGCGAGGTCGTCAGCCCAGCCAGCGGGTCACGCTGACGGCTGACCTCCAGCCGGGCCTCGTACGTCCTCATCGAGATGGCGTGCCCGTCGACCACCGCGGCAGCCGGTTCCTGGAAGGGGAGCTGATTCGTGCAGCCGGCGAGGCCGGCAATAAGACCGATCAGGAGGAGCCGGCGCATGACCCTGATCGATCTTAGCCCGATCCGGCCTTAAACCACGTTGCGCTCCGGTTCCATCCGGCCTGCTGCGAAGCGGTCCGGCGCAAACGCGGCCAGGTCGACCTCCGGTGTCCCGCGGATCATCCATTCCGCCAGCCACTTTCCGATCACCGGCGCCATCATGAAGCCGTGCCCGGAAAATCCGGCCGCGATCCAGGCCCCGGGCCGGTTGGGAAGCGGGCCGACCAGCGGCTGGGAATCCGGGGTGAGCTCGTACAGGCCCGCCCAGGCGGTCTTGACCGGCGCCTCGAGTAGCGGGGGCCAGCGATGGCGGGCCACCGCCGCGATCCGGTCCAGGAATGCCCAGTCGACGCTGACATCGAACCCCGGCGCCTGGCCGGGGTCGCTCATCCCGAACAGGATGCCCTCGCCTTCGGGATGGAAATAGAAAGAGGTATGGAAGTCGATGGTCATGGGCGTGCGGCGGCTGATGGCGGGCATCGCGCCACTCACGAACACATGCCGCTTGGACGGAAGGATGGGAATCGCTATCCCATCCAGCTCGCCGAGCTGTCCAGCCCAGGGGCCGGCGCAGATCACGATCTGGTCGCTGTGCAGCTC
>WNFC01007493.1_pt1 | contig 23165 bp, 22 predicted proteins | sample 5400541 | NCBI WGS metagenome assembly WNFC01 (sample SAMN13153342, study PRJNA577476) | soil metagenome | isolation source: 120 cm saprolite under Douglas fir tree site 2 hole 2 replicate 1 | place: USA:California | collected 2015-04-18
CGGTTCGTGTCCGTGCCTATCCATCCCTCTCCATCCCATCGCAGATCGTTGTCCGAGCCGTTCGTGCGCCCTTCAAACTGGTTAAGCAACGCGTGTGCGAAGGTCTGGTTGTCCCCAACTGGCGATCCCAGATCCGGCAGAGTGGGAGCGAGTTTGCCAGAGGGTTGCGGCGCTGGCGCCTGCCCTCGTGCTGCCGGTGTACAGAAACATGACAGCAACCCAACAAGGACCGCACCGCAGAGAAGGAGGGCCGGTTTAGCCCGAGCTGCGCTGCAACGGAATTTCTTGCAGGCGCTCACGATACGACCAAGGTGCGAAACATACCAGCTTCCATGTGATAGAGCAGATGACAGTGATAGGCCCAATGGCCTGGCGTATCCGCGCTTACTAGATAGCTCACACGTTCCGCTGGTTTCACGATAATAGTGTGTTTATACGGATTGAACTCTCCGTGCCCGTTCTCCAACTCACTCCACAAGCCATGCAAGTGGATCGGATGCTCCATCATGGTGTCATTGATGAGCACGAACCGTACCCGCTCACCGAGCTTCAATTCAAGCGGCTCGGCGCTTGAGAATTTCTGACCCGGCGCTTGAGAATTTCTGACCGTTGAATCCCCAGATGTAGCGTTCCATGTTTCCTGAAAGATGCAGTTCGATCTCACGAGTGGGCGGCCTTCCATCCACGCCACGGTAGCGGGCGCGAAGGTCAGCGTAAGTTAATACACGCCGCCCATTGCCACTTAGTCCATCGCCTGGATCATTCAACCGCTCGCCTACCTGCGTTGGCACGCTAACAACTTGCGGTCCCACGTGCATACGCACCAGGTTGGACGGCTTTAGATTTGCTTCAGTGTTCGCTGTCCGGGATACCGGCATGGTTGGCATGGTGTTCGGACCCGGTTGAGGAAAGGGGGTCGTGCCAGTACTGCTGCCCATCTCCATGCCGGTCATTGTCTGCTGGTTTTGGTCTTCATTTTGCATGTGCTCGGCTGAATCGGAACCCATGTCCATACCTGCCATACTCTGATTGTCCCGGTTCATTCCGGCCATGCCTTGCTTGTCTTTTTCTGCGGAGCCGCTCATGTCTTTTGCAGCGGCGTCATTCTCGCTTGATGCAGGCATGTGTTTCTCCTTCATGCCGTCCACACCGGACATATCCATGTCCGCCATGTCTCCCATCTTCATACCGGCCATCTTGCCCATGCCCATGTCCACCATCGTGCGCATCGGACGTGGGTCCATCGGAGGAACTGCGGCTGTCATACCCATCTTGGGAGCAAGCGTGCCACGCGCATAGCCGCTACGATCTTCAGGTTGCGCAAAGATGGTGTAAGCAACATTGTCTTGAGGCTGCACGATCACGTCGTAGGTCTGAATTCATCCACTGTAACGGGCTCAACGTCGTTTCCGTCGGCCTGCACCACTGTCATTTGCAGGCCAGGCACGCGAACATCGAAAAAAGTCATCGAAGAGCCGTTGATGAAGCGGAGACGTATCCGTTCACCGGGTTGAAACAGGCCGGTCCAGTTCGCGTTCGGAGCATTCCCATTCAGCAAATAGGTATACGTTGCGCCCGATACATCGGAAATGTCGGTGGGGCTCATGTTCATCCGCGCCCACACAAGGTGATCGGAGATTGTCGGCCTGAAGCCCTTCTTTTTCGCCTGTGAGAGCAAGTCGGGCAGAGCGAGCCGGTGGTAGTTGTAGTAATCGCTCTGTTGTTTCAAGTTGCTGAAGATTGTTTCCGGCTTGGTATCCGTCCAATCAGAGAGGAAGACCACGTATTCCTTGTCAAACTCGATAGAATCTTTCTCTCGCCGTTCGACAATCAGGGCACCGAGCAGTCCCGTCTGCTCCTGAAACCGGCTGTGGCTGTGATACCAGTAGGTGCCGCTCTGCACCACCGGTATGCGGTAGAGGAACGTCTTGCCGGGCGCAATGCCGGGAAAGCTCAACCCGGGAACTCCATCCATATTTGCAGGGAGACGTATTCCGTGCCAGTGTATTGAGGTCGGGACTTTCAGGCGGTTGGTCACCGCCACAGTGACCGTATCACCTTCCCGCCATCTCAGGATCGGTCCCGGCCCGGAACCATCCACCGCCGTGGCTACAGAACGACGCCCGGTGAAGTTCACGGGTAACGAATCGATAGTCAACTCGAAGTCTTTCCCCGTAAGCGTCGCGGGTGTCTGCTGCTGGCCAGTCTCGCCGAAGGCCTGGCGTCCGCCCCAATCGAGAGCTGCGACCGCAGCACCTGCAGCTAATCCCTGAACGAAACGGCGGCGGTTGATAGGTAAAATGCAACGATCTCTTCCTTCACCCAAGATATGGTTGTGGATGCTTTGTTAGGAAACCAGACCGCACCTCGCTCAACGCCGTCTGATGTCGGTCTGGTTACTTGGACATATCAATACCGGGCATGTTACCCATTCCAGAGTGGCGCTGCGGCTTGCCAAACGTGACGCTAACAGCATCCGCTTGTCGTCCTTGTTCTCGTTGGCCTCAACCACCATACAGTCGCCAACCTCAGGTCCTTCAGTGACACGTGAGCACCGCTCTTCATGAACAAGGTCGAAGGAATGACGGAAACTGTGGGCCGATGGAGGAAACGGAAAAAGGGCTTAAGATGATGGTACACAGCGATAGGGAATCGTCTCGACATGGGAGGTGGATTGCATGGGCCACACACGACGCGCGGTCCTCGCGGGCTTAGGACTGGCAGGACTCGAGTCGGTGATGTTGCCTCTGATCAAGAAAGCCGCGGCCTCCTCATTAACCGGATCGTTTGCCGCGGGAGTAGGCACTTGTCCGTTCCGCCTGGCGGTGATCAATGACGAGATCACGCAGGATTTCGAGAAGGCATGCCAGATCGTGTCTGGTGATTTCGGGCTAGGTTGGATCGAACTGCGCTCGATGTGGAACAAGAATGTAACCGAACTCGACGCGAAACAAGTCGAGGACGCGCGGAAGATCCTCGAGGAACACAAGCTGCGCGTCACCGATATTGCAAGCCCGCTGTTCAAGACAGACTGGCCTGGGGCTCCGAGATCGTCGCAGAGCGAAACGCGTGATCAGTTCCATGCGGACTTCGACGCCAGCGCGCAGAATAAGCTGCTGGAGCGGTGTATCTCGCTTTGCAAATCTTTCAATACGGACCGCATTCGCTGTTTCGACTACTGGCGGCTGGATGATCAGAAGCCGTACCGAGCGGCAATCAATGCCAAACTGCAGCAGGCTGCGGAACGCTGCGCCAAAGACAACATCGTTCTCGTGCTCGAGAATGAGATGTCGTGCAACACCGCGACGGGCGAAGAGTCGGCCGCCGTGTTGAAGGCGATTCCAAACAAGAACTTCATGCTGAACTGGGACCCCGGCAATGCTGCAGCCATAGGCAGCACAGCCTATCCAACCGGCTACGAGTTGTTGCCGAAAGATCGCATTGGGCATTGCCACTGCAAGGACGTGGTGAGCAAGCCGGGCCACAAATACGATTGGGCTCCGGTGGGCGGTGGCATCGTGGATTGGGTTGGGCAACTGCAGGCTTTGCAGCGTGATGGCTTCCACTATGGACTGAGCCTCGAGACACATTGGCGCGGCGCAGGCACGCCCGAAGCGTCCACACGCGTCAGCATGGACGGACTCAAGAAGACTCTGACGAAGGCTGGAATTTCCTGCTGATCAAAGGCTATCTTGTCAGCTGGCAGATCAGGAATGGCTGTCTGCGACAGAAGACCAGTTATGAGGAGAACTGATGGTTACACGACGGGAGTTCCTCGATGCACTTGCTGTGGGCGCGGCGGGGCTGGCCGCGGGAACTACGGCAAAGACCTATGGCGAGATTCTCGGTTCCAATGACCGCCTCAACTTTGCCGTAATTGGCCTGAATGGCCGCGCCTACGCTCATCTTTCGTCGCTCAAGGCGAATCGTAGCGCTGCTCGCATCTCGCATGTCTGCGATGTGGATGGCAATATCCTCAAAAAGTTTGCCAACAGTGTGCAGCAGGAAATGGGCGAGTCTCCGGTGATGGAGAAAGACTTTCGCAAGATTCTCGAGCAGAAAGATGTGGACGCCATCACGATTGCCACCCCCGAGCATTGGCATGCACCGATGGCCATCGCCGGGTTGCAGGCGGGCAAGCATGTCTATGTGGAGAAGCCATGCAGCCACAATCCTGCTGAAGGCGAGATGCTGGTACAGGCGCAGCAGAAATATCGCAAGCTCGTGCAGATGGGTACACAGCAGCGCTCCTCACCCCACACCATAGAAATCGTCGAAAAGATTCACTCAGGAATTATCGGCAGGCCATACTTCGCGAAATGCTGGTACGTCAACACCAGGAAATCCATTGGTACAGGCAAAGTAGCGCCAGTGCCGCCGCACCTTGATTGGGACCTGTGGCAGGGCCCGGCACCGCGCCGTCCATATAAGGACAACGTGCATCCTTATAACTGGCACTGGTTCAAGACTTATGGCACCGGTGAAACGCTCAATAATGGCACGCACGAGGTCGATGTTTGCCGCTGGGCGCTGGGTGTCGACTATCCGCAGCGGGTCACGTCGTCAGGTGGCAGATACCACTTCAAGGACGACTGGCAGTTTTATGACACGCTGGTGACCAGTTTCGAGTACGAAGACAAGATGATTTCGTGGGAGGGCAAGAGTTGCCAGGGAATGAAGTGTTACGGCCGCGATCGTGGTTCGACGATCATGGGAACCACTGGGACGGTGCTGGTGGATCGCGATGGCTACGAGATATATGACCTCAAAGGCAATAAGACTAGCGAATTCAAAGCCGGCAATGCGACTTCATCTGCCGATCTGATCGGCCGCGATTCCATGACAGACGCTCACTTCGCGAACTTCATCGCAGGAATCCGCAAAGGCGAGAAACTCAACGCTCCGATCTCCGTCGGCAACGTCTCCGTTACGATGCTTCAACTGTCCAATGTCGCGTGGGAGGTGAACCGGGAGCTGCATGTCGACACGAAAGACGGACGGATACAGGGCGACCCAGAAGCAATGAAGATGTGGGGGCGCGAGTACGAAAACGGCTGGGAGCCGCGTGTCTAAGACAGACAGCTTTTCCCGTCGCGATTTCGTTCGCTCCGGAGCATTGGTTGCGGCAGCGTGTGCCGCTCCGAGCGACATCTTCTCACTGGCTCAGGAACGGTCATCCACTGACGAAGCATCGCCGATTCGTTTGGGCCTGGCCAGCTACACCTTTCGCAATTTCAATCGTTCGCAGATGATCGGCTTCATGAAGCAGCTCAATGTGTTCGCACTGAATGCGAAGGACGTCAAAGATCATCTGCCGATGGATGCACCGGAGGAGTCGGCTGCGCTGGCGGAATATGCCGCGGCGGGCATCAAGCTTCATGCTGCCGGAACCATTTATTTCCCGAAAGATGAAGATGCGGATATCCGCCGCAAGTTCGAATACTGCAAGCGAGCAGGTATCCGCGTCATTGTCGCCGGCGACCCCACGCCGGAAAACCTGCCTCGAATTGAGAAGTACGTAAAGGAATATGACATCCGCATCGCAATCCACAATCATGGGCCCGAGGATAAATTGTGGCGTTCCCCGCTCGATGTATTGAAAGCGGTGAATGGTATGGACTCGCGAATCGGGTGCTGCATCGATGTTGGGCATGCCGCTCGAGCTGGCACGGATGTGGTGCAGGCGATCCACAAAACAGGCCCGAGGTTGTTTAACGTACACATGAAGGACCTCACAAACTTCGAGAGCAAGGAGAGTCAGGTTGCGGTGGGAGAAGGAATGATGCCGGTGCGTAAGATGTTTGAAGCCCTCATTGCGACGAAGTATAAGGGCTTCGTCGATCTGGAGTATGAGGTTCACCCCGACGATCCGATGCCGGGCGTCATCGGCAGCTTTGCTTATATGCGAGGCGTTCTGGCAGGCCTGGGGTACGGGGTCCGGGGCTGAAGGACTTGCTCACGGTGATGATCTGAAGACGATCTGCTCGCCTGGGCCGATGCCAACCAGGCCTTAGGTAACAATACACTCCCGGACGACGACGGTAATGTGACCGTCCTCTCGACGTTCTAAAGGTCACATTCTGAGGTTGAACCGCCGGAGGTTTGATTCGACAAGACTCTGTTACGGCTGTGTTCCGGCCTGAGCTTTTTCGTGTCCGTGCCCGTCCAGCCGCTTGAGGTAGGGGAAGAACGGAGACACCTCGAACGGCATCTTCTCCGATGCCGACACCGGACGCACCGGTTTGCTCTTGAGCATCTCAATCCGGTCCGACCAGGGATCGACCGTAATTCGCGAGCCTAGCGGCAAGGCAGGGATCTGATCCAGCCGATCCATTTGCAGATGCTTGGGAAAGTTGGCCAGCGCCCGCATCCCGACCAGGTGACTGCTCCCGAAGTCGTTGCTGAAGCGCCCATGCAGCAGGTTCGGCAATTGGGGAGAGCGGGCTTCCAGAGCTTCCAGGAAGAGTCCAGCATTCGCGAGCTGGTCTTTATACGGCGACTTCGAAAACAGCTCCAGACCCTTTTTGTCGGCGTCGGCTTCCTTCGCTGGATCGAAACGGAAGTTAAAGTGGGCAAAGACTTCCAGATCCGAGAACGGCAAGGTGAGACCCGACCAGTATCCGTCGCCAGCGGAGTGACGCAAAACGATGTGGGCCAGTTCGTGCGCCAGCACGGCGGCGAGGGTCGCCTCGTCGGGTAGCACATCTAGAAGCCCGCGGCTAAGTACGATGGTTCGGCCAACGACAAACGACTCCAGGGGCGTTGTGAGCAGCACTCGGCAACGAACCCCAGCAAGGTCGAGATCGTTGGTCACCATCAGATTGTTGACCACGGTCTGCAAGATCTGGTCGACTTCGCCGTCTGGAGCCATGAGTCCAGCAACTTGCAACCGCTCCACCACATCGTCTTCTGGTGTGTATGTTGTTTTCCCCAGGGTGTAAGCCGGGTTCAGGTCCTGCGAAGCTTCGTGCCGCTTGGGATCGACCCACGTTGGTGTGTCTGTCAGAGGTTTGGCAAACTCCCGGTGGTCCCCCGCGTGTTCCAGGTCGTAGCCCCAGATGCGAGTTTGAGCCTTAAACCAGAGACCGTGGCTCGAGGGGTCGTGAGGATTCGACTCCTCGGTGTAGACATAGGCAGGCATCCACATGATGTTCAGAGTGTTCAGCCGCCAACTGTCGAAGTGAAACGCGCGCTTGGAGAACGCTTTCGAGGTGTACGTTCCCGTGAAGCGCACAATGTTGAAGTCCTGATCCTCAACCCAGATCCGGCCGACAAAGCCACGGTTCCCCGAATTCTCGCGGGGCTTCACGTCCACGAGGCCGCAACGCACTTCTCCAAGAACCTCCCAGCGGACAAATTCGAACGTGTAGTTCTGACGGTCGAAGTGGCCCAGGTCAGGAAACAACCCCTGCGCGAAGCCGACTGCCACGAAAGGTTGTGCATTCTTGGGAAATCTCTTCTCCCCACCCTGCTTCAAGCGCTCCTGGTCTGCAAATGCTAGAGTGGCCGGGGCATTGCCCGTCAGATCCAGACGGCTTAAGAAATAGTCGTCGTCCTTAGGGGAGGTCCGTAGGTTGGAATCAGGCCTTTCTTCCTGGATGTAAGTCTCGACGATCGGCTTGAAGTTACGCATCAAATCGGTCAAGCGGCGTTCCTGCCGGATGGCCGAGTCGACAAAGTCATCAAACGTGACGGACTTGCGCGCAAGCACAGAGGGCGGTGATTGCGCCAGACCCGGAGGCTGGGCCGCGGGAGTAGCGTTCTGGCCTGCGACGAGCCCAACGACAAACACTTCAAATAGTGTTCGGGCAAGCCAGGGAAATGTTCTCAGCGCAAACATGCTGAGACCATTCTAAATCCTGCGCGCGCACGCTGGGCGCATGTTCGGGCAGATCGGCGACATGCCTTCAGCCGCCCTTTGGGGGTGCTTAGACCGTGTCTGCTACTGAAAGCGAAACCAATTCACGTTTCCGATGCTCGTCGTCCCCTTGAAAACCAGGTACAAATCATGAACTCCGGTCGCTCCCGCAATCGGAGCGGAAACCGTCGTCCAGGTTTGCCATCCTCCGGTGACTGGAATCGTGGCGCTTCCAATCAGTGTGCCGGTAAAGCTGTCCAGGTGGAACTCCAGAGTTCCTCCATTTCCCGCGCTAGCGGTCCTCAGATTTACACTGCCCACGCCGGAGCCGAAGTTCACACTTTTATAGTGCGCCCAATCACCATTATCAGCATAGGCTACGTCATAGCCGCCACCGCTGTCCGAAGTCGTTTCCGTCTCTAAGCCAAATTCGTCGTTATAACTCGACGCTTGAATCTGCGAGGTCGCGCTAACCGTGTACCCGCCCGTTTGAGATCCACTCCACACGAAGCTGGCTCCGGATAGTCCGGGCAGGGAATAGGTAAACGATTGACTTCCCCAGACAGCTTGGAATGAGGTTGGACTTCGGCCTTCGTTATATGCCACCAGCACCTTCGAGCCGTCCGGATTTTTGAATGCTACGCTCACAAAGCCCGGAGCGTTGCTCGAATAAACCCGCACAGCCCCAGGGAGGACGAATTTGCTGTACTGTCCCAGTGTGTAATAGTCGATGGCGTAGTTGACCGCGCCCGATGACTCGCTCACCGTGACCAGAGGATTACAGGTGCCGCACCCTCCGGTGTGTGGGCCATGGTTTGAGTCCAGCGCCAGACTCCATTTCACATACGATTTGCCCCAGTTCCTCATCACCTGGGTGATTTCTTCAAAATCAGCTTTTACTTGATCAGAGACCCACGTACCGCCTGAGTGTTCCGTCTCATAGTTGCCGAGCGCTGGAAAAGCATCATGCAGAGCGCTCATGGCACCGGGAGTTCCCCCATAACCATGCCAAGCAATGCCCGCAATTTGACTGGAGCCTGAGATTTGGGAATTGGAAAGCACGGTTTGGGGATAATCCGGCCTGTCCCAGTTATGGTCGTAAATCAAAATCTTGCTGGTAAGCCCCGCGCCGGCGAGCGAAGAGATCTCGTTCTGAATCGCTGTAGTCTCGTCCGTCGGCGAAGTCCCGCATGTGGTGTTAGTCACCGCGGCGGGCATGCACATTCCGGGATAATTCGAAGGAAGGTACAGCGGTTCATTCTGCATCGAAATGTAGTCAATCGAAATTCCTTGGGCCGTATAGGCTTGAATGTATTTCACGAAATAGTTTGAGAATGGCGTGTAGTCCGACGACAGCAAAAATCCCCCGATCATGGAGCCGGTGGTTTTCATCCAGCCCGGCGGGCTCCATGGATTTGCCATTATTTTGAGTTGCGGATTGATCTGCTTGGCCAGCTTGACTAGGGGAACGATGTCCACCAAGTCATGGGCGATAGAAAAATTGGTCAGATTGGGATCAGTCTGGCCGGCAGGCATGTCATCGTACGAATAATCGTACCGCGCCAAGTCCGACGCTCCCATCGGATTGCGAACGAAACTCACTCCTATCCCATTCGCGTGATCGAACAAACTCGTCATCACCGAATTGAGCTGCGAAGCAGGCACTTTTTCATTCAACAAGTACGCCGCGGAATCGGTGAAAGATGCGCCGAAGCCCTCAATCGATTGGTATCCTTCTGTCTCATCCACGAATACGGTGGGGGTGCTGCCGCTGCTCCCGGCAGAAAAAGAGATTGACGGTTGCTGCTTTAGTTCCGTCCTCTGGTTGTCAGTCGTCATCCAGATACTGACGTTTTGGGCCAGGCTTAGATCGGGGCACGCCGTCGCGAGGAGAAGAGCAGGGACAGCCAAAACGCACATTCTGTTGATCTTCAGCATTAGCATTGACCTATCTCCTTAATCTTCATTTCAAAGTCCCACTGTCACAACCGAGACTCTTGCTAGTCAAAAGCTTATCGGGGAGTGCACAGTTTCCTCTGCCCTCCCTTCCTTATGTTTATCCAAAAACAAATCCACAGTGGCTAATGGACAGCGAACGACGCCGACTGAACCCCGACATTGTTGTGTCCATCAAAGGCATACACGTAAATCTTCCACACGCCGACAGTAGTAGGTGCGGTTACTGTAAACGTCTGCGGCCCGGTCTGAGTGAACTGGGCATTCGAAAGAGAGGTACTGCCATTGATGTACTTCTCATTCTGCATGATGTTGAAGGTCATGGGGTCGTTGTTGGGATCGACAAAGTTTGTGGTTACCGTGAACGTCCCGCCGGGAGGAATATTCGAGGTTTGGCTTAGGGTCATGCTTTGGCAGGCCGGCGGCTGGTTGGCCGTTGACGCGATGCCGTTGTGGTACATCTGATATTGAGAATAGTAGGAGAGGCGCTTCGTTTTCGACGTGCTGTATTCATCGTTGAACCAGACCCCGCCGAAATCGTTAGTATTCCCGTAGATGAAAGCCGTCGCGCCCAGCGACACCCCCTTGGCGCCGTTGCCGTTTGAGCCGGTTATACAAGCCCACGCATTTGGATATGCCGCCGCCTTCTGTAGATCAGTCGGTTCCGTTGGCACTCCGTTGGAATCATTCGGAACTTCCCACTCGCCGGAAGCTCCAAATTCCGTGACAATGTAGGGCTTGGTGTAAGACACACCGTTATTGTTTGGGCCCGCTGCCCAGGCGCTCTGCACCGAGCAGATGCCGCCATACGAGTTCACCGCGAGCAGATCCAGGTCTGGCGAATACTGCGCGTAATATGGCCACGCACCGGTCCAGGCATCGGTCGAGGTTGTGGGGTGATTGGGGTCCGCTGCATGAATTGCCTGCGAGATTTGGTTCACGAACTGCGCGTAACAAACGCGATCATTTTGTAACGTCGTGCCGGAGAAACAAGTTTGCGCCTGCAGAATGACCTCGTTCCCAATGTCCCATATCAGCACGCCCGGGTCGTTCTTGTAAGAGTTTACCCAATTGACGATCTGGTTCAGGGTTGTGTTCAGGTTGCTAGCGGTACAGTAGTTGACGTTCTGGTTCAACCAAAAACCCATGACCACGTGCGCATTGTACTTGTCCACAGCAGTAAGTAGATTAGAGGTCGTCGAACCGGTTCCCCACGTGCGCGTGGTATTGGCGCCAGTCGCCACGAGGTCAGCCACGTATGCGTTCGTCGTGCTTTGCGTTGTCTCGAGGTCCGGACCATAGTCCAAACCCTGGATGTAATATGGGCTGCCATTCAGAGTGAGTTGCCAGCTGCCTTGCGTTCCAGTGATCTTCACTACACTTTGCGCTTGTGTGGTGCCACAAAGGTTGACCGCGAAGACTAATGCGGCGAGTATGCGGGACTTCCCCAGCAAATTGAGGGATTTCATTAGCCACTCCTTGATTAAGGGGACAACTTAAGTGTAAGTGTCAGAGGAAGCACACGGTTGACAGGTTGAATCCGCAGCCAGCATGACTCGCCCCTTCACCAGCAAATTCTCAGGCGGCGGAACCTGATTTCTCCAGATTATCCCCCATCCAGCCGTTCCTAAAACCAGTTTTCGTTCCAGAAGGATTAATTCCTGTTTGCCCGTCACCGACCGAGAATCGGCCCTCATTTAATCGACCCACAGCCGTCCCTTTCAGAGACTGGAAAAAGGGACTGCACGGGAGCGCGGTGTCGGCACGACCTCAACCGACTAGCGCCGCGCGAAGTAGAACAGCAACCCAAAGATCACAACGGGAACGAGCGCGATGGCTACGAACAGCAGAACTTTCCTCCACGGAGGAGCGCTCCGCTTCTTCCAGTCTCGCAGTTCCGTACGCTCGGCGACACCGACTCGTTTCAGGTCGCTGAGATCGAGCGCGAACTCGTGGGCACTCGCATAACGGTTCTTGGGATCACGTTCGAGAGCCCGGTAGATCACTTCCTGCAGTTGGGGCGAAATCGTGGCATCGATTTCGCGCGGAGGAATCGGGTGTTTCAGAAGGCGGTCGTAAGGACCGCTCCCCTCGAAGGGTGTCTTCGCCGTCAACATTTCGTACAGGATCACGCCGAGGGCGTAGATGTCGCTGCGGGGGTCGGCGCGCTTTCCATTCAGTTCTTCCGGAGAAACGTACTCCGACACCCCCACTACTTGGGCCAGGTTCGTAAATGTAATCCGCCGCGCTCCGGCTTTTGCGGCGACGCCGAAATTGATCAGTTTGATGTGATCCTGGGCATCGACCAGGATATTCTCCGGCCTGAGGTCACGGTGCACGATCCCGTGATTCTGAATGTAGGCGAGCGCGTTGCACACGTTCAACGCAATGCGCACCGCACGCTCGCGTGCGAGCTTGTTTCCGGCCAGTATCTGGCGCAGGGGTTGCCCGTCGAACCATTCCGTGACGATGTAGCTCTGGCTGCGGTGCTCGTCGGCGAACACCTTCAAGATGCCGGGATGCTCGAGAGACTTGCAGATCTCCTCCTCGCGCTGAAAGCGTTCGATGAACACCGGGTCGCTTTCCACTTCCGGATGCGGAATCTTGATGGCTACAGGCTGGTTGGTGCGGAGATCGGTGGCGCGAAAAACGGTTGTGGGGCCGTTGTCATCGGCGACTCCGTCGATTTGGTAGTGGTCGATCTGATCGCCGGGATGGACTGGAATCTTCATGGGCTAGGTTAGAGTAGTCCGGCTGATCGGCTCCGTCAGTGTGCTCTCCCCACTCTTCGGCAGCGAAGGCTCTGCATCGTAGCCAGCCGCCAGCACCGTCTCGGGCACGTCTAGTCTCTCTTCCGCATCCTGTGCGGACTTCAAATTATATGCGCCACGCAGACCCAGGGGAGTAAGAAGCGTGGTGAGCAGCACGACCGCCACCATCACTGCCACCTCGGACCTACCGAATATGCCGGTGCTGGCGCCCATCGCGGTAACGATCAGTCCCACTTCGCCGCGTGAGATCATGCCGCAGCCAATACGCAAACTACGCACCCAGTCCATGCCCGAGGCCAGCGCTGCCAGTCCGCAGCCCACGAGCTTGCCGATCACCGCGACCAGGAGCACCGCCAGCATCAGAGTCCAGTGGCCAGCCAACGCGCGATAGTCGCTCGACAGACCGATTGAAACGAAGAACAAGGGAATGAGAAGGCCGTGGCCGATCGAATAAAAACTGCGCTCGACATCTGCCTTGAACTCCGACCCAGCGAACACATATCCAAGCAAGTACGCGCCCGTGATGCCGGCCACGCTGCCCAGCCATTCGGCGCCGATCGCGTACACTAACACTAAAGCGAGCACGCAGCTCGGAACCGCTTCGTTGGCAGTGAGCTTGCGCAACTGACGCATCAATGGATCCAGCCATCGCTGGGCCGCTCCATATCCTACGACGAAGAAGAGCAGCACACTCAGGCTGATGACGACCATCTGGATGGCCAGCGGGTGACTCGCCGCGAACGGGACACGCTGCTGCAACCGGCCGCTGGCCGCCGCTGCCAGACCGAATGACTCTCCGTGGGCCGATGTGCTCGACGCGGCCAGAAAGGCCAGCACAAATAATCCCATCACGTCGTCGATTACAGCCGCACCGAGGATGACTGTTGCTTCCGGCGAAGACATTTTCCCCGCATCCATCAACGTGCGTGCCGAAATGGAGACGCTGGTCGCGGTCAGCGCACCGCCCAGGAAGCATGCGGTTGTCCAGGAAAGTCCGAACAGATGTCCGACTCCGGCCCCCAGGAGAAACGGCCAAATGACCCCGGAAAGCGCAACTACGAAGGCAGTGACGCTCGCTTCGCGCATGCGCTCAATGTCCGTCTCAACGCCCGCCATGAACATCAGGACCATGGCGCCAACTTGAGCCAGCAGCATCAGCGCCCCGGTGGCCTGTCCGCCTCCGAACAAATGCAGGTGCAGAAGGTTGACGGCGCCCGGACCGAGCATAACGCCCACCAGGAGTTCACCGAGGATGGCGGGAATGCCGAACCGCGTACAGAGCGAGGCCCCGACCTTGCCGGCCGGGAGAAGGATCGCCAGCAGCAGCGCGAGCTGAAGTGCTGGCTGCATGATTAACTGAGGTCGAGGGCTGTCGATGGCTCGCTATGTTGGCGGGTCCAGAGCCGGCGAAACAAGTGTGTAACCTTGCCGAAGGGACTCTTATAGCCGCCGCGTTCGATCCCCTCGCGCTTCATCGCGCGAAGAGTGGCGGCCTGTCGGCGCGCCAGTTCCGATTGTGCCAAGCTCTGGGATAGCAATGCCGCAAGCCGGGTGTGCTCTTCCGCTTTGTCGACCACTCGCAGATGCATCCACAACTCACCCAGTTTAAGTTGGGCGATGAAGTTGTTCGGAGCCAGCCGCACGGATTCGCGCAGTTCCTCGATCGCTGCTTGGGCATCCAGGTTGACGCAAAGGGCCATCCCCAACAGCACTCGCAGCTCGGAGACTTCCGGGTAATGCGTCACGCAATCCCGCAACTGGGCGACCAGGCTGGCGCGCTCGTCCTTTTCGAGAATGTACGGATCGGCAAACATCCGCAGCATCAGGCCTTGGGTTTCCTGGGGAATCGAGGCGAGGGCCAGGGAAGAGACGCGGGCACTCAGGTTGGCCTTGGTCTTCGGGTCATTGAGTACGATGTCAGTGTTCGTGTTGTTCTCCATAGTTTGTATTCCACGATTCAAGTTAGTTGCCAATCACCAGCCAGAAACAATCGACAAGGCGCGCGGCAGAGTGCGCGCCTTGCCAATCGTGCTGCAGCACAAATTCATCCCCGCTACGCAACCGCGAACTCTCGCGGAGTATGGGCGAAGATGTCGGCTTCCTTAACGAAGACAAACTCCGGATAGCCAAGCTGCCCCATTTCAGGCAGATCGAGACCCGCCACCTCGGTCTCCGCCGAAACTCTTTGCCCGAGGAAAAAGTCGAGCCCCAGATTCAGCAGGAAACTAAAGGTGAAGACGAAACCGAGCAAAGTGGAAACGCCCACGAGTTGCGCAGCGAGCTGGCTCCAACCATCGCCACCGTAGAATATGCCTGTAACCGAGCCGGTGACGCCGTTCCAACTTCCGCCATAGTTGCTCGTGCCATCGGCAAAGAGTCCGATTGACAATACTCCCCAAAGCCCGTTCGTTCCGTGAACTGAAATTGCGCCCACCGGATCATCAACCTTTAACACGTTTTCGATGAAGGCGCAGCTCAGGCAGACCAAGACGCCAGCCACTAGCCCGATAATCGCCGCACCCACCGTGCTGACGAAGCCGCTGGGAGCTGTGATCGCAACCAATCCCGCGAGCAGTCCGTTGCCGCTCATAGAGGCGTCCGGTTTCCCCTTGAGGCACCACATATAGAGAATCGCCCCGAAGGTTCCCGTGCAGCCCGCCAGCATGGTATTGACCGCGATCGACCCGATGCGCAGGTTACCGGCCGCGGAAGCTCCCAGCGTGCTGCCCGGATTAAATCCGAACCATCCGAACGCCAAGATGAAGCAGCCGATCAGGACCGCTGAAATGTCATGCCCTATGATCGCGTTGCTGGAGCCGTCGCGGTTGAACTTGCCAATACGCGGACCGATGATCAGAGTCACCGCCAAGGCAGTGATCCCGCCTACCGCGTGGACGACACCGGACCCGGCAAAATCACAGTAGCCTTTGCCCAGCCCGAGATTCGTCCCCAATTGCGACAGCCATCCTCCGCCCCAGGCCCAATTGCCATACAGCGGATAAGTGAAAGCACCCATCAGCACCGACGACACCGCAAAGGTCAGGAACTTCCAACGTTCGGCGCACGCGCCCGTAACAATGGTGAGGGCTGTGTCCATGAACACCATTTCGAACAGGAAGATGACCATCACGCCCACGTCGTAAGTGTGGCCGGACAAGAACATTCCGCTCCCGCCGAAGATGCCCCAAGTCTTCCCGAACAATGTCAGGGGATGTTCCACCGACAAGGAATTGAGGCCGCCCAGATTGCCGTTGCCCGCCGCCCCGCCCATCTGGATGGCGAAACCGATCAGCCAGTAGGCAAGCAAACCGCATCCGTACACTAAGAAATTCATCATGTAGGTGTGGTTCGCGTTTTTCACCCGGCACAGACCTGATTCCACCATGGCGAATCCGGCCTGCATGAACATGACCAAGAACCCGGTGATCAGCGTCCAGGTAAAATTGATGGCGATCTTGTTTTGCCCGACCTGGTTGGCAACGTCTGGCAGCGTTACCCCAACCTTGGAGTCAGCCGGAGGAACATCGTTGATGGTTCCGGTGATGGTTCCGCCCGGATCACCGGCCTTCAGTTGATCGGTGGTTGGCGCCTTGGCGGTCGCATCTTTGAGTTCTGCCGCCGAGGCAGACGGTGGAGGTGGAGTCGCAGCTGGCGCCGCCGCCGGAGCTGCCGCCTGACCATAGGCCACGCCGCTTAGCGACAGGCCAAGCGCGAGGATACAAAGACATAAACAGCTACTTCGGATCAATCTCATTGTGTCCGCTCCATAGTGATTTTGTTGCTCGCCGCAAACTGACTAAGTTTTCCAAATCGCGCTCTTGTTGAAAGCGGCGGGCAGAATGTAAACGATCCCAAACAGGGTTACTGCAATGCCCACCAGCGCCAGAACAATCCGCCCGCCTACGCTTTGGGTGATGTGCAGGCCAAGCAGAGTCAGCACCCATCCAAAAGCGGCGACAAACGCACCCACCAGCTTCATCGCTGTGGGCCCCGTCTTTTGTGCCGGTCTACCTTCGAGTGGCTTGATCTTCAAGAATCCGAATAGGCTCACCAGCAGGATGACGACTCCCACCACAAGTGCTAACTTGCCCGAGCCCGTGGAAAGATACGCGATCCCGGCACACGCCACGGTCAATCCGACCAGAAACGTTGCGAAGGAACGTCCTTGTCCCGTACTTGCTGCCATGCACTGCCTCCTCGACCCGGTAGGGTCAGTTACTAAGTCGCAAACCCAAAACTTTGTTCCTTGGGCGGAAGTGTTTTCAGAACTCCGTCCTCAAGAGAGAAATGGAACCCACACAACTTTGCCCGCATCGCCACAGAACTCACTCGAAGCGGAGGCTGGTCTTCTCTCGCAACCGTTCCCGTGATGATGAGCTCCGCGGACTCAGCCGCCGTCGGACGGTAGACCCGAAACTTGGCGCTGCGAATTTCGGAAAGCATGTCGAACATCAGTTCCCGCACAGCCAGCGCATCTCGCAGTGCCTGCAAAGTCTGGTTCCGCTCGGCGACGCCTGCCTCTAGATCTGCATCCCATGGATCTGGAGGACGCGCTATCCATTCGCACTCCGCCAACTCGCCACGCAATTCCAGTCGCAGCAGTTGCAAAGGCGCCCGCGACAACTCTCCAAAACGCAACTGCCTTCGCACTCGCCGGACGAAGTCGGCGGCTTCCCATAACGGCTTCATCGCCTTGCGACTCCACTCCTCGCGTCCGCCCTGACCGGCAGAGCTAGAAAAAGCAGAAACTGCACCGCCACCATGATCTCCAGGCCAAGCGGCACCGGCTGCTGCAGCCTGATGATCAGCATGAGACCCACCATCGAGAACCATTGCGATCGCGTGCGTTTGAGTCTCTCCACACGGTCGTAGAGCCGGAAGAAGTCTCCAAAGCTCATCCGCTGGGACTGAGACACAGGCCCGTGTGCGCGGACACAAGCAACGGCAAAGAAGCCTGCCATTAACAGCTCAAACAAAACTGTCTTACCGTCCATGCTTTGTGGCTCCGTGAGCGTTCGATCTGGTCCCGGTCACGCGACGTATAGGCGCTATATCAGCAGAGCGCCGATCAGACCAGACGGCGGTTCTGCCAGCCTTTACGCAATCGCAGTTTTTCGGTAGATCGGCACGGCGTCGTGCCAAAGAATCGCCTCTTGTCGGCGTCGAAAAGAGGGAACAACTTCCGCTGCACAAATCCAGCTTGAGGCTGAATCTTGCTTGCTTCTACTTACAAAGTCAAATTCAAATTTCTTATCGTCGTTATCACCCAGGTCATTCGGTCTCAGCCATGGTCGGACATGCTTCGTACACCTAGGACCAGCCTTGTTTGACCGCATGACTCAGCGTCACTGCTTCTGCGATGTCTTTCATGGATTTGCGTCGGTGCTGGCTCTGCCGCTGCAGCATGAGGTAAGCTTCCTGCTCGCTGATCTTCAAATCGTGCTGCAGGATCCCCTTGGCGCGCTCGACCAGCTTTCTCACTTCCAACCGCTCCGCCAGTCGCGACCTTTCTTTCTCCAGGCGCGCCATCTCGATCTCAGCGCCCACCAAGAAACCGACGGTCGAAAGTAACGTGATCTCGCGTTCGCTGTAGTCATGCGCGACGATGTTCTGCAAATTGATGACTCCAACGACCCTGGTGCGGCTCAACAGAGGGACCGACAAGAAAGCCTCGAAACGATCTTCGGGTAGTTCGTTGAAGAACTGAAAACGATGATCCAAAGCGGCATTTCGCGCAACCACAACGGGCTGCCGATGTTTGGCGACCCAGCCCGTAATCCCTTGGCCCACTTTCAGCTTCAACTTGCCCACGGCTTCCGGATGGGAGTTCTTCGAGGCCCGCAACACCAGCTCGTCCCCGTCCAGGAGGTAAACGAAACACGAGTCGCACGCGACCACAGACGTGGCAAAGTCAACCACTTCGTTAAGTACTTCGTCGAAAGGGACCTCCGCGGCCATTCGGCTTGCGAGACCGTGAAGAAAAACCATGTCAGTGCCGTGCCGCGCTACCTCGGATGCATCAAAGCGAACCGCCACCAGCGATCCACCACGCACCGACCATCCCAGCGAAGTACTCATGCCAGCCACCCTAGTCAGTCGGCCGGCGGAAGACAATCATCCTTTGGTATGTGAAGCCATGAAAAATATCGATCTGACGAATCAGCGGGCGAACTATCTCCGTTCGCGAGGCCTGAGTTTGTCCGACATTCTGACCAACTCAGCCAGGGATGCGGCTTCCATCTTCTGCATCACGTGACTGCGATGAATCTTCACCGTGACTTCGCTCAGGCCAAGCTGAGCGCCGATCTGTTTGTTGATAAGCCCGGTGACCACCAGATCCATCACCTCCCGTTCTCGCGATGTGAGTTGGTCAACGCGCGATTGCAGAATGAAGACCTCGGCTTGCTCGTCGCGACGGATGCGATCCCGTTCCAGACCGTGACGGACCGCTGCCAGTAGGTCTTCTTTCTGGAACGGTTTCATCAAGAATTCGATGGCTCCTGCCTTCATTGCGCGCGAGGTCATCGGGACATCGCCGTGTGCAGTAATGAAGATGATGGGAATGGAAACATTGGCTTTTGCGAGCTGCTCCTGGAACTCGATGCCGTTGACGCCGGGAAGCCTCACGTCGAGCACCATGCAAGTGGGAGCGTTGGGTCTCGGCGCCTTCCAAAATGCCTCCGTTGACTCAAACACTTTGGCCCGTAGACCAACTGATTCGAGCAGGTTGCTGATGGCATCGCGAACAGAGGCGTCGTCATCAACAACGAAGATGGTGGGCCGGGCTTCAGCCATCGGAATCTCGCGGACGAACTGGAAGTGTAAATTGGAAAATGGCTCCGCCGGAAGGCCGAGCTGACGCCCACAAGCGTCCCTCATGCGACTCAATAATCGACCGGCTGATCGACAAGCCCATGCCAATACCATGAGCCTTGGTGGTAAAGAACGGGTTGAAGATTTTCTCGGCGGCTTCGGTGTCCAGTCCCATGCCGGAATCCTCGACTCGAACCACTATCTCCGACTCATCGCCACGCGCTCTGATGAGTAACTCCTTGGCGCGATCGGTCGTCTCTGCCATTGCATCCATGCCATTGATCATGAGATTGAGCACAACCTGCTGCAACTGAACCCGGTCCGCCTTGATTTTCGCTAGGCCGGGAACAAGGTCGGTTCGGACTGCGATGCCGCGCCGCATCGCGTCGTCGCGCAGAAATGTGGTTAACTCGTGAATTACTTCGTTGATATCGAGCCAATCTTTCGCCGGCGCCTCCTTCTTGAACAGCGCGCGAATGCGGCTGAGCACGGCCCCTGCCCGCGTCCCGTCTTGGATGATCCTCTGAACCGTCTGCTGCGCCTTTTCCAGGTTTGGAGGATTCGCCGAAAGCCACTCGACACAGGCGTGCCCGTGCGTCACAACCGCAGTCAGCGGCTGGTTGATTTCATGGGCAATCGAAGCCGTGAGCTCTCCCATACTCAGAACCTGGGAAAGGTGAGCGAGTTCTGTTTGCGTCTTCATGAGCTCAGCCGTCCGTTCGGATACCCGGACCTCTAATTGGTCGAGTGCCTCCTTAAGCGCTTCCTCGCTCTTCTTCTTCGCAGAGCTTACCCAACTGGCCGCCAGGGCGCACGCCACGAACGCGGCGAAGTAGGCCTCCGCCGTCGTACTGATGGAGAACGAATAGAACGGCGGCACAAAGAAATACTCAACAAGAAGGGTTGAAAGCAGCACCGCAAAAAGTCCGGAGGCCGTCCCCCCAAACCAGGCGCTTGCCATGACTGCGCCGAAGAATAGGAACAGGAAGGGATACGGGAAAAAACGCTGGAGCAACAACGTCGCAACAAAAGCCGCGACTACAAAAAACAAAGCAATCCCACAGCGCCGGATCAACGAGCGAGTTGGCCCTTCAGGCCGCGCGCTAGTTTGCATAGATTTCTTGCCCACGTGACAAGGCAGCTAGCCAGATTGTAGCGTGAGCGCAAACCGCAAGCGCGGGGGTGGTCGTCGCACTGAGAAGTCTATCCCAGGATACCTCTCGCCTCCTCCTCCACGAGCCGCGCATATTTGAGAACCGGGTCGCTTCAGTATGAATGCTGCGCGACCCACGCAGCGGGCGTAAGCTCTGGGAGGCGCTGGATCTGGAGGTCAGCAAACCCGGGGAGAACCGCGGCGAGATAGTCGCGCACTCGGAGCTTCAACCTGCGGCAGCTTTCCACGACCGAGAGAATGGCCGCAACCTTCGGTCCCGCCTGCGAGCTTCCGATGTGGATCCAATTCTTCCGACCAAGAGCCACGGGACGCATTGAATTCTCCGCCAGGTTATTGCTCAGCTCCAATTCAGGATATTCCAGGAATCGCGTAAGTTTCCTCCAGAGTTTTAGCACGTACTGGCAGGCTTTGCTGAGTGCACTCGCGGGCAATGCGACGGACTGCGCTGCTTCGATCCTCCCACGGATCTCATCCAGGAGACACTTGGCTCTTTCCTGACGCCGGACATGGCGCACCCCAACACTCAGCGACTTGCGGCGAGCTTCGGCATCAACGGCAAACAGCTCGTCCATCCGCGCCACAATCGGAGTTGCAACCGGGTCTTGTGGATTTAGCTGCACCGCCTCGAAAAACTGTCTTCTTGCATGTGCCCAACAAGCGGCATGCACCATTTTCGGCCCACCGGTCTGGTCATAAGCCGCATACCCGTCGGTTTGGAGAATGCCTTCGAACTGTCCCAGAAACCGCTTCGGTCCATCGCGTCCACGGCCTAGACGGAAGTCGAATACCACAGTTCCTCCGGGTCGGCCGTACTGCCACAAATAGGCTTGATGATTGCGTCCTCGGCCCTCGCGCATCTGCACATCCACCGGAGTTTCATCGGCCTGTATGTACGTTCCGCTGATCAACTCTCGTCTCATCGCGGCGACCATAGGGATCAGCAACTCGCCCACTTTCAGAACCCAGCCGTCCAGCGTCGCGCGGCTGATGTCCAAGCCGATGTCTCTTTGCAGAATCACGCTCTGCCGATGCAGAGGAGTGTGATTGCAATATTTGCTGACGACCGTGTCGATGACGATGCGGTCACTCGCCAGGCACTTCTCGATGATCCGTGGTTGCAGTGATGCTGAGACCACTCCGAGTTCCTCGCACGACCGGCAAGCCCGCTTCTCTCGTTTCGTGACCAGAACGAAATACTTAGCCGGCTCCACATCAAGCTGAGAACTCTCCTCGTAGCCGATCACTACCGTTTCTTTGCCGCAGCGTTTGCACACGCGCTGATCCGGCGCGCAAGGCAGAACCCGCTCGACGCGAGGAAGATTCGCAGGCAATTCCTGGCGGCCCGGATGCTTACGGGATTTCTTGGTCGAGCGATGCACTGGCGCGTGCTCACTCTCCGCCTGCCCGATCACTTCACCGACGACGGGTTCAAGCTCGAACAATTCCATTTGCGCGTGGGAGAGCTTTTCGCCGCCCGCTCCGTACTTCTCGATCCGCATCAGCCGCAGACGCTCTTCGAGCAAGCGAATCCTCAGCTCCGCGTACTGCAGCCAGCTCTTCAGTTGTGCGATGAGTTCCAGATCGGCTGGTGCTGAAGGAATGGGAGCTTCGCTCACAATGAGCAATCATTTAACAGAGTCGATCTCAGCGTACAAGCGGTTTATGCGGCAGCATGTCCCTCTGGCGGATCCTTCCGGTACCACCGCTTGTACTTGGTTCTGGCCAGATCAATCCCACCCAACAATAGAGAGAGCTCTTCGTGACTCAGCACGACTCTGCCCTGCGCGTCGCCGGATTGTGGCCAGGTGAAACGCCCTTTCTCTAACCTCTTGGCACAGACCCAGAGTCCGCTACCATCCCAGACGAGGACCTTCAGCCGATTGCGCTGGGCGTTGCAGAACAAGAACAAGTGCCCGCTCAGCGGGTCGCACAACAATCGATCCCGCACGAGACCGTAAAGCCCCTCGAACCCCTTGCGCATGTCGGTGACTCCGGCGGCCAGATAGATCCGTGTGGCCGGGCCTAATCCAAACACGGTTTACACGCGCTCCAATGCACTCACCAGGCGCGCGAAAGTATTGGTATCAAAATCAGGATGTACCTCGATCCGGCGCCCGCCCGACAGCACTACTGCCAGACTACAACGCGGTTGGTCCTGCCTCGGCGATTTCTTGGCGACCAACTCTACCGCCACCAACCGGCCGGTCGAAGAAGCTGCGCTACTCTTCCTCCTCCAGCGCCGCCCCTTCAGATGACGACTCAGCGTGCCGAAGCTCAAGCCCCGACTCCGGCAAAACTCGCTCCGCCGCATACCGCTGCTCATGAATTTTGCCACCAACTCCTGAACTTCCGCGCGTGTACGTCGTTTGTGTGCTGAAACCTTCTGTTCTCCGCTCATCCGGAAACTTGAACACAAACCGTGTCCTTCCAACAGGTGTGTTGCTCGAACGTTTACGATCCACAGAAGGCTCAAGAGGCCGAACAGATTCTTGCCCAGGCCAAGAAGGCAAAGATCAAGATTCCGCCAGAGGTCGTGGAGAGTACAGGCAGAAACTTCATTCACGCAGCCCAGACTAGTTCCAGTGCCTAGGAT